>Ga0182030_10000751_pt1 | contig 63641 bp, 63 predicted proteins | sample 812S3MmetaG_FD_121299 | JGI IMG/M metagenome (GOLD analysis project Ga0182030, IMG submission 121299) | Permafrost microbial communities from Stordalen Mire, Sweden - 812S3M metaG (Illumina Assembly) | ecosystem: Environmental > Terrestrial > Soil > Wetlands > Permafrost | place: Sweden... | reverse complement strand
TCAGCGGGCTCCCGGATCAGCGGGCTCCCTGCAACCAGGGCATGCGTGCGCGCAGCTTCTCGCCGACGCGTTCGATGGGGTGACGCAGATCGGCCTTGAGCAGGCGGCGGAAGTTCTTGGTGCCGCTCGCGCTCTCGCGGATCCACTGGCGCGCAAATCGGCCGCTCTGGATCTCCTTGAGGATCTTGCGCATCTCTTTCTTCGTGTGCGAGTCGACGATGCGTGGTCCACGCGTCAGATCGCCGTACTTCGCGGTATCACTGATAAACCGGTGCATCTTCGACAATCCGCCCTCGTGCAGCAGATCGACGATGAGCTTGAGCTCATGCAGACACTCATAGTAGGCAACTTCCGGCTGGTATCCGGCTTCGACCAGTGTCTCAAACCCTTTCACGACCAGTTCGGTGGCACCGCCGCAGAGCACGGCCTGCTCCCCGAAAAGATCCGTTTCCGTCTCCTCGGCAAAGGTCGTATCCAGCACGCCGCCGCGAGTGCCGCCGATGCCGTCGGCATAGGCCAGGGCGCGCGCATGGGCCTTCCCGGTCGCATCCTGCGCCACCGCGATCAGGCAGGGCACTCCGCGCCCCTGCTGATACTGTCGGCGTACCAGATCGCCGGGACCCTTGGGCGCGATTAGAACCACATCCAGATCCTTGCGGGCCTTGATCTGCTTGAAGTGCACGTTGAAGCCGTGCGCGAACAGCAGTGCCGCGCCGGGCTTGAGAGCGCTTTTTACCTCGGTATACACCGCTGCCTGCGCCATATCAGGCACGAGCAGCGCGATCAGATCCGCGCCTTTCGCTGCCTCGATCGGTTCGGCGACAGCGAGACCATCGCGCTTCGCCTTCTTCCAGCTGGCCCCTGTCCTGCGCAATCCGACCACGACATTGAAGCCGCTGTCCTTGAGGTTAAGGGCATGCGCGCGGCCCTGGCTGCCATAGCCGAGCACCGCAATGCGCGCGCCTTTAAGGGCCTTCTTGTCGACGTCCTTTCTGCCATACAAATGCATCGTTCCAACTCCGTTAGGTCAACAAAAAACCCCGCATCGGCGGCCGGTGCGGGGTTTTGGTGTTTGTTCGTTTCCTGGTGATCAGAAACGCCGGCAGCACCCGCCCCGCCTGCTCCGAAGGAGCAGCAGATCCAGAGAGAGTACGAGCGAGCTCAAAATCTGCATCGTGAGGTTCTTGTGCTGATGACGCACCGCCGATAACAGCACAACGATCAAGTACTTGTCAATCCAGAGTGTCAATTCGCTAAGCTTCGCACATGCAGACACTGTTGACGGCGGCGGCGGAGGGCACGGGTATTCCGCTGAGGCTCGTGACCGACGCGGGATGCGCGCAGGTTCTCGAGGCGCTGCCCGCCGCGCAGTCGGCGTGGGCACGCGCACAGGGATTCGCCGCCGAACGGCATCGGCTGCTGCTGCTGCCGGATGCCGCAGGTGCGGTCGCAGGCGCGCTGCTGGGTCTGGGCTCGGTCCGCAGCACCGATGAAGTCTCCGTCTGGGATGCGGCGCCGCTGTCCGAGCGTCTGCCTGCGGGGACCTACCGCCTCGCCACCGATGTCTGCGCGCACGCGGCCACGCAATTTGCCCTCGGATGGCAGTTGGGCAGCTACCGGTTGACGCGTTATCGCAGCGCCCCGGCAAAATCCCCGATCGTCAATGCGCTCATAGTTCCACCTGGTGCCGATCATCGTTACGCCCAGGCGGCAGCGCAGGCAATGGGCTGGTCGCGCGATCTCATCAATGCGCCCGCCAATCAATTGGGACCTGAGGAACTTGGCGCCGCAGCGCTGGAGCTCGCCGCCGCGCATGACGGTGAGTCGCTGGTGCACATCGGCGAGACCCTTGTCAGCGGGTACCCGCTCGTCGCGGCGGTCGGAGCGGGCAGTGCTCGCGCTCCACGTCTGATCGACTGCCGCTGGCGTCGCGCAGGAGCCCCGCGCGTGACACTGGTCGGTAAAGGTGTGTGCTTCGATAGTGGCGGTCTCGACCTGAAGCCCTCGGCTGCGATGCTGCTCATGAAAAAGGACATGGGGGGCGCGGCGTGCGCACTCGGACTCGCGCGTCTGCTGCTTGAGCTCCAGGCGCCGGTGGAATTGCGTCTGTTGATTCCCGCGGTCGAGAATAGCGTCGGGTCGCGCGCTTATCGGCCCGGTGACGTGTGGCGTTCGCGCAAGGGAGTGACGGTCGAAATCGGCAACACCGATGCCGAGGGCCGGCTCGTGCTGGCCGATGCGCTGTGCGATGCTGATGCGGAATGCCCGGACCTGCTGATCGACCTGGCGACATTGACGGGCGCGGCGCGTACGGCACTCGGGCCGGATCTTCCGGCCGCCTTCTCGTTGCAGGATGCGCTCGCCGCCGAACTGGCGGAGATCGGGCGTGCGCACGCCGATCCGGTCTGGCCGATGCCGCTATGGATGGGATACGACGATGAGTTCGCCAGCCGTGTGGCAGATATCAATAACGTCTCATCCTCGGCGTTCGCCGGCGCCATCATTGCCGCATTGTTTCTCAAGCGCTTCGTGACCGCGACACCGAACTGGCTGCACCTCGATCTCTATGCATGGAATCCCAAGGATCGCCCCGGACGCCCGCAGGGAGCAGAGGCGCAGTGCGTGCGCGCGCTCTATCAGTTGATTCGCAGCCGCTTCGGCTGATTCCGTGACCGCGGAACCTGCCGCCGCCGTGGCTCGCCAGCGGCCACCGAGCTCGCTGGTCGAGGCCATGTTCAGCCGCGAACGGCTGCCATGGGCATTGATCGGCGTTCCCTTAGGGCTGGTCGAGGGTGCGACCGTCGCGGTGTTCGTGAAGAAGGGCTTTGCGCCCATACTGCCGCGCGCAACGGTCAATCTCGCCGTCGCACTCGTGGCTGGCGCGCCGTCGATGGCCAACATCGTCAGCTTCATCTGGGCCAACCTGGCTCACGGTCGATCTCGCGTCGGATTGCTGGTGGCGCTGCAGGCTCTGTTCGCGGTGTGCGTCGGCCTGATTGCGTTTGCGCCTCGGGCTCATGGCGGCCTGCTGCTCACCATCCTCGCGGTGATTCTCGCGCGCATGCTCTGGGCTGGGGTGCTGACGGTGCGTGCCACCATCTGGACGGCGAACTATCCACGCCACGTGATGGCGCGAATGACCGGACGCATTGTCGTCTACAACGAAGTCGGCATGGCGGCGGTGGCGCTCGCCACCGGTTGGCTGCTGGACCGGCGTGCGGATCTGGCGCGCTGGATTTATCTGCTGGCAGCGCTCACCGGTCTGGCCGCAGCATGGCGCTACCGCGCGGTGCGCGTACGCCGCGAATTCCAGCTGCTGGCGGCCGAAGCAGGTGAGGGCGTCGGCATGGCGCCCTTCAGCTTCAGGATGCTGCGCGAGATCCTGCGAGAGGATCCGGCGTTTCGGCGCTACATGTTTTGGATGAGCATGTACGGCGCCGGCAATCTCATGGTCAGTTCGCAGTTGGTGGTGCTGTTCACGGACCGGCTGCACCTGTCGAGTACCACGCAGGTAATGCTGTTGACTGCGCTGCCGCTGCTGCTGATGCCGCTGTTCCTGCCGGCTTGGGCTCGACTGTTCGATGGCGGACATGTCATCGACTACCGCGCGCGCCAGTGCTGGTCACTGGTCATCGCCATCGCGATCATGTGCACGGCGGTGGCGTGGCGTCTGCCCTGGCTGCTCTGGCCGGGCAGCATCATGCTGGGTGTGAGCTACGCGGGCGCAAATCTCGGCTGGAATCTGGGCCACAACGATTTTGCGACGCTCGGCCGGGCGCAGCACTACATGGGAGTTCATGTCACGCTCACGGGGGTGCGCGGACTGCTGGCGCCTCCGCTTGGCATGCTGTGCTATGAATGGCTCGAGTCCGCGCGGATCGGTCTGGGTATTGCCGCGCTGCTGATTCCCTTTACGATGGTGACGGCCGGTGCCATCGGTTTCGTCCGCATGCGTGCAGCCCGCCATTGATCGGCCATATCGTTTCAGTCAGGGGGTAGAATTCAATGAGTTCTGGTCGTAAACGTGGCGCCGACACGCGGCATTATTCGAGCCTGGTCGTCGATGGCGCCAAGCAGGCACCGGCGCGCGCGATGCTGCGCGCGGTGGGATTCACCGATGCAGATTTCGCCAAGCCGCAGATCGGCATTGCTTCCACCTGGGCCGATCTGACTCCCTGCAACATGCATATTGCCCAACTGGCGCGCGCCGCGGCTGAAGGTGCCAACAATGCCGGGGGCAAGAGCGTGATCTTCAACACCATTACGGTGTCGGACGGCATTTCCATGGGTTCCCCGGGGATGCGTTACTCACTGGTGTCTCGCGAGGTCATAGCCGATTCGATCGAAACGGTGGTCGGCGCGGAGGGCTTCGATGGCGTCGTGGCCGTGGGAGGCTGCGACAAGAACATGCCCGGCTGCGCGATGGCCATTGCGCGCCTGAATCGCCCGGCAGTGTTCGTTTACGGTGGAACCATCCGTCCCGGCGTCCAGCGTCGGGACATCGTTTCGGTGTTCGAGGCGGTCGGCGGCCACGCGGCCGGAACGATCAGCGCGGCGCAATTGCTCGAAGTCGAGCGCACCGCAATCCCGGGGGCCGGCAGCTGCGGGGGTATGTATACGGCCAACACCATGGCCTCGGCGATCGAGGCACTGGGAATGAGCCTGCCGGGCAGTTCCGCGCAGGAGGCGCTGGGGGCTGACAAGATGGAGGATTGCCGCCGCGCGGGGGCCGCCGTCGTAGCACTGCTGGGACTGGGCCTGCGGCCGCGGGACGTCATGACGCGGCGTGCTTTCGAGAACGCGATTACTGTCGTGATCGCGCTGAGCGGCTCGACCAATGCAGTGCTGCACCTGCTCGCGATGGCACAGGCGGCTGGCGTGCGCCTCAAGCTCGATGATTTCACGCGTATCGGCCGACGCGTACCGGTGCTGGCCGACGTGCGCCCTAGCGGCCGATACCTGATGTCCGAGCTGGTCGCGATCGGCGGTATTCAGCCGCTCATGAAGCGCCTGCTGCTGGCGGGCCTCCTGCATGGCGATTGCCTCACCGTCACCGGCCGCACCCTGGCACAGAACCTCGAGGGCGTTGCCGACTATCCGGCCACGCAGGACATCATTCGTCCCATGGCAAACCCGTTGAAGAAAAACAGCCATCTGGTTGTTCTTTACGGAAATGTCGCGCCCGACGGTGCCGTGGCCAAGATCAGCGGCAAGGAGGGCCAGTCCTTCACGGGTCGCGCCAGGGTGTATGACGGGGAAGAAGCGGCAACCGCCGCCATCCTTGCGGGCAAGGTACGGGCGGGAGACGTCGTAGTTATTCGCTATGAAGGCCCGCGGGGCGGACCCGGCATGCGGGAGATGCTGAGCCCGACTGGCGCCATCGTCGGGCGCGGACTGGCGGATAAAGTTGCGCTGATCACCGACGGACGCTTCTCAGGCGGCACTCACGGCTTTGTCGTTGGACATATTGCGCCGGAAGCCGCCGTTGGCGGTCCGCTGGCTGTGCTACGAAATGGGGATCGCTTGACGATTGATGCACAACAACAGCGCATCGATGTCGCCGTTTCGGCGGCTGAATTAAAGGCTCGGCGACGTGCGTGGAAGCCGCGACGGCCTTATGCGACGCACGGGGTGCTGGCCAAGTACGCGCGCGTCGTCAGCAGTGCCTCGGAAGGGGCGGTGACCGACCGATGAGGTCATCGATCTTAAATATAAGGTATGGCGATTAGTCATGTTGGCAATGCCATGGCGCGATAACCGAGGCTGATTGCAGAAATCACAATTGCCGGCAGTTGTCACGGTCACGGCGAGCAGTTACAGTTCTTTGGCTCGTGACGAGAACCAGCGCGCTGGCCCAAAGGCTGCATGGGAGAGCGCGCGGGCAACGAGACCAGAGTTTCCGGGGAACGCAGCTGACATGAAGAACCGACGATCAATAAAAGGGCTTGTGATGGCCGCATCGCGCGCTCAGAGAGCCTGAAGGACAACACACAGCAACACCTATGAGTGCCTACTACCCCCAGGAAACGAGCATATTCTCCAAGCGCGCGATCGTGTTCGTGGCGATCGTGGTATTTCACGTGCTGGTGATCTACGCCTTCGCAACCGGTCTTGCGAAGAGCGGGCAGCGCTACCTGTCGACCATCCTGCAAACCACCATGATTCAGCAGGAGAAGCCCAAGGATCTGCCGCCGCCGCCGCCGCCGGTCGATCTGAAGGAAAAGCCGCCAGTCCAGGTCATCGCCCCCGACATCAACATCACTGTTCCGGTCGAAGCACCGCCCCCAATCCAGAATGTCACGACCAAGGCGGCGCCGCCGCCGCCACCGGCCCCCAGGGCAGTTGTTCCGGGGACGCCCATCAAGCCGATCAGCATGCCCGATGTACATGACTACTATCCGGAACAGGCACGACGCGACGGCCAGGAAGGCCGCGCGCAGGTCAAGGTCTGCGTCGGAGCGAACGGCAAGATAGAAAGTGCCGAGACTGCGAGCACATCAGGTTTCCCCGCTTTGGACGAAGCGGCAGTCAAGGTCGCCAAGGCAGCCCGATTCAAGCCCGCAACCTCGGAAGGCAAGCCCATCGAATCGTGTGCCACGCTGCCCGTGAAGTTCGAGCTTCACGGCAGCTGAGCCGCCGACGGCACAGTTCATTAGTAATCGCTTTTAAGTTTCGACAACAAGTTTTGACAACAACGGTCCGCCAGGTTCGCCTGCGCGGGATGATGTAATAGAGGAAAATCAATGGATACCGCAGCACCAGCAGCAGCAGCAGTAGCGACCGCAACCGGAAACCCCTACGGACTCGGTCCTCTCTGGACCAACGGAACCGTCGTCACCCGGACCACCCTGGTGATCCTGGTGCTGATGTCACTGGGATCCTGGTTCATCATCCTGACCAAGCTGTGGGATCAGCGCACGCTGAAGAAGGCCGGCAAGGTGGTCGAGAAACAATTCTGGACCGCGCCCTCGATCAAGGATGGCGTCGAACGCCTCGGCAAGCGCGATGACTATCGCTACATCGCGGAGAGTGGCCTGCGTGCCGCTTCGCATCATGAAGGCCGTCTGACGGACCGTATCGATCTGCACGAGTGGATCACAATGGCCCTGCAGCGCGCCGTGGACGGCGTCAATAGCAAGATCTCGGGCGGCCTGTCCTTCCTGGCCTCGGTGGGATCGGTAGCGCCGTTCGTCGGACTGTTCGGCACCGTCATGGGCATCCTGAACGCGCTGATCGACATCGGTATCGCCGGTCAGGCCAGCATCGACCGCGTCGCCGGTCCGGTCGGCGAGGCGCTGATCATGACGGCCATCGGTCTGGCAGTCGCGGTGCCCGCGGTGCTCGGCTACAACTGGCTGCTGCGCCGTAACAAGATCATTCAGGACAACGTGCGGAACTTCGCCAGCGATCTGCATGCCTACCTGGTAAGCGGCGCGCGGGTTGCCAACCAATAACTGGCCCAGTGATTGACCACGGGCCACTGCCGGAGTCGCTCTTATGTCGATGAGTATTGGCAATTCGGAGGCTGGTGACGATCACGGCATCATGTCGGAGATCAACACGACGCCGTTGGTCGACGTCATGTTGGTGCTGCTGATCATCTTCCTGATCACGATCCCGGTCATTACCAAGAATGTGCAGGTCAACGTGCCGAAGGCGGTCAACATCCCGACCCAGACCAAGCCCGAGAACATCACTATTTCGGTGACGGCCGATGGGGATGTGTACTGGGGCCAGAGCAAGATGCTCGACATGCACATGCTGGTGGAGCTGGTCGAAAAGGAAGCCGTCAAGGTGCCGCAGCCGGAGATTCATATCCGTGCCGATGCCACGACAGATTATAAGAATGTCGGCAAGGTCATCGCGGCCATCAACCGCGGCGGTGTCATCAAAGTCGGATTTATCACCGAGCCCGATCACGGCGTCCGTGGTACGCGCTAAGAGGGGATCGATAACATGGCAATGAGTATCGGAGGAGGCGGCGAAGGGCGGCCGATGGCAGACATGAACACCACGCCGCTGATCGACGTGATGTTGGTGCTGCTGGTTACCCTGATTGTGACCCTCCCGATCATGACGCACGCGGTGAAGCTGGATATGCCCCCGCCCAACCCGAACCAGCAGCCGCCGCCGACGCCGCCCGTCATCATCAACCTCGACATTTATTATGATGGCGCCATCGCCTGGAACGGGACGCCGGTCACCAACTTGGTGGACCTGGAAGATCAATTCAAAGAGGCGGCTGCGCAGGATCCGCAGCCCGAGCTGCATCTGGCGCCGGACAGTCATGTGAAGTACGACTTCGTCGCCAAGGTGCTGGCCGCGGCACAGCGCAATCACATGGAAAAGATCGGCTTCGTCAATACGAGTCAGTTTGTCGAGGAATAGTGTGACGCACTGGCGTGTCGGCGCCTGACTTTCAGGCGCGCGCCGGGCTTTGAGACATCCCCGCTACCAACAGGAAGCGCCATGATGACCCGTCGACTCCGCAGTCGGAATCGTCACCGTGGCGGTACGCACCATTGAGGAAAGTCATGAGGAATGGCCTGAAGTTCGTCCCCGCGATCGCCAATATTCTTCTGCTGTCGCTGTTCGCTATGCCGTTGACGACCGTTACCGTGTTGTCCGCGGAACAGCCCACGGTCAGCAACAAGCTGGCCAAGCCGCTGAAAGCGGCCCAGGACGCCATGGCGGCCAAGAACTACGACGAGGCCATGGCGAAGATCAGGGAAGCCCAGGCCGTGCCGGAGAAGACTCCGTACGACAACTGGGTCATCAATACGTTCCTGCTCAAGGTCTATGCCGCCAAGCAGGACATGGCCAGCGAGGTTCCGGTCATCGAGAACCTGGCCCAGTCGCAATACACGACGCCTGATCAGAAGAAGATTTATCTCAAATCCGTAGCGCAGTACTACTACCAGACCAAGGACTACAGCAAAGCGCTGGAGACGGCCAACGAAGCCGTCAGGGCCGGGGCTGCCGACAACGATGTGATGGGTCTGATTGCGCGCAGCCAATATCTGACCGGTAAGTACAAGGATGCCGCCACGACGATGCAGGAAATCGTCGGCAAGCAGGAAAAACCCGACGAAGACTCGCTCAAGCTGCTTTGGCAGTTCTGCGACAAGGCCGGCGATAAGGCCGGTGCGGCCAAGGCTGTGGAAAAACTCGTGGCCTACTATCCGAAGCCCGAGTACTGGGCCAATGCACTCGCATCGCTGGCGAATGCGGATACCAAGGACAGCCACCTGCAGCTCAACGTCTACCGCCTCATGCTCGATGTCGGCGTGCTCAAGCGGGGCATCGACTATTCTGACATGGCAGAGCTATCGCTCGACCAGGGCTATCCCGGCGAAACCCAATCGGTGCTGCAGAAGGCATTTTCCGAGAACGTATATACCGAACAGCGCGACAAGGACCGCTATCAGCACCTGCTCGATGGCGCCAAGCAGCGCGCGGCCGCCGATCTCGCCTCGCTGCCCAAGCAGGAGCAGGATGCCGCCAGTGCGCCGCAGGGCGACAAGCTCGTGCAGGTGGGCGCGGCCTACATGAGCTACGGGCAGAATGACAAGGCCATCGCCGCCATCACCAAGGGCATCGCCAAGGGCAGCCTCAAATATCCCGACGAAGCCAATCTGCTGCTCGGCATCGCGCAGCTTCGCTCGCACAATGCGGCCGATGCGCAGCGATCGTTCGAAAAGGTCAGCTCATCGAGCAATCCCGGCTACGCCCGACTCGGCAAGCTTTGGGCACTGCACGCTGGCGCGAAAAGCGTCTGAGGAGACTAGAACATGACCATCAAATCCGGCGACCGCATGCCCGAGGGCAAATTCAAGACCATGGGCGAGAAGGGACCGCAGGACCTGACGACTGCTGAGCTCTTCGATGGCAAGCGCGTGGTGCTGTTCTCGGTGCCCGGGGCCTTCACGCCCACCTGCAGTGCCAAGCATCTGCCGGGGTATGTCGAGCTTGCGGACAAGCTGCGTGCCAAGGGCATCGACACCATTGCCTGCATGGCTGTCAATGACGTGTTCGTCATGAATGCCTGGGGCAAGTCTTCCAACGTCGCCGGCAAGGTGCTGATGCTGGCGGACGGCAATGGCGAATACGCCCGCGCGCTCGGGTTGGAAATGGATGGCCGGGGATTTGGCATGGGCATGCGCGGCCAGCGCTTCGCCATCGTGGTCGATAAAGGTGTCGCCAAGCAGGTCGACATCGAGGCTCCCGGGCAGTTCAAAGTGTCAGCCGCTGAGGCCGTCCTGGCACAGCTGTAAGGCAGCGCCTTAAGGAGGCTGTGGCCGCGGTGGTCTCGCCGACCGTTCCGCGTTGTCAGATGGCGCGTGCGCCCCCCGCGCCCGCGCGGTACGCTTAAGCGGCATGAACAATGAATCTCCCGTAAAGCCGAGCGAATCGCTCAAAGCCGTTCGCTATGAAATCCGCGGCCGACTCGCGCGGCGCGCCCACGAGCTCGAGCGGCTCGGCTACGAAATCATCTCGCTGAATATCGGCAACCCGGGCCTGTTCGGTTTCCGGACTCCCGAGACGATGCGCCTGGCGATGATCGAGAACCTGTCCGACAGCGAGGGTTACTGTCACCAGAAGGGGATCTTTCCGGCGCGCGAAGCGGTGGTCATGCAGCAGCAGGCACGCGGGATCACCGGAGTAAGTGCCGAGGAGGTCTTCATCGGTAACGGCGTCAGCGAACTCATCGACATGGTGCTGCGCGCGCTGCTCAACGATGGGGATGAAGTTCTGGTACCGAGTCCGGACTATCCGTTGTGGACGGCCGCCGTGAATCTGAACGGCGGTCGCGCGGTGCACTATCCCTGCCGGCCAGAAAATCAGTTTGTCCCCGATCCGGCCCAGATTGAATCGCTGATCACACGACGCACGCGCGCCCTGGTGGTCATCAACCCGAATAACCCCACCGGCGCCGCGTACCCACGCACGGTGCTCGAAGGGCTCGCGCGAGTAGCCGAGCGGCACAAGCTGGTTGTATTCAGCGATGAGATTTATGACCAGATGGTCTACGACGATGCCGAGTCGATTCCAATGGCGACGCTAGTGCACGACACGCTGTGCGCGACACTATCGGGGCTGTCAAAGATCTACCGCGCCTGTGGCTACCGGGTCGGCTGGGCTTCGTTTTCCGGGCGTCTGCGCGGCGCCGGCGAATATCTGGCGGCGCTCGAGCTGCTCTCCTCACTGCGCCTGTGCAGCAACGTGCCCGCGCAATGGGCGGTCCAGACCGCGCTCGGGGGCTATCAGAGCATTCGCGAAATCGTCAGTCCCGGCGGCAGGCTCTACGAGTCGCGGCGCGCAATCGTTGAAGCGGTGGCGCATAGCCGGTTTCTAAAGCTGCAGGCGCCACGGGGGGCGATGTACGCCTTCATTGGCGTTGACACGCAAGCGCTGCGCGAATTCGACGATCAGCAGTTCGCGCTCGATCTGCTGGAGCAAAAGCACGTGCTTGTGGCACCCGGCGTGAGCTTCAATGTGCCGTATCGCAATCACTTTCGCGTGACGACGCTGCCCGATCCCACCATGCTGCGCGTCGTGTTCGCGCGCGTCGAGGAGTTGCTGGCCGCATACGAATCCGCAGATGGGGAAGCCACGGTGGCGCGCGTGGTGGATGCCCAGACTCGATTCAAGTGAACTATAACATTTAGTTTCTAAGAAATTGATTTGCTTGAACTTACTAAGGAACTCTCAGCTCACCTGATCCGTGGCGGGACGCTCGTCGTGCCGAGCGCACAGCGTGCGGCAGCCGTACGCATCGCCTTTACCAACGAGCAACTGCGCGCCGGGCGTGCGGTGTGGAACAGCCCGGACGTGCTGCCGTGGAACGCGTGGCTCGATCGCGGCCTGGATGAGGCGCGTGGGCGCGGCGTTCCCGTTCCGCGACGCCTCTCGCGCACGCAGGAATGGTGGCTCTGGCGCGCGGCCGTGCGCGCGGCCTGCGACGAATTCGCCGTGCTCTCCCCGGATTCCCTGATCGATAGCGTGCGGCGCGCGGTACTCGCGCTCGAGGACCATGGGATTGTATTGCGCGATGTGGAGGCACCGGAAACCGCGGTGCTGCTGGCCGCACGCGCGCACTTCTGGCGGCGCTGCGCAGCACTACATGCGCTGTGGAGCCAATCCTGGAGCGCCTGTGCGCCGTACATCAAATCCGCGCCGGATACGCGGCTCGCCGGGTTCGCCGATGTCGGCGCGGCACGCCGTCGCTGGCTCGGCGGGATAGGCATCGGGCTGGATACCGGATTATCCGATTCTGAACTGCCCGCAAGCGGTACGACCCGGAGCTACGCGGAGCCCGAGCTCGAGGCGGCGGCTGCCGCGCAGTGGTGCGCGGCACGGCTGCGCGCTGATCCTGCCGCCAGGCTGCTGATCATCGTGCCGCGTCTTGGCGAACAACGTCATCGCTGGGACCGGGCTCTCTCGCAGCGCCTGGATTACGGCGCACTCCTCGAAGGAGTGGGTACTGCAGCCGATGGTGGCGCGTACGCGATCGAAGGCGGCCAGCCGCTATCGGACTTCTCGATGGCGCGGGTCGCATTGGATCTGCTGCAGCTCGCGGCGGGCGAGTCAGATTTCGCCTCGCTCAGCGCAGTACTGTGCTCAAGCTATCTCGACCCGGAAGGGCATGCCGCGCGGCTGGGGCTCGATGTGTGGCTGCGGCAACAGAATCTTGCCGTGCCCGACCCGCGACGATTGCATCTGCTGCTGGACAGGGCCGCGGTACAGGCAGGCGAGCAGGCGGCCGCCGCGCTGCGTCGCCTGCTCGAGGCGCTGGATCTGTGTCCGTCGGCCGCGCAGGCGGCGCCGAGGGCGGCGGCGCCCGATTGGGCGCGTCGCTTTGCGGACTGGCTGGCCTGCTGCGGGTGGCCGGGCACAGCGCTCGGCAGTGACGAGCAGCAGGTTCGGATGCGCTTCGACGAACTGCTCGGTGAATTCGCGGGCATGGAGGTGGACGCCGGGACACTTCCGCTCGCATCCGCCGTGCGATTGCTGCGGCAGCTGGCGGCGCGCACCGCATTCGAGCCCGCCTCCGATGATGTGCCGGTGACGCTGACCTCGAGCCTGGAAGATCCCATCGTGCGATACGACGGTATCTGGATTGCCGGATTGACGGCCGATGCATGGCCGGCACCGATGCGTCCCGATCCGCTGATTCCCTGGGGCTTGCAGCGCGCGGCAGCGCTGCCCATGGCCAGCCCCGAGGGTGCGCTGCGCTCGGCTGAAGACGCAATGCAACGCTGGCGCAAGGCTAGCGATGATCTGGTATTCAGCTACGCCCGCAGCGAGGGCGATTTGCCGCGGCACGCAAGCCCGTTGCTGCCCGGTGGCTCGGCCGCCGAAGAGGAGGGCTTTGAGCTGGAGTCGTGGCTGGCCTTACAGGCGCCTCCGCTGGAGATCTGGCGCGATCCTGGCGGTCCCGCATGGCCGATCGGTCAGTCACCCGGCGGTGGCACCTGGCTGCTCGAATCCCAGGCGCTGTGTCCATTCCGCGGCTTCGCGCTGGTGCGCTTGCGGGCCGAGCCGTTGTGCGAGCCGGAACCGGGCATCGATGCGCGGCTGCGCGGAAAGATTCTGCACGCGGCCCTGGAGCATTTCTGGCGGCAACTTGCGGACTCGGGCGCGTTGCACGCGCTCGGCGCGCAAGGCGCTATCGCGCTGGCGCGCGAATCCATCGCCCACGCGCTTAGCGTGGCGCAGAGCCGCGCGTCCGGGCTTCTGGATCCGCATCTGCTGCGCAGGGAGGCGGCGCGCGATGAACGCCTGCTCGAACTGCTGATCGTGTGGGAGCTCGCCCGCGGGCCCTTCGCGATCGAGATGCTGGAGCGCTCATTGCCGCTCGACATTGCCGGCACCCGGCTCGGCGTGCGCCTGGACCGCGTCGATCGGCTCACGGACGGCCGGCTCATCGTCATCGACTACAAGAGCGGCGATCCCGCATCTTTTGATGCGCTGGCTGATCGATTGACGCAACCTCAGCTGCCTGCCTACGCGACGGTGGCAGGCGATCGAACCGCAGCGGTCGCCATGCTGCATCTCGGCCGGGAGGGTCTTGCGCTGCGGGGGGCCGCCGATGCAGCCGGACGTTTGGCGGGCCTGCGGCCGCTCCAGCAGGGCGAGCCCGGCTGGCCGATCCTGCTCGAGCGTTGGCGCGTGCAGCTCACGGGGCTGGTGCAGGAGTTCCAGCGCGGACATGCAGCGGTTGATCCGCAGCCGAAAGCCTGCGAACACTGCCATCTGCAGGTGTTCTGTCGCGTGCAGACCGCGCTGGTCCCGACGGCACCCGATCCGTCGCCGCAGCAGGCACTATCGTGAGTGCACTCGAGGCGCTGGAACTCGACAGCCAGGCCCGTCGCCAGGCGCTCAATGTTCAGCGCTCGCTGCTGCTGCAGGCGCCTGCGGGTTCGGGCAAGACCACCGTGCTGACTGCGCGATTCCTGGCGTTGCTTACCGTGGTCGATGCGCCCGAGCAGATTCTGGCCATTACCTTCACGCGTAAGGCGGCGGCCGAGATGCACCATCGGATACTCGAGGCGCTGCAGGCCGCCGAGACCGGGGCACCGATCTCAGGACTGGACCCTGCGCTGCTGCAGGCGGTCGCACAGCGCGATCGAACGCTGGGCTGGCAGTTGCTGCGCAATGCCGCGCGGCTGCGCGTGGAGACCATCGATGCGCTCAACCATCGGCTGGCCAGCGCGTTGCCGATCGCGGCGCGCAGCGGCACGCAACTCACGTTGACGCCCACGCCCGAGCCGCTCTACCGGCGTGCTGCCCGGCACGCATTGCGCGGCGCGCTGGAGGATCCGGAGGCCTCGGCGGCGGCGGAGCTGCTGCTGGACCGGCTCGACAACAGCTGGCGCCGGCTCGAGCAACTGCTTGCCGACATGCTCGGGCGACGATCCCATTGGTTGCCGCGAGTTCTCGAGGCACGTGCCAGCGGCATTGCCGAGCGCGTCGCGGAAAGCGTCGATGCCGTATTGCGCTCATCGCTGGCGGGTGCGGCCGCGAGCCTGCCGGCAGCGCTGCTGCATGAAGGCGAGCAATTGCTGGCGCTGCGCCAGCCAGGCGGGGCGATCCGGCTGAGTGCCGACCCGGCGAGCCTGCCGCACTGGCGCGCCCTTTGCGCGCTGGCGATGACGAACCAGAATGCCTGGCGTCGGCGACTGTCGGTACGTGAAGGCTACGAGACGCACGAACGCGACCGTAAGCAACGGGTGCTGGACTGGATCGGCGCGATGATGGCGCACGAGGGTGCGCTGCCGATGCTGTGTGCGCTGCGCGGATTGCCCGATGCGACACCCAGCCCAGGGGATCATGCCGCCATCGAGGCGTTGGCGCAGCTGCTGATGCGCGGTGCAGCGGAGCTGCAGCTGCTGTTTGCCGAGCAGGGTGTGGTCGATTATCCCTTCGTGGCCGCGGCGGCGCGCCAGGCGCTTACCGAGCAGGGCGAGCCGAGCGATTTCGCGTTGCGCGCGGGCGGCGCGATCCGGCACATCCTCGTCGATGAGTTCCAGGATACCTCGTTCGAACAGTTCCGGCTGCTCAACGCGCTGACCGTCGGCTGGGAACGTGGGGACGGTCGTACGCTGTTCCTGGTGGGTGATCCCATGCAGTCCATCTACCAGTTCCGTGAAGCCGAGGTCGGTCTGTTCCTACGCGCGCGCGATCACGGCCTGGGCAGCGTCCAGCTTTCGATGCTGCAGCTGCGCCGAAACTTTCGCTCGCGCGCGGGCGTCATCGAATGGATCAACCGGCGTTTCGAACGACTGTTTCCGCGCGATGATGATGCACGCCTGGCTGCGGTGCGCTATCTGCCGTCGGTGCCGGCACAAGCCGAGGACCTGGCGGAACACGCGCCGGTGAGCCTGCATCGGCTGCTGCCCGGCGATCGGATCGGGGAAGCCGTCCGGGTACTCGAGATCGTTCGCGCCGAACGCCAGCGCGATGCGTCCACGCGGATCGCCATACTGGTGGCGGCGCGCGAGCATGCCAGTGCGATCGTGTCGCATCTGCGTGACGCCGGGTTCGCGCTGCGCGGGGTCGATCTCGAACCACTGCGAGAGCGGCCGCTGATCCGTGATCTGTCGGCACTGACGCGCGCGCTGCTGCACGGCGCGGATCGAACCGCCTGGCTGGCGCTGCTGCGGGCGCCCTGGTGCGGCCTGCCGCTGGCGCAGATCGAAGCGGTGCTGGCAGCGGCGGACGGGGACCTGTTTGCGGCGCTGAGTGCGGCCGTGCGCGACGGTCAAGACCCCCAGCGACGGATCACCAGGCTGTGCGCGGCGCTTGCGCCCGCATCGCTGGGCGCGGAACGGGGCTGGCCATTGTGGCAACGGGTACTGCGCAGCTGGATGCGACTGGGTGGTCCCGCTATTTACCCCGATGTTGCCGAGCGACTCGATGCGCGGCGCTTCTTCGATGCGCTGGCCGAGCACGACGACCCGGCCTCGCTTGTCGGTGAGCGCATGGATTCGCTGACCGAACGGCTGTATTCGACGGCGCCCCCACAGACCGGTGCCATCGAGGTGATGACCATGCACGCGGCCAAGGGTCTGGAATGGGACGTGGTCATCCTGCCGGGACTCGGCCGCCGAGGGGCGCACGAAACCGATCCGCTATTGCACTGGATCGAATTGCCGCGACCGGCCGAGGGCACAGACCTGCTGCTCGCGCCGATCAGATCCAATGAGGAGGAACCCGATGGATCGCTCGCGCCCTACATCAAGTCTCTCAAGCGCGCGCGCAAGGCACTGGAACGCGTGCGGCAACTTTATGTCGCTACCACGCGTGCACGCTTGTCGCTGCACCTGCTCGCGGCCGCCGACGCGAGAACGCGAGCCGGCGAGCCCGCCGCGCCCGCGCCCGGTTCGCTGCTCGCGACACTTTGGCCGGCTATCGACGAGCAATTCCGTGCGCTGCAGCCGGCGGGAAATACCCCAGGGAATACCCGCGGCCCCGCAGCCCTGGCTGCACCGACGCTGACCCGTCTGCCCGAACAGTGGGTCATGGCGATGCCCCCTGATCCCCCAGTCCTGTCGCGTCTGCTGCTCTCATCGCCGCTGAGTGCCGGCGCGCCCGAGTATTCATGGGTCGGGAGCACGGCGCGGGCCATCGGCACCATCGTGCATGCCGAGTTGCGTCGGCTTGCTGCAATGCATGTGCTGCCCGCGCCGCAGGATCTGGACCGACGCGCCTCGCGCTACGGGAGTTGGCTGGCAGAGCTGGGTGTTCCGCCGGACGAGCGCCCGGTTGCGGAGGCGAGGATCCTCGAGGCGCTCGAACGGACGCTGGCCGACCCTCGCGGGCGTTGGCTGCTGTCCGGCGCGCCCGGTCGCGCGCACAGCGAGTGGCGCCTGAGCGGCCTGCACGAAGGTCGCATCGTGAACGTCGTATTCGACCGCATGCTGCTCGACGAACACGGCGAGCGCTGGGTCATTGACTTCAAGACCAGCCGGCACGAGGGAGGCGGAATCGAGGCATTCATCAGCCAGGAAGTGGAGCGCTATGGGCCGCAGCTGCGCCGCTACGCCGCGCTGGCGGAAGCGCTCGGCCAGGAGAGGGTTCGGGTGGCGTTGTACTTCCCGCTGCTCGGCGTATTTCGCGAACTCGCGACGCCGCCTTGAGTTGCCAGATACGTCCGGCTGCTCAGTACGTCCCGGCGAACGACAGGGCGTGCCGACCGGCCGCATCGGGCGGCCCGAGCAGGTTCAGGACTTGCTGCAGATCGGCACTCGAGGCATCGCGCAGCGCGATGTTGCCATCGAGTTCATAGCTGCCGTCGCGACGCAGCTGCAGTTGCCCCGACAGGATCAGCGGTCCGCCCAGATCGCGCAGCGTGCCGATCATCGGCTCATCGCGCGCCCGCGCGGCGGGAAATTTCAATTCGAAACTGCCGAGATCCGCATCCGGATGACCCATGTGCAGTGAGTGGGCGGTCAGCGTGCCTTGCACGGCCGCGACGTGGCCGCCGCGCACGCTCGCCTGATCGATGCCCAGATCCAGTACGCCAATCCAGCCCGCCGGCGCCGGCACGAGCCCGCCTTCCAGCGGCAGCGATGCGCTCAGTGCCGCCATGTCCAGATCACCGTTGGCGTGCAGCGTGAGTTGGCCGTTGCCGTGCGCGCGCGGATCATTGCTATCCACATCGAGCGCTGCCTGCGCGCGCAACAGACTCAGCGGATGCAGCTGCCAGCGCACGTCGTCGAGCGCGAGCGCGCCACTGCGAACTTCAGCGCAGCTGCCGCGCCAGAGCGTGCCTGCGGGCGACTCGCAGACCACGGAGCGCGGCAGCAGCCAGCCGAGTACGCCGGCGGGCAGGCGTATCAGCAGCGTGAGCGCGAATACGGCAACCACCAGCGCGGTAGCGGTCTTTGCCGACATCAGCGCGCGTGCAGCACCATGGTTGAGTTGACCGTGCCCGGGGCGGCGGCCGGCTCGATGACCGCGGAATCGACGCGAATGCCGTAGCTCTCGCGCAGCTGTGCGACCCATGACACGAGTCCATCGAACGGGGTCTGCTCCAATCGTACGTTGAGCCCGCCATCGCCACTGGGCTGGCTGCCGACCAGGGCACGCTCCAGACCGGCCTGGCGCGCGGTGCGGTCGACGACCACCACGAGCGATTCGTGCAGCGGCGGTGGTGCGTTGGTTTGCATGCTCACCAGCTGTGGCGCCATGGAGCGCAGCCAGATCAGATCGTCGCGCTTTTGCGCCACGCGCTGTTCGAGAGCTCCGACATGCCGCTGCAGGGGCAGTACGACGGCGAGAATCAGCAACATCACTGCCGCGATTCCGCCATACAGGGCGATGCGCTGGTCGCGCGGACTCAGACCAAAGTAATAGCGCAGCAGGGCGTCCATCAATGCACCTTCGACGCCGTGCCGTTGTGGCGCAATTGAATGCGCCCCTCATAGCCGCTGGCGGCAGCGCCCCCCGAGGTGAGCTCCGCCTGCCAGCCGTTGCTGCGCAACGCCTGATTGATACGCTCCAGACTCTCGGCATCGCCGGCCTTGAGCTTCAGATCGACTCCTCCCTCGCGATAGCTGAGCGCCTGCAACGAGGCGTGCGCGCCATTCAGCGCCTGGGCGAGCGCCGAGAGCGCGGGCATGAATCCGGCCGCACCGGACTCGCTCTGCGCGGCGAGCAGGCGCCGTTCAATGCGCGATCGCACCGCGCCGGTGCCCGAGTCGCCGGGCAAGGCTCCGCGGGCGATGGATGCAATTTCCGCGTCGAGCGCGTGCTCGCTGCGACTCTGTTGCCACATTTCCAGCGACAATCCACCGACGTGAACCGCGAACAATGCGGCGGCCAGCATGGCCGCCAGGCGCCAGCGACGCCAGCCGCTGCTGCTGGCTGCCTGCGGTGCGAACTCGCCGCTCAGAAGATTGATGAAGCTGCCAGTCACCAGCTGGGGGGAGAGCAGCGGCAAAGGACCGGCGTTGAGCAACTGCACCTTGAGGCTGGCGCAATGCTTGCGAAGTGCCTCGACTTCGGCCGCACGCAATTGCCAATCCTGCGGCGAGGCATAGAAAATCAGATCGTCCTTGATCAGTTCGTTGCCGAGCGAGGCTTCGAGCGCCGCGCCGATGTTGTTGGCCGGCAGCGCCATCGCCGGGTGCCCGGCGCGACGCAACGACAGCGTGTCGCGCTCGAGCATGACCACGGTGTGGCCGGGGTTGTCCGGCAGCAGCGATGCGCCGGTGCTGATCACTGCGGGCACGATGCCAGCCGCGGCGAATTCCGCCAGCCAGCGCGACATCAGTGCGCGCGTGACCACCGCGACCGCGGTGCGGCCGCTGACCTCATCGCGCGGTCCAACCGCAAAGTGCAGGGTCTCGATGTCTGCGGCCAGTTGCTCTTCGAGTGCGTAGGCGACCAGTTGCTGCGGGCGCACCCCGCTTTTGGGAGGCAGTTCGACGTCGGTCAGCAACACATCGCCGACGGGCGCGATAAGGCCGACCTTGCGACCGGACGCCGCAGCCAGAGCCTGCGCCAGCGGGCCTGTCTCGGGGGCGCTGAGCGCATGACCGCCAGCGTCGACGAGCATCCAGTTGCAGGACGTGTCGCCGGCGCCAGGCAGCTGCATTATGAGCCATTGCGCCATGATCATTCCGTGCCGAAAGTTCGGAGTATGACGTGTATCTGCCCGGCACCATCGAGTTGCATCAGACTGTACAAGCTGAAGCGGGCAGTGCCAATAGTGATAAACGAGCGCAGTCGGTAATACGAGGAGATCGTTCCGGCCGGCAGCGCGGTGCTGCTCGCAGGCTGAGTGCCGGCACTGGCCTGGAATGCCGATAGCGTCGGGAAACAGCCCTCCGCCTGGCGTCGCGCCAGCAGCTGCTGCGGATTGACATTCCATTCGCTACTGCCGCTTCCGCCGCTCATTGCATCCAGCACGACACCGGCCGCCGTGCAAACGTTGATTGACGTACCGGATGGCAGTGCCGCGATATAGGGCGCGATGCGGTTGTATCGATCGCGCCCGAAGCCCGGCAGCGCGAGCAGTTCGGAGATGCTGGTCACCGGCAGATTCGCCGTGCGGTAGGGCGGCGACTGGCTCAGGTAGACACTGTCCTCGGCGCCGTCGGGGAAATTCGGCTCGACGTCGCTGTCGATCCAATCAGCCAGCAGGGGCGCCCACTTGGTTTCCAGCCCTACGCCTGTCAGCAGCTTGGAGAAAGCCGCTATCGCCGTGGCGTTGGAAGCGCCGCCAGGGGCCAGATTGTTGATGTTGAATTTGCTCTGCTGATCCTCGAGCTGCAGAAAATCCAGCGTGATGCCGGGCAGGAGCTCAAACGGGCCATAGGTCTGCGCCCAGGGCTGGTTGAGCGCAACCTCGGTCTGGTTGGCCCCCGACTGCCGCAGCACGTACGCCGCCATCGCCTCGGCGCCTTCGGCGGCGAGCAGCGCCTGATCGGAGCCGAACACGGTCGATGCGCGCCGCGCGGCCATCGCACTCGAAAAGGCGATCGCAGTCGCCATCACTGTCGCAATCGCGACCAGCACGATGGCGGTCAGCAGCGCTATGCCGCGCTGGTTGTGACGCGGCCTGCTGTTCATCCGGCAATCTCGATATGACGCATGATGATGCCGATGCCCTCGAACTCGATGGTGACCTCGACTGCCACGGGACGAATGCGCAGCATCAGATCCTGCTGGCCCACGCCCAATGTCGGCACTGGCCACTGCGTTTGCCATTGATGCCCGGCGTCCATGAATCGCAAGCCGAAATTCTTGACATGATCGATTAGCTTGCGCTTGATCGGCACCACCGCCAGCGTTGAATCGAGCTCGGGCGTGTACGAGCGCATCAGCGCGCCGTTCTCGATCGAATAACTGACGCGCTGAAGTTCAGAGCGCGGCAGGCCCGCGGGGTTGGTCCAGCCGCCGCGCGTAAAACTCACCAGTGGCAGCGTGCCGCCGTTGAGCGTGCTGATCATGCCGAGCGTCACGCTGCTCGAGGAGCTGGAACTTGAGGGAGTCGAGCCATCGAGGGTGGAGGAGGTGGCGCCGAGCATCGTGCCCGCGTTGGCCGAGCTCATGATTGCCGGCAGGTAGCCGTCGCCCGTCAGTTGCCGGATCGGGCGCGGCTGCAGCAGCTCAAAGTCCTGTTCGATGACGCGAAATGCCTGCTGCAGGGCGATCAATCGCGCGGATTGCTCCTCGACCTCCTGGCGGCTTCGAAACGCCTGCTCGAGGGCGCGGTAGCCGATGGAAAACATGATGGCGGTGATGAAGAGCGCCACCAGCAGCTCGATGAGTGTGAAGCCTTGGGCGCGGCGCATGGTCAGGGTCCGCCCGAGCTCGAGCTGCCCGGCACCGTCGGCGTTCCGGGTGTCGGAGTAGCCGGTGGGTTGGTGGTAGCTGGATTGGTCACCGTGCCGGTCGTCACGCCCGCTCCACTGCTGCTGCTGCTCGAGCCGGTGAAATCCGTTCCCGACCAGGTCGGCGTTTCGCCGCTGGCAGCCGCCAGCGCATCGCCGCGGAAGCCGATGACGGTCGTGAGCCAGTCGCCGCTATCCTTGCCGCTCGTAGTACCGCTGATGCTCGGCGTCGAAGAGTAGGTAATCGTCTTCGAGTTGTTCGAGCTGCTGCTCGATCCGGGGCTCGTTGGGATGCGCCGCACCTTGACGGTGATCTGCATCAGGCCTGGAATCTGCTCCATGGCTGTAACGATCTGCTGCCAGTGCCAGTCGCCATTGGCGAAATTATTGACGTCTCCCTCCGTGGTACCGGTTTGCGGCGCCTGCAGGTTGAGCCGCACATCGGCAACGCGATTGAGCGCCACCCACTGGGCCAGAGTCTTCTCCCGCAGGGCACCCACGTTGACAGCCGCTGAGCTCAAAGCCGCCAGCAGTGCGCCGACGCCGAAGGCGACGATCACCAGCGCCACGAGCACCTCGATGAGCGTGAAGCCGCCAGAGCGGCTGGTGCTACGCGGCGAGTGGCTCACGTCGAGCCGCTCTTCTGTGCGTTCTGTCCGTTCAGTCCGTCCACGATCTCGCCCACCTTCACGGTGCCGTCATCACTGCTCTGGAGCGCGACGCTACGGTTCGCGTTCGGGCGTTGCATGACCAGAATGAAGGTGTTGGTGTCGCCATTGGAGAACAGCATGATCTGCGGCGTGTTGTCGTCGGTGCCGGTGTTCAACCCCGGGCCGCCGGAGCTGCCCGAACTGCTGCCGCCGCTGCTGCCGAGTGAGCCGCTCGGGCCGATCGAACCGCTGCTGCTGCCGGGATTGCCGAAGGCACCCCCGGAAGATCCCGCACCGCTGTTGCCCAGGGCACTGTTGAGGCCGCCGCTGCCGGTGATGGTCGACACGCCGCCGCTGCTGCTGCTGCCGAGCAGTGACATGGTTCCTCCTGGCGGCGTTGTCGCCAGTGGATTGACCTTGAGCGCCTTGTCGTCGAGCACTATCTGATGCGCCTCGATCGTCAGATCGAGTTGCAGGCCCGACGGCAGATTGCGTGCGCGCAGGGTCTCGTCGACCGTCTCGGGCGTCCAGCGCATCAATCGATTGTCGTAGTACACGAAGCGGTAACCGTGCTGTCCGCAGCGGATGCCATATTCGAATGTCAGCATCGCGCCGCGTTCCCGCCCGTAAGCAATCAGTGCGGAGAGTCGATCGCGTTCCTGCTGCAGCCCGCTGTCCTTGCCGATAGCGCCAAGACTCAGCAGCGCGCCGGTGACCAGGATGCCGATGATCACTACCACGATCATGATCTCGAGCAGCGTGAAGCCGCTCTGCGAGGACCGGCGGGGCGTCTGGCTGCGCATCGGCGCTCCGTGGGCCGACCCGCGCGGGATCAGTTGCTGTCCAGGTTCCAATTGCCAATGTCGGCATTTACACCGGTGCCGCCGGGCTGCCCGTCGGCACCAAGCGAGAACAGATCATACTCGCCGTGCGTGCCGGGGAACTGATACTGGTAATCGTTACCCCAGGGATCCTTGTTGAGGCGCTGGAGGTAGCCGCCGGCGCGCCAGTTCTTGATGTTCGGATCGTTGGGCTTGACGACCAGTGCCTGCAAGCCCATCTCCGCGGTGGGATAGACGAAGTTATCGAGTTTGAACATCGTCAGTGCGGTTTCGAACGCCTGGATGTCCTGTTTGGCCTTGGCAACTCGCGCATCATCCACGCGTCCGAGGAATTGCGGCACCACCACCGAGGCCAGAAGGCCGATGATGATCACCACCACCATGATTTCGATGAGCGTAAAACCGCGCTGACTGCGCGGCCCGCGATTGATCTTGCTAGGCTTGATATTGGCATTCATGGACTTCACTGCAAGCGTTAGTGTGGCCCCGTGAGCCGATCGCCCGATGATAACAAATGAAGATCACCAGAACCGACGCGGCCTCACACTCCTTGACCCGGTCGGCAAATTGCGACGGCCGCTATGGCGCGGCGCTGTTCGCTGTGCTGGCGCTGTTGCTTGGTCTGTGCACTCTCGGGGAAAGGGGGCGGATGGCGCTGCGCTATCAGCGCGAACCGTTGGCGCATGGCCAATGGTGGCGCTTACTGAGCGCGCATCTCGTGCATCTCAATCTGACGCACGCGCTGCTCAACTGCGCCGGCCTCGTGCTGCTGTGGATGCTGTTTGCGCGCGAATACACGCCGCGCCGCTGGGCCTGGATCCTGCTCGCCTCGACGCTGGCCATCGACGCCGGACTGTGGTTTCTGCGGCCGCTGATTGACTGGTATGTGGGCGCGTCGGGGGTGCTGCATGGGGCGCTCGCGGCAGGCGCTTTGGCCATGTATCGCCGGCGCGACGGCACCGGCGCCGCAGTGCTGCTATTTCTGATTGTAAAACTTGCGTACGAGCAGCACAGCGGCGCAAGCCTGTTTGCATCGGATCTGCCACTGCTGCCCGATGCGCACGTATTCGGCGTGTTCGGCGGCCTGCTCGGCGCGTGGCTGCCGCGCCCCGCCGCGAAGCCGCTATAATCCGCCCGCTTTTTTAATCGCTGCAACGCAACCGCATCGGTGGCACATGTCGATCGCGCTGGTTTTCCCAGGTCAGGGTTCGCAGTCAGTGGGCATGCTGGCGGCACTGGCCGCAGAGCACGAGGCGGTGCGCAACGGTTACGCGGAAGCCTCGCAGGCGCTCGGCTTCGATCTGTGGGACATCGTGGCCAATGGTCCGGCGGAGCGACTCAACAGCACCGAGATCACGCAGCCGGCCATGCTCGTGGCCGATGTGGTCACGGCGCGCATCTGGCGCCAACAGGGCGGTGCGGCGCCGATTGTCGTGGCCGGTCACAGTCTCGGAGAATTTGCGGCGCTGGTGTGCGCCGATGCCATGCCGTTCCAGGATGCGGTGCGCCTGGTTCAGTTTCGCGGTCAGATCATGCAGCAGGCCGTACCGGAGGGCGCGGGCGCGATGGCCGCGCTGCTCGGCCTTACGGACGAGCAGGTCGAGTCAATCTGCGCGCAGGCCGGCCAGGGCGAAGTGGTGGAAGCGGTCAATTTCAATTCGCCGGGCCAGATCGTCATCGCAGGCAACGTGGCTGCGGTTCAGCGTGCGCTCGACCTTGCCAAGGAGCGCGGCTGCCGGCGTACCCAGCTGCTGCCGATCAGCGTGCCCGCGCATTCGAGTCTGATGCGTGCGGCCGCCCACAGGCTTGAACAGCGCCTGGCGCAGATCGAGATCCGGTCTCCGAGCTGCCGCTACATCAGCGCCGTCGATGCCGCCGGACACAGCGATCCTGCGGACATCCGGGCAACCCTGGTCCGCCAGTTGGCCAGCCCGGTCCGCTGGTCGCAGACCGTGCGCGCCCTGCTCGGGCACGCGGGGGCGCTCGTGGAAAGCGGCCCGGGCAGGGTCCTGACGGGCCTGAACCGGCGCATCGAGCGCGGGGCCAGCTGCTACGCGCTCGAGGATCCGGATTCGCTGGCCGCGGCACTCGCAGCCACGTCGGGAGCGGCTCATGCCTGAGGGGGATCTGGCCCTGGTGACGGGCGCCTCGCGCGGTATCGGTCGCGCCATTGCCCTGGTCCTTGGCGGCGCCGGCGCAACAGTGGTTGGAACCGCCACTTCGGCCGAGGGGGCCGAACAGATCGAGTCGGCACTGGCCGCAGCAGGCATCCGGGGGCGCGGGGCCATCTGGAATGCCACCGATCCGGGTTCAACCGAGGCACTCCTCGCAGGCATGGAGGCAGCCGGAGGCCTGCCCAATATCCTGGTCAACAACGCCGGTATCGCGCGCGACGCATTGATTTTGCGAATGAAGAGCGAGGACTGGGAGCAAACCCTGGCAGTCAACCTCTCTGCCGTATTCCGCCTCTCCAAAGCCTGCCTGCGGCGCATGCTCAAGGAACGGCACGGGCGCATCATCAACATCGGCTCCGTGGTCGGCGCCATCGGCAATCCGGGCCAGGTGCACTACTCGGCGGCCAAGGCGGGACTGGTGGGGTTCAGCAAGGCCCTCGCGCGCGAAGTGGCTACGCGCAACATCACGGTCAACACCGTGGCGCCGGGATTTATCGAGACCGATATGACGCGCGCGCTTAACGATGCGCAGCGCACGGCCTACCTGTCCCAGATACCTGCCGGGCGCTTCGGCACGGCCGAGGAGGTGGCCCGCGCTGTGGCGTTCCTGGCCTCGCGTGAGGCAGGCTACATCACCGGGCAGACGCTGCACGTCAACGGCGGGATGTACATGGGTTGAGCGGCGTCCGGGCCCATGCCGCAAATACGCTGAATAATCAAGTACTCGCGCAGTAGCGGAGGTGGCACGAGTTCGGGGGTTCCCCTAGAATACGCGGCCCATGCACCCCGCCAGTCATGAGAGCTCAGCGGGCCTTAAGAGAGTCATCAAGATAGAGGATCAACAAAAGATGAGCACCGTTGAACAACAGGTGAAGGCTATCGTCGCCGAGCAGCTGGGTGTGAAGGCCGAGCAAGTCACCAATGCCGCCTCGTTCGTCGATGATCTGGGTGCCGATTCGCTCGATACCGTCGAACTGGTCATGGCGCTCGAGGAAGAATTCGAAATCGAAATCCCCGACGAAGACGCCGAGAAGATCACGACCGTGCAGCAGGCGGTCGACTACATCAGTGAGCGCCGCAACAAGGCCTGATGGCTTTGGCGCGGCGGCCGCACCGCCGCCGCGTTCGATACTTCCGATCCCGAGAGATTCGTGAGCAAACGCCGAGTTGTCATCACCGGGCTCGGCCTGATTTGTCCCGTGGGGGGCAACGTGGCCGATTCCTGGGCGTCGATACTGCGGGGCGAGAGCGGCATCGGGCCAATCACTCGCTTCGATGTGTCGGCCTTTCCGACGCGCTTCGGTGGCGCGGTTCGCGGCTTCGATGTCGAGCAATACATGTCGCTCAAGGAAGCGCGCCGCCTCGATGAATTTATTCATTACGGAATAGCTTCTGGCGTGCAGGCGGTGGCCGATTCCGGAGCTGATTTCGAGCGTCTTGATCGCGACCGCTGCGGCGTCGTCACGGGCGCCGGCATCGGCGGGTTGTGGACCATCGAGCAGACGCGACAAACCTATTTCGATTCGGGCTGCAACCCTCGCAAGATCTCGCCCTTCTTCGTGCCCTCGACCATCATCAACATGATCTCGGGCCACCTTTCGATCCGTTATGGTCTGCGCGGCCCCAATCTGGGTGTGGTGACGGCGTGCACGACCTCGACTCATGCGTTGGGACTGGGTGCGCGGGCAATCATGTACGACGATGCGGATCTGATCATCGCGGGCGGCTCCGAAATGGCGACCACTGCAACGGGCCTTGGCGGTTTCGGGCAGGCCAAGGCGCTCTCGACGCGCAACGAGTCCCCGTCGACCGCCTCGCGGCCGTGGGATCGCGATCGCGACGGCTTCGTTCTGGGCGATGGCGGCGGCGCCGTGGTGCTCGAGGAACTCGAGCATGCCCGCAAGCGCGGCGCACGCATTTACGCCGAGCTGGCCGGCTTCGGTATGAGCGGCGATGCACACCACATCACCGCCCCACCCGAAGATGGTGCCGGAGCGCGGCTCGCCATGGTCAATGCGCTGCGCGACGCGCAGCTCAATCCCAGCGACGTGCAATACCTCAATGCGCATGCGACTTCGACGCCGCTGGGCGACCGCGCCGAGACCATCGCCATCAAGCACGCCTTTGGCGATCACGCCGCGCGGCTCGCGGTCAGCTCCACGAAGTCGATGACGGGCCATCTGCTGGGCGCCGCCGGCGTGCTGGAAGCTATCCTCAGCGTGCTGGCAATCCGCGACCAGGTGGCCCCTCCGACCATCAATTACGAGAATCCGGACCCCGAGTGCGACCTCGATTACGTGCCCAATGTGGCGCGTCCGATGAAGATCGACGTCGCCGTGTCGAATTCCTTCGGCTTCGGCGGCACCAACGGCACCCTGGTCCTGCGCCGCTTCGGCGGGTGAGCACGAATCCCGTTCAGATTCGCCCGCTGGCGCTGCGCCCGGCGGACCTGCGGCGCCTGGCCTATCGCGAGCCAGAGGCCTTCCCGGTGCTGCTCGACAGCGCCGCGCAGGGGCACCTGGGTCGGTATTCGATCCTCGGGGCATATCCGGCGGCGGCACTCTGGCAGGACGGCGAGGGGCGGCTGCACGGCCGTGGCTTAGGGGAGGACCCGGGAGCACGACCGGGCTTCCTGGAGACGTTCGAGCGGCTGTGGCGGGGGTCCTCCATCGACCGCGCCGAGGCCGATGGCGGCGCCGCAGCCGCGGCTGGCCCCTTCCGCGGTGGCTGGTTCCTCTACCTGGGATACGAGATCGCCGGCGAGATAGAGCCACGGCTGGCCTTGCCGGCACAGCGGCCCGCGGGGGCCGCGCCGCGCGCGTTCGCACTGCGCGTGCCGGCCGCCATCGTTTATGACCACCTGGTGGGGCGCGCCTGGTCCGTGGTCGAGGCAGGGCACGAGGAGCTTAGCGGTAGGCTCACGCAGGATCTGGCCGCCATCGCCGGCGACGCGGACCTGCCCGCCATGCCCGCGGGGGCGATGCTGACGAGCCTGCCGCTCCAGGAAGAGGATCCAAAGCGATTTGGCAGCAGCGTGGGCGCCGCGCTCGAGCACATTCGCTCCGGCGACATCTATCAGGCCAATCTCTCGCGCGGCTGGCGGGCTGCGTGGGCGAGGGCGCGAACGGACGCGACGGTAAGCGAGGATGCGCTGGGCGCGGCCAGCGCGCAGCTCTACGAACGCCTGCGCACGCAGAACCCGGCGCCGTTTGCGGCGCTGGCGCGATTCCAGGGATGGCACCTGCTGAGCTCTTCGCCCGAGCGCCTGGTGCGGGTGGAGGGAGCGCGGGTCGATACGCGGCCGATCGCCGGCACGCGCCCGCGCAGCCGCGACGCGGCGGCCGACCCGCGCGAACTCGCCGCGCTGATCGCGCACCCCAAGGAGCGTGCCGAGCACATCATGCTGGTCGATCTGGAACGCAACGATCTTGGCCGCGTCTGCCGCGCCGGTACCGTGCGCGCGGATGAACTCATGATCACCGAAAGCTATGCGCACGTGCACCACATCGTCTCGAATGTCTGCGGCGAGCTCATCGCGGGCTTAGGTCCGGTGGACGTACTGCGAGCCGTGTTTCCGGGCGGCAGCATCACGGGCTGTCCCAAATTCCGGTGCATGCAGATAATCGCCGCGCTCGAGGGCGAGGCGCGTGGCGCCTATACCGGCGCTCTCGGCTACGTCAATCGCGACGGTTCGATGGACCTCAACATCCTTATCCGGACGATCACGATGGATTCAAGCGCGATCGAATTCCGCGCCGGAGCCGGCATCGTCGCCGACTCGGACTGGCAGCTCGAATTGCAGGAAACCCGCGCCAAAGCGCGCGGCATGATCGCGGCACTGCAGAATGGCTGAAGACCGTCATGCGCAGGCGCGCTCGATGAGCTGGGTGAACGGTCTGCCATCCGATCAGGTGGCGAGCGTAGACCGCGGGCTGCAGTATGGCGATGGACTGTTCGAGACCGTCACCTGCATCGATGGGCGGCCCCGCTGGCTCGAATGGCACCTAAGGCGGCTGCGCCGGGGCTGCGAGCGCCTCGGAATCGGCTTTCATGATTTCGAGTCACTTGGGAAGGAAATCACCGCCCGTGCCGAGGGTTCCAGCCGCTGCATCCTGAAGCTGATCCTCACGCGGGGGAACGCGGTTCGCCGCGGCTACCGGCCGGCGGGAGATGAAGCTCCGACGCGGATCCTATCGCGCCATGCGTGGCCGACGGATTCGGCCGCACCTTCCGCATCGATTGCGGACTTTCCCGTAGCGGTCTCGGGCGTCAGACTCGGCATCAATCCGCAACTGGCGGGACTGAAGCATCTCAATCGGCTCGAGCAGGTGCTCGCACAGCAGGAGCTGCGCGGCACGGCGCGGGAGGAAGCGCTGATGTTGTCGAGTGCCGGACACGTGATCGGCGGCAGCATGTCGAATCTGTTCCTGGTCGACGAGGCAGGGCTATCGACGCCCTCGCTGGAGGACTGCGGCGTCGCCGGGGTGGTGCGCGAGCTGGTATGCGCGGTGGCGGTGCGCCACGGCAGGCCGGTGCGGATCCGGCGCATCGAGGCTGCGGAACTCGGGCTGGCGCGCGAGGCATTCCTCACCAACGTGCGCTGGGGCGTACGATCGATCAGCGAGCTGGCCGGTCGGGCGCTCGAGCAGCGCACCCAGGCACAGCTCGCCAGGGGTTGGCTCGATGCCGCGCGCGCTTAGGATCCTCGCGCTGCTCCTGGCGCTGTTCGCCGTGGCGGCAGGCGCGGCCTTCGGCCTCTGGCGCCATCTCGATAATGAGATGGATCGTCCGGCGCCATCCGCGGATGCGGTGCGGATCCAGGTGATGCCGGGTGAATCGCTACGCCTGATATTGTCGCGGCTGCAGCAGCAGGGTGCGGTGCGCAATGCGCGCGAGGTCGAGTGGTATCTGCGCCTGCACCGTCTGCGCCCGCGCGCGCAGGCCGGCAACTACGAGGTGGCCCCGCATTCAAGCGCGCGCGCCGTGCTCGAGCAGTTCCAGAGCGGCCGCGTGGTGCTCGAACAGCTCACCATCGTCGAGGGCTGGACCTTCCTGCAGCTGCGGCATGCGCTCGATGGTGACGCATCGCTGGTGCACGCGACGCGAGGCGTGACCGATTCGGCACTCATGAGTACGCTCGGGCACGAGGCCCAGGCGCCGGAGGGCCGCTTTTTCCCCGACACGTACCGTTTTGCGGCTGGCACCAGCGATCGCCGTATTCTCGAACTCGCCTATGAGCGCATGCAGGCCGCGCTGGCGGCGGCCTGGGAGACTCGAGCACCGGGCTTACCGCTGGCGAGCGCCGATGAGGCGTTGATTCTGGCCTCGGTGGTCGAGAAGGAAACCGGGCGAGAGGACGAGCGGCCCAAAGTGGCGGCCGTGTTCGTGAATCGACTGCGTCGCGGCATGCGCCTGCAGTCGGATCCAACCGTCATCTACGGGCTGGGTGAGCGCTACGATGGCAGCATCCACACGCGCGATCTGGAAACCGACACGCCTTACAACAGCTACACGCGCGCCGGGCTGCCGCCCACGCCCATTGCGATGCCCGGCATCGCATCGCTGCAGGCAACGCTGCATCCGGCCGAGATTGATGCGCTCTACTTCGTCGCCACGGGCACGGGCGATGGCGGACATCAATTCTCCTCAAACCTCGCCGAGCACGACCTCGCGCTGCGCGCCTACCTCAAGCGCATCGGCGCGCATGAACATAAGGCCGCGCCGCCATGAGCACGCAGGGACATTTCATCACGCTGGAGGGAATCGAGGGCGCTGGGAAGTCCACGCTGGCGCGCACGCTCGAGAGTGCGCTGCGCGAGCGCGGGCTGCCGGTGATCGTCACGCGCGAGCCCGGAGGCTCACCGCTGGCCGAGCGGTTGCGGGGGATCCTGCTCGAGCGCGGTGCGGAACAGATCATGCCGGTCGCCGAGACACTGCTCATGTTCGCGGCACGTTCGATACACATCGGGAGTCGCATCCGCCCGGCGCTGGAGCAGGGCAGCTGGGTAATCTGCGATCGGTTCAGCGATGCCACGCGCGCCTACCAGGGGGCGGGCCGCGGTGTCGATGCAGCCCTCATCGAGTCGCTGGCGCAGGCCGTGCACGCACATCTGTGGCCACAGCGCACGCTGCTGCTGGACCTGCCGGTGGAGCTCGGCCTGACGCGCGCGCGCGCGCGACGCGCCGGCGGCGATCGTTTCGAGGACGAGGAACGGCAGTTTTTCGAGCGCGCGCGCGCACGTTACCTGCAGGTGGCGGCCAATGAGCCGCAGCGCGTGCGAGTCATCGACGCACGGCTCGACCCGGCGCAGGTGGCCGCGCAGGCGTTCGCGGCAATCGAGGATCTGCTTTAGTCCATGAATTTCTATCCGGGTATCGACGTTCCCTGGCTCAGCTCGCAGATGGAGCAGCTGCGGCGCGCCCGGGTCGCGGGACGATTCCCGACCGGACTGCTGATTGTCGATCGACGGGGCGCCGGGGGCCTGTGGCTGGCGCACTATGCCGCGCAGCTGGCCCTGTGCCGCGGCGAGTCGCCGCCATGCGGCAAGTGCCGACAGTGCCGGCAGTTCCTGTCCTCGCAGAACCCGGATTTCACGATCATCGGTCCGATCGAGGACTCGAAATACATCCGTGTAGAACAGATTCGCGAGCTGACCTCAGAGCTATCACTGACGGCCCATGGCGGGGGCGCGAGTGTGGCGCTGCTGCACCCCGCCGATGCGATGAACCCCAACGCGTCGAACGCGCTGCTCAAGACTCTGGAGGAACCTCGCGCCGGCCTCACGCTCATATTGGTCACCGAAACACCCGCTCGGCTGCCCGCCACGGTGCTGAGCCGATGTCAGAAGCTGCGCATCGGGGCACCCTCGCGCGCGGCGAGTATCGAGTGGCTCAACCGCAGCCGGGGCGAGGGTCACTGGGGCACCGTGCTGGATGTGATCGGAGAAGCACCGTTCGAGGCCGCCTTGCTCGACCCGGCCGAGGTCACGCGGATAGCTGCCGAGACCTTCCGGACGCTGAAGGACACGGTCTCGGGGAGCCATGAAGCCGCGGGTCTGGCAGGCATCGCCGAACGCTGGGCCAAGGCCGAGCAGTTCGAGCTGCGGCTGACCTGCATTGAGACGTGGCTCACAGCGTGCATCGAACGCGCCGCGGGGGCACCTCGCGAGTTGACAGAATTGCGCAGTGGCGCCCACTTGCCAGAATCCAGTTGGGACATGAATACTGCAGCATTGCTGCGGCTGCTGGATGCGGCCTATGAGTTGCGAGGACTGCGGCTGACGCCGATCAATCGCGCCCTGGCACTCGAGCAGATGCTGTGGCAGTTGACGCGCGCGCGGTCCTAAGGTGGCCGCGGCGTCCTGATATATTCAGCAGCGGCATGGTTTGAACAGCACAGGACCCGAAGGGGAGCATGGCCAAGGACCCAAATTCCAGATCCGGCATCAATAAGCCCGGTTTGCTGACCCTGACCATCAAGGACAAGAGCGCGCTGTATCTGGCGTACATGCCCTATGTGCAGAACGGAGGACTGTTCATCCCGACCAGCAGCAACTATCGCCTCGGGGACGAGGTGTTCATGTTGCTCAATCTCATGGGTGAGGATGAGAAGCTGCCGGTCGCCGGTCGTGTCATCTGGGTGACCCCCAAGGGTGCACAGGGCAAGCGCACGGCGGGCATCGGCGTGCAGTTTTCGGAACAGGATCGCGGACAGACCCGCAATAAGATCGAGAACTACCTGGCCGGCGCCCTCTCAGGCGACAAGGCCACTCACACGATGTAGCGCTCAGGCGTTGCGCCGCAGGGCGCCTTCGGCGGCATCCAGCCCGCCGCGCAGTACGTAGGCGTCGAAGCCGCGCTCCACCAGGATAAATGCCGCAGCGGAGCTGCGCCGGCCAGTGTCGCAGTAGACGACATAGGGCCGTGCGCGATCGAGCGTCGAAATCTTCAGGCGAATGAAGTACAGCGGTACGTTGAGCGATCCCTCGATCGCAAGATTCTGGTGCTCGGAGGGCAGGCGCACGTCGAGCCAATGGCCGCCGCGCGCAATGATCTCGCGCGCCCTCGGGTAGTCGATCCACTGCACCAGCGGCTCATTCATGAGCTCGCGGAAATCTTTTTTATTGAGCCGCATCAGCACACCATCGGTCAGCATGGTGACCGTCGCGTTGCGCTTCGCCTCGGAAATAAGCGCCTCCTCCCCGAAGGTATCGCCAATCGTGAGCTCGGCGAGCTTCAGGCCGCCGCGATTGAGCGGCGTCTCGCGCGTGACCAGGCATTTGCCGCTCACGATGGCGTAGAAGAAATCGCCCTCGGAGCCCTGCTGGATGATGATCTCGCCTTCGCGGCAGTTCATACGCTGCATGCGCATGAAGATGGCCTGAATGTTCGCCGGCGGAATGCGGTGAAAGGCCTGCGTCTGAAGCAGCGTGGTCATCCAGTCGTCACCGCCCGTCCCGGTCAGATGTGCCTGCAGTTCGGCCACTTCGTAGGTGCCGGTCTGGTCCCAGGTGATCATCATGTCGAGCAATTCGCTGTCGACCGCCAGGTACTCGATGGGGTCGACGGCGCGAGCGGTCATTTTTCGCGGCACCTTCGGGGACAGTGGATTGCGCGCCTCGGCGGTACCCCCGCGAATCATTGCCACGGTGCTGTCGCCTTCGCGCAGTTCGACCAGCCCGGTGATGAGCCAGTAGGTAAGTTTGTCGCGGTCGCCTTCCTTGAAGAGCGTGCGGCTTGCTGGCAGCTGCGAGATTTCGACCTTGCGCGCGAGCGCAAGCAGGTTCTCCTTCTTCATGCCGTCGAGTGGCGAGAATTTCCGCAGTAGCGCCACATCGACAGGCCTATCTTCACTCATGCTCGAATCCCGGCTCCATTTCCTCGCATCGCTCGGCAGACACTCGATGCTAACACAGCGTCAGAGGGGGTCCTTCTGGCCGAGCTCACGCATTTACCCCGCCGTCAGGCCAGGCTTGACCAACCCGCATCGGCGCGAAAGCGGGCGCCATAGCGCTGTTCGAGCTCCCGCAGCCGTGCCACGCAGGACTGGATGCCCCGCGTCTTCGCATAGGCAATCGGACCTCCGCGAAAGGGGGCAAATCCGGTGCCGAATATGACGCCGGCATCGACCAGGTCGATGTCCTCGACGATGCGCTCGCGCGCGCAGGCGACGCACTCGTTGACGAGTGTCAGGATCAATCGGTCAGTCAGATCCGGCGGGACCGGCATGCGATCGGACTCGCGCGCGATTTTTCCGTCGCGCCAGCGATAGAAGCCCTGGCCGCTTTTGCGCCCGAGCTCGCCGGCCTGCACCAGCGAGCGCAGGCGGCTTGCGAACGGCGGAGATTCGCGCTGCAGCTCGCGGGTGACGATTTCTCCCACATGCAGCACGACATCGAGACCCACCACATCGGACAGCTCCATAGGTCCCATGGGCATGCCAAAGTCGACCGCCGCGCGATCGATGGCGTTGAAGGAAATGCCTTCGCCCGCGGCATGCAATGCCTCGTGCAGGTAGGGAAACAGCACGCGGTTGACGAGGAAACCCGGGCTGCTGCGGCAGGGCAGCGGCAGTTTGTCGAGGCGGCGCGTGAAGGCCATCGCCGCGGCCAGCGCTTCCGGGCGAGTGCGCGCCGAATGCACCACTTCCAGCAGCGGCATCTGCGGCACGGGGTTGAAGAAATGCAGGCCGACGAACTGCCCTGGGTCTCTGAGCTCGCCGCTAAGCGTCTCGAGCGTCAGGCTCGAAGTATTGGTCGCGAGCAGCGCACCGGCCCGCATGCGGGGTTCTGCCGCGGCGTACAGCGCGCGCTTGGCATCCAGATCCTCGAAGATGGCTTCGATTACGACGTCCGCCTTAGGCACGCCGCTGCCGGCTACATCAGCGCTGAGTCGCTCGGCCGCCTGCATGCGCTCGGCCGGTGTCGGCAGGCGCTTCTCGAACAACGCGCGCGCGCGCGTCAGTGCGGGCTCGATGTACTTGAGCTCTCGATCCTGCAGCGTGACGGTCAGACCGCGCAGCGCGCACCAGGCCGCGATATCGCCACCCATGACCCCCGCACCGATGACGTGCGCGTGCTCAAAGGTCGGGCCACCCTTGCCGGCCAGACCTTTGAGGCGATCCTGCAGCAGGAAGACACGGATCAGGTTGCGTGCGGTGCTGCTGCGGATGAGCGCCGCGAACGATTCCGCCTCAGCGATAAAGGCGGCCTCGCCGCGGGCGCCATAGCGCGCCCACAGATCGATCATGGCGTAGGGGGCCGGGTAGTGTTCGCGCCGGGCGTGCGCGGCGACCTGGCGTACCAGCGCCGGCCGCAACAGTGGCCGCACCCCGGGCCAGCTCAAGAGACGCTCTCGCAGCGACGGCTTGTGGGGCGCCGGGGCTGCCATGATGATGTGGCGCGCGGCATCGGCAAGCTCGCTGCCGCGCTCGACCAGCCGATCGACCAATCCTATCTTGAGCGCGCGATCGGCCCGTACGCTGCGTCCCGTGAGCATGAGGCCCATGGCCGCGCGCACGCCCAGCACACGCACGCTGCGCACCGAGCCGCCAAAGCCCGGGTGAACGCCGAGCTGGACTTCGGGCAACCCCAGGTTGAGCTTTGAGTCACCGACCGCCACGCGATAGCGGCAGGCGAGCGCCAGTTCCAATCCGCCTCCGAGTGCAAAGCCATGAATGGCCGCGACGGTGGGGTAAGGCAGGGATTCGATCGCCGAGAAGACGCTCTGCCCCTGGCGAATATGCTGCATCGCCGCTTCATCCGAATCGAATTTGGGGAATTCACGGATATCCGCGCCGGCGATGAAGCCGGAAGCCTTGGCCGAACGGATCACAAGGCCGCGCAGCTGGCGCTGCGCCAGTGCCTGCACTTGTCGCTCCAGTTCGAGTAATACCGCGCGGGAGAGCGTATTGGCCGAGCCGCCCGGCCGATCCAGGCTCAGCCAGCCGATCTGATCGGCATCGACTTGCAGGCTCCACGCAGCTTCGATACCCGACTCGGTCATGCTCATGAGCTTAATGCCGGCGGCGGCGAAGTGACGTGGAAATCACATACCAGCGGGCGATGATCGGAGAATCTCACCTCCGGAATACGAAAGCCGCTGACTTCGATGCCGGCACTGACCAGTATGAAATCCAGCTCCACACGCGGCCGGCGCGAGGGAAAGGAATGCAGCCCCTCGGTATTGGCGCTGCGCAGGCCCGAGGCGCGCATGAACAGATAGATCTCATGCGTCCCCCAGAAGGTATTGAAGTCCCCGGCGATGATGACAGGCTTGGTGGAGCGCACCACCAGGTCGTGCAACGTGCGCAGCTGGTACTGGCGGTGGCGGAATTTGAGCGACAGGTGCACGAGGAAGATACAGACCTCCTCGAGTTCGAGTTCGATGATCAGGCGCTTGATGCCGGTGTCGAAATAGTGGAACCGCTCGCCGGTGACGCGCGGTGCGGCGAGCAGTGCGTTTGCCTGCTTGCGCACAATGGGCACCAGGTGGTTGATGGAAGCGGTGCCGTACTTGCACTGGTGGGCGGTATAATGCCCGAGGGCATTGGCAATGTAGGTTGCCTGATTAAGCATGCCGGTACGCACCGAGCCGGTGTCAACCTCGATCAGGCCAACGAGGTCGGGGTCCTCGGAGCGGATGAAGTTGGTGATCTGCTCGAGCACGCGTCGGCTGCTGCGCAGGTAACCGGCGCCCGGCACGGGCAGGTGAAACGCCGGTCCGGTGCCAGTGGCATAGCGGATGTTGTAGACCAATAGTCTCACGGACTTGGGGTTGCTCTCTATCCTTACGGAAGGTCGTCACAGTACACTGCAAGTATGTCTCAACGCGATCCCATCCGCGTCTTTGTGACGCATGCCTTCGAGGAGAGCGATGACTACGTTCGCGTCTTCGAATACCTTGAGAGCGCGCGCAATTTTTATTATCGCAACTGCGGCAATCTGGCGCTCGATCAGACCAAGGGACGCTCCCAGGATGCGGTACGCGAGGAACTGCGCAAGCAGATCGCCAACGCGGAGGTCGTCATCGCGTTATCGAGCCTGTATTCGGAGCAGCAGGACCTGTTGATCTTCCAGCTTCACTACGCCAAGGCCAGCGATAAACCGGTTGTGTTCCTGCCGTTGTTCGGCCGCGATCAGCCCAAGGTCAAGACGCTCGATGGGCTGCTCGATGAAACGGCAGCCTGGGATGAGCGTGGGCTGGTGGATGCGGTCAAGCGCCAGGCGCGCCACGAAGATACGACCCGCTGGGACACCATCGAGTTCAAAATCGACTAAGGATTCGCGCTCGCCTCGATCGACAGGAACTTCAGCAGCGGGGCAGCGGTACGATTGCCGCGGCCGTTGTGAATCTGCTGCTTCATGCCGGCGAACATGCCGTACAGGCGTACCACCAGTTCAGCGTAGCGGCGCGCCTCCTCGTTGGAGAGTTTACGCACCGAGGCCTTCACTACATCGTCTCCCGGCAGCGCATGCGCGCGGTGCAGTGCCAGAGTCATCTCGGCGAATTCCGCGCCGATCGCACCGGGCAGATCCGATTCCTGAACATCTTCGAGGTGCGAGCAGTACGCATCGAGCAGCCGATCCTTGATCGTTCCCGGCCCCGTCATCGACAGAGCTGCCGCTTCGAGTCGTGTGCTCAAGTCTCTCATGTGATGCTCCCTCCAGCCGTCGGTGAGTTCGCGTGGCGCTTTTTTTCGATCGCGAGACCCATCGCGTTCCATCAAATTATTGGTCTATGAAAACCCTGTTTCATCAATGGTGTACGGCCTTAATATAGCGCGGTGCCTACGAAATACAATGGAGAATTCGCAGCGACTTCACGGCTTTGCGCGCGAGATCTTGTGTATCGCCGCCAGAACGTGCGATTAGACGAAATCCGATGTAGTGAAGTAGTTTGTAATACATCCATCGTAAGCCTATATTTTGTAATACGAATTATCTGGCGAAATCCGAATAAGGCCCTTTCGATGGCGTCGATGATTGTCGGGCGGCCGGCACTCCGCGCGCGGCGCCCGCCGGGCGCCCGATGGCGAACAGCCGGCTTCAGGCACGGATGTAAAGCCGAGTCGCTGCAATGTTAAAGCTCACTGTTTTAAGATACTGCTAACAAATCGCGCGCGTACTACGCGGGAGCGACGATGGCGGGGAAGAAAGCCGGCAGATTGAGCAGCGCCCGGGCGCGCGGGCTGCGCACGCTGCAACACCAGACACTGTCACCGACCGTGCGCTACGCGATCGATACCGAGGTCTGGCTGCGCGGTCTGCTGCTGGCGCGCGAAGCAGGGCCCGCGCTGGATCCGCGATGGGCGACCAAGGATCAGGTGCATGACGAGGCCCTGGGCTGGTTTCTGCAGCAGCACGCCCACCAGGTGCTCGAGGACTATCCGGCACGCCGGGCGGGCGATGAGGACCTCACCTTCTGGGTCGATTCGCGCCTCATGGAGCGGGCGCGGCGCATGGCTGCGCGCGATGGTGTCAAGCTGGCGCGGTTAATCGACGCGGCTCTGAGCGCCTATTCGCGTCAGCACATCCCACACGAGCTGGTCGAGTTCCGGCAGCGCGTGCAGAACGAGGCGCAGAAGCTTTACGGCGCCCTGCGCGACGGAGTCGCGGCACCTACGCGCGTTCGCCGGTGAGGCGCGCGACCGCCATCCAGGGCTGGGTGCAAAGCTCACGCTGGCCTTCGCGCTGTTGAGCACGGGCTTCTTCGTAATCGCGTTGCTGCCGGGCTGGCGCAGCGTTGTAGTCGCCGCCGCCATCGCCTGGAAGGCCGCCAGCTTTCCGGGTCAGTTCCTGAGCCCGCTGGCGGTGCTGGGCCTGCGAGATCTGACTGCTAGCCTGCGTGCTTTAGCGTCGCTTCACGGCCAACGACAATCCGAGCGTGTGCGCCTTGTAACGGACCGCCGCTTCGCTGCGACCGAGTTCGCGCGCGATCCGCGCGGCCGGTGTGCGGCCAGACAGACGCCGCAGCAACTTCTCATGAGCGGCCGTCCAAAGAATCCTCTGCCGCCGCTTCTTTCCTTTGGCCATGAAATAAGTTCCCTTCAATGATTGATAGGCAATAGTGTAGCCGAAGTTGCCTTGCCGCAATTCGCGAGCGTCCGCTTTACCTCGGCCACATCAACGTGCAGCATGGCTTGACGTTGCGGACACCCCCGCTTCATATATAACCAGACTGCAACCAAATTATGCCACGGCGCAGAACTCCGCGTTGGATCGGGCAACGGCGGCCTCCAATAATGCACACGTCGATACGGTTATGTTGATGCCTGTGCAGCGGCCATCCCAGCCATCAGCTGCCGGTCCCGCCGCGGCATTGACAGCCATCGGCATCGTCTATGGCGATCTAGGCACGAGCCCCCTCTACACCCTGCAGACCATCGTCCAGACCATGGATGGGCGTTTCAGCACCGAAAGCGGGCTCGGCATACTGTCGCTGATCGTATGGACGCTGATTGTCACGATCTCGATCAAATATTGCGTGTTTGTGATGCGCGCCGACAATCACGGTGAAGGCGGCATCCTGGCGTTAATGTCGTTGATAGGAGCCAATAGTTTACGGCCCGGCACCCGTATGCTGACCGCCATGGGGTTGCTCGGCGCTGCGCTGGTCTACGGTGATGGCGCCATCACGCCCGCCATCTCGGTACTCAGCGCGCTCGAGGGCGTCAATGTCGTCAGCGGCGCACTCAAGCCGTTCGTGATGCCCGCAGCGGTGGCGATCCTGCTGCTGCTGTTCACCCTGCAGCGGGTCGGGACCGAGCGCATCGGGCGCGCTTTCGGGCCCATTATGCTGCTTTGGTTTCTGACGATCGCAGTGCTCGGTCTCACCGGCATCGCGCAAAATCCGCGCGTATTGACCGCCATTGATCCGCGGCACGCGATTACCTTCGTGCTGCAAAATCGCGGTTCGGCGTTGCTGGTGCTCGGCGGCGTGTTTCTTTGCATCACGGGCGGGGAGGCGCTGTACGCCGACATGGGCCACATCGGCAGAATTCCCATCCGACGGGCCTGGTACCTGATCGTGCTGCCGGCGCTGCTGCTGAGCTATGCGGGGCAGACGGCATTGATGATTGGCCGCGGATCGGTCGACGCCAATCCCTTCTTCCTGCAGGCACCTGGTTGGGCAATCTATCCGTTGGTGCTGCTGGCCACCGTCGCCACGATCATCGCCAGCCAGGCCATCATCACCGGCTCCTTTTCAATGACGCGGCAGGCGATGCAGCTTGCATGGCTGCCGGCGGTGAATATCAGGCAGACCTCGGATCAGCGCTATGGGCAGATCTATGTGCCAGTGGTCAATTGGCTGATGATGATCGCCACCGTGGCGATCACGATCGCCTTCAAGAGCTCCGATCGACTCGCCGGTGCGTATGGCACGGCGGTGTCCACGACGATGCTATTGACCAGCTGCCTGCTGATCGTGGCCATGCGCCGCATCTGGCATTGGCCGCTGCCGCTCGTCGCCGCCGTCGGCGGCCTGTTCCTGCTGGTCGACTTGGCGTTCTTTGGCGCCAATCTGTTGAAGATCGTCGAGGGCGGCTGGTTGCCGCTGACGCTCGGGCTGCTGATCTTCTATCTGATGATGACCTGGCGCAGGGGCGGGGAGGCACTGCAGGCCTGCATCGCGCACGAGTCCACCGAAAAGCCCGATCACTTGCTGCGCGACCTTAACGCCGGGCGCGTGCCGCGCGTCGCCGGAACGGCCGTTTTCCTGACCCGCTCGGCTGAGCGCTGCCCGCGCATACTCATTGAACACGTGCATGACATGGGCGCACTGCATCAAACAGCGGTCACGCTGCGCGTGGTGTTTCGCGATTTACCCCGTGTTGCCGCGGCCGACCGCTGGACGATTGAATCGGTCGGCGCCGGACTCTGGCATGCAGTCATCTGCTTCGGTTTCATCGAAGTGCCGGATCTGTGCCTGGCACTCAAAGCGATCCCCGACCTGGATCCCTCGATCGACTTTGATGCCGCGGTGTATTTCGGTACGCGTGACCTGGTCGTGCGCAGGCCCGGCAGCCGGGTGCTCGGTCACTTTGGCTTGTTGTTGTTTGCATTCCTGTACCGCAACGCTGTCAAGATGGTGGACCGCTTCCATCTGCCCGCGCAAAGTGTCGTGGAAATTGCCCGGCTGATAGCGATCTGAGAGCATGCGACGTGGCTCCAGTCACAGGCATCGTGTCCTTCGCTCAAAGCATCGAGCCCCAGCCGGTCAACCCGGATGCCTCGCGCCTGGTGAGTGGCAGTCCCCAGCTCACGGCCTGGAACCATTACAGTGACCCGACCCAGCAGTTCTTTGCTGGCGTATGGTCGGCCACGCATGGCTGCTGGCGCATCCAGTACACCGAGCATGAGTTCTGTCACCTGCTCGAAGGGCGCGTGGTGCTGACGAGCGCCACGGGCGAGCGGTGGGAGTTCGGCGCCGGTGACAGTTTCGTGGTGCCGGCAGGATTCACGGGTACGTGGGAAGTCATCGAGGATTGCCGCAAGCTCTACGCCATCTTCGAGGCGAACTCAAAATAGCCCGCGCGGCGCTGCCGGATGCGCGTGGAGTGCACCCGGCAGCGCAGTCAACAGACGAAAGCCGGACTACTGGGCGATAGTCAGCGCGGTAGTATCGACCTGCTGCACACCCTTGGTGTGGCGGGCGACATAGGCCGCATGGGTCTTCTGCGCCCCCGATACCACGGTGCCCGATAGCGCGACTATGCCGTTGCTGGTCTTGACGCTGATGTCGGAGCCCTTGGTCTTGCTATCGGCAGCAAACTTGGTCTTGAGGTCGGCGGTGATCGCGGTGTCCTCAATCGCGGCAGCCGTCGCATGCGTCGCGTGCCTGGTCCTGGCGCCTATTTCAGAAGTGGCCGAGGGCGCTTCGATCTGATTGTTGACGCTGCGGACGCCCGAGATATTCGAGGCCAGCGACTCGGCCGCATCTTTAGCCGTGGAGTTCGGCGCGCTGCCCGTCAATGTGACGACGCCGTTGTTGGTCGTCACACTCACGTCGCTGCCCTTGAGGCGGTTGTCGGTGGCAAATTTCGTCTTCACCTGGCCCGTAATGGCGGTATCGCTCAATGCCGCGCCCACCGAGGCGCTGCTATCGGTCGAATCGGGGGCTGAGAACGCCACGGCACCTGCGCCGAGTGAGGCAGAAATAGCCAATGCAATAAGGGTCTTGCGAGACATTTGTGAAAACTTCATTAAGTTCCTCCTGAAATAATTCCTCATCGCCAAGGAATCGGCGTGAGCGCCTTCGTTCGCCGGGTAAGCATGCTGGGAGCGCCGCCTGGGGACTGTAGGAGCGAACCGATGGAAGCAGGACCATAAGAGCCCACGCGGCTGCCAGCGAAGTCCTGCGCAGTTCAGTGCATCACGACGACCGTGCTGCGCAGGTGCTCGCGATAGATGACATACAGACCGCTTGCAGTAACGACGGCGCCGCCGATCAGCGTGCGTTGATCGGGCAGTGTTCGCCATAGCACCCAGTCAAACATCAGCCCCCAGAGCAGCGCGGTGTATTCGAAAGGCGCCACGCGCGCAGGCGATGCCACGCGAAACGCCTGAATGAGGAGCATCTGACCCAGCGCACCGGTGATGCCGATAAGCACGATCCACGGCCAGTGCCTCGGCTGCACCGGCAGCCAGTGCGGCAGCGCCATAGCGCCGTTGACCAAGCCGACCGCGACCACGAAGGAGAAGGCCACGCTCAGCGTCGATTCGCTGCGCGCCAGGGTTCGAATCGTAATGGCACTGAATGAATAGCAGAGCGCGGAGCCGAGAGCCGCAGCCGCGCCCATCGAGACGAACTGCGAGGGGCTCGGCCTCAGCATGAGCAGGACGCCCAGCAGCCCCAGAACGACTGCCAGCCAGCGGTGCCAGTCGACCTGCTCATGCAGCAGCAGCGCTGAAAGCGCGGTGACGATCAGGGGTGCGCAGAGGAAAATTGCGTAGGTCTCCGTGAGGGGCAACGTCTGGAGCGAGTAGACAAACAGACTCAACGTACCCACGGCGAGCACCCCGCGCGCCAGATGAGCCGACCATCGCAGCGGCAGCAGACGACGCCACTCGCCGCGCCAGCCGACGAGAAGGAGCATCACCGGGATGGAGGCAAGTCCGCGGATGCAACTCACCTGGAGCGGCGGGTACGTGCCCGTGAGTTGTTTGAGACTCGCGTCCATGAGTGAAAACACGGCGACGGCCGTGAGCATCAGGGGGATGCCGCGGGAGTAGAAACTCGACATGGGCGCGGAGCATGAACGGACGCGGTGCCTGTGGCAAAATGGCGCATGACCGCACTCGTCCCCGGGGAGGCGCTTGCCAGGCTGCTGGCGGGCAGTCGTCGCCTCGTCGTCCTCACGGGCGCGGGCTGCAGCACCGAGTCGGGCATTCCCGACTACCGCGATGTTACCGGCGCGTGGAAGTGCAAGCCGCCCATGATGTTCCAGGAGTTTATCGCCAGCTTCTCGGCGCGCCAGCGCTATTGGGCGCGGGCCTGCATCGGCTGGCGTCAGTTCCACGGAGTCTCGCCGGGACGACCCCATCGCGCGCTGGCCCGGCTGGAGCAGGCCGGACGAGTCGATTGTGTGATTACACAGAATGTGGACGGCCTGCATCAGCGCGCCGGCAGCCGTCGCGTCATCGATCTGCACGGACGAATCGACGGCGTGGAGTGTCTGCGCTGCCGCGCCGTATTCACGCGTGCCGACATTCAGGCGCGGCTCGATGCGCTCAATCCGCGCTGGGCTGAAGTTCACGCTGCAATGGCGCCGGATGGGGATGCGCTGCTCGAGAACGAAACCTGGCAGCAGTTTCGGCTGGTCGATTGCGAAAGATGCCAGGGCGCTCTGAAACCGGCAGTGGTGTTCTTCGGCGAGGCGGTGCCGCCAGGCACCGTGTCGGCCGCGTATGCGGCGCTGGCCGATGCCGATGCGCTGCTGGTGGCGGGCTCCTCGCTGATGGTCTATTCCGGATATCGATTCGTGCGTGCCGCGTGCGAGCGCGGTTTGCCCGTGGCGGTGGTGAATCTCGGCACAACACGGGCCGATGCGCAGGTGTCCCTCAAGGTCGAGGCCTCCTGTGGCGAGGCGCTCGAGCGGCTGGCCGAAACGCTGGCCACCAACGCTCCAATTCGATAGTCTTCGCCTCAAGAACAATCGATCCGTGCATCGTATCGCGGCATCGAGTCCAAGGGAGATAGACGGACATGAGCCTGGCATCGGAATTTAAAGAGTTTGCCATGAAGGGCAGCGTGGTCGACCTGGCCATCGGCGTGATCATCGGCGCTGCATTCGGCAAGATCGTCTCGTCCCTCGTGGGAGACATCTTCATGCCGGTGCTGGGGAAGGCCATCGGCGGCATCAATTTCAGCGATCTGGCGGTCAGCCTGGGCAAGGACCCGAGCGGCAAGGACGTGCTGATCAAGTACGGCAGCTTCCTGCAGACCACGTTCGATTTTGTCGTGATCGCTCTCGTCCTGTTCATGGCCATCAAGGGCCTCAACGCGCTGAAGAAGCCGCCGGTCGTCGTCGTCGTGGAAGCACCACCGCCGCCGCGTCAGGAAGTATTGCTGGAGGAGATCCGGGATCTGCTCGCAAAGCGCTGAACGCGCCGAGAAAAAGGGGGCGCAGTCGCCCACCCGCCGCCGCCGACGCGCTCAAATCAGGGGGAAATAAATATGGGATTGCTTGATGGTCTGTTGGGTGGCGTGGTCGGCGCCGAGATGACATCACTGGTGCAGGGCGCGATAGCGCGTCACGGTGGATTGCCCGGACTGGTATCCCAATTCGAGCAGCAAGGGCTCGGCGGCGTGGTGCATTCATGGATTGGGACCGGTCCGAACCAACCCATCACGGCCGATCAACTGCAGCAGGTGCTCGGGAGCGCCACGGTGCAGCAGATGGCCGCGAAATTCGGCGTCAATCCACAGGATCTGCTGCAAAAGCTCTCACAGGTGCTCCCGCAAGCCGTGGACAAGATGACGCCTGCAGGCGTCGTACCGCAATCCTGAACGCGCGCGAATCCAATCTTTAAGGGGACTCATATGAAATCGATCCTGAAAATCGGCGTGCTCGCCGCTGTCCTGTGCTATGCGGGTGCGAGCTTCTCCCAGGCGCCCGCGGATGCACCGGCCGGTACCAATGGCGTGTGCAAGGACGGTACCTACTCACAGTCGGCGCACAAGCAGGGCGCCTGCCGGGGCCACCAGGGTGTCAAGGAGTGGTACACCTCATCGGACAGCGGCAGCAGTTCCGGCGGCAGCGCCGGCATGGCACCGGCACCGGCAGCACCTGCGACTGTCGCGGCGCCGGCCGCCCCAGCAGCACCCGCAGCACCTGCGGCGCCCGCCAGCAAGTCATCTGGCTATACACCGCCGGCGACGCCGGCCGCGGGTGGTGGGCCGGGCACGGTCTGGGTCAATACGTCCAGCAACGTGTATCACTGCCCAAGCGACAGGTGGTACGGCAAGACCAAACATGGCGCCTACATGAGTGAAGCGGACGCCAAGGCGAAGGGCGCGAGACCCGATCACGGCAAGACCTGCCAGTCGTAGTGACGCAGAACAGCCAGCAGACCAGGATGACTACCTGCAACGCGGACGCCAAGACCAAGGGTCTCAAGGGCGATGATCGCAAGGCCTACATGAAGACCTGGCTGTCATCGGGCAGCTGAAGGCCGGAGCTGCATGCAGTTCAGCGCAGGCTCATCACCAGGATGAACACCACGAACAGCAGGAACGCGGTGCCGGCGATCCCGAGCAGCATCGCCGTGCGCCACAGCGAGGAAAACAGGCCCAGCCGATAGGTTTCCCGCAACTGCAGGAACATGTGCAGCGGCGGCACGAACAGTAACAGTGTCACGGCGAACGCGCTCATGCCTCCCAGGCCCAACAGGGCGCACATGACGATCAGCAGCGACATGAAGGAGAGCGAATAGAGCGAGAACACGGCGTGGTCGTACATCGCGACATCGCCTCGCCCGACGAACATCAGCCATAGAAAGGGCAGTGAGATCGGGATCAACATGAACAGAAACTTGTAGGCGGTATTCTCGAGTCGATAGAAATAAAGCTCCGGGTTGTGCAGTGCGTGGCGAATCAACGCGTCGGTACGCGGGCTGCCGGTATCGAGCTTATTGTCTGCCCAGTCCGCCAGCACACGCGCTACGGAGCCAGACTCCCCCCCGGCGCTGGCATCGGCGCCAGCCGCGGACTTCGAATCCGCGGCAACGCTCCCGACGGTTAAGGCGGCTTCGGCCCATTTCTGGGCCAGCTGCGTCATGCTCAGTTCCTTCTGGGCATCGCTCAGCGCCTCCTGCTGCGCCTCGGAACTGCGCCCGGAGCGGCGCGCCGCATCCAATGCCGCGGTGGCGCGCTCGACCTCCTGGTGCGCCTCCCGGACCTGGGCGACGAGCGCATCGTGCGCCGCCGCGCGCGAGGCCGGATCGGTGCCCGATGTGTGCACACGTCCGACGGTCAGCGAGACAACGAAGAACATCAGAAAGCCGGTGAAGAGAAACAGCGCCAGGGGCGAGACGTAACGCGTGCGCTGCCCGTCGATGTAACGTCGGGTCAGCAGTCCCGGGCGTCCGGCCAGCAGCGGCAGGGTGCGCCAGCCCTTGGCATCGAAGTGCAGTACGTTGTGCACCATTTCCTCGACCAGGTGCAGCAGCGATCGATGCAGGTGACCCGCCTGGCCGCAGGCGTGGCAGAAGCGGCCGGTCAGCAGAGTGCCGCAATTGGCACAGGCATGATCGCGCACCTTGCCGCCCGATGCGGGCACAGAGGTGCCCTCGATCTCGGCGGCTGCCAATCCGGCCGTCACGAACGCCCCTGCCTGTTCCAGTTCGCTGCTCACATACGCCTCTGCCAGCGACTATAGCCGCCTGCGTGGAAATGCTCTGTTATGCTCTCGACCGGGCAAAAAGAGCAATGTAATGCGGGCGGTCCTGGCTTTCCTGGTATTGGCAATTCTCGTCGGCTGGGGTTTTACCTGGGCGACGCTGCACTGGTCCTACTCCACTGGCGAGCGCGCGGGCTACGTGCAGAAGCTCTCGAAGAAGGGTTGGCTCTGCAAGACCTGGGAAGGAGAAATGGCCATGGTCACCATGCCGGGTACCGTGGCGGAGAAGTTCTACTTTACCGTGCCCAGCGATGTCGTGGCCTTGCGGCTTAACGCCGATGTAGGCAAACGCATGGACCTGCATTTCGAACAACACAAATGGATTCCGAGCTCCTGTTTCGGAGAAACGGAATACTTCGTCTCGGATTTCCACGTCACCGAGTGACGCGCGGCGCGCGCCGGAATACCCAGCGTGAAGGCCGCAGCCGTGATGGACTATCGCGAACTGGCGCGCCGCAGGCTGCCGCGATTCCTGTTCGAATACATCGATGGAGGCTCCTGCGCGGAGGTGACACTGCGCCGCAACGTTTCCGATCTCGAGGCGATAGCGCTGCGGCAGCGTGTGATGCGCGATGTATCGGTGCTCGATCTGACCACCGAGCTTTTCGGGACACTCCAGGCAATGCCGCTGGCCCTGGGCCCGGTCGGCATCGCCGGCCTGAACGCGAGGCGCGGCGAGGTGCAGGCAGCGCGCGCAGCAGAGCGGGCCGGGGTACCGTTCTGCCTTTCGACCGTATCGGCCTGTCCGCTGGCAGAAGTAGCGGCGGCCGTGCAGCGACCGTTCTGGTTCCAACTCTATATGTTGCGCGACCGCGCCTTCATGCGCGATATGCTCACCGAAGCTGCGCGGCATTGCTCGGTGCTCGTGTTCACGGTCGACCTGCCGGTATCCGGCTCGCGCTATCGCGATGTGCGCTCCGGTTTTGCCGACTCCCTCGGCCTCATGGGCACGCTGCGCCGCGCGGGGCAGGCGCTGATGCGGCCGCGGTGGGCATGGGACGTCGGCGTGCGGGGCCGGCCGTTCGCGTTGGGCAATCTGAACTCCATCATGGGCCGCCACCGGGCAATGGCCGACTATTTCAGCTGGACGCGCGAGAATTTCGACGCAAGCGTGACCTGGAAGGATCTCGACTGGGTGCGCCAACACTGGCAGGGACCGCTCCTCATCAAGGGTGTTCTCGATCCGGGCGATGCACGCGAAGCTGCGCAGGTCGGAGCGGACGGCATCGTGGTCTCCAATCACGGCGGCCGACAGCTGGATGGCACCTCATCGACGGCTCGTGCGCTGCCCGCGATCGCGGCCGCCGTGGGCGACCGATTGACGGTGCTCGTGGACGGCGGTGTGCGCTCGGGGCTGGATGTCGTGCGCATGCTGGCGCTCGGTGCGAAGGCGGTGCTGCTGGGGCGCGCGTGGGCCTATGCGCTCGGCGGCAACGGGGAAGCGGGGGTGGAACACGTGCTCAATCTCATTGCCGAAGAGATGCGCGTTGCGCTGGCGCTGACGGGGTGCACGCGGGTGCGTGACATCTCGCACGAGCTGCTCGTGGAGTCGGCATGAGCGCCCCGGCGCGACAAGCGGTTCCGCGGCCGGAGCTGGCGCGCGACCTGCAACTGCCCCACGCGGGCGCCATCGTCGTGGGTACCATCATCGGCAGCGGCATCTTCCTGGTTCCGACCGAGATGATGCAGGCGGTCGGCTCGGCCGGCATGGTCTACCTGGTCTGGGTGGTCGGCGGATTGCTGTCCTTCTTCGGCGCGCTGACCTATGCCGAGCTCGGTGCCATGAAACCCCAGGCGGGCGGCGAGTACGTGTATGTGCGCGACGCGTACGGACCGCTGGCGGCCTTTCTTTATTCCTGGACCTGGTTCCTGATCGCCAAACCCGCCTCGATCGCCACGGTGACCACCGGGATCGTGCGAATCCTCGGCACCTTCTCGGTGTTCTCGTTCTTTCACCAACCCATGATTGCGCATCCCTTTGTGATCAATTACGGACAGCTGGTGGCCATTGCCGCCACGGTGTTCGTCTCCTGGCTCAATTACATCGGCGTTCGCCGCGCCGGAGATTTCCAGTTCCTGTTCACGCTGCTCAAGGTCGCCATCATTCTCGGCATCGTGGTAATCGGCTTTTCGTACACGGGCGGGAGCTGGGCCAACTTCGGCAGCGAATTCACGGGTGCCACCGGCGGCGTTGCCGGCTTCTTCGCCGCACTGGTGGCCGCTCTGTGGGCCTATGACGGCTGGAACGACCTGAACATGGTCGCCGGGGAAATCCGCAACCCGCAGCGGAACATCCCGCTGTCGTTGATCTGGGGGGTCGCCATCGTGGGGGCCCTGTACGTACTGGTTAACGCGGCGGTGCAGTACGTGTTGCCCGCCGCGACGATGGCGGCGACGGAGCGTCCGGCCTCGGACGCGGTGGCGCTGGTGCTTGGACACACTGGTGCGAGCCTGGTCTCGGTCGGCATCGCCATCTCGATGCTGGTCACGCTCAACGGCACCATCATGAGCGGCGCCCGCGTGCCATTCGCGACCGCGCGCGATGGTTATTTCTTCAGGGCCATCGCAGAGGTGCATCCCCGCTATCGCACGCCAGCCGTGTCGATCACGGTGCAGTGCATGCTAGCCATCGTGCTGCTGCTGTTCGGTGGCTATTTCAAGCAGTTTTTCTCCCTGGCCATCTTTGCCGAGTGGCTGTTCTACATGATCGCCGGCAGCACCCTGTTCGTATTCCGCCATCGCGATCCCGGGGCGGCGAGGCCTTACCGCGTCTGGGGATACCCCTTGGTACCCGCCATTTTCATCCTCGTCTCGGCGGTGCTGCTTTACTACACATTTATGGCAAATCTGGAGAGCTCCGCCTGGGGCTGCGTGGCCATCCTGCTCGGCATTCCGGTCTTTTATTTCTTCGCACACCGCCGCAACGCCGCCGACTTTTGACCACCCGCCGCCCATTAGCCTGCCGCGATACTGCGGCGCTTGCCGATGCGGGGCGACCGTGCCATGTTTATATGGTAGAACTCTCCCCGGTAGAGCAAGCCAGGGAACGGAGGGGCGAATGGCCGCGTTCGATAAACTGTTATCTCTGTTCGGTGGTCAGGCGGTCCAGACTCGCCAATTCAAGAACAGCCCACACATCACCGTCGCCAATCCGTGGCACGCGGTGGGCATCGTCACGCAGCGCCCCAGTTGTCCTGTCTGCGGCTCCTACAGGGGCGTGCGCTTTCTGGCGCACGAAGCGCCACCGCTGCCACTGCGCAATTGTCCGGATCCGAAGAGCTGCAACACGGTCTATAAGCACTTTAAGGACCGGCGCGCGGGGCCGCGGCGCTCGGAAGAGCAGCGCGCGTTCTCGCCGATGAACCCGGTCGTCTCGCGCACCGTGCGCGACAATCGCCGCAACTCAACCGGACGCCGCAGAACCGACCATTGAGCGGCTGAGCGCGCCTCAGCGTGCCTGGAACAACGAGTTGAGCTCCCCGCCCGCGGCGGCCCCGGCGAACCCGTCGAATCGGCCTTCCTCCGCGATCAGCCGCGCCGCGCGCATGAATCCGCCCCAGGCCGAACGCGCCAGTGCGCCGCCGACGCTGACGCGCCGCACGCCCAGCTCCGTGAATTCCTGCATGGTCTGATCGCCTGGCGACCAGAGCAGCACGTTGAGGGGCTTGGGTGCGACCGCGGCGACCACCGCGCGAATTTCATCGCGGGTGCGTAGTCCCGGCGCGTACAGGCAGTCGGCGCCCGCGGCGGCGTAGGCTTTCAAGCGCGCGGTGGTTTCCGCCAGGTCCGGACGGCCAACCAGGAAGCACTCCGCGCGGCCCACAAGCAGGGTGTCGCCGCCGGCCTGATCAATCGCACGACGCGCCGCACGTACCCGGGCGACCGCCTCATCGATCTCGTAGAGCGGATGCGCGGCAATCCCCGTGGAGTCCTCGATCGAGAGTCCGGCGACGCCAGTGGCGAGGGCAAGCCGCACGCTTTCGGCGACGCCGGCCGCGTCGGTCGCAAATCCGGATTCGAAATCGGCATTCACGGGAATGTCGGTGGCCGCCACTATCGCTGCGAGGTGGGTTAGTACCGCCTCGCGCGAGACTCGATTGTCGGCGTGCCCGATCGTCCAGGCGAAGCCGGAACTGGTGGTCGCAATCGCCTCAAACCCAAGGCTCTGGAGGTACAGCGCACTGCCGACATCGAAAGGGTTGGGAATGGCAAAGCATCCAGACTCGTGCAATCGGGCAAAGGTACGACGCTTGTCGGAAATGCTCGGGCGGCAAGGTGCCATGGGCGCTCCGCAATGGTGAGGGGCGCCAATTGTGCGATCTGTCTGTCAGCAGCGCCACAGTTAGGGCGTTATCGACAGCCTGGTCGTCGCCGTGATCGGCGCTGTGCTGGTACTGGTTCTCTATCACGCGCTGCGGCGCACCTGACGGGCGACGCACACCTCCGGGAGGCTCAACAAGGCTGCCTCGTCGGGCTAGACTGGCCGTGTGATCATTTCATCGACGCTCGATTTCCGCGAGGCGGCGCGCCGCCGGCTGCCCAGATTCCTGTTCGATTACGCCGATGGCGGTGCCAATAACGAACACACGCTACGGCGTAACGTCACCGACCTGGCCGATATTGCCCTTCGCCAGCGGGTGCTTCAGGGCTGCGGAGAGATCGATCTGCGCACGACGCTGTTTGGAACGCAACGATCGCTGCCCATCATGCTCGGCCCGATTGGCATTGCCGGCATGTTCCGTCGCCGCGGCGAACGGCAGGCGGCCATGGCGGCGAAAGCCGCAGGTATACCGTTCTGCCTCTCGACCGTGTCGCTCTGTTCGCTGGCCGAAGTCGCGCGCGCCGCGGGCAACGCCCATTTGTGGTTTCAACTCTATGTGATCCGCGATCGCGGCTTCATGCGCGATCTGCTGGCCACGGCCAAGGCCCTGGGCGTGCAGACGCTGGTCTTCACGGTGGACATGCCCGTGCCCGGCGCGCGATATCGCGATGCCCATTCCGGGATGTCCGGGCCACGCGCGCCGCTGCGCCGCCTGTTGCAGGCGCTGACGCATCCGGCCTGGGCCTGGGATGTGGGATTGCGGGGCCGCCCGCATCGTCTGGGGAATCTCGAGCCCGTGCTCGGGCGGGCCAGCGGACTGAACGACTACATGGGCTGGCTCGGGGCCAACTTCGATCCGACCATCCTGTGGAAGGACCTGGATTGGATCCGGGCAAGCTGGGACGGCACCCTGATCATAAAGGGCATTCTCGATCCGGAAGATGCGCGTGCCGCAGCCGAGCTTGGCGCGAACGGGATCGTCGTATCCAATCATGGTGGCAGGCAACTCGACGGCGCGCTCTCGAGCACCAAAGCCCTGCCCGCAATCGCCGATGCCGTCAGTGATCGGCTCACCATACTGGCCGACTCGGGTGTGCGCTCGGGCCTGGACGTGGTGCGGCTGCTGGCACTCGGTGCCAGGGGCGTGCTGCTCGGCCGCGCCTGGCTGTATGCGCTGGCGGCGAGCGGCGAAGGGGGCGTCGCCAAACTGCTCGACCTGATGGCGCGTGAGATGCGCGTGACGATGACCCTGGCCGGCGTGCGCCGGATTGCAGACATCAGCGGAACGAATCTGGCGCCATCGTCCTGACGGTTCACGCGGGGGAGCCTGGTGAATCACGAAAATCTCATGGCGCTTCATTCGAGCGGTTTCATGCCGCATGGCCGCGTGCGGTCCATCAAGGCCGGTTTCGCCAGCCTCCTGGGCCTCTATTGAGATTAAGTAGGGCTTCTGCTGACTGGCCGCCGAGAGCACTGCTCTTTATAGTCATGGCATGCAACTGACTGGTCGGAAAATGAGCGCCCTACCGAATGCCTTCGATGCGACTCTGCCCGGCACTTCCAACGATGCCTGGCTGCGGGTGCTGGAGGAGAAGGCCGCCTGGATCCCTCGCACCGAATCGCTCGTGATCGTTTCCGCGCATCCCGGTGAAGAAACGCTCGGCGCCGCCGGCCTGATGGCGAGCTTCAGGCATTGGCGCCGGCCCGTGACAGTCATCAGCGTATCGGATGGTGAGGCGGCGTACCGGGAGTGGGGCGGCCTCGGCGAGCTGCGGCATGTGGAAATGCTCAGTGCGCTGCACCGGCTGTGTCCGCAAGGTGTCACCGTCATCCGACTGAAATTACCGGACGGGCAGATTCAGCGGCATGAGGCCGCGGTTCGGGAATCCCTGTTTGCGCAGGTGCCGGCGAATGCGCTGCTGGTTGCACCGTTTGAAGGCGAAGGCCATCCCGATCACCAAGCTCTCGGTCGAATCTGTCTGGATGCGGCTGCGACGCTGGAAGTCAGGACGGCGCGCTATCCCATCTGGGCCTGGCACCAGGAACAAGCACAGGGCTTCGCCGGCGCCCGCTGGGGGCGATTCGAATTGAATGAGCGATTGCGCGAGGCCAAACGCCTGGCTATCAACGCACTCGGCTCGCAGCTGCGACCGCCTTCGGGCCGACCCATCGTGCCTCCCCATTGTCTGGCGTACTTCGAGCGGCCCTTCGAGGCGTTTCTTCTCTAGCATGGTTCCCAGGAGGATCCGATGAGCATCAAAGTTCTATTCACGGCAACGGCCAGCTGCAGCGGCGGTCGAAACGGTCACAGCGAAGCCTCGGATCATTCCGTGTCGGTCGATCTGTCGGTGCCCAAGGAAATGGGCGGCCCGGGCAAGCCCGGCACGACCACGCCGGAGCACTTGTTTGCCTGCGGCTATGCTGCCTGCTTCGGCGGCGCGCTCGACTACGTAGCTTCGCAGCAGAAGAAGAATGCCAAGGGTGCGACGGTCACCTGCAGCGTCTCGATCGGTCCGCGCGATGCGGGCGGTTTCGGGCTGGCCGTGAAGCTTCACGTCAAGGACACCAGTCTGCCCACTGCCGACCTTGCGGCGCTAGCACGCGAGGCGCACGAAAAGATCTGCCCGTACTCGCACGCGACGCGTGGCAACGTCCAGGTCGATCTGTCCGTCGAGGGCGCCTGAGAAATCAGGGGCTCAGGAACATCAGCCAGGCGCACAGGGCAAAGGCCAGGACAAAGGCAGCATCGGTGCTCAGCGCAAAGGCCCGCAGCCCGCGATCCGTCGGGGTAATGCGCGCGCACACACCGTAGAGATAGAAGGGCGTGCCGGCCCAGACGGACCGAAATGGGATACCGCGGCGCAACAGCATGCGGGCGATGATCGCGTTGCCGCCCGCGGCATAGACCACACTGGCAGCGAAGGCCATGGCGACCGCGTCAAGAGAACGCATCAGCGCCAAAGCACGCGTTGGTCCCTGTCTCATTCGAGCCGATTCTCCCCCCTATGTGCTGCCCGCTACTGTCGTATTTCTACAGCCGCACGCGAGTACTATAACGCGCCGCTTCGGACGGCTTAGTGTAATTTGATCGTGCGATTCAAGGCGCTTCGGTAAGGGAGCGTGCGCGATCAGACCGGGGAAGATTGCGCTGGCCTGCGCATACAATGCGCGGATCATGATCCCCGTCCGCGACATCTGGATTGGTCTCGACACCGGTGGCACCTACACCGATGCGGTGGCACTCGATGGCGATCGTCACATCGTCGCGAGCGCCAAGGCGCTGACGACCCATTGGGATCTGGCCGTCGGTCTTGGTGAGGCGGTCGGCGCGCTGCTTGCCCGCCTGCCGGCGAGCGTCCGGCGTGAGCAGGTCTCACTGGTCTCGGTTTCTACTACCCTGGCCACCAACGCGGTGGTCGAGAGCCGGTTCAGTCCTATCTGCACGATTCTCGTGGGCTTCGACGACCGTATGACCGAAACCTCGGGTCTGAAGCGCGGTGGCGGGGGCGTCATCGTGCGGGTGCGGGGCGGTCACGATGCCACCGGTGCCGAGTCCGAGCCGCTGGATGAAGCCGCAGTTGATGCCGCCGTGCGCGAGTTCGCCGGGCAAGTCGAGGCCTTCGCGGTGGCCGCGCTGTTCTCGGTGAGAAACGCCGCGCACGAACGGCGCGTGCGCGAGCGGATCCGCGCGCTCTGCGGCCACCCGGTGACCTGCAGCCATGAATTGAGCTCGCAACTGGATGCGCCCAAGCGGGCGCTGACTGCGGCCTTGAACGCACGGCTGACCCCTCAGATCCGCCACCTGCTGGAAGCGATCAACCAGGTGCTCGTGCGCGAGTCGATCGCGGCGCCGCTCATGATCGTCAAAGGCGATGGCACGCTGATGCGCGCCGAGGTGGCACTGGAGTGTCCCGTCGAGACGGTGCTGTCGGGCCCGGCCGCCAGCGTGGTCGGTGCGGGTTTCTTAAGCGCGCAGAAGGATTTCACAGTGGCGGACATGGGTGGAACTACCACGGATGTGGCCGTCGTCGTGGCCGGCCAGCCGGTTATTCGGGCCGAGGGAGCGGTGATCGCCGGCTGGCGCACCATGGTCGAGGCGGTGGATGTACGCACCTGCGGACTGGGCGGTGACAGCCAGGTGCACCTGGATCGCCACGGCCGGCTTGGTGTCGGTCCGCGCAAGGCAATGCCATTGAGTCTTCTGGCGCATCGGTTTCCCGAAGTGCTCGCGGCGCTGCGGCAGCAAAGCCAGGCCAGGCGACCGCCGCAGTTCGCGCCGCAGTTTATCTATCGCAATCCAGGGCGGGATCCGCTTGCTCATCTCGACACTATCGAGGCGCGCGTCTGGGCGGCGCTCAGCCCCGCTCCGCGCCGCCTCGACGAGGTGGCGCGAACCGCGCAAGGTGTCGAAGCGGCGCGCCGACTGGTCGATCGAGGCCTTGCGACCCTGGCTGCGTTCACACCAAGCGATGCCATGCACGTACTTGCGCGGCAGCAGGACTGGAATGTCGAGGCCGCGCGTCTGGGCGCCGCCATCCTGGCCAACGAGGAGTGCAATGCGGCGGCCCGCGCGGCCGCGGATACGCCCGAGCAGTTCAGCGAAAGAATCTATGAGCACGTAGTGCGACAAGCGGCGCGCGTAGTTCTCGAATGCGTGCTCGCGCATGATCCGGGTGTGGAGGCGACGAACGCGCGCTGGGGTCCCCTGGGCGTTCTGATCGAGGATCTCATCGCCGGACGTACCTTCTCGAAGTTGCTCGACGCACAGTTCCGACTGGCGCAGCCGCTGGTTGCCATTGGCGCCCCGGCCGCGGCTTACTACCCCGAAGTGGCACGCCGCCTGGGCGCCAGGCTTTTCGTGCCCGAACATGCCGCTGTGTGCAATGCCGTCGGCGCCGTTGCCGGCGTCGTATCCGAGACCAGCGAAGTCCTCGTGAATCAGCCCACCCTGAATGTCTTCCGGGTCCACGACCCCGCCGGCAGCCGCGACTACGCCGATGCCGCCGAGGCCGTGGAGGAGGCAAGGCGAGTGTCGCGGGAGCTGGCACTGTCGGCCGCGCGCCGCGCGGGCGCGAGCGACCCCCACGTGGATACGTCGGTGTCGGAACGACGCGCGCGCAGCGAACTCACGGGCGGCTATCTTGCAGAGGCCACCGTGCGCTCGAGAGCCACCGGCAGACCCGCCACGGGTCGGGCGGCCGAATAAAGTCAGGCCGGAATTCGAGATTCCTCGGTCCGGGGTGCCGGCACGCGCTGATCGACGATCCGCCGATCCGGAAATGCGATCGGTTGCTGTGCCCGTCGGCGATCGCCCACGCGGGGCATATTGCCGACCGAGACCGTGATCGAGCTCTCTTTCGAGTACGTACGGCTCGCGGTGAGCAGCGCCAGATTAAGCAATTGCAGGCTGCGCCGAGCGGCGACCATGACCTTCATGCGCGCGCGCTCGGTCTGTGCGTAGCGGGTCACCACGGCCAGCGCGATGCGCGGATGTTCGTCATCGTACTTGGCGTGGTTACGGAACCACCTCGTGGTTCGCGGATTCATCGTCACACCCGGACGCGATCCGTAGGATTCGAAACCCTCGAGTAGCGCCCGGCTCAGATCGCCGGTAGCCCCCTCGATGGCGAAGCTGGTGGCGGCCACGGCCTCCTCGAGCGAGCCCTTGGCATTGATGTACCAGATCCAGTCGCTCAGTGACTGGACGTCGCGCAACAGGGCGCGTTCGCCTGTGGCGAGCGCCATCATGTCCTTTCGGGCAATGCCGAAGCCTTCACCCATCCAGAGCCAGTGGTCGGCGTGCGCCTTTTCAACACGAATGTTGTCGATCAGGAAGGATCGCGAATATTCATCCTCGACCTTGATCAGCGCCTCGGCCAGGAACTTCGGAAAGGCGTGAATGAACGGGTACAGCTGCAGGATCCACCCGCGCATGGCCTCGAGCGACCAGCTGCCGTTGATGACCTTGGTGGCAAATTCTCCCGACACCAGGTCATTCCAGTCGGGCTTCACATAGGTGTGGAGGCTCTCGACCCAGTGGTCGTCGGCCAGTGATCGGTTGTGGTGATCCATTGCAGCTCCATGCTGGTTTTTGTTTAAAGAGCAGGCCCGGCGGGCGCGATGTGAATCACCGCACAGACGAACCAAGACTCCGGAAAGGGCCCAAACCGCCCTGTTTCCCAGAAAGTGCATATGTCGCATCGTCTAACTTGCTGTTTTTTCTCCATCTTTCTGCCCTGGAGAGCAGATTATGTCGAGTCTACGGGGGAGATTCAAAGTGCGCAACTCTCGGTGAGCCTGGGCGAAGGCAGCCGGGCGCGCCACGGTCGGTTACTTATCGGTTAACAACAGTTGCCACGGGGAGGCCCTAGGCGTGACCGCTCTCTCGGTAACGCGGGATTCTGCCCGATAAGCTCTCTGACAATTCCTCTTACCCTCGGTGATCCCAGGGATGATGCGATCCGAACGCAGCAGCTCCCTCGGGTCCGGTGCAATGTCACGATCGGCGATCCGTTTCGTGGCACCCGTGCTCCTGTCGCTGACCGTCATGCTGATCGCCGCCGTGATCAGTATCGAGGTGCTCTCGACCGTGCGCGCGTGGGTCGGGGGCGAGGGGCTGTATTCCAAGGGACAAAAGAATGCGACCTACTACCTGTCGCAGTACACGGTCACGCATTCCGAAGAGGACTTCAGCAGCTACCTCACGGCCATCGCCTTTCCACTCGGTGATCTGCAGGCCCGCCTGGCGCTTCAGCGCCGCCCGGCCGATGTGCAGGGCGCGTGGGAAGGCTTCCGGCAAGGCGGCAGTGATCCGGCCGATATTGGCAGCATCATCCTGCTGTTCAGATTGTTCGGACAGTCCGGCCCGGTCCGGCATGCGATCGACATCTGGACCGATGGCGACTCCTACACCTTGCGACTGTTCGCCGTGGCGGCCCGCATCCATCCGAGCGATGGCAGCGTCGTACCCGAAGACGAACTGGTCGCGGCGCGATCCGAACTGAACCGCATCAACGGCGAACTCACTCCACTGTCGGCGCGATTCTCATCCACCCTGGGGCAGCTGGCGCGCTGGACCCGCAGCCTGCTGATCATCGCGCTGGCGATCGGGACGCTGATCACCGCCCTGTTGTGCATTCGTGTCACGCGCGCGCGGGTGCATGAACGCGACGTGAAAGAACACGGACTGGCACGCCTCACCGAGCTGTATGCGGCGCTGAGCCAGGCCAGCCAGCTCATCTCGCGCGTTCGCTATCGCAAGCAACTGTTCGACGAGTTGTGCCGAATTTGCGTCGGCACCAGTGGGCTGATGCTGGCCGCGGTGGGAATGCTCAAGCGCGACCAGTCGGGCATCGAGTTCGTGGCCTTCCACGGCGATCACCATGAGCAACTGGACGATCTGCCCCCGGACGTGCTGCACATCGCACTGCGCACTGGCACGCCCCGCGTCGTCAACGGAATTGCGCCCTCGCACGGCGTGGTTCGCTCGGAAGCCTCGTTTCCTCTCACCTGTCAGAAAGAAGTGGTCGGGCTGTTGTGCGTGTTCTCGCAGGAAGCGGACTATTTTCAGAAGGACATTGTCGAGCTGCTCGAGCAGTTGGCGATGGAGGCATCCTTCGCCCTGGAGAGTCTGCACCGCGAAGCCGAGCGCCGGCATCAGGCCACGCTGCTGGCAGACCAGAATCGGATCCTGAGCCTGATCGCCTCGGGGGCTGCGCTCGAGGTGATCTTCACCACCCTGGCTCAGTTTGTGGAAGCGCAGTCCGACGGCGGCCTGTGCTCGCTGGTGGCTCTCGATCCCAATGGCGCCCGCAATTGCCTGGCCGTCGCCCCCTCGCTGCCAGCTGGATTCGATCGGGCGATCGCTGAAGCGTCCGGTGGCAAGGAGGTCACCCCGTGCATCGAATCTATTCGTCATGGCGCGCCGGTGATGGTGCGCGATCTGGATGAGTATCCGCTAGGCGAGGTCATGCGGTCCCAGGTGCGCCAGGCCGGCCTGCAACTGGCCCGTGCATGGCCCATCTTCGGCACCAAGGATCAGGCGCTGGGGGCACTGTCCTTGTACAGCCGCCGCGGCACCGAACCGCGGCCGATGGACGAGCGCCTCATCCGGATCTGTACCAATCTTGCCGGCATCGCCATCGAAAGCTGTTGGGCCGCGGATCGCATCCGCCACCTCGCACATCACGATGACCTGACCGGGCTTCCCAATCGCCTGCTCTTCACCTACCAGTTGCTGCAGGCGATCGCTCGCGCGCAACGCGCCGGCGGATCAGTCGCCGTGCTGTTCCTGGATCTCGATCGATTCAAGATCATCAACGATACACTCGGACATGATGCCGGCGACCATGTGCTGCGTCAGGTGGCAAAGCACCTGCGAGATTGCGTGCGCTCGGGCGATACGCTGGCCCGTGTCGGCGGCGATGAATTCACGCTGATCGTCCAGCAGTTTGCGGAGATCCAGGAGCTCGGCGCGGTGGCTCAAAAGCTGCTCACGGCCATGACCCGGCCGCTGAAGATCGGGGGCAAGGAATATCATCTGTCGGGGAGCATCGGCATTGCGGTCTATCCGAAGGACGGCACCGATAGTTCCTCACTGCTCAAGAACGCCGACATCGCCATGTACCGGGCCAAGGCTTCCGGGCGAAACACCTACCAGTTCTATTCCAATGAGATCGACGTGCACAGCGTCGATCGGCTGTCACTCGAGAATGAACTTCGGCAGGCGGTGGCACGGCGCGAAATCGAGGTCCATTACCAACCCAAGATCGATATTCAAACCGGCCGGATTGCCGGTGCGGAGGCCCTGGTGCGCTGGCGGCATCCCCAGCGGGGCATGCTGCAGCCGGGCGATTTCATTTTTGTCGCGGAGGAGGCGGGCCTGATCTCCTCCATCGGCTGCTGCGTGCTGGAGACAGTCTGCGCCGATATCGCGCAATGGCGCGATGCGCGGCTGCCGCCCACACGGGTGGCCATCAATCTGTCCGCGCAACAGTTTGCCGATTCGCGGCTGCTGGACAACCTGAATCGGGTGCTACGCGAGACCGGCTGCGATCCGCAACTGCTCGAATTCGAAATTACAGAAAGTGTCGTAATGACCGATCCCGAGAAGGCGCTGCACCTGCTCGAGCAGATAAAGAATTACGGTATCACGCTCGCAATCGATGACTTCGGGACCGGACATTCTTCGCTGGCCTACCTCAAGCGCTTTCCGGTCGACAGCGTGAAGATCGACTACACCTTCGTACGTGATATTGCGGCGGATCCGGATGACCTCGCCATTACGAAGGCCATCATCGCGCTGGGCCACTCGCTGGATCTTAAGGTGGTCGCGGAGGGCGTCGAAACCATGGCTCAACTGGAGATCCTGCGCCGATATCATTGCGATGAATGGCAGGGCTTCCTGTTCAGCCGCGCCGTGCCGTCGAGTGATTTTCAACGCTTGCTGGCGGTCAACGCCGAAGCTTTGCCGGCAATGGCGGGCGCGCACGGGGAGGATGAACCAATCGATCAGGCGCCCTGGCGCGCTGCCGCGCCGGAGTAAACGGCTAAGGGCGGCGCCCGGCTTCGTCGGCGGAACGAATCCCGTTGTGGGAGGCAGATATGCCCGATAATCTGCGATCAAGGAGAACTGGCGTGCTCAAATTCTATTTCCATCCGGCTCCCAATCCAATGAAAGTCGCGCTCTTTCTCGAAGAGAGCGGTCTGCCGTACGAGGTGGTTCCGGTTGATATGCGAAAGGGGGACCAATTCAAGCCTGAGTTCCTGGCAATCAATCCGAACGCCAAGACGCCGGCAATCCTTGACGGGGACATCAGAGTATTCGATAGCAACGCGATCCTGCTTTATCTGGCCGAGAAAACCAGCCAGTTCCTGCCCGAAGCGGGCCTCAGGAATCGCGGCGAGCTCCTGTCGTGGCTGATGTTCATTGCTTCGGGCATCGGGCCGTACTCCGGCCAGGCCGTGCATTTCGGCCATTACGCCCCGAAGGGCCTGGACTACGCCGTCAAGCGCTATGACTTCGAGGCCAGGCGTCACTGGGAGATCCTGGATGGCCAGGCCCAGGCAGGGCCTTTCCTGCTTGGCGACAAATACACGATCGCCGATATGGCCGCCTGGGGCTGGGCGCGCGCGGTGCCCTACGTGCTGGGCAATAAAGCGTGGGAGACGCTACCGCACCTCAAGCGCTGGTTCGACCTCGTGAATGCCCGACCAGCTGCACAGCGAGCGGAAGCGCTCAAAGACAAATTCGCCTTCAAGGCTGAGATGGACGAGGAGGCTCGTAAGCATCTGTTTCGCCATATATCAGCTAAGTGAGTCGGGGAAAGCGCGCGGGGATTTATGGCCGATGCCTCGAGGATGTGGGTCGTTGGGCTCAGCTTGCTCAGCCTGTCCGGATGCACGGCCTCACAGAGGTCTGTCGAATCGAAGGTGGTCTCGGAAAGCTACCTGATCCCGTCGGAAGATCCGGGCATTCAGCTCTATATTCGAAACAAACACCGTGAGGGGATGAGGCAATTCAGCGCCGAGCGCACCGTCATCTATGTCAACGGTGCCACCCAGGCGAGCGAAGCCACCTTTGATCTGGCGTTGGGCGGCTATTCCTGGATGGACTACCTGGCAACCCACGGATACGACGTCTATTTCGTCGACTTGCGCGGCTATGGCTCATCTTCCCGTCCGGCCGAGATGCAGCAGCCGGCCGCAGACAATCCCCCCCTGGTCCGCACGAGCACCGCAGTCAAAGATCTGGGAACGGCGATTGACCACGTGCTGTCTCGCCGCGCACTGCGGCGCCTGGACATCATCGGCTGGTCGTGGGGAGCGACTATCGCGGGTGCCTATACGGCAGGCCACAACGACAAGGTGAGCCGGCTCGTGCTCTATGCACCGCAATGGGTTAGAAGCGGTGCCGCCCCGGGCGGCGAGGGATCCCTCGGCGCCTACCAGGCGTGGACCGTGCAGCAGGGTCGGGATCGACTGCAGGCAGGCACTCCCTCGGCGCATAAGGACGATATCTTTCCGCCTGACTGGTTCCAGAAGTGGTCGTCGGCGGAACTGGCGACCGACCCCGAAGGCGCGTCGCTGAATCCGCCCGTGGTACGAACCCCCAACGGGATATTTCAGGACAATCGGGATTACTGGTTTGCCGGCAAGCCCATTTGGGATCCTGCCATGGTCACGGTACCGACCCTGGTGGCGCGCGGCGAGTGGGATGAGGTCACGCTCCTGGGCGACACGCTCGGCGTCTTCGCTGCCTTATCAAATGCGCGTTCCAAGCGACTGGTGGTCATCGGCTCAGCATCCCACATGGCATTCATAGAAAAGAATCGCGAGCAGCTGTTCCACGAGGTCCAGATATTTCTGGACGAAGGAGTGCAATGACAGAATCCATCAGGCGCGTCGTCACCGGTCATGACGCGCAAGGAAAATCCATCGTCCTGTCGGATGGACCGCCCCCACAGTACCACTCGATGCTCGGCCCTTCGATCGGCGCCGATTTCTTCGAGATATGGAATGTTGCGACGGCGGTTCCGATCCTCACTCCGACGGAGCCGCGGGAACCGAACGAACGTGAGTTCACCATCATGCCCACCAGCGGGCACCTGCTGCGGATCATCGAGATTTATCCGCTCAGCGAGGGGGGCGAGCGCACCGTCATGCACAGGACCAAGACACTCGACTACGTCGTGGTCATTGAGGGGGAGGTGGTGCTGTGGCTTGACGACAGCGAAGTGAGCTTACGGAAGGGCAACGTGGTGGTTCAGCGCGGGACGGACCATGCATGGGAAAACCGCTCGGATAAGCGCGCGGTGATCGCCTTCTTCCACATCGACGCGGAATTCAGCGAAGACCTGCTCAGCAGACTCCCGCAACCCCTGCAACTGATGCGGTAATCCCTGCCCCG
>Ga0182030_10000750_pt1 | contig 63662 bp, 55 predicted proteins | sample 812S3MmetaG_FD_121299 | JGI IMG/M metagenome (GOLD analysis project Ga0182030, IMG submission 121299) | Permafrost microbial communities from Stordalen Mire, Sweden - 812S3M metaG (Illumina Assembly) | ecosystem: Environmental > Terrestrial > Soil > Wetlands > Permafrost | place: Sweden... | reverse complement strand
TTGCAATCTCAAACAGTTCCGCGCCATCGCGACCCGCTACGACAAAACCGCGCGAAATTTCCTCGCCGCCGTTTTTCTTGCTTCCGCCACCATATGGCTCAATTGATGACAGGCCCTAGCTTATCAACGACCTCCTTCATCTGCGTAAGCAAGTGCCGCAGCTTAAGTTTTGTCGGCTGGTCGAGCGCTACGGTGTATTCCTTGCGCCGCCTAGAGTGGCGAATTGAGAGCATTGTTCGATATTGGTCAACGTCTCTTCTAAATTCTAAATATGCTGTGTAACTGTTGGAATTTGCTGATAACATCGGCATTTTAATTTCGCACTTTAATTCAAGCTCCTTTATTGCTGCCGCAACACTACTAATATATTTAATATAAACCGTATCTACTACCGAACCCACATTCTGCCTTTGATTAGTCGATTCCGTATCGCACTCTGCTCTAAATTTAGATTCAAGATACAAAAACGCCTGCTCTGGGTCTTCGGGAAGGTCATCATAAAAAGAGTCGTCATGGCTCACTTTTAGCTCCCAAGCCTCGCAATCGTCCACTCCGACACGTTATAGCTGCACCAGATTTCCGCAAGCCCCCTCCTCGCCATGATCGCGGCGCTCGATCGCCTCGCGCCTCTGGCGCCCGGCAAGTTTCTACGGCCTATGCCTCTGCCGCGCCTCGTGCTATCTAAGCTCTATCGAGAGCGTACAATCGAACGAGGCCGACTGGTGACGAACGACCCTTGGTGGAATCTTCTCAATCAGATCGTAGCCGTGCCGTATCTGGCGGGCTTGTCACCGTTTTTTACCGGTGGGATTGTATTGGCCGTGCTTTTGCTTGTGGCGTGGGTCTTGAATCGGCGGCGTAAACGATCTGGTTCGTGAACTCGTGGCGATGACCTCGGCGTCGTCGATTGTCGCGCGGCGAATCTGCGCTTCGGTCATCTCCGCTTCTCCTTAGCTCCTCGATGGCAGCCTGACACGCCCGGCGCCGCGCCGCTTCCCGCCTCGCCCGGGTCGTGCTAACTCGCGCGGATGATCGATCTCGCCCTGCGTTTCGCCCCTCTCTCCTCCGCCGACGAAGCCGCCATCGAGAAACTCGACGAGCGCGCCTTCGGCCCGGGGCGTTTTGCGCGCACGGCCTATCGGTTGCGCGAAGGCGTCGAGGCCGATCTTTCGCTGTCCTTTGTGGCAAGGGTTGGCACGTTGCTGGTCGGCGCCAATCGCATGACGCCGATCCTTGTGGGTTTTACCCCGGCGCTGCTGCTGGGGCCGCTCACTGTCGAACCGGCCTTTCGCTCGCAGGGCGTCGGCGAGGCGCTGATGACAAAGTCGCTCGACGCCGCGCGCGACGCTGGCCACGGTCTGGTGTTGCTGGTCGGCGACGAGGATTATTACGCTCGCGTCGGCTTTAAGCGCGTCCCGCGCGGAAAAATCACCATGCCTGGGCCGGTCGATCCGGACCGCCTGCTCTATTGCGAGTTGCGCGACGGCGCGTTTGCGGCCACAAGCGGAAAAATGCGGCGACTCTAAAACGCCCAGCCACTCCAAACCAAAGAGACGCCTTGCCCGCAAGCTCCCTGCAACTGCTGTCCCGTTACGACGCGCTGGTGTCTTCCCGCGCCATCGAACGCGACCCCGCGCAACTCGTGGCGCTGGAGACGCTGGACCGGCTGGCCAGGGATTTGGCGCGCCCGGCGCCCGCCCGCGCCGCGCTGGGCTTCCTATCGCTTTTCAAACGGCGATCAAGGCTCCGAACGCCGCGCGGCGTTTACCTGTGGGGCAATGTCGGGCACGGCAAGACCACGCTGATGGACCTGTTCTTCGAGGCGGCGACGGTCGAGAAAAAACGGCGCGTGCATTTCCTCGGCTTCATGGCGGAAGTTCACGAGCGGCTGCACCACGCAAGGCTTGAGGGCAATGGCGGCTCCGACCCGGTCGCGCGCGTCGCCGCCGAGTTTTCGCGCGAGACGCGGCTGTTGTGTTTCGACGAATTCGCGGTGTCCGACATCGCCGACGCGACCATTCTGGCGCGGCTGTTTTCGGCTTTGTTCGCCGCCGGCGTCGTGGTGGTCGCGACCTCCAACGTCGCGCCCGAGCGGCTCTACGAGCATGGCCGCAACCGCGATCTGTTCCTGCCCTTCATCGCTCTGCTGCAAGAGCGCATGGAGGTCGTCCAACTCGACGCGCGCGCCGATTTCCGGCTGGAGAAGGCTTGCGTGCGCGAGGTGTTTTTTGTCGCCGCCGACGAGCAGGCCAGGGCGGCCGCGCAAGCGCGACTCGCCGCCCATATGGGCGACGGGCCGTTCGAGCCGGCGACTCTGCGGGTGAAGGGGCGCGACATACTGATTCCGCTGGCGTGCGGCGGATTGGCGCGCTTCGACTTCGCCGAGATTTGCGGCCGACCGCTGGGCGCGGCGGATTATCACGCGCTGGCCAAGAATTACGACAAGATCATCGTCGACAACGTTCCCGCAATGACGTTCGACCGCCGCAACGAGGCCAAGCGTTTCATCACGCTGGTCGACGTGCTCTACGAGACGAAAACCAAGCTGATTGTTTGCGCGCAAGTCGAGGCCGAAGACCTTTACCACGCCGATCACGGCGCGGAGGCGCAAGAATTTCGCCGCACGGCGTCGCGGCTGGTGGAGATGCGCTCGAAGGATTATCTCGACGCCTGGGCGGCGCGGCGCCAACTCACCTAAGCCGAAGACTTCCTCCCCGCCCAACTCGCGGCGCGGGCAGCTCGAAGCTTTGGTGAGCCGGCGAGGGATGGTTGACCTTCGAAGCGCGGCCCTCGCCCCGCATCCGCCGATGCGCTTCTTCCCAATCTGGTTCTTGATCGCTTTCCTGCGTCCAATGCGCGACGGCGGCTTCGTCGCACCATTCGAGCAATTTCGGCATGGCCGCGCGGTGCGCGCCGCCGGTCATGAAGGCTTTCATCGCCGCCTCGTCGGTCCAGAGCGAGCGCGTCCAGAAGACGTTACGCGCGTCACGCAAAATACTGAAAGCAAGATTGCCCTCGGCCCGCCGCGCCTGAAGCGCCGACCGAAACACCGCGACGAAGAACGCCGGAAGGTATTTCCACGATCTCACTCGCAAACGCGTGATCGAGACAAATGGCATGGGTTCTCCTCGAATATTGAACCCGTCATTGCGAGGAGGCGAAGCCGACGAAGCAATCCAGGAGTTGCGTGAAGCCCCTGGATTGCTTCGTCGCTACGGCTCCTCGCAATGACGGGTTCCGATCAGTTGTCGTCAGTGACGCTTGAGCCTGGTCCCGGAAGGCTACAAAGGATTTTCCCCTCACCGCCGTCCCTCCCAAGTCCACACAAACAAAATCGCCCCCAGCAGCGCCAGCAGCGCCGAAAGCCCGATCCCCAGCGGCGTCGCCTCGACGCCCTTCAGCGCGCCGGGGCCGGCGCGTTTCACGCCGAGCCAATCGGCGCCGCCATAAACATTGGCGTCGTGCAGTTCGACGATGCGGGGCAATGCAATGTCATCCGAGGCGCCGCTTGACAGCCGCCGCACCGTGCCGCCGGTCGCCTCGGCCAGCGGGCGCAGCTTTTCCGGGGTCGACGCCACCTCGCGAAATTCGCGCGGATTGGCCGGGCCGACATTGACCAGCGCTGTCAGACCGCCGTTCTCGAAGCGATAGAGCCCCATCTCCCTCGCCGTGAATTTTGCGCGCGAGAGACCGGGTTCTTTGGGCTCCAGCGCGATTTCCTCGCGCGCGCCCGACGGCGCGGTGACCGTCACGGGCGGCGTCTCGTCTTTAAGACTTTGGCGCTCCAACAATATCTCGCGGCCATTCGCCGTGGCGCGCAAGGCTTCCTCTTCGAGTTCGGGCTCCTTCATCAGCCAATGGGCCATGCGGCGCATCAGATCGACATGCGGCCCACCGCCTTCAAAGCCGCGCGCCCACAGCCACAGCTGATCGGTCAAAAGCATGCCGACCCGGCCGTTGCCCTCGCGCGAGAGCACGACCAACGGTTTGTCCTCGGCGCCGAGGAGCACGCTGTCGCCCTTCAGCACATTGGTATTCACCTGCCGGAACCATTCGCCCCAGCTTGGCGGCGTCGTCTTCGAGCCCTCCAGCCCGCGGGTGACCGGATGTTTCTCGCCATCCTTGCTGATATGCGCGCGAAACGCCTGCTCATAGAGCGCGCCATCCGGTCGCGCCGGTAAAATGCTCTCCAGCGGCGAGTAATAGAGACCGCGCAGCGTCGCGTAATCCGGCCCGACCGCCGCCAAAAACGCCCCGCCGTTTTCGACATAGGCGACGATATTTTCGAAATAGACGCTGGGCAGCAGCGTCTGGCTGGAATAGCGGTCGAAGATGATGAGGTCGAAATCGTTGATCTTGCGCCCGAACAGATCCGCGGTGGGAAAGGCGATCAGCGACAGTTCGGAGGCGGGAACGCCGTCCTGCTTTTCCGGCGGACGCAAAATGGTGAAATGCACCAGTTCCACATTGGCGTCGGCGCGCAGAAGATTGCGCCAGCCGCGCTCGCCCGGATGCGGCTCGCCGGACACCAGCAACACCTTGAGCCGGTCGCGCACGCCCTCGATCACCACGACCGCCTTGTTGTCGATGTCGGTGAGTTCGCCCTCGGCGACGGGCGTCTCCAACTCGACGACATTGGGGCCGCCATGTTCGATCCGCACGGGGATCTCGACGATCTCGCCTGGACCGGCGCGCCGCGTGGCGATCGTCTCCCCGTCGCGTCGCGCGATAATCGTGATCGCCGGATCGAAACCGCCGCCGCTGTCGACGACTCGCACACGAAGACTCTGGTCCTTGCCGACGACGCCGAAACGCGGCGCCTCCAAAAGTTCGATGCGGCGGTCGCGCTCGCCCTCATGCCCGGTGATCAGCGCGTGCAGCGGCGCCTTGAAGCCCAGCGCCTCGGCCTTGGCGGGAATGTCGTGGACGAGGCCGTCGGTGACCAGGATCGCCGCGCCGACGCGGTCGGGCGGGACGTCCTTCAGCGCTTCGGTCAGCGCCGAAAACAGCAGCGTGCCATCGGCGCCGGTCCCGACGATCACGAAACGCGGCTCGATGTCGGGCATTTTCGCGAAGGCCTCTTCGAGCCCCTTGCGCGCCGCGTCGACCTGCGTCATGCGGGCGCCGAGGGTCTGGCTCTCGCTGCGGTCGAGCACGACGGCGACGATGCTCTTTTGCGCCTCGCGCTGCTCGCGAACCAGCGACGGGTCGGCGAGCGCGGCGAGCAGCAGCGCCAAAGCCAGCGCCCGCCATCCGGCGCCCTTCTGTCCGGCGTATAGCGCGAAGCCGAGAACGCCGAGCGCGGCGACGATCAGCAGCGCGAAGGCCGGCCAAGGCAGCAGCGGCGTGAAGGCGAGGGTGAGTTCACTCATGGCGCATCCTCACTGCCCCAGCCGTTGCAGCAGATCGCGCACATGCACTTGATCCGATTTGTAATTGCCGGTCAGCGTATACATCACCAGATTGACGCCGCCGCGCAATGACATCTCTCGCTGGCGCGCGCCGCCCGGAGTCAGCGGATAGAGCGGGCGTCCGCTTTTGTCCTGCGCCCAGGCGCTGGCGAGATCGTTCGAGGTGATGACGATGGCCGAGACATTATCCGTCGCACGCACCGGGCGCGGCGCGTCATTGGCGGGTTCGGGCGGCAGCGCCTCCACCCATGTGTCGCCATTGGCGTAGCGCCCGACAAAACCGTCGAGCAGATAAAAGGTCTTGGTGATCACGTGGTCGCGCGGGACGATTTCGAGTTCGGGAATATCGAGCCCCTTGGCGAGTTCGCGCAGCCATAGGGCTTCCGGCGTCGGCGACGCGTTGGCCCGGGCGGTCAGGGCGTCGTGCGTGTCGAAGACGACCGTGCCGCCCTGTTTCATGTAGGCCGCGACGCGCGCGACGGTCTTTTCCGAAGGCTGCGCCGCGAGCGCATTGATCGGCCAGTAGAGCATCGGATAGAAGGCGAGTTCGTCGCGGGCGACATCGACGCCGGCAGGATCGCCCGGCGAAAATGAAGTGCGTTGATCGAGCGTGCGCGAAAGCGCTTCGAGACCAAGTCGGCTGGTCTCGTCGATGCGCACGTCGCCGGAGATCACATAGGCCAACCGCGTTTTCAGCGCGGCGTCGCGATCATGCGCGCTGGGCGCCGATTTTTGCGCGTCGGCGCGCGCCGGATGCGCGTTTACGCTCATTATGAGCATGCAAGCAACGCCCAATACGGAGGCGAGTCGCAATCGGCCCGACAGTCTCAACAGAGCCAGCCAATCGACCAGCAGCCCGACAAAAATCAGCGTTAGCAGCAAAGGCCGCAGATCGCGCGCGGCGCCCTTGCGGTCAAGCGGCTGCGGCGAAAGCCTTAGCTTCGCGAAATCAAGCGCTTGCAGCGTATCGCCGGGCGCGAGGGTTTGCACCGCGGTCTCGGCGCCCGCCGCGCCATAGAATCCGGGCGGATGCTCGGCGTCGCCATGCCCCTTGAAATCCGCTCCGATGGGCTTCGCTGTCGCCGGCGGGGCGCCGAGCGCGCCAAAACCATCGAGCGTACGCAAGGGCGCCAGCGCCGAGCGATCGGCGTCCGGAGCCCCGGACAAATGTTCCGGCGCGCCCTCGTTCGATAGAGCGCATATGCGCTTGAGCATGTTGACAAAGAGCCCGGAAATCGGCAGATTCGACCAGTTGGCGTCGGCGCCGACGTGGAACAGCACGACAACCCCCTTGCCGCGCCGCTCGAAGGTCGCGAGCGGCGTGCCATCGGCGAGCCGCGCCCAGGTCTTGGCCGAGAGTCCGGGGTCGGGCTCCGCCAGAATCTGCCGCGTCACCGCGACGTCGGCGGGGACGGCGAGCCCGTAGAAAGGGCTGGCCTCGTCGAAATCGGCGAGCCGCTTGGGCGTATCCCACGACATCGCGCCGCCGAGCACGCGCCCGTTGCGGCGAAGCCTCACCGGCGTCAGATCGTCGGGGTCGTTGGCGAGGCGCGGTCCGGCGAAACGCAGCAACACCCCGCCCTGCTCGACAAAATTCGACAGCGCCTCGAACGCCTCTCCCGGCGCGACCTTTTCGTCGGCGAGCACCAGCACATTGGGGCGATCGGCCAAGGCGGCCAAGATCGGATCGGCGTCACCGGGATTGGATTTTAGCAGCAGCGTGAAGGGCGCGAGCGCCTTGTCGAGATAATAGGCCCCCGACAGCAACGGCTGCGCCGCGTCGCCGGCGGCGCCTCCGACAATCGCGACGCGCCGCACCCGCCCGCGCGCGTCGAGCAAGGCCACGGCGCCAGCGGAATTTTCCCCGGCCACGCGCAAAAAGCTCACCTCGTTGCGCAATTCGACCGGCAGGTCGAAACGCGCCTTCGCCTTGTCGGAGTCGGCAAATTGAAACGGCGCGCGCGCCACCACCCGCGCTTTGTCGTCGAGCGCCTCGACCGCGCCGTCCCGCCCCAGCCCGGCGCGCAGCACCGAAACTTCCAACGCGCTCCTGTCGTTGGCGGCGTTTTGCAGCGCCAGCGGCGAAGTTTCGTCTTGCAAAACCTCGACGCTCGCGCCCCGCGCCGCCGCCTGGTTTAACGCCGATGCGAATCCCGCCGCCCCGGCCTGCTCCAGCCCGTCGGCGATCCAGACAAGCCGCGCCGTTTTGTGCGCGCTTGCGAAGGCGGCAATTTGCGTCGCCGCGGAGCCGCGATCCGGCAGCCAAGGCTTAGGACGCGCCGCGCGCAAAAGCTCGGCGGCCCGCGCGCCGTCCGTCAATTGCGGCGCAACGGCGCCTTCGGACGCCAGCATCAGAGCGACGGGCGTTCCGGCGCGCGCCGCGCCCTCCAGCAGGCTCGCGGCGGCGGCGATGCGCCGCTCCCAGCCGGGCGCCGCCGCCCAGCCGTCGTCGAGCGCCACCAGCAAAGGGCCGCCGGCGGGAGCCGGAGCCACGGGGTTCCAAACCGGACCCGCCATGGCCAGCGCGGCCAGCGCCGCGATCGCCAGACGCAGTAACAGCAACGGCCACGGCGTCTTGACCGGAGTTTGTTCTTGCGGCTTCAACTCGCGCAGCAGCCGCACCGGCGGAAAGACGATTTCGCGCGGGGCGGGCGGCGTCACCCGCAGCAGCCAATAGATCACGGGGAGCGCCAGAAGGCCGAGGAGCGCCAGGGGCGCCGCGAAGGCGAGGCCCATTAGCGCGCTCCCGTCCCTTCGCTCAGGCCCATCAGCAGCGCTAAAGCTGCCTCCGCCGCCGGTCGGTCGGTGTGGTGCAAGAGAAACAGAAAGCCCGCGTCGCGCGCGGCGATCCGCAGATTGTCCTTGTGCTCGGCGAGTCGCTCGGCGTAGGCGGCGCGCAGACTCGTCGCCTCTCCGGCGTGAAAAGGCGCGCCGCCGTCGGTGTCGCGAAACAGCGTTTCTCCGGCGAAGGGAAAACTCTCCTCGGCCGGATCGAGAATCATCAGCAAGGCCCCGCGCGCGCCGACTTGCGAATATTCGCGCAGACGCGCCGCGAGCGCCTCCACGTCGCACAGGAAATCCGAGACTAAAACGAGTTTCGCGCGAGGCGGCAGGGCGGTCGAAGGCGCGATGTCCTTAACGCTGGAGTCCGGCGGCTGGCCGCTTATGACCGCGGCGAGGCGATCGATGATGTTTCTCGCGCACAGCGCCGGCGTCAGCCCGAGAGCGCCGACGCGCTCGCCGCCCTGGACCAGAACCTCGGCGGCGGCGAGGCCGAGAACGGCGGCGCGGTCGATTTTATAGTCGCTCGCCAGCGAGGATTTGAACGCCATCGAGGCCGAGCAATCCACCCAGACGAAATAATTTTGCGCGGCTTCCCATTCGCGCTCGCGCACGAACAGTTGATCGCCGCGCGCCGAGCGGCGCCAGTCGATACGATGAGCGGATTCGCCGCTTTCGAACGGGCGATACTGCCAAAAGGTTTCGCCAGCGCCAGCGCGCCGCCGGCCATGCACGCCATGCACGACGCTGCCCGCGACCTCGCGCGCCTGGGCGACGACGCGAGGCAAGCGGCTGGCGAGATCGGCGGCGTCCGCTGTCCGCATCCCCTCGGGACGCGGCGCCCGCGGATCGAACCAATGCGTGTCGGCGGCGAGGGCCATGTCAACCGAGCCGTGCGACGAGCTTGCCGATCAGCGTCTCGACGGTCATTTCGCGGCGCGCGGCGAAGGTCAGCGCCATGCGATGGCGCAGCACGGGCGCGGCGAGTTTGGCCACATCGTCGATCGAAGGCGACAGGCGCCCATTGACCAGCGCCCGCGCCCGCGTCGCCAGCATCAGCGCCTGCGCCGCGCGCGGACCCGGTCCCCATGAAACATGCGGCGCGATGGAAGGATCGCCGCCCGCCGGCCGCGCGGCGCGCACCAGATCGAGAATGGCGTCGACGATTTTTTCGCCGACCGGCAGCCGCCGCACCAAGCGCTGCACGACCATTAATTCATCCGCCGTCAGCGCCTGCCGCGGCTGCGCGACATGCTCGCCGGTGGTCTCCAGCAGGATGCGGCGCTCGTTGGCGCGGTCGGGATAGGCCACGTCGATCTGCAACAAAAAGCGGTCGAGCTGCGCCTCGGGCAGTGGATAGGTGCCCTCCTGCTCCAGCGGATTTTGCGTCGCCAGCACATGGAACGGGCGCGGCAGATCGTGCGGCTGGCCGGCGATGCTGACGTGATACTCCTGCATCGCCTGAAGCAGCGCCGACTGCGTGCGCGGCGAGGCGCGGTTGATCTCGTCGGCCATCAGCAATTGCGCGAACACCGGCCCCTTGATGAAGCGGAAGGCGCGGGATTTGTCCGCCCCCTCCTCCAGCACTTCCGAGCCCAGAATATCGGCGGGCAAAAGATCGGGCGTGAACTGCACGCGCTTGGTGTCGAGGCCGAGCACTTTGCCCAGCGTCTCCACGAGCTTGGTTTTGGCGAGGCCGGGCACGCCGATGAGCAGGCCATGGCCGCCGGCCAGCAGCGTGACCAGCGCCTGTTCGACCACCTCCTCCTGACCAAAAATCACCCCCGCCACAGCCTCGCGGGCGCGGTGAATCTCGTCGAGCGCGCGCTCGGCGCTGGCGATGACGGCGGCGTCGAGAGCGATAGGCGATGGATCGGTCATCTGGGCGCAGGCTCTGGGTTCGAGGGGACGGAGCGCAATCGCGGCGATTCTGCGCTGCAAGATAGCTTAGAACGGCCGGCGGCGTTGTCGATACGAAAGACGCCGGCTTGCGCGGCTGGTTAATGTTCAACCCAAAGGCGCGGGAATTATGGCGGCGAACGCCCATTTTAACAACGCATGGCGCGTTAACCATTCCGCCCCTCGCCTGCGCGCCTCCGCCAAACCGTGTATAATCCCCAACACCCAACACCCAACACCCAACACCGCGCCCTCCCCGGCGCAAACCAAAGGCCCCATCGCCCATGTGGCGCGCCATTATCGAGACCACGCTGTTTTTTTCCGCTCCGTTCGCGCTCTATGCCTTGTTTCATCTGTTGCAGATGCGCTGGCCCTTTGTCGCCGAGCTTTGGACCAAGGGCGTCGTGTCGACGCTCACCGTCGCGGGGCTGGCGATCGCCGTCGCCGGACTCTTGCTGCTTGGGCTGGAGTCGCGCAATCAGGGAACCTATATGCCGGCGCATATCGAGAATGGCCGCCTCGTTCCCGGACGGTTTCTGTGATCGACGCCAGCCGCTTGTTGAGCGATCCGAAGCTCGCGCGCTTGCTCGCGGCGCTGGCGGCGACGGGCTGCGAATCCCGGGTCGTCGGCGGCGCCGTTCGCGACGCCCTGCTGGGCGTCGAGCCGCACGAGATCGACATCGCCACCGCGGCCTTGCCCGAGGCGGTCGCCAGGGCCGCGAAAGCAGCGGGATTGAAGGCCGTTCCCACCGGCCTCGCCCATGGCACGGTGACCGTCGTCGTCGAAGGGACGCCGTTCGAAGTGACGACGTTGCGTGAGGATGTCGAGACCTACGGCCGCGCGGCCAAGGTGCGCTTCGGCGCCGATTTCGAGCAAGACGCGCTGCGCCGGGATTTCACCGTCAACGCCATGTCGCTGTCGCCCGACGGCCGCCTCTATGATTATGTCGGCGGCCAGGCCGACCTCAGGCGACGAAGAATTCGTTTTATCGGCGATCCCGCGACGCGCATCGCCGAGGATTATCTGCGCGTGCTGCGCTTCTTTCGCTTCCATGCCGCCATTGGCGAAGGTCCGCTCGACCCGCAGGGACTGCGCGCGGCGATTCTCGCTCGCGATAATCTCAAGCTGCTCTCGCGCGAGCGGATTCGCACGGAATTGCTAAAACTTCTGGTCGCGCGCCGCGCCGCGGCGACAGTTCGCGAAATGACGCAGGCCGGAATTATCGAGATTTTGCTGGGAATGGCTTATCCGGCGCGGCTGGACCGCTTCATCGCCATCGAGGCGACGCGGAACGCTCCGCCCGACCCCATCGCGCGCCTCGCCGCGCTCGCCGTGCTCGTGCGCGAGGACGCGGAGCGTTTGCGCGAGCGGCTGCGCCTCTCCAACGTCGAATATACGCGCCTCGCGCTCGCCGCGGCGCTGGTCGAAGAACTGCACGGTCGCGACGGCCGCTTTTCCGCGCAGGAGCTCAATATGATGCTGTTCTTTCATGGCCGCGTCGCCGACGCATTGGCGCTGGCCCACGCCGATCACGCCGATCCGCCGGACGACGCGTGCTGGCTCGACGCGGCGAAATTCATCATCGAGACGGATCCGCCGGCCTTTCCGGTCAAAGGCGCCGATCTCGTGGCGCGCGGCGTCGCGCCTGGCCGCGCCTTGGGGGCCGCGCTCAAGCGTCTGCAAGCCAATTGGATCAGAGCCGGATTTCCGCGCGATCCGCGCCGCGTGTTGCAGTTGCTCGAAGACGTGGCGCCGAACGGCGGGGATTGAATCGGCGGCGAAGTTGCGACTCCCCTTCGAATCGAAAACGCGCTAGCCTGTGGCGACGAGCTTCGGCTACGGAGGCGTATATGAGCGTCGACACCACACGACCCGGAGATGTCGCCAGGCGGATCGCGCAACGGGCGCGACAGACGAGGTCCGCCGGCCGAGGCGACGGCTGGCGGCGCGAAACCTTCACCATGGACCGGCTGGAAGCGCGCGACAAAGCGCGCGAATGGTTCGAGCTATATCCCAAGGCCGCCTATATGACCGAGATAGAATTCTGGCGCCAGCTCGACGACGGCCGTATCGAGTTCACGATAAGACGGCTGCCGAGCGCGGATTAGAGCGGGGAAGCATCCGCTCGTTTGAGCCCGCGGCTTCGCGCCGCGTTCTTGCGCAGTTCTCGACGTTCGTCAATTGTGAACTTTGTCGACAAAACATTCATGTCTTTGTGGCGCCCTGCCTATCACGCGCCGCCTGTCGATTTGGGAAGCGGGATTTTGCGTGTCGCGCGCCGAGGAGCACAAAATGGTCAATGCGAACTTCCTGTCCTGGGGCGTTTTCTTCTTTTTCGCCGTCATGGCGATCGTCATGATCCTCGGGAGCTTTTTCACCGTCAACACCGCGGAGGTGGCGGTGGTCACCCGCTTTGGCAAGTTTCTTCGCGCCGCCGATCCCGGATTGAACTGGAAATGGCCGATCCTCGACGCCGTCGCGGGCCGAGTCAGCCTGCGCGTAAATCAGATAACGCTGACGATGGAGACGAAAACAAAGGACAATGTGTTCGTCACCATTCCCATATCAGTGCAAAATCGGGTGCGGCCCGAAAAGGTTTACGACGCCTTTTACAGGCTGGCCAATCCCGAGCAGCAAATCCAATCCTATGTCGAGCAAGTTATCCTCGGCCATGTTCCCGGCATGACCTTGGACGAGGTGTTCGCGAGCCAGTCGGGAATCGCCGCCGCCGTAAGGAAGGAACTGGACACGGACATGGCCGGTTTCGGATATGAAATCGTCAATGTGCTGGTGACCGACATTATTCCCGATGCGAAAGTGAAATCGGCGATGAACGACATCAACGCCGCGCAGCGCGAACAGGTCGCGGCGAACGCCAGGGGCGAAGCCGAGAAAATTCTGGTGGTGAAGAAGGCCGAGGCCGAAGCGGAAAGCAAGGCGCTTCAAGGCCAGGGCATCGCCAATCAAAGAAGGGCGATCATCGAGGGGCTGCAAGGCTCCATCGAGCAATTTCAAAAAGTCGTCGGCGACGCCTCAACCTCGGAAGTCATGCAACTGGTGTTGGTCACGCAATATTTCGACACGCTGAAGGCCATTGGCGAGAGCGATAAGACCAACACGCTTTTCCTTTCGCACGCGCCCGGAGCCGTGAAAGACATTTCCGATCAGATCATGCAGTCGGTTCTGGTGGCCGACAGAGCGAAAGCGTAAAACGGTTCGTTCGCTTCATCCCCCACGCCCCCGCCCTACTCCGGCGCCACATCGGGCGTCCGCCACGCAAGATGCTGGCCGCTGTCGACCGCGATCATCTGGCCCGTCACATTGCGCGCGCGCGCCAAATACATCACGGCGTCGACGACTTCGGCGAGCGCCGCCGGACGGCCCAGCGGCACGCCGGCGACCTCCGCCGCGAACTCCTGCTCTCCAAGCTTCTCGTTCGGCAACACCGGCCCCGGCCCCACCGCGTTGACGCGAATATTCGGCGCAAAGGCTTGCGCCATCGTGCGCGTCGCGGTCCACAGCGCCGATTTCGATAAAGTATAGCTGAAATAACGCGGCGTCAGCCGCCAGACGCGCTGGTCGATCACATTGACGATGGCGCCCTCCGCGCCCGGCGGCAATCGCGCGGCGAAGCCCTGCGCCAGCAGTAGCGGCGCACGCAGATTGACCGCCATCTGCCGCTCATAGACCTCTAACGAGAAATCCTCGGCGCCGTCGGGTTCGAACACCGAGGCGTTGTTGACGAGCAGCGTGAAGGGACCAAAGGCGCGCTCGGCGCGCTCGATCAACCCCCGCGCCTCCAGCGCGTCGGAAAGGTCGGCCGCGACTGTCTCCACCCGCAGGCCTTGGGCCCGCAGCGTCCGCGCCGCCACCGTCGCCTCCGGCATGGAGCGGGACGAAGCGTGCATGACGACCGGCCGCCCGGCTTTGGCGAAACCTTCGGCGATGGCGAGGCCGATGCGCCGCGTCGCGCCGGTCACCAGCACGGGCCCCGGGCACTTCGCTCCGCTCATAAAAGTCTCCGTTGGCGCTCGAGCGACGCTCCCGCGGCCAGCGCCCGCCGCGCGAAGAATCCTCTTATTGACGCTTTATTAGCTAATATCAACGGAATCAGAAACCGTTTTGTTTGGACCGATGTGAAATGGCGCAACTATTCTCGGAATCTATTCTACGAATAACAAATTCGCGACACAAAATTTACGCTAAATTTGCCGTAGTGTTGCTTTTGCGGACTCGGTCGCCATCTTCGCGGAAAGGTCTTGTTAAGATGAATGATTATAATTCGATTCATCACAGCGACCGGCATGAGCCTTCGCCGATGATCAGTGCAAGAGCCTTGCCGCAAAGCCTTCGGGCGTGCGAGGCGCGTAAGCGGAGTTGAGTTATGAGACAGGCCCTTTTCGCGACGCTGCTCGCGCCCCTCGTCCTTGCGGCGACGCCCGTGCTGGCTGCGGATTTGCCGCGCGGCTCTCCCCCGCCTCAGGATTATTATTCGCCGACGCCCGTCGCCAATTGGCAGGGCCTTTACGCCGGCATCAACGGCGGCGTCGGCTTTGGCTCCTTCACCGACGGCGGCAATTATCTGCTCGGCAATCCGACCGGCGGCATGATCGGCTTCACCGCCGGCTACAACCACATGGTCGCGCCCAACCTGCTGATCGGCCTCGAAAGCGATTTCGATTTCACCGGCATGAAGTCGACGCAAATTCCCTATTTCGGCCTCGCCAGCCAAGGCACGGTCGACGATATGTTCACGATCCGCGGGCGCGTCGGCTACACCCTCGACCGGGCGTTGATCTATATCACCGGCGGCTTCGCCGGCAGCCGCGACACCGCCAGCGTTAGCAATGTGTGGGGCGGCGGATTTTATGGCCAGCAGTCGATGTTCCAAACCGGTTGGGCGCTGGGCGCGGGCGTCGAATTCATGCTGACCAACAATCTCTCCGCCAAGGCCGAATATATATTCACCTCGGTCGGTTCGGACCGCTACTTCGACTATTCGAACAGCGCGTTACAGACCGCCGTGAACACATCGGCGGTCAAGGTCGGCGTGAACTATCACTTCTGATCAAATCGTCATAGGCGAATAAACCGAGCCCGGAGCCGCGACTCCGGGCTTTTTCGCATGCGCGCAACATGACGCGCCTATATAATGGTCAACGCAGCGTATAGATGCGGCTGCGTTTCGAATGCGATAAGTCAGGAGAGCGAAATGGGTATTCTGGATTTTCTGTCGAAGAAGAGCCCCGCCGCGCCGGCGCCGGCCGGGGCCACCGAGACCACCGCCGCTCCAGCCGACGCGCTGAAAGCCGAAATCGTCAGTCATGGTCTCGACGCCTCCAGGATCAACATTGCCGTCGACGGCTCCACAGTGACCTTGACCGGCGGCGCGGCGACGACCGCGGACGCCGAAAAAATCGCCCTCGCGGTCGGCAACACCAAGGGCGTGTCGAAGGTGGTCAATAATATCGTCGCCGACGCGCCGCATCAGGAGTCAGGCTTTTACACCGTCAAATCCGGCGACACGCTGTGGAAGATCGCCGAAGAGAGCTATGGTCACGGGCAAGGCGCGAAATACGAGCAGATATTCGAGGCCAACCGTCCGCTGCTGAAGAACGCGGATTCGATCTTCCCCGGCCAGGTGCTGCGCATTCCCGGCGGCGCGGGCGCCGCGGCGCCGCAGGCGAGCGCCGCCCCCGCCGGCGATTGGAAGCCGCCGCAGGAGATGGCCGCCGGCGAGGCGAAGAAGGGCGACGACATCGTCTGGAAGGCGCCCACGACCTGATCGCCACTGTCATGGAAAAAGAATACGCGCGGGAAATTTCCGCGCGTTTTTTTTACGCCTTGGTCGCCTCGAACGACGGCGTGTTTGTAGCAAAATCGTCGAGCCAGAAGACGAGCCCCGGGTGGCCCACGCGCCAGGCGCCTTCAAACCGCAAATCGAGATAGCCCAGCGCCGTCGCCAGCGCGATATGGCCAATGTCGACGGCGCCTAGCGGCGGCGCGGCTTCAAGCGCGGCTAACGCGCGGTCGATTTTGCCCTGCTGCAATTCGACGAGCGCCTCGTAACGCAAAGCCCCGCGCCGCGAGGCGTTTTCATAGCGGATCAGCAGCGCCGCGTCGTTGATGCCGTCGCCGAGCGCCTGCAGACGCAGCGCCGCGAAACGCCGCGCGGGATCGGCGGGAAAAAGCTTATCCCCGCCGGCGAGATGATCGAGATATTCGGCGATGACCCGGCTGTCGTAGAGCGACGATCCGTCCTCCAGCGCCAGCGCCGGAATTTTGCCAAGCGGGTTTTGCACGCGGATGCTGTCGGCGGGATTTGCAAGATCGACGCCGGCGATTTCGATGCGGTCTGTCAGGCCGAGGATATCGGCGGCGATGCGGATTTTTCGGGCGTAGGGCGAGGCGGGGGAATAGCGGAGGATGAGCATGGGCGGGAGTCCTGTGGGGGCGGGAAATGCTGGCGGCTGTTTAGCCGGCGCTACTCACCATTCGGGCTGTGGTCGGAGGAGCCGCCGCGCCGAGAGAAACCTCCGGCAACACGAGGCGCTGTTTCGAATCAGTAGCAGCCTGGATGAACTGCTTCCGGTTCTTTCGCGCCAGACGCAATGACGGCCTCAATTGCTGTTATAGCCATCTGCATACTCGCTATTTGTTCCAAACAATCAGTATGATGAGCGCCTGCAAGTTGATACGCTAATTCTGTGCGGCGTTCGAGCAACTCTCCGAGCGTTGCCTTCAGTTTCTCGACCGTTTCCATCATCGCGTGATTCTCTCTTTTTTGACGTGGCATATCGAGGGTTGCCGCAGCGACATCTGAAGTCAATCAATAAGCTGACCGTTCCCTCATTCTCCACAAATCTCCTCCACCACAAATCCCGCGCCCTGCCCCACCGCCAGCCGCTCCGCCAAAAACGGCAGCAGCGCGCGCGCTGTTCGAACGGGAACGGCGGATTGACCACCACGAGTTCTCTTCGCCGAGGTCGAATTCGGAAGGGCTGTCCTTGCAATCCCCTGTGAGCGACATCGAAATATGCGGCAATCTCGCCAAAAGTTTGACTCTAAAACTACCCCATATATAATGATGCCATCCGCCGCATCCAATGACCGGGTCCATGCGAAACGCGAAGGGCGAGGCGTCTAAGTCTCGCATGTCGATCTATATTTCCGAGGCGAACAGGAAACGGCTCGCGCGAATTCCGCGCGGACGGAAAACGTCGCTCGTCAACGAGGCTCTCGCGCGGCTATTGACCGAACTGGAAAGCCAAGAGAGTTTCGAGACGTTTCTTCATAACATACGCGAAATTACGCCAGTCTCGACGTCCAAGACCTCCGAGGAAATGGTGAAGGAGCTACGTGAGACGGGGACGATAGAAATAAAGCAATAATAACATGACGAAGATTGTCGTTCTCGACTCTGGTGTATTCGATAAGCTCTTCCTCGCGGAGAGAGACCGCGATTGCGTTATTGAATTCCTGGAGCACGCAAAGATCAGCGGAATCGCATTGATTGCGCCGTCGCTTTTCCTTTACGAGGTGCTGGCCGTCGCGGCGCCCACGTCGTTCGGTTCGGACGCCGCCTACGATCTTATTCAGGGCTTCATCAAAGCGGGATTTAGGCTCATCGAGCCGGACAGCGGGATCGTTCGACAGGCGATCGCGATTTCAAACGCCGGCCATCCGAAGTCCGGCTATCCGACGTTTTACGACGCTTCCTATCATGCGGCAGCGCTGGTGTTCGGAGGGGTTTTTCTCACCGCGGACGCCCGACACAAGGCGAAGACAGAAGGCTTTGGGAGCGTCGTATTGCTCAAGGATTGGAAGACCCACTTTCTCGGATAGCGCAACGCAAGGAGCCCTCACTCCCCCACAACCTCCTCCACCACAAACCCCGCCCCCGGCCCCACCGCCAGCCGCTCCGCCAAAAACGGCAGCAGCGCCCGCGCTTCCTCCTCGAAACCAAACGGCGGATTGACGACGACGAGGCCGGCGCGGTTTAGGCGCTCGCTTGTTCCGCCGACGCAAAGCTCTATACGCAACACCCGGCGTATTCCGGCTTCGTGAAAACTATCCAGAAATTGTTTTGTCCCCGCAAAGTCTTTTACCGGATGCCACAAGACATAAACCCCGGTCGACCATTTGCGATAAGCGGCGTGAAAGGCGCTAAACATCGTTTGAAATTCGTTTGGTTGCTCGAACGGCGGGTCGATCAACACGAGCCCTCTCCGCTCGACTGGCGGCACGAAGGCTCCTGCAGCGGTGTAACCGTCGAGATTTATTGTCTTTACGCGTTTGTCGCGCGAAAAACGCCGGCGCAACGCGGCAAAAGCGTCCTCCCGCAGTTCGCAGAAGATCGCCCTTCCCTGCTCGCCCAAAAATCCTTGCGCCAGCAGCGGCGAGCCGGGATAAAGCCTTGGCCGCCCGTCAACAAAAGGCCCCAAAGCGTCGATATAAGGCGCGAGCAGCTCGCGCACTTCAGGCGCCGCCGCGGAGAGATCGGCCAGCCGCCCGACGCCGCCGCGCCACTCGCCGGTGCGCTCGGCCTCGTCGCCGAAGAGGTCGTAGGCGCCCTCGCCGGCATGGGTGTCGAGCACGCGAAAACGCGCATTTTTGCGCAAGAAATGACTCAAAAGACGCGCCAAAAGCGCATGTTTGAGCACGTCGGCGAAATTGCCGGCGTGAAAGCCGTGGCGGTAATTCATTCCTTGATCGCGATCAATTGGGCGCCGGCACACGGATCTCGCGCGAGCGGCAGCCGCCCCGCGCCACCTCGGGACAGGCGCGGAAGTCGCGCAAATCCTTGGTGAGGCAAATGCGCACCTCCTCCAGCACGCCGCGCTGACAACCGACGCTCAGCATGCCCGGCCGCAGCCGGGGATTGGCGCCCAGAAACGCGCGCTCGATGTCCATCGTCGCGAGATTTTGATCCGAAGGAACTTTCACAAAACTCTCCGGGATCACGACGCCGGCCCTGGCGCGCGCCACGCTGTCGAAGTAATCGCCGGCGCTTAGTCCCGTGCAGCTTCCATGCTTGCGCCATTCGTAGCGCGCCAGCCCTTCGTCGGGATAGACGCCCTTGGCGCGGTCCAGCGCCAAGCGCGACGGCGCCGGCGCGTAGCCGCAATTGCTGGGATAGCCGTGCTCATATTGCGGCCACAGGCCATGCACGACGAAGCCGAGGTTGCCCCCCGGCTCGCACTGACTTTTGCCGCCGCCGCTCACTTCGCAAAAGCCGGCGGACCAGGACAGCGCCAGCACGTAAAAATCGAAATTGCCGGTCGCCATCGGGCCGACGCGCGGCGACGGCGCAGGCGCGGGGCCAGCAGGCGCGGCGGAGGCCGCGGGCGGCGCCTTATCGGCGCAGCGGTCGAGGATGCAATCGTCGGCGCGCGCTGTCGGCGCCGCGGCGGCAAGCAACGCGATCAACAGCGGCGGAATGAATTTGACAGACACGAAACGGGCTCCAAATGGTTGAGTCAAGGTCCAGCGGCCTTGCAATTCGGGGAGAAGACGTGGTTTCGATCGAGGCCCTCGACGCACCATGCGACCCCAAACCCCATGCCGAGGAAGCCGAGGTCCTCGCCAAGCTCATAGACCACCTTGCGCTCGCGGCCATCGTTGAACAACGCCCGCGCCGCGCAATAACGGCGCGGAATATAGCTCGCGCCATTGCTGCGCAGGCCGGTCTCGCGCACGCGGCTAAAACTCTCGATGGCGAGGCCCGATTGCCAGTAGTCGCTCTCCTGATCGTCAAAAGCCCGCTGTATCCGCGCCAGCGCGAAGCCATCGTCGCAGGCCGGCAAGATGCCAGTATAGGGCAGCATGCGCGCCTCGGCTGGCGGCGTATCGGCCAGCGAAGGCCCCGCCGCGCCAGCGGGTGGCGAGAGGGCGCAGCCGAGCCCAAAAGCGGCCATCGCGACAGCGCGTCCAAACATGCTTTTCTCCCAAGACGAACCCTCGCCAAGGAAAGACGCCAAAACCCGCGCCGCCGTCAAGTCGCGTCGCGCGATGAGCCGGCCGGAAACTTCCGCCTTTGATCCACCGCGCTGTTTTCGTCGATGCGGCGATGCGCTATAGTTGCGCCATGCTCCAAGCGCTCCCAAAGCCGCGCCTTTCCCGTTTGCGCCTCGTCGCGATGCTCGTCGCGCTGGCGATGTTCGCACAGCCCGGCGGCGCGCGCGCACAAGATCCGATTTCGGACTTTTTCGGCGGTTTTTTCGGCGGCGGCAATCGCCATATTATCGAGCGATCCGCTCCGGCGCTGCGCCATCCCAACGCGCCCATGCGCCGCATCGTGCCGCATTCCGCCTCGCACGCGCCGACCTACTGGCGCCCCGCGACGCACGCGCCGACCTACTGGCGCCCCGCCGCCCCGCACGCCGCCAAGACGCCACATCGTCAGCCCGCCGCCTCGACCGCTCCGGACCAGGACGAAAAGCCGGCGGTCGAGGCTGATTTTTTCGTGGTGGTGATGGGAGACACGCTCGGCGACATGCTCGCCGACGGGCTCGACGAAGCTTTCGAAGACACGCCCCAGATCGGCGTGCTGCGTAGGGGCAAGGAAAGCTCCGGCCTGGTGCGCAACGACTTTTACGATTGGCCCAAGACCGCGCAGGAGATCGCGAACAGCCCAAATAGACCCGATGTCGCGGTCATGATGCTCGGCAGCAACGACCATCAGCCGCTTGGCGACGGAGCGCAGGCGCTGGAGCCATTTTCGCCGCGCTGGAGCGAACTTTACGTGGCTCGCGTCGAAGCCGTGATGCGCGCCTTCAAGGAAAAGGACATTCCGCTGGTCTGGGTCGGGCTGCCGATGATGAAAGCGGAGCGCTATTCGGCGGATATGGCGCAGATCAACGAAATTTTTCGTTCCAGCGCGTCCAAGGCCGGCGTCCCGTTCATCGACATCTGGGACATCTTCGCCGATGAACACGGCCAGTACAGCGCCTTTGGCCCCGACATCAACGGCCAGAACGTCAAATTGCGCGGCGCCGACGGCGTGCATTTCACCGGCGCCGGCGCGCGCAAGCTCGCCCATTTCGTCGAGGGCGAAATTAAGCGCATATATGACGCCCGCCGGCCGCCTGCGCCTGCGACGGCCGGCGCGCCCGCGCAAGGGGGCGAACCGCTTCCCGCCGCCGCCGCCGCGCCGTCCCCGGTGTTTCAAGCTCCCGGCGCGCCGACGCCGACGCCAGCGGCGGCGCCCAGCCTTCCGCCGGAGCGTCCGGCCATCGGGCCGACGCAGGCGCTGACCGGGACGGCCGCAGGCGCCGACGATCTCGCCCGGCGCGACAAGGCGCATCCGCGCGAGCCGACCGGCGCCTCGGTCGAACGCGCTGTGGCCGAGCATGTTTTCGTCGAGGGCGGCGACCAGCCGGCGCGCCCCGGCCGCGCAGACGATTTTTCAGCGCCGGCGAAGACGCCGCAACCGGCAATCGCGCAATAGGCGCGCGCTGCAATGCCGCGAAGGCGAATTTGCCGGGGCGACGGAACCAATGGCCAGGCTCGCGCATTCTATCCCAACAGTCGCCACAGTTACGACATATTTGGGAGGCGCCCATGCCGCTGCTCGCTATGCTGGTTCTCGCATTCACGGCTTTGCTGTTCGGATCGGCGGCTCCCGCCAGCGCCGAGGATCGGGGTTTCCTCGCCCTGTTCGAGGGGCAACCGGAGACGACCGCAGTCGCCCCGGACACCGCAGTCGCCTCGGACCAAGAGCGACTGGCGCGTGAATATCCCGATACCACCAGGGAATTAATGCCGGACCCGACCAACGCTCGGCCTGGCACGATCACCATCGACACCGAGGCTCGCCTGCTCTACCTCTCGCTGCCGAACGGCATGGCCTGGCGCTACGGCGTCGGCGTCGGACGCGAGGGTTTCGAATGGCGCGGCCGCACGCGCATCGGCCGCAAGGAGACTTGGCCGGCTTGGACGCCGCCCGCCGCGATGCTGAAGCGTCGGCCCGATTTGCCGCGCTATATGGCCGGCGGCGAAGACAATCCGCTCGGCGCGCGCGCGATGTATCTCTACTCCGGAGACCGCGACACGGGGTTCCGCATTCACGGCTCTAACGAGCCCTGGACCATTGGCCACGCGGTGTCGTCGGGCTGCATCAGGATGCTGAACGAAGACGTGACCGATCTTTTCAACCGCGTCAAAGTCGGCGCGCCGGTTGTCGTGCTCTGAACAGGTCTGAGAGACCGCCCCGGATTTCTCCGGGGCCGTCTTTACTGTTGCGGCGCGGTGGTGAGCGGCATGTCGAGCTGCGGACAGTCAACCACGAGATTGTTGGTGAAGGTCAGAGCCAGCTGGATCGGCAGCCAGACGCCGATCAGTATCCATCCGCGTTTGTGTTGTTTACGCCCATAGTAGTAGGCGCCCGCGAGTGGAAGCAGTAAAAGCAGGAATGGCCAGGGCCCGGCGACAATATTGTCGCAGTACCAGACTTCGGCGCCACCGTTGAACATGTTTCCTCACCTTGGCAGATTTGTTTCGCCCATTAGAAATTCGTCAACCGCATGCGCGCATTGACGCCCCTCGCGGATCGCCCAGACGACTAGCGACTGGCCTCGTCGCATGTCGCCGCAGGCGAAGACCGTCTCCCGCGAAGATTTGTACGAGCGCGTATCCGCCGCCACATTGCCGCGCTGATCCAGTTTCACCTCTAGTTTTTGCAACAGCCCGGCGGGCGCCGGCGCAATAAAACCCATCGCCAGCAAGACGAGATCCGCCCGGAGCTTAAATTCGCTGCCCGGAATGTCCTGCATTTTCTCGTCGACGCGCAGGCAGCGCAATTCCTTGACCGCGCCGTCGACGCCGAAAAATTCGGTGGTTCTCACCGCGAAATCGCGCTCCGCGCCCTCGTCGTGCGAGGAAGAAGTGCGCAGCTTGAGCGGCCAGTCCGGCCACACGCGCAGCTTGTCTTCCTTTTCGGGCGGACGCGGCATGATTTCGAGTTGCGTGATGGACAGCGCGCCTTGCCGTTTCGACGTGCCGATGCAGTCGGAGCCCGTGTCGCCGCCGCCGATCACCACGACATGCTTGCCTGAAGCGAGGATCGGCGCGTTCCCGGTCGGCGGCTCGCCCGAAACCCTGCGGTTCTGCTGCGGCAGAAACTCCATCGCGAAATGGACGCCGTTGAGATCGCGGCCAGGGATCGCAAGTTCGCGGGGCGCCTCGGCGCCGCCGGCGAGCACCACCGCGTCATAGGCGCCCGCCAACGCCTCGACGTCCATGTCGACGCCGACATTGACGCCGTAATGAAAGACGACGCCCTCCTGCTCCATCTGCGCGACGCGGCGGTCGAGCAGATGTTTCTCCATCTTGAAATCGGGAATGCCGTAGCGCAACAGGCCGCCCGCTTTGGCGTTCTTCTCGAACACATGCACGCCATGACCCGCACGGCCCAATTGCTGCGCCGCGGCGAGACCCGCGGGGCCGGAGCCGACCACCGCTATTAATTTATTGCTTTTGCGGCGCGGCGGCTCTGGAACCACCCAACCTTCGCGAAAACCGCGATCGACGATCGCGCATTCGATCAATTTAATCGTCACCGGCTGGTCGGCGAGATTGAGCGTGCAGGACGCTTCGCACGGCGCGGGGCAGACCCTGCCGGTGAATTCGGGAAAATTATTGGTCGAGTGCAGATTGGCCAGCGCGCGCTTCCAATCGCCCTCATAGACGAGGTCGTTCCAATCGGGAATCTGGTTGTTGACCGGACAGCCGTTGTGACAGAACGGAATGCCGCAATCCATGCAGCGCGCCGCCTGATTGCGCGTGGCTTCCTCGGACAGAGGAATGACGAATTCCTCGTAATGGCGAATCCGGTCGGCGGCCGGCTTATATTTGCGGTCCTGCCGGTCGATTTCGATAAAACCCGTCACCTTGCCCATAGCCTGCCCGTGCCTTCAGCGGCGTGAACCGCCGATTGTTGTGTGGAAAACCCCAACTCGCCTCGCGCCGCGCCGCCCATCTCGGCACGCTTAGACGTGGCGCGAGGCAGCGGATAATCGCGTTCGACCGGGCTTGCGTCCGCCCTTCGCGCTGCTCATTCCGCCGCGACCGACGCAAGGGCGTCCGGGGGAACCTGCTTCATCGCGTCAAGAATCTCGATGGCGACGATGTGGCCTTCCGCGTCGAAATCGAAAACCACGCCAGGTCTCACCTCCTCCGACTCGATGATCGGCACGGCGGAAAAGCGCACATAGAGCGCGTCGGTTTCACGATCATAGGTCAGCTTCACGAACGCCTCCCCGCGTTGCGATCGAAAAAGACCGTCACAACTCGGTCTCTATCGCCAGATCTTTCGAATACCACACGCAGCCATCGTCCGCCAAACTCCTCGATCCGGCGAAAGGCGCCGAGCCGTTGACCTTGGCGCGCGTCGGGGAGCATGAATTCGGGGCGCTCCAGAACGCGCTCGACCCATTCGGCGCGAATATCGCGCGCGGCCATGGCCGTTAGCGCATGACTCGAATACTCGACGATCCGCGCCACGCCTCCCGCTCACTCCCCGGCCGCCTTCAGCTTCTGCGTCGGTTTGCCCTTGGCCAGAAGCTCGGTCAGCGCGCGGCGATATTCCACCGGCATGACCTTGCGGAACTTCGGCCGATAGTCTTCCCAATTCTCCAAGACCTCCCGCGCGCGCGTCGACCCCGTGTAGCGCGCGTGGTTGGCGATCAGTTGGCGTAGCCGCTCCGCGTCGAAGCGGGTCATGTCGCCCATCACGTTGACGCGGCCGTGTCCTTCGAGATCGCCGGATTGATGGAAGGTCTCGGTCATGGCGGTCTCTTCCTCCGACAAGGGTTCGAGATCGACCATAGCCAGATTGCAGCGCGACGAGAAATTATCGTCCTCGTCCAGCACATAGGCGATGCCGCCGGACATGCCCGCCGCGAAATTGCGGCCCGTCTGGCCCAGCACCACGACGACGCCGCCGGTCATATATTCGCAACCGTGATCGCCGACGCCCTCGACCACCGCAATGGCGCCGGAGTTGCGCACGGCGAAACGCTCGCCAGCCACGCCACGGAAGTAGCACTCGCCGGCGATGGCGCCGTAAAGCACGGTGTTGCCGACGATCATCGACTGATGCGGGGTGATTTTCTTGGCGTCGCGCGAGGGATAAATGACGATCTTGCCGCCCGAAAGCCCCTTGCCGACATAGTCGTTCGCCTCGCCTTCCAGCCGCAGCGTCACGCCGCGCGCCAGGAAGGCGCCGAAGCTTTGCCCCGCCGTGCCGACCGCGCGAATGTCGATCGTATCTTCGGGCAGGCCGACATGGCCATAGACGCGGGCAATCTCGCCCGAGAGCATGGCGCCGGTGGCGCGGTCGACGTTGCGGATCGGCGTTTCGATCGTCACCTTAGCGCCGCGATCGATCGCCGCGCGCGCCTGGGCGATCAGGCTGATGTCGAGAACCTTATCGAGGCCGTGGTCCTGGCGGGCGCTGTGGCGGATGGCCCCGCCCTCCCCCGCCGGCTTGTGGAACAGCTTGGAAAAATCCAGACCCCGCGACTTCCACTGCGCCAGCGCGTGATCCTTGTCGAGCATTTGCGCCTGTCCGATAAGCTCGTCGAAGCGGCGATAGCCCATCGACGCCATCAATTCGCGCACTTCCTCGGCCACGAAGAAGAAGAAATTGATGACATGCTCAGGCAAGCCGACAAAGCGCTTGCGCAGCACCGGGTCTTGCGTCGCGACGCCGACCGGACAGGTGTTGAGATGGCATTTGCGCATCATGATGCAGCCGGCGGCGATCAGCGGCGCCGTCGCGAAGCCGAATTCGTCGGCGCCGAGCAAGGCGCCGACCACAACGTCGCGCCCGGTGCGCAAACCGCCGTCGACCTGCACGGCGATGCGCGAGCGCAGCCCGTTCAGCACCAGCGTCTGATGCGTCTCGGCGAGGCCGATTTCCCAGGGGCTGCCGGCGTGCTTGATCGAGGTTAAGGGCGAGGCGCCGGTGCCGCCCTCGAAGCCCGAAATCGTCACATGATCGGCGCGGCCCTTGGAGACGCCGGCGGCGACCGTGCCGACGCCGACTTCCGACACCAGCTTGACCGACACGTCGGCTTTGGGATTGACGTTCTTGAGGTCGAAGATCAGCTGCGCCAAATCCTCGATCGAATAAATGTCGTGGTGCGGCGGCGGCGAGATCAGCCCGACGCCGGGCGTCGAATGGCGCACCTTGGCGATCACCGCGTCGACCTTGTCGCCCGGCAATTGACCGCCCTCGCCGGGCTTGGCGCCCTGCGCCATCTTGATCTGGATCATGTCGGCGTTGACGAGATATTCGGCCGTGACCCCGAAGCGGCCCGACGCCACCTGCTTGATCGCCGAGCGCTTGCTGTCGCCGTTGGGCTCGGGCCTGAAGCGGTCGGACTCCTCGCCGCCTTCGCCGGTGTTCGACTTGCCGCCGATGCGGTTCATCGCAATGGCGAGCGTCGTGTGCGCCTCGCGCGAAATCGAACCGAAGGACATGGCCCCGGTGGCGAAACGCTTCACAATGTCCTTGGCGGATTCCACCTCCTCCAACGGGACGGGCTTGCGGCCGTCCTCCTCGGCGCTCTTGAGGCGGAACAGCCCGCGCAGATTGAGCAGGTTTTCGTCTTGCTCGTTCAGCAGCTTGGCGAAGGCGCGATACTGATCGCGCGAATTGCCGCGCACCGCATGTTGCAGCAGCGACACTGTTTGCGGCGTCCAGCTATGGGCCTCGCCCCTGATGCGGTAGGCGTAGTCGCCGCCGACATCGAGCGCGTCGCGATAGATCGGCGCGTCGCCGAAGGCGAGCCGATGACGGCGCACGGTCTCGCGCGCGATCTCGTCGAGCCCGACACCCTCGATGCGGGTCGTGGTGCCGGCGAAATATTCGTCGACGAAGCTCTGCGCGAGGCCCACGGCGTCGAAAATCTGCGCGCCGCAATAAGACTGATAGGTCGAAATGCCCATTTTAGACATGACCTTGAGCAGTCCCTTGTCGACCGCCTTGATGTAACGCTTGATCGCCGTCGGCGCGTCGATATCGGCGGGAAGGGCCGCGTTTGGCGCCGCAAGCGTCTCGAAGACAAGGTAGGGATTGATCGCCTCGGCGCCATAGCCGGCGAGACAAGCGAAATGATGCACCTCGCGCGCCTCGCCGGTCTCGACGACCAGTCCGACCGATGTGCGCAGCCCCTTGCGGATCAGATGGTGATGCACGGCGGCGGTGGCGAGCAAGGCTGGGATCGGCGCACGATCCGGGCCGACCATGCGGTCGGACAGCACGATGATGTTATAGCGGCCGTTGACCGCCTCCTCGGCGCGTTCGCATAGACGCCGCAGCCCGTCGCCCAGCCCGTCGGCGCCCTTGGCGGCGTCATAGGTGAAATCGAGCGTCTTGGTGTCGAAACTGTCCTCGATATGACCGATGCAGCGGATTTTCTCCAAATCCTCGTCGGTCAGGATCGGCTGGCGCACTTCAAGGCGCTTCTTGTGGGCGGAGCCCTCGTGGTCGAGAATATTGGGGCGCGGTCCGATGAACGACACGAGGCTCATGACCAATTCCTCGCGGATCGGATCGATCGGCGGATTGGTCACCTGCGCGAAGTTCTGCTTGAAATAGGTGTAGAGCAGCTTTTCCCGATCGGAGAGCGGCGAGATCGGCGTGTCCGTGCCCATGGAGCCCACCGCCTCCTGGCCGGTGACGGCCATCGGCAGGACCAGCAGATCCAGATCCTCCTGCGTATAGCCGAAGGCCTGCTGGCGATCGAGCAGGGACACGTCGGCGCGCGAGGCGCGCGGCTCGACCGGCTTCAAATCCTCCAGCACGATCTGCGTTCGCGCCAGCCATTCGCGATAGGGATGCGAGGAAGTCAGCGAGGTCTTGATCTCGTCGTCCGAAACGATGCGGCCCTTCTCCAGATCGACCAGCAGCATCTTGCCAGGCTGAAGGCGCCATTTCGAGATGATCTTTTCCTGCGGAATAGGCAGAACGCCCATCTCCGAGGCCATCACCACCAGTCCGTCGTCGGTGACGAGATAGCGCGCCGGGCGCAGTCCGTTGCGGTCGAGCGTCGCGCCAATCTGGCGCCCGTCGGTGAAGGCCATCGCCGCCGGGCCGTCCCACGGCTCCATCAAAGCGGCGTGATATTCGTAAAATGCCTTGCGATGGGAGTCCATCAGCGGATTGCCCGACCAGGCCTCGGGGATCAGCATCATCACGGCGTGGGCCAGCGAATAGCCGCCGCGCACCAAAAATTCGAGCGCATTGTCGAAACAGGCGGTGTCGGACTGCCCCTCGTAGGAGATTGGCCATATCTTCGCGATGTCCTTGCCGAACAAAGGCGAGGCCACGGACGCCTGACGCGCCGCCATCCAGTTCAGATTGCCGCGCAGCGTGTTGATCTCGCCGTTGTGCGCGACGAAACGATAGGGATGCGCCAACCGCCAGGACGGGAAAGTGTTAGTGGCGAAACGCTGATGCACCAGCGCCAGGGCCGAGATGAACCGCTCATCCTGCAGATCGAGAAAATACCGTCCAAGCTGCTTCACCAACACCATGCCCTTATAGACAATGGTGCGCGAGGACAGCGACACGGAATAATGCTCGCGACCCAAAGGCCCAAGCGCGTAAATCTCGCCCGAGGAGGTTTTGCGGGCGAGATAAAGACGTCGCTCGAAATCGGCGTCGTCCGTCACGCCTGCGCCACGCCCGACGAAAATCTGCGCATGGAACGGTTCGACCGCGCGCACGGCGTCGCCGAGATCGCTGGAATCGACCGGTAGGTCGCGCCAGCCCAGCACCGTCAGATCTTCTGCCTTGAGCGCGGTTTCGATAAAAGCGCGCGCCTTGGCGCGGATTTCGGCGTCGCGCGGCAAAAAAAACTGGCCGATCGCATAATCGCCCGGCTTGGGCAAAGCGATGCTCAGTTTTTCAGCTTCCTGCGCGAAAAACTCATGGGGAATCTGCACGAGAATACCGCAGCCGTCGCCAAGCTTCGGGTCGGCGCCCACGGCGCCGCGATGATCGAGATTGAGCAGGATTTGCAGACCCAACTCGACGATCTCATGGCTTTGCGCATTGTGCAGATTGGCGACGAAGCCGACGCCGCAGGAGTCGTGCTCCTTCGCCGGATCGTAAAGACCCTGCGCCGGCGGCCACAAAGGATCGCGACCGCTCACGGCGACATCTCCCGCGCGAGGGCCGACAAAGTGTTGATTGTTTGTGCGCGCCATAATTTCGTCCCTCGTCCTCAGCATATCTTCGCGCGGCGCCCCGATCGGGCGTAGCCTGGATTTCGACGCCCGGCTTAAAATAGAACCCGCTCAGGCCCCAGCTTGCCCGGCGCGCCGTGGCAAGAGCCGCGCCATCACGCCTTTAACGGCCCCTCCGCCTCACGGCGTTAGCGAGGGCTCGGGGATGTCCAAATTCTCGCCAGCCTGTTCGATCGCGCAGACTTCGGCGGCGCTTGCCGCCAAAAGCGCTTTGGCCGTTGGACGTAAGCGGGAGACGGGAGCTCGCTTTCTGTGCTCATCCGAATGGTCAGCATAACTGACCATTCGGACGAGCACATTCTTGCCAGATTTGCCGACGCGGCACAAGCAAGCCGCGACCGCCCCAAATTCGACCCGCTTTGCCGCGCGATGGCTCAGGTTCCGTCCAATCCCCGCCGTATTAAGCGTAGAGCTTCCCGGCAGGCCCGGGCGGGCAATCAAAGGAGCATGCGTCATGTCTTTCAGCTTCGACGCTCGCAAAGAGGTTTCAGTACACGCGTTGGCGAGGACGCTTTGGGCCGCCGCTTTGGCTGCCGGGGTCGCGACGATCCCGACAGCGGCGGCGCGTGCGCAGGTCTATCTCCAGCCATACGTCCAGACCTACTACTGGCAGGGTCCGGCGCAGCCGCGCGGCGCGCCCATGGTCTCGCGCCGCGAGGTCGCCGCCATTCTTTACGACGAGGGGGGCTATCGACTGGACGGGCCAATCGACTATCGGGACGATGCAATCGTCGCAGTGGGCGTCGACGACTATGGCCGGCGGATGCGCTTCGTCATCGATCCGGAGGGCGGCGAAGTGATTGGCGCGCGCCGCTTAAGCCAGCAGGCCTCGCGTTCCGACCTTGGGGATGAAGATCCGCGAGCCGAACAACCGCGCGCGCCGCGCCCTCAAAGCCGGCCCCGCGAAACATCCACGCCAGCGCCGCCCGCGACGCCGCGCAAGGAGCGCCTTTCGGACATCGGCGCGGCGCCGGCTCCCCGACAGTTGGAGCGCAGACTGCATCAATCGCCGCCGCCGCTAGGCTCCGAGCAAGGTTTGACGCGCCACGAAAAACCCGCCGCGCCCGCCGGCTCATCGCATCAGCCGTCCCGGCCCCAAACAACAGCTCCGGTTGCGCAAGGCGCCGCGCGTCCGGCCGCCGCTGCGAAATCATCGCCGCCCCCGGCCTCGCCTCCGACCGGCGCGGCGCAGAGCGCGCGTCCCGAGAGCGCGCCGCGTCCCGAAGGCCCGCCGGCCCCCGGCCTCTCTTCGGTCAAACCGGCTTCGCCTCAACCCGCCGCGACGCCGGTCGCACATGGTTCGGCGCACCGCGCCATTGTCCCGCCGCCTGCTGTTCAAACCGCGACCACGCCGCCGCAATCGCCTCCCGCCGCGCAACCGGCGCCGGTCGCGCCGGCGGCCCCGGTCGTCGGCGCGTTCCGCGAGCAAGGGCCGAGCGCGGACACGCCCAGCGGGCCCGTTTCCATTGTCGTGAAGCCGACCGGCGGCTAGCCGAAGAGGGAAATAGAAGCAGGAAATAGAACAGGCGCCCCTAATATCCGGAATCACAGATCCCGGATACTAGGTTTTTTGAGTATCCGCTTCATCCTCAATGAATTGCGAGCCGCTACGCGACCAGCCCTTCATTGAGGGCGCCTCCAAACTCGACCATCGTCGCCGCGCGTTAGGCGGCTTTGGCGTCCACGACCTTGGCCTCGACGGTCTTCAAGGTTGCGACCATCGGCGCGCCGATGTCGATACGACGCGGCTTCTGCGCTTCGGGAATCTCGCGGGTGAGGTCGACATGAAGCAGCCCGTTTTCCAGCGCGGCACCGGTCACGACGACGTGGTCGGCAAGCTGGAACCGGCGCTCGAAGGCTCGCGCCGCAATCCCCTGATGCAGGAATTCGCGACCGGCCTCTTCCTGAACCGGCTGCTGCGACCCACGGATCGTCAGCGCGTTCTCGCGCGTCTCGATGGAGAGATCTTCGCGCGTGAACCCCGCGACCGCGAGCGTCACCCGATAGGCGTGTTCGCCGGTGCGCTCGATGTTGTAAGGCGGGTAGTTGGGCGCGGGCTCCAAGCCCCCGCTCTGCGCCAAGGTGTTGATCAGGCGATCGAAGCCGACCGTCTGACGAAACAGGGGAGAAAGATCGAAAGCACGCATCACATATCCTCCAGTTGAGCGACATGAGGTCAAAAGGACTGGCGCGCCACTGTTATTTCATGGACCCCGCCGTCCAGCGCGTCCGTTGCGGCCCGCGCTAAAACGAATGTGGGGACGCGGTTTTTCTCGCGCAAGAGGCGGCGTCGCGTCTTTACCGACCGTTGCGTTGGGCTATGGTGAAATTCGAACGCGCGGATCGTCGAACCGCGCCGCCCCGTCTCGCGAAACTTAAGAAACGCTCCATGCTGGATCTCGTAGCGACGCCGCAAAATCCCGTTCCGCCGGGCGCGCGGACTTTTGCTCTCAACGCCGCCGACAATGTGTCCTTGCGCATGGCGCGCTTTTCGCCGCGGGGCGCGCCGCGCGCGACAGTCGCGCTGTTCCAGGGACGCGCCGAGTTCATCGAAAAATATTTCGAGACCATTGGCGACCTGCTGGAACGGGGGTTCGAGGTCGTGACGCTGGACTGGCGCGGCCAAGGCGGCTCGGAACGCGAACTCGCCGATCCCCGCAAGGGCCATGTCGACGACTTTGCGCAGTATCAACGCGATCTCTCGACCTTTCTGGCGCAGATGACGCGGCTGGCCTGCCCAAAGCCCTGGTTCGCGCTGGCCCATTCGATGGGCGGGGCGATCTTGCTCGAATATGCCCATGGCGGCGGCGGCTTCGCGCGGCTGGTCGTCACCGCGCCGATGATCGACATTCACGGCTTGCGCTTTCCACGCGGCGTGCGGCTTCTCGCCAACACGCTCGACACGCTCGGTCTTGGCGCCATGTTCATTCCCGGCGGCGGCGACGCCTCGCTGGTCGAGCTGAAATTCGACGGCAACATACTCACATCCGATCCGGCGCGGCTCGCCCGCAGCGCGGCGGTGCTGGCCAAGGCCCCGCGACTCGGCATCGGCGACCCGACCATCGGCTGGACCAACGCCGCCTTCCGGCAGATGCGCCGCTTTGCCGAGACCGACTTCGCGCGCCAATGGACCGTGCCGACGCTGCTCATCGCCTCGGGTCGCGACACGCTGGTCTCGACGCCGGCGGTCGAGCGCTTCGCGCAGCGGCTCGACATAGCGACGCTGGTGACGATCCCCGGCGCGCGCCACGAAGTCATGATGGAGCGCGACGAGCTGCGGGAGCTGTTTTTCGCGGCGTTCGACGCGTTTATTCCGGGAAGCGCCGAGAAAGGCGCCGTTGTTCGCGCCGCCGAGTGATTTCCTCACGCTGTTGATGTAAGATCCTTAGCTCCGCTCGTCTCGCCCGTTGAGTCTCCCATGCGTCACCTCTCGCCATTCATAGCGCTGGCTCTATTGGCTGGCTGTGCTTCAAGCGGCGGTCGCCCGGAAGACGTGGACTATGCGCGCGACTCGCTACTTCAATCCGTCAGCGCCTACCAGATTTGCGTCAAGCAGAATAACGGCGATCCAAAAGAGTGCCAGGGGATCGCGAATTTGGAGAATTCCGACGAGAAAAGACTGGAACGCCTGAATTCGCAAAAATAAAGCAAGTGTGTCGCTTCGCTCTTCGTTGAGGTCGAAATTACGGCGATGCGATATCGATCGCCAAAGAGCGACGGCTCGTCGGTTGTCCTGTCCGGCATGCGCTCACAAGGATCGCCCGCGCAACTCTGCCCGCACCAGCCCGCGCACCGAATTGCCCATGTAAAATTCGGCGCCTTCGAAATCGGCGAGCCGAAGCGCCGCCTCGCGCGCCCGCCCCTCGCGCAAAAAATGCGCGCGTAAGGTTCCCGGCAAAAGGCCGCACGACAGCGGCGGCGTCAGCAAGACCCCTTCCCGCGCCAAAAACACGTTTGCGCGCGCGCCTTCGCAGACCTCATCGCGTTCGTTGAGGAAAAGGACTTCGTCGGCGCCTGAGCGGGCGAGTTCGGTCTCGTAAATCTCGCGGCGCGTGGTCTTGTGCCGCAACAGCGGCTCGGTCGAGGCGAAGCGCCGCTCCGCGACGGCGACCGTCCAGACCGCGCCCTCGGCGACCGGTTCGATCTTCACGGCGCTCGACTCGATCGCGCCGTCCGCGCTCAAGACGATTCTGACGCGCAAACGCCCGGCCGCGGCGCCCGGAAAACTTTCCACCGCGTGCGTAAGCGCTGCGACGACGCGCGCTTCGTCGCAGCGAAAGCCCAGTTGCGCCGAGGAACGGCGCAAACGCTCCAAATGCTCGGCGAGAAGGAAAAACCCATTGTCCCTCGTCCAGAGCAGCGTTTCGATCAACCCGAAATCGTCTATGCGCCGGTCAGGAATCGCGCCTTGATCAGACATTCCTCATACTCTTCGCGCGCCTTCGAATCCGCGACGATGGCGGAGCCGACGTTGCAAACCAGCTGGTGGTCGGGGAAAATCGTCAGCGTGCGGATCGCGACGTTGAAGCGCATGTCGCCTTCGGGCGAAATCACGCCGAGCGAACCGCAATAGACGCCGCGCGCCGCGCATTCGAGATCGCGGATAATCTCCATCGCGCGGATTTTCGGCGCGCCCGTCACCGAGCCGCAAGGGAACAGTCCCGAAAAAAGTTCGGTGAGCGTCACGCCTTCGCGCAATCGCGCCTCGATCCCCGAGGTCATCTGGTGCAGCGTCGGATAGGTCTGCACGGTGAAGAGATCGGTGACCTTCACCGAGCCGATCTCGGCCAGCCGCGACAGATCGTTGCGCAGCAGATCGACGATCATCAGATTTTCGGCGCGGGACTTTTCGTCCTCGACCAGATATTTCGCCCGCGCCATGTCTTCGGGAGGCATGAAGCCGCGCTGCGCGGTGCCCTTCATCGGGCGGGCGCGGATCGAGCGGCCCAAAGGAGCGCCCGTCGCGGAGACAAGCCGATGCGCCTCGAAAAACACCTCCGGCGACAGCGACACGATCGTCTCGTCGCCGAGCGCTGCGACGCCGCCGTAGGCGACCGGCTGACGCTTGCGCAGCGCGTGATACAGCGCCAAAGGATCGCCGTCGTAGCGACCGTAAAGCGGAAAGGTCAGATTGATCTGATAAACGTCGCCGGCGAAAATATAGTCGCGGCACTTTTGGAACCTTTCGGCGTATTGCTCCGAGGTCCAGGCCGGTTCGAGCGAAATCCGCGACTCCGCATTGGCCGCGCCGAAATCGGCGGCGTAGGGACGCGGGGCGGCGAAGGCGCCGAACAACAGCAGCGGCGTGCGCGACTCGGGCCACGGCCGCGCGGCGAATTTGGGCTCCAGCGCATAGCCTAATTCGTAGCTGGCGTAACCGGCGAGATGGAGCCCCTCCCGCGACGCCGCCTCCATGCGGGCGAAAGCCTCCGCGACCTCGCCGGCGTTGCGCGCGACGATAATCTCGCGCGGCGCGTCGAACAACAGCGCGCGACCGTGATCGCGACCGTCCTCGAACAGCACGAAGGGACGGTCGATCGTCGCCGGGCGCGCAGGGCGAACGGCGGGGCCGGAAAGATCGGCGGTGTTAGGCATCGATTGGCGCGCTCACGTTGGACCTTCCACTATAGCACCCGCTATCCCCTAAGGAATGCCGATAGGATGAGCAATCCCCCCGAGACAGCCCGTTCCGAGGTTACGAATTGCCGTCGCGCCCGTCGCGCGCTAAGCCCTTGAGAGAGACCCTCGCGCGAAAGATCGCATGAACGATTCGACATCCGACCCGCTACGCTTGCTGTTCATCGGCGACGTGATCGGCCGCTCCGGACGCGCCGCCCTGCTATCGCGGTTGCCCCGGCTGCGCCAGATCTGGAACCTGGATTTCGTCGTCGTCAACGGCGAGAACGCCGCCGGCGGCTTCGGCATCACCGAGACCATCTGCGACGAATTTTTGCAAGCCGGCGCCGATTGCGTGACGCTCGGCAATCACGCCTTCGACCAGCGCGAGGCGCTGGTGTTCATCGAGCGCCAGCCTCGGCTGCTGCGGCCCGTCAACTACCCGCCGGGCGCGCCGGGGCGCGGCGCAAATCTCTATACTGCGGCGCGGGGCCAGCAGGTTCTGGTGGTCAATGTGCTGGGCCGCGTGTTCATGGACCCACTCGACGATCCCTTCGCGGCGATAGAGCGGGAGCTTGGCGCCTGTCCGCTCCACATCGCTTGCGACGCCATCATGATCGACATGCACGCCGAAACCACCAGTGAAAAAATGGCTATGGCGCATTTTGTCGACGGCCGCGCCTCTCTTGTCGTCGGCACCCATACCCATGTCCCGACCGCCGACAGTCAAATTCTGCCGCATGGCGCCGGCTATATCTCCGACGCGGGAATGACCGGCGACTATGATTCGGTGATCGGCATGGACAAGGAGGAGCCGCTGCGCCGTTTCATCCGCAAGACGCCGGGCGCCCGCTTCGAGCCGGCGCAAGGCGAGGCTACGCTGTGCGGCGTTGCTGTTGAGATTGGCGCTGAAGGGTTGGCCAGAAAAATCGCCCCGGTGCGACTGGGCGGGCGGTTGTCGCAGGCTTGGCCGGAGTTTTGGGGAGCGCCCTAGTATCCGCTTCATCCTCAATGAATTGCGAGCCGCTACGCGACTCGCAATTCATTGAGGGCGGATACGAGCCCGTAGGCTACGCGCCGCCGGACGTGAAGACGGGTTAGACGTGAAGACGGGTTAAAAGCGGACGAACCCCGGATTCTCTCGAATTTCCATCGAGAGAAGCCGGGGTCCTGTCGTATTCCACGCTCGAAAGCGCCGCGTGAAGCCGGCGCTCTCGATGAAAAGCGTCACGCCGGAGCTCGCGCCGCAGGCGTGACGGCGCTGGTTTTACGAGTTCTTACTGGATCATACGGGCGGTCGAACCGACGCCGTTGCCGGCCATGCCGTTACGGTTGCCGGTGCCGTTGGAGCCTTCCGGCGAAATCCAATCCGGAACCCAGGTCAGGGCGACGATGACGAAAGCGACGATTCCCGCGACCCAAATGAGAGTTTTGCCGATTTCGGCGCCACTGTGAACGGAAGCCATTTGTTTTCCCCCTGTTGTTTGTTTTCTGCACCAAAATGCTTGCCGCATCGTTGTTAGCTTAACGCGATTTAAAATCCTTAGCAATGCGGCGAATAGCGCATTTTAAAATTATTCAAATCATCTCAGTAATCGCCATATTTTCAATTACTTATTGCCTTCATCGACCCCTTCTGCCCCTGCGCGCAGCGTCGCGGTCTCATTTTATCGGGATGATTTTTTCGCGCTTCGTCCGTCACCGATTCGATTTTGTCTCAAAACCGCCGGCGACATTCCGAGGCGGCGCATCCCTCTATCGGGTCTATTCGCGCAACGCGTCCCATGCTGCTAAAAGGCATAGCATGATCTCAGCGCAAAACACACTCGGCCCCGGAAGCCATGTCTTTCTCGTCGATGGCTCGTCCTTCGTGTTTCGCGCCTATTTTCAGTCGATTCGGCAGGACGCGAAATATAATTACCGCTCGGATCGGCTCCCCACCGGGGCGGTGCGGCTGTTTTGCGCGAAGCTCCTGCAGTTTGTCCGCGAAGGCGCGGCGGGCATAACGCCGACGCATCTGGCGATCATTTTCGACAAGTCCGAAAACTCCTTTCGCAAAGAGCTTTATCCCGCCTACAAGGCGCACCGCCCCGACCCGCCGGACGACCTCGTCCCGCAATTTCCGCTGATGCGCGCCGCCGTCCGCGCGTTCGGCCTGACGCCGATCGAGCAGGACCGGTTTGAAGCCGACGATCTGATCGCCACTTATGCGCGCCAAGCGCGCGAAAAGGGCGCGGACGTGCTGATTATCTCCGCCGATAAGGATTTGATGCAGCTTATTGGCGAGGGCGTCGCGATGTACGACCCCGCCTCCGGCGAGCAGGGCAAATTCGGCGGACGCGCCGAGCGCTTTATCGGCGAGCCGGAGGTCGTCGACTATTTCGGCGTGCCGCCGTCCAAGGTCGTCGACGTGCAGGCGCTGGCCGGCGACAGCACGGACAATGTGCCGGGCGCCAAGGGCGTCGGCGTCAAGACCGCCGCTCAGCTCATCAATGAATATGGCGACCTCGACACGCTGCTGGCGCGCGCCGGCGAGATCAAGCAGCCGAAGCGCCGTGAGGCGCTGACCGATCCACAAAGCGTCGAGTTGATTCGCATCTCGAAAAAGCTGGTCGAACTGGTGCGCGACGTCGCCGTCGAGACGCCGCTTGAGGAGCTTGCGCTGCACGAGCCCGACGCCAAGCCGCTGATCGCCTTTCTGCAAGCGATGGAGTTCACGACCATCACGCGCCGCGTCGCCGAAATTTACGATGTCGACCCGCGAGAAATCGAGCCGGACCCCGACTTTCTCGGGCCGGGCGGATGGCGCGGGCGTAACGGCGAAACGACCGAGCGCGCCGCCGATCCGCTTCCCTCGCCCAAGGCGCCGGCTCAAATCGCGGCGGTGCAAACGCCTGAAATGCTCGCCGACGCGCGCGCAAAACAAGCGCTCGCGACGCCCGTCGACCGAAGCAAATATGAGACGATCCAGTCGCTTGAACGTCTCGACCAGTGGATCGCCGACGCGTATGCCGCGGGCGTCGTGGCGCTCGACACCGAGACGACCTCGCTCGACGCCATGAGCTGCGACCTCGTCGGCGTGTCGCTGGCGCTGGAGCCGGATCGGGCCTGCTATCTTCCGCTCGGCCATCTGGCGCCCGGCGCGCAAGATCTTTTTGGCGGCGCCGGTCTCGCGCCGGGCCAAATTCCGCTGGCGGCGGCGATCGAACGCCTAAAGCCGTTGCTCGAAGACGCGGCGACGCTGAAGATCGCGCATAATATGAAATACGATCTTCAAGTGCTGTCGCGTCATGGCGTCAACGTCGCGCCGATCGAAGACACGATGCTGATCTCTTACGCGCTCGACACCGGCCGCAACAATCACGGCCTCGACGAACTCGCGCTAAAACATCTCGGGCACAAGAACATCGCCTTTGGCGAGGTCGCCGGCACGGGACGCAATTTCATCGGCTTTGCGCGTGTCGCATTGGACAAGGCGACCGAATACGCCGCAGAGGACTCCGACGTTTGTCTGCGCTTGTGGCGCGTGCTGAAGCCACGCCTCGCCGCCGAGGGCATGACGACCGTTTACGAGACGCTGGAGCGCCCCATGGTCGCCACGCTCGCCGCGATGGAGCGGCGCGGCGTCGCCATCGACCGCGCTATTCTCTCGCGTCTCTCGGGCGAATTCGCGCAGGTGATGGCGCGGCTGGAGGGAGAGATTCACGCGGCGGCCGGCGAGCGCTTTAATCTGGGCTCGCCCAAACAGCTCGGCGATATTTTATTCGGCAAGATGGGGCTTCCCGGCGCCAAGAAAACCGCAACCGGCGCCTGGTCGACCTCGGCCAGCGTGCTCGATGAGTTGGCGGAAGGCGGCAACGGTTTCGCCGCGCTCATTCTCGAATGGCGCCAGCTGTCGAAATTGAAATCGACCTACACCGACGCCCTGCCCGGCTTCGTCAACAAGGAGACGCACCGCGTCCATACGTCTTACGCGCTGGCCGCGACGACGACCGGGCGATTATCCTCCTCCGAGCCGAATTTGCAGAATATTCCGGTGCGCAACGAAATGGGGCGCAAAATCCGCACGGCCTTCGTCGCGGAGCCCGGACGACTGTTGATCTCGGCCGATTATTCGCAGATCGAGTTGCGGCTCCTCGCGCATGTCGCGGATATTCCGCAGCTCAAAGCGGCCTTCGCCGCGGGGCTCGACATTCACGCGATGACGGCGAGCGAAATGTTCGGCGTTCCGGTCGAGGGCATGCCCTCCGAGGTGCGCCGCCGGGCCAAGGCGATAAATTTCGGCATCATCTACGGCATCTCGGCCTTTGGCCTCGCCAACCAGCTCGGCATTCCGCGCGAAGAGGCGGGCGCCTATATCAAGCGCTATTTCGAACGCTTTCCGGGCATCCGCGACTATATGGATTCTACGCGCGCGACTGTTCGCCAACACGGCGTGGTGACGACAATTTTCGGGCGCAAATGCCACTTCCCGAAGATCGCCTCGTCCAACGCCTCCGAGCGGGCCTTTTTCGAGCGCGCGGCGATCAACGCGCCGATCCAGGGCGCCGCCGCCGACATCATCCGCCGCGCGATGACGCGCATGGACGCGGCGCTGACCAAGGCGGGCCTCGACGCGCAAATGCTGTTGCAGGTGCATGACGAACTGGTGTTCGAAGCGCCGGCGGATCAGGCGGAGGCGACGATCGAGCTGGTCAAGCGCGTGATGGTCGACGCGCCGCACCCGGCGGTCGCTCTGTCCGTGCCCTTGCAGGTCGACGCGCGCGCCGCGAAGAATTGGGACGAGGCGCATTAACGCGAAAGCCTAACAACTTTCGCGGAACGCGCTCTAATCCAAGTGCCTTGCTTAACATAAGGTTACCCGATTAAATGCGGACAATTAAATCATTAACCAGCATTTTCGCATAGATAAAATTGTATACTTTGCATAAAATGCGTATTACGCGATCGCCCATAGAGTGCAACTTATGCGATTGCGAAGGATCCAATCGCGAAATTTGATTACAATTCGAGGTAATGCCCATGAGCACGCGTAAACTAAGCATCGGATCGACTCTCGCCATAGCCGCCTTGGTTGGCGCGACGCTTTCCATCGCCCCTCTCTCCAGCGCACAAGCGGGCTGGCGCACACATTACCGTGCCGACACGCGCACTTACACGCGGTCTTACACGCACTCTCATGTCGATACTTACTATCATCCACATCACCACTACTCGGGCGGCGACTATCAGCCTTACCGCACCCCGTCATATGGTTACATGAATCCCGACATCACGCGATTAGTCGCCGCTGGCGTTGTGTCCTATCCGATTTACCGCGTCGACCATTATAAGGTCGACTACGCCAGCCCTTACTATGTCACCAACGGGGGCTGCGACTCCTGCGGGGGCTGGTGATCGGCTAGTATCCGCCCTCAATGAAGGGCGAGTCGCGTAGCGGCTTGCAATTCATTGAGGATGAAGCGGATACTCAAAAAACCTAGTATCCGGGATCTGTGATTCCGGATACTAGGCGCTTCGGATTTGAAACGGCGCGTCGGAAAACTCCGGCGCGCCTTCGCGCTCATGGATCGAAGCACGACGGCGAGAGCCTGAGCGGACTCATGCGCTCCAGGAACCGGGTCTTTTGAATCATCTCCGCCGCGGACGCGAAACTCCGCGATCTTTTTTTGTTTTTGATGCAAGGACGCCGCCGGCCCCCGAGCGGGCGAACGTTAATCGGCGCTTGTTGTTCCGCGCTTCACGCCCCTCGCCGCCCATTCGAGGAGTCGAGGCGCTGCAAAAGTTCGCGGCTGATCTTCGGGGACGGCGCCACGGCGCCCGGGGATGAATTCGGGCGCGGCCCATGTTACACCCCGCCGCGTCGGCGCGACTCGCCTCTCGCCGGTCAAAATCGCCCTCTCCGCTCCCGGTTGGCTCAATAATGTCGCAACAAGTCGTCACACGTTTCGCGCCCTCGCCCACGGGCTTTCTGCATATCGGCGGCGCGCGCACCGCGCTGTTCAACTGGCTCTATACGCGCAAACGCGGCGGCAAAATCCGGCTGCGCATCGAGGACACCGACCGCGAACGCTCCACGGACGCGGCGATCAAGGAAATCATCGACGGGCTCAAATGGCTCGGCCTCGATTGGGACGACGACGTCGTCTATCAGTTCTCGCGCGCCGCGCGCCATCGCGAGGTCGCGGAGGAGTTGCTCGCCAAGGGCGCCGCCTATCGTTGCTACGCCTCGGCGGAGGAACTCGTGGAGATGCGTGAGAAGGCCAAGGCCGAAGGGCGCCCGCCGCGTTACGACGGCCGCTGGCGCGACCGCGATCCTTCCGAAGCGCCCACGGGCGTTTCGCCGGCGATCCGGCTCAAGGCGCCGCGCGAGGGCGAGACCGTCATCGACGACGCCGTGCAGGGGCGCGTGGTGTTCCCAAACAAGGATATCGACGATTTCGTGCTGCTGCGCTCGGACGGCGCGCCGACCTATATGCTCGCGGTCGTCGTCGACGATCACGACATGGACGTCACGCAAATCATCCGCGGCGACGATCATCTGACCAACGCCGCGCGGCAAAAGCACATTTACGAGGCGCTCGGCTGGGAGACGCCGGCCTTCGCCCATATTCCGCTGATCCACGGCCCCGACGGCGCCAAGCTGTCCAAGCGCCACGGCGCGCTCGGCGTCGACGCCTATCGCGCGATGGGCTATCTGCCGGCGGCGCTGCGCAATTATCTTGCGCGATTGGGCTGGAGCCAGGGCGACAAGGAGTTTTTCACCGGCGAAGAGCTGATCGAGGCTTTCGATCTTGCGCAGGTGCATCGCTCGCCGGCGCGCTTCGACTTCGTAAAGCTCGAAAATATGAACGGCCATTTTATGCGCGCGATGGACGACGCCGAATTGCTGGGCGCGCTTGTCGCCACCCTGCCCTATCTCAAGCGCGGGCCGGAGATTGCCGCAAAGCTCGACGCGGCGAAGACAGCGCAACTGCTCGCCGCAATGTCCGGGCTGAAAGCGCGCGCGAAAACCTTGAACGAACTGCTCGACGGCGCGCAATTCCTGTTTGCCGCCCGGCCCTTGCCGCTAGAGGCAAAGGCCGAATCGCTGCTGGCGCAGGGCGGTCGGGCGCGCCTTGAGGCGCTAACGCCGCATCTCGCCGCGCTTGCCGACTGGACCGCGGCGGCCACCGAGGGCGCCGTGCGCGAGACGGCGGAAGCGCTCGGCGTAAAGCTCGGCGACGTCGCGCAACCCCTGCGCGCCGCGCTGACTGGCCGCGCAACCTCGCCCGGCATTTTCGAGGTGATGGAGATTTTGGGGCGCGAGGAAAGTCTGGGCCGACTAGCCGACCAGACGCGGGCGGCTGCGGACCTCTAGCGTCGCAGACCTCTAGCGTCGCTTGACAAGGCGCGGCGTTGTTATAGCGTTGTGCGATGCACAATTCGCCGACGGGGCCAAATAAGCGAAAATATGTCTTTGTCGCGCCGCGATGGGAGAACGCGCTTTCGCGTCGCTCCAAAGCGCGCGCGATCGGCGCCCGGATGCGCAGTTCAGGAGGGGTGGAGCAATGACGAACGCCAAGGGTTCCATTACGGTCGGCGACAAGACGGTCGAGCTCTCCATCAAAAAAGGCACGATGGGGCCGGATGTCATGGACATTCGCTCGCTTTATAGCGAGACGGGCATGTTCACCTATGACCCCGGCTTCACCTCCACGGCGAGCTGCGAATCGAAAATCACCTTTATCGACGGCGACAACGGCGTCCTGCTCTATCGCGGCTATCCGATTCAGCAACTCGCCGAGCACGGCGACTTTTTGGAGACCTGCTACCTGCTGCTTTACGGCGAACTGCCGACCGGCGCGCAGAAGGCGGACTTCGACTATCGCATCACCCGCCACACCATGGTGCATGAGCAGATGGCGCGGTTCTTTCAGGCGTTTCGCCGTGACGCGCATCCGATGGCGGTGATGGTCGCCGCCGTCGGCGCGCTCTCGGCCTTTTATCACGACTCGACCAACATCAACGACCCGATCCAGCGGCTTATCGCCTCGACGCGCATGATCGCCAAGATCCCGACGCTCGCCGCGATGGCCTATAAATATTCGATCGGCCAGCCGTTCATATATCCCAAGAACGATCTCGACTATTCGTCGAATTTCCTGCGCATGTGCTTTGCGGTGCCGTGCGAGGACTATAAGGTCAATCCCGTGCTGGCGCGGGCGCTCGACCGCATCTTCATACTTCATGCCGATCACGAGCAGAACGCGTCGACCTCGACCGTGCGCCTTTCCGGCTCCTCGGGCGCCAATCCCTTCGCCTGCATCGCGGCGGGCATCGCCTCGCTGTGGGGGCCGGCGCATGGCGGCGCCAATGAGGCCGTTCTCAAAATGCTCGAGGAAATCGGCACAGTCGAGCGCATTCCGCTGTTTATCGCCAGAGCCAAGGATAAGGACGACCCGTTCCGGCTGATGGGCTTTGGCCATCGCGTCTACAAGAACTACGACCCACGTGCGAAGATCATGCAGGTCACGACGCGCGAAGTGCTGAACGAACTCGGCGTCAAGGATGTCCTGCTCGATGTCGCGCTGGAACTGGAGCGCATCGCGTTGCACGATGAATATTTCATCGAGAAGAAGCTCTATCCCAACATCGACTTCTATTCCGGCATCACGCTGAAGGCGATGAACTTCCCGACGACGATGTTCACCGTGCTGTTTGCATTGGCGCGCACTGTGGGCTGGATCGCCCAGTGGAAAGAGATGATCGAAGATTCAGGCTCCAAGATCGGCCGCCCGCGCCAGCTCTATACCGGGGAAGTGCTGCGCGACTATGTGCCGATGAGCAAGCGGGGGTGAGGAACACTCGATTTTTCGGGCGCGCGCCAACGCCCTCATCCGACCCTTGCTTCGCAAGGGCCACCTTCTCCCACAAGTGGGAGAAGGATTCGCGCTTGCTATTTAGCCAATTGGAGTTGAATTAGTCGGCGGCCCCTCCTTCTCCCACTTGTGGGAGAAGGTGTCGCGCGCAGGCGCGACGGATGAGGGCGCTCAACGTTTTCCGACGCCGTTCAACCCCCGCGCCCCCCACCGATGACCCCGCAAGACTTTATCCGCAAATGGCAAACCCATGCGCTGACCGAGCGCGCGGCGGCGCAAGAGCACTTTATCGACCTCTGCCGGCTGTTCGGCCACCCGACGCCGGCGGAAGACGATCCTAAGGGCGACCATTTCACCTTCGAGAAGGGCGCCGCGATCGCCGGTGGCGGCGACGGCTGGGCGGACGTCTGGAAAAAGGGCTATTTCGCCTGGGAATATAAGAAACGCCGGCGCAATCTCGACGAGGCGATGGTCCAGCTCACGCGCTACGCCGCCGCGCTGGAGCATCCGCCGCTGCTGGTCGTCTGCGACACGATCCGTTTCCAGATCCTCACCACCTGGACCAATCTGGAGACGAAAAAATATTCCTTCGAACTCGAAGACCTCGCCGATCCCGAAAAATTCAACATTCTTCGCGCGGTTTTTCATAATCCCGACGCCCTGAAGCCGACCCGCACGCGGGCGATGATCACCGCCGAGGCGGCCAAAAAGTTCCAAAGCGTTTCCGACGCGCTTCAGAGCCGCAATCCCGACCGCGAGGCGGTTGCGCATTTCGTCAATCAGCTGGTGTTCTGCTTTTTCGCCGACAGCGTGAAGCTCTTGCCCGAGGGGCTGTTAAAAAAGCTGCTGCTGACCGCCGAAAAGCGCCCGCATAAGTCGAAGGACTATTTCGCGAAACTATTCGCCGAGATGAAGGCGGGCGGCGAGTTCGACCTCACCGAGATCGCGCATTTCAACGGCGGGCTGTTCGACGGGCGCGCGCCGCTGGGATTGGAGGCGAGCGAACTGGGCCTGCTCTATTCCGCCACCAGTCTCGACTGGAGCCTGATCGACCCAACCATTTTCGGCACGCTGTTCGAGCGCTTTCTCGATCCCGACAAGCGCGCGCAAATCGGCGCCCATTACACCGATCCCGAAAAAATCATGATGATCGTCGAGCCCGTCGTGCTGCGCCCGCTGCGCGCGCGATGGGCGGCGGAATTTGGCAGAATCGAGCAGATCATGCGCCCGGCCCAGGCGGCGGCGCCGGCGGGCAAGGCCGGCCAGAGCGCGCATGACAAGAAGATCGCCGCGGCCCGCGCCAAGGCGGAAGATTTGCGCGACGCCTTCATCGCTTCCCTGACGCGGCTGCGCATTCTCGACCCCGCCTGCGGCTCGGGGAATTTTCTTTATCTCGCCTTGCAGGGCGTCAAGGACATCGAATATCGCGCCATCAACGATTGCGAGACGCTGGGGCTCGGGCGCCCGGCGACGCGCGTCGGGCCGGAGATTCTTCACGGACTGGAGATAAACCCCTTCGCGGCCGAACTGGCGCGCACGACGATCTGGATCGGCGACATTCAATGGTCGATCAAAAACGCGATCTACAGCCGGCCGCGGCCGATCCTGCGCAAGCTCGACGCCATCGAGCGGCGCGACGCCTTGCTGAACGCGGACGGGAGCGAGGCGGAATGGCCGGAGGCGGATTTTATCGTGGGGAATCCGCCGTTTTTGGGCGGCAAGCTGTTGCGCAAGAATCTTGGCGACGCCTATGTCGAGACGCTGTTTCGCGCCTATGATGCGCGCGTTTCCGCCGAGGCCGATCTTGTCTGCTATTGGTTCGCCAAGGCCTGGGCGGCGATTGCCGCGGGCCGGGCTAAAGCGGCGGGCCTCGTCTCGACCAATTCGATCCGCGGCGGCGCGAATCGGCGCGTGCTGGAGCCCATCGCGGACGCTGGGGCGATCTTCGAGGCCTGGGGCGACGAGGGCTGGACGGTCGAAGGCGCGGCGGTGCGGGTGAGCATCGTGTGTTTTGGCGAAGCGGAGGGCGCGAAGTCTTTGGATGGCGTCCCGGCGACGACGATCAACGCGGACCTTTCCGCGCGAGGTTTCGACGTGACGCAAGCCAAACGGCTTGTCGAGAACGAGAGCGTCGCCTTCATGGGCGACACCAAGGGCGGCGCGTTCGATATTCCGGGCGCGCTCGCGCGAAGCTGGTTGCAAGCGCCGCTCAATCCGAACGGGCGCCCCAACAGCGACGTGTTGCGTCCCTGGGTCAACGGTCTCGACGTGACGCGCCGCCCGCGCGATATGTGGATCATCGATTTTGGCGTCGAAATGACCGAGAAGGAGGCGGCGCTTTACGAGGAGCCGTTCGCCTATGTGCTTGAGCATGTGAAACCGGAGCGCGATCAAAACCGGCGCGACGTCTATCGCAAGAATTGGTGGCGCCATGTCGAGGCGCGTCCGGCGATGTGGGCGGCGATCACGCGTCTTGAGTCAAGGCCGACCGCTCGGGATCATTTCCCGTCATTGCGACCGCGAGCCAAAGGCGAAGCGGGAAGCAATCCAGGAGTCGCGAGCGGCCCCTGGATTGCTTCGTCAGCTTCGCCTCCTCGCAATGACGCGACGACGAGCGGGCGCTACATCGTGACGCCAAGAGTCGCCAAGCACCGGCTTTTTAGCTGGCTTGCTTCGACCGTTGAACCGGATAGCGCGACAATCGCCATCGCCCGCGACGACGACACCACCTTCGGCGTCCTGCACTCGCGCTTTCACGAAACCTGGTCGCTGCGGCTCGGCACCTCGCTGGAAGACCGCCCCCGCTACACCCCGACCACAACCTTCGAAACCTTCCCCTTCCCCGAAGGCCTCACGCCAAACATCCCCGCCAAAACCTACGCCAACGATCCTCGCGCCAAAACCATCGCGAAAGCTGCGAAAAAGCTCGACGATTTGCGCCGCGCCTGGCTCAATCCGCCCGATCTCGTCGACATCGTTCCCGAGGTCGTCCCGGGCTACCCCGACCGCGTCCTGCCCAAAACGACCGAGGCCGCCGCAAAGCTGAAAACGCGCACGCTAACCAATCTCTATAATGAGCGCCCGAGCTGGCTGCAAAACGCCCACGCCGAACTCGACCGCGCGGTCGCGAGCGCCTATGGTTGGCCGGAGGATATTTCGACCGAGGAGGCGCTGGCGAAACTGCTGGCGCTCAATCTGGCGCGGGCGGCGGGGCGATAACGCTTTATGCGCCTATCGTGCTATAATGCGAGCGTAGGAGTGTGGCCATGGGTGTGTCTGTCAGAGAAAAGTGGGAAGAATTCGCCATCGCGCTGGTGAAGTCCGGCCGCTACGCCTCGGCGACCGAGGTCATGCGCGAGGGTCTGCGCCTCGATGAGCGCGAGGCCAAATTCAACAGCTTGCCCGCAACGACAGAGGCGTCGCTGGCGGACGAAGCCGAACTGACCGACGCAGACATCGGCGCGGAACTGCGCGCCCAGGTCGAAATACGGAAGGCGCAAGCCGGTAGATGCGCGAACTGAGGTTTTTGTCCAGTTGAAGCCGCAAATGTCCTGCTTCGGCGCCACGCCCTCATCCGACCCGGCTGCGGCCGGCCGCCTTCTCCCACAAGCGGGGGAAGGGAGCGCCCCCCGCCAATGACCGGCGCCGGCACGGACCACACCAAGCCCATGCTGGAGGGCGGCCCGGCGATCATTCTGGTTCGCCCGCAACTGGCGGTCAACATCGGCATGTGCGCGCGCGCCATGGCCAATTTCGGACTCTCCGATCTGCGTCTCGTCGCCCCGCGCGAGGGCTGGCCGCGCACCGGCGCCTACCGCAAGGGCGCCTATGCCGCCGCCGCCGGGGCCGTGCATCTCCTTGAGAGCGCCCGGGTTTTCCCCGACGTCGCCTCGGCGATCGTCGATCTGTCCTTCGTCCACGCCGCGACGGCGCGCGGGCGCGGGCAGATGAAGCCGGTGCATATCCCAAGCCAGGCCATGCCGATCACCGCCCAGCGGATCGCCGGCGGCGAGCGTCATGGCGTGATGTTCGGCCCCGAACGCACCGGCCTCGACAACGACGACGTAGCGCTGGCCGACGCCATTTTGACCTTTCCGGTCAATCCCGCCTACGCCTCGCTCAACCTCGCGCAGGCGGTGCTGCTGACCGGCTACGAATGGTTTCGCGCCGCCCATGGCGATGTTCTGCCGTTCGACGCGAGCGAGCGCTCGCCGCCGGCGACGCGTGAAATGACGGCGGCGTTTTTCGAGTTTCTGGAAGAGCAGCTCGACGCGCGGGAGTTCTTTCGGCCGATAACCAAGAAGCCGGTGATGGCGCGCAATCTGCGCAATATGTTCCACCGCATGAGCCTGACCGAACAGGACGTTCGCACGCTGTGGGGCGTCGTGGTGCGCCTCGTCGAAGGCCCGCGCCGCGAACCCAATGCACGGCGCCGCAACAAGCAGGACGAGCTGGACGCGCGCGAGGCGGCGGCGACGGCCGAGGCGCGGCGGGCTCCCGGGGGAGAGCCGCCCGAGGCGCCGGAGTGAGGTGGGGCGTTTGACCACGATGCTGCGTTATATTATGTTGATCTTATTGCATATACTTGGGAGCGTCCGAGAATGCGGCCAATGGGCGACGCAAATGTTCTGCCCTCCGCTATACAGGAGGCGACGCAACGTCTTGCTTGCGCCACGGAAGCGGAGTCGATTATTTTGTTCGGCAGCAGAGCGCGCGGCGACTGGCGCGGCGATAGCGATTGGGATCTATGCGTTATTCTTTCCGACAGCGTCGAGCCGGGGAAGTTTACGCCCGTTACTTTATGGCCGCTCGTCTCGGGCTTTGGCGTTCCGATCCAAGTCTATCCGATACGGCGCTCGATTTTTAACGAGCGTCGCGGCGATCTCAATTCGCTAAGCCACGACATAGACCGCGACGGGATCGTGTTATTCGAAAAACGAAGAGATCGCGACAATGAGCGGAGACGAGGCGAGGTCCTGGCTTGAAAAGGCCAAAGGCGATTTGGACGTCGTGCGTCGGTCGTTGATGCTGCTGCCAGACAAAAATCTGGAAGCCGCCGCCTATCATTGTCAGCAGGCGGCGGAGAAGAGCATCAAGGCTTTGTTGGTTCATTTGAACATCGCCTATCCGAGAGGCGGCGGAAGAGGCCATGATCTCGGACTGGCGGCGTCGATGACGCCGACAAGCCATGGTTTATATTTAGAGGCGCTGGCCCTCGCGCCTTTGACGCCCTGGGCCACGGCCTACCGATATCCTTCCGACGACCCGGCGACGGCTCCCGCCGTTCCGAGCGATTCCGATATCGAGAAGTGGTTAGAGAAGATCGAGAGATTTATGGCTCGCATCGAAAGCGAAATGACGCCGCCGCCTTCCACCGATGGAGGGAAATGACGCTCTCTTGACTCTTCGGCCAAAACAAGAACAATTACGGAACATCGTTCGCGCCACAGCAGTTGAAGCCGCCCGTGATCATCCCCCTGCCCCGCTACGCCGAACTCGCCACGACGACCAATTTCTCGTTTCTGCGCGGCGCCTCGCACCCCGAGGAGCTGGTCGCAAAGGCGCTGGAGCTGGGTCATTGCGGCATTGGCCTCGCCGACCGCAATTCCGTGGCCGGCGTCGTGCGCGCCTTCTCCTTTTTGCGCGCGCATAAGGTTTCGGACCAAAACTTTCGGCTGGCGGTCGGAGCGCGGTTGGTGTTTTCGGACAAGACCCCGGAAATCCTGTGCTATCCGCAGGACCGCGCCGCCTATGGCCGGCTGTGCCTGATGCTGACGCGCGGCAATATGCGCGCGCCAAAGGGCGATTGCGCGCTGGTTTCGGACGATCTCATCGAGTTTGGCGAAGGCCAGCAATTGATCGCGCTGGGCGAAGCCGCGCCCCCCGCCCCGCTGCGCGAGGCGTTCGAAGGCAGGCTGTGGCTCGCCGCGACCGCGCTCTTCGAGGCCAATACGCGCGAAAAGCTGCAACGCCGCGTCGCGCAAGCGCGCAAGCTTCGCCTGCCGCTTATCGCCGTGAACGACGTGCATTATCACGTCGCCGAGCGCCGCCCGCTCGCCGACGCGCTGGCCTGCATCAGGGAAGGCGTCACGCTGGAGGACGCCGGCTATCTGCTCTCCGCCAACGCCGAGCGCCGCCTCAAAAGCGCTGACGAAATGACCCGGCTCTTCGTCGAAGCGCCGGAGGCCGTGGACGAAAGCGCGCGCTTTATCGAACGCCTCGCCTTTCGGCTCGAAGATCTTGGCTGCGACTACCCCAGCGAATTGCGCGAAGGCTTCGCCAGCGAGCAGGAAGCGCTGGAGGCTTTTACCCATGAGGGCGCGAAGACGCGCTATCCACAGGGCGTTCCGGCGCATGTGGCGGCGCAGCTCGCGCATGAATTAAAGCTCATCGGCGAATTGAACTACGCCGCCTATTTCCTCACCGTCCACGACATCGTGCGCTTCGCCCGCGAACAGGGGATTCTCGCGCAAGGGCGCGGCTCGGCGGCCAATAGCGCCGTGTGCTTTTGCCTTGGCGTCACCGAGGTCGATCCGACCAAGCACGATCTGCTGTTCGAGCGCTTCGTCTCGGCGGCGCGTAACGAGCCGCCCGACATCGACGTCGATTTCGAACACGAGCGGCGCGAAGAGGTGATCCAGTATATTTACAGGCGCTTCGGCCGCGACCATGCGGGTCTCGCCGCCGCCGTCGTCACCTATCGCGCGCGCTCGGCGATGCGCGAGATCGGCAAGGTGTTCGGCCTCTCCAACGATTTTCTGGCGCGCCATTCGCGCATGGCCGGCGGCGGCGCCGACAGCGAGCAGCGCCGCGCCGACCTCGCGCGCGCGGGCTACGACCCCAGCGAGCCGCGCCTCGCGGCGGCGCTCGCCCTGGCGCAAGAACTCGCCGGTTTTCCGCGCCATCTGACGCAGCATTCCGGCGGCTTCGTCATAACCCGCGCGCGGCTGGACGAGGTTGTTCCTGTGGCCCCCGCCGGAGCCCGTCCTTTAGCGACGGGCGTCCTTCGGGCGCCCTATGGAGCCCGTCCTTTAGCGACGGGCGTCGTTCAGGCGCCCTATGTGGACGGCCGCACCACGATTATGTGGGACAAGGACGATCTCGACGCGCTCGGCATATTGAAGATCGACGTGCTGGCGCTCGGCATGCTCACCTGTCTGCGCAAGGGGCTGGACCTCTTGGCCGCGCAGTATGGCGTAAGCCATCGACTCTCGACCCTTCCGGCGGAAGACTCGCGCGTTTACGCAATGGTCTCGCGCGCCGATACGGTCGGCGTGTTCCAGATCGAAAGCCGCGCGCAAATGTCGATGCTGCCGCGACTGAAGCCGGCGTGTTTCTACGATCTCGTCATCGAGGTGGCGATCGTGCGGCCCGGCCCCATTCAGGGCGATATGGTTCACCCCTATCTGCGCCGCCGTATGAACAAGGAGAAGGTCGACTATCCGTCGAAGGAGCTGGAAAACGTCCTCGGCAAAACCCTCGGCGTGCCGCTGTTTCAGGAGCAGGCGATGAAGATCGCCATTGTCGCGGCGGGATTTTCTCCCGCCGAGGCCGATCAATTGCGCCGCGCCATGGCGACGTTTAAGCGCGCGGGGCTGGTGGGCGCGTTTCGCGACAAAATGATTTCCGGCATGGTTTCGCGCGGCTATGAGCGCGACTTCGCCGAGCGCTGCTTCAAGCAGATCGAGGGCTTTGGCTCCTATGGCTTTCCCGAAAGCCATGCGGCCTCTTTCGCTTTGCTGGTCTACGCCTCCGCCTGGCTGAAATGCCGCTACCCCGACGTTTTCGCCTGCGCGCTCTTAAACTCCCAGCCGATGGGCTTTTACGCCCCCGCGCAGATTTTGCGCGACGCGCGCGAGCATGGGATCGAGGCGCGCGAAGTCGACGTGAACGCCTCCCAATGGGATTGCACGCTGGAGCCGGCGGGGGAGCTTGGGCCGCTGCATCCGCGCCACGCCGAAATGACTGAGGATATTTTGGGCCGCCGCGCGCTGCGGCTGGGGTTTCGCCAGGTCCACGGCGTGGCCGAGGACGATATGCGCCTGCTGGAGGCGCGGCGCGGCTCCGGATACGACTCCGTGCGCGACCTGTGGCTGCGCACGGGGCTCGCCCCCGCCGTGCTGGAGAAACTGGCGCAGGCCGACGCCTTCGCCAGCCTTGGCCTTTCGCGCCGCGAGGCGCTGTGGGCGGTGACGGGTCTCAATCGCGCCGGCGACAAGGACGATCTGCCGCTGCTGCGCACTCTCGCCTTCGCGCCGCTGGAGCCGGACGCCAGACTGCCGCCGATGCCGCCCGGCGAAGAGGTGATCGAGGATTATCGCGCGCTGTCGCTGTCGCTCAAGGGCCATCCCGTGGCCTTTTTGCGCGCGGGGCTCGCGGCGAAGGGCATCCTTCCTTGCGCGGAACTGGCGCGCTCGCGCGGCGTGTCGCCTTCGCGCGTCGTGGTGGCCGGTCTGGTGCTGATGCGTCAGCGCCCCGCCACGGCGAAGGGCGTCATCTTCATGACCATTGAGGACGAAACCGGCGCCGCCAATATCATTATCTGGCCAAAACTGTTCGAGAAGCAGCGCGCGGAAGTGCTCGGCGCGCGGCTCGTCGCCATCGCCGGAGAGGCGCAGGTGGAATCGGGCGTCGTCCATCTCATCGCCCGCAAGGTCGAGGATATTTCCGCCGATCTGCGCAGAATCGAAAAGGCCAGCGCGGCGACGCCGCGGGCGCGGAATTTTCATTAAAACAAACGAGTCCGCGCCGCCTCCGGCGCGAAAGAAATCGCTTAACGCAAAGAGAACATTATAGACTGCCCGGACCGATCGAGAGCCAAGAATGTCCTCCGACAACGTCGTCCCCATCTTCGACACCGCCTTCGCCACGCCGGCGGGGGCGCTGGCGCGCGTGTCGCCGCTGACGCGCCGGGTGATCGCGCCCAATGCGAGCCCTTTCACCTTCACCGGCACTTGCAGCTATATCGTCGGCGAAGGCGAGGTCGCGATCATCGACCCCGGGCCGGCGATCTCCAGTCATATCGACGCGCTGCTCGAAGCCATCGCTGGCGAAAAACTCGCCGCGATCCTCGTCACCCACACCCATCGCGACCATTCGCCCGCCGCCAAAATATTGCGCGAGAAAACCGGAGCGCCAATCGTCGGCTGCGCGCCCTATGCGCCCGGCGCGGGCCAAATAGGCCACGGCCTCGACGCCTCGCACGACCGCGACTATGCGCCGGGCCGCGTGCTCAAAGACGGAGAGTTGCTCCCCATCGGCAATGCCTCCATCGAGGCCGTGGCGACGCCGGGCCACACCGCCAATCATCTGTGCTTCGCGCTGCGCGAGGAGCGCACGCTGTTTTCCGGCGATCATGTGATGGCCTGGGCGACCACCGTGGTCGCGCCGCCCGACGGTTCCATGCGCGACTATATGGGCTCGATTGAAAAGCTTCGGCGGCGCGAGGACGCCCTTTATTGGCCAGCGCATGGCGGGCCGGTGCGCGATCCGCAGCGCTATTTGCGCGCCCTGGCGCATCACCGCGTCCAGCGCGAGGCGGCGATCCTGCAACGGCTTAGCGAGGGTGACGAGACCATCCCGCAAATGGTCGCGCATATCTACGAGGACGTCGACGCCCGCCTGCACGGCGCCGCGACTCTGACGGTGTTCGCGCATATCGAGGATTTGATCGCGCGCGGCCTGGTTAAGGCGGCCGGAGCAGCGAATATTGGAGCGGCGACTATTTATGCGCGCTATGTCAGGACGTGACGCGCGTCGACACTTGCCTCATCGACCCTTGCCTCATCGCGTCGCCGGGGAGCCGCCCGCGACCGGGGTCAGAATCACGACTTCATTCTTGTGCACGCGGCCGAGCAGCGCCCGCGCTTCCTCGTCGAGAATATCCGCGTCGACCGTCTCGCCGCGGATCAGCGCGATCCGGCTTTCCCATTGCATCCGTTCGAGCTTCAGCAGATCGCGTTCGAGCCGCAATTGTCCGAGGCGCTGTTCATACTCCTCGCCGGCCCTCAATCCGCGCTGGCCGTTGACGCCATGCCAGACAAAATAACCGCCGATCAGCCCCGCCAGGCCATAAAGGATCAGCGGAACGACCAACGAACGAACCATGGCGTGCAAGCGGTACATGACGCCAGTTTACCCACGACAGAGTATAAGCGCCGTTAACGGCGCGAACGCCAACCCGAGAAATCAGCGTCTGCCGCCGCGCGCCACCCGCTCGATTTCGACGCGCACGAGGCGCTCGACCAGCACCGGCAGATTGTCGTCGAGCCAGGCCTTGAGCATCGGACGCAGCATCTCGCGGGCGTAATCGTGCAGCAGGCCGGAGTCGTTGATCACCATGCTGGCCGCGAGCGTTTGAAATTGCGCGGTGATGGCGGCGGCCGCGTCCGGCGAGACCAGCGGCGTGGAACTCTCGGCGCGAGCGTAAATTTCTCTTGCCTCCGAGTGATGCTCCTGTTCCGCCGGCTCATGCGCGGAATAGTCTTCGTGTAACTCCGCCTCCGCTTCCTCCGCCGGCTCCTCGGCCTCGTCATGTTGGTAGGACGCCGGCTCCTCTTCGTCGCTAGCCAAGGGCGCGTCGAAGCCCGGTTCGTCCTCCTCGCGCTGCGACTCTGCGATCGAATGATCGAGATCGCCGCGCATGTTCGTCGCCGGCGCTTCTTCTATCGCGACGGCGCGCGGCCGCGGCGCGGCGGGCTCGGGCGGGGCGCCTCGATCCGCTTGGTCATCCTCGCTCTTGCGACGTTCCTGCCTTTCGCGACGCGCGGACAGATTGTTGTCGTCGTCGGCGATGATGCGCCGGATCGACGCCAGTATCTCCTCCATCGAAGGCTCGTGCGCACGGCGCTCTTCTTCCAGCGAAGAGGGCGGGGTATGGGCATTCAAAGCGCTCATCGCATTCGCTCTTTTCAGGTTCGACGGCCCGGCCAAGTCCGGACGAGACTCTCGTCTTGCTTAGGTGCGACTTAGGTGTGACGGGATAAGCGCCGCGAATCAATCGCTCTCGCACGCATTCCACACCTTTTCGCGCCCGCCGTCACGCGCCGCGCGCCGCGCGCCGGTTTAGCAAGTCACCGGCCGTCCGGCGTGTCCAGTCCCAGCCATCGGTCCTTGACCTGCTCGTAATGCGTGGCGGGGTCGTAATCCGCGACGCTCAACTGCAATTCGCGCGTCGAGAGCCGTCCAATCGCCGCGAGCGCGGAATAGGAGGCCACGACTCTGTCATGTTGCGCGATCACCAGATTAACCCGGGCGTTCAGCAGCGCCAATTGCGCGTTGAGCACGTCCAGCGTCGTGCGCTGACCGACCTTCGCCTCCTCGCGCACGCCCATCAGCGCAATCTCGGCCGCCCGAACCGAGGCCTGATTGGAGATGATCGACGCTTTTGCGGTTTCGAGTTGCGCAAAGCTCGTCACGACGCTGACGCGCGCATTGTCGCGCTGCAAGTCGGCGCTGAGCCGCGCCTGACCCAATTGCTCCTTGGCCTGCCTAACCGAAGCATATTCGGAGCCGCCCTGATAGAGCGGAATATTCAGATTGCCCGTCGCTTGCGCGGAAAACTGGCGCGTTCCCGGAAAGCCAAGAAACGAGTCATATTGCGGCCCGACCTGAGCGTTGACGGAGACGGTGGGCGCGAGCGCGCCTTCGGCGACCTTGACGGCGAGAGCGGCGACGTCGATCTGGTGCTGCGCGCCGACGACAGCAGGGTTTTCAACCAAGGCCGTCGCAATCGCTTCGTTCAGCGACTTCGGCAACAGCTTTTCGACGCTCAGCGCAGGTTCGAGCCGTTTAGGCTCGACGCCCACCACCTGCCGATAGCTGGCGACGCTGATTTTCAACAGGCCTTGCGCAGCATAGACATCCGAGTTCGCCTGGGCGAGCGAGGCTTCCGCCTGCGCCACGTCGGTGCGCGTGACTTCACCGACCTGGAAACGGTCCCGCGTCAACCGCAGTTGCTCCGTCAGCACCGCGACATTGCTCTTGCGCAATCCCAATATCGCCGTGTCGCGCAGCACGTTCATATAAGATGTGGCCGCGCTTTGCAGGATCGACTGCTCGGTCTGCCGCAAGGCGGCGCGCGCCGAAAGCACGGAAGACTCCGCCTGCCGGACGGAATTGGCGGTGCGGCCGCCGTCGAACAGCGTCTGCGAGATGTTGAACGCCGCGCCGCGTGGCTTGCCGAGAAATTCGTCTTCGGAATAGGCGCGCGAGCCGTCGGCGTTGCGACCCGCAGGAATTTTGACGGTCGCGTATTCGGGGCCGGCGTTGGCTGTAATGCTGGCTTTTGGCCGCATGCCGGCCAGCGCCTTGGGCGCTTCTTCATCGCGTGCGCGCACATTGGCGCGGCTTTGGTTCAAATCGGGATTGGCGCCATAGGCGCGCGCCAGGGCTCCGTTCAGCGTCTCGGCGCGAGCGTCGACCAGGCTGGCTTGCCAGAGCAGCGTCGCGACGCCGGCGGCCAGGATCGCCCGGGATTTGAGGCGGAGCCTTGCCGCTCCGACCAGCCCCTGCGACCTCGAAATAGGCGCCGCGTCACGCATAGGTTCGAACCTCGACGTCACAACCCCCGGACAACGCAACGCCTTGTGGACACGTTGACGCCTGCGGACGCCCACAAGCCGCCGTCGTCAAATTCATGAAGTCGAGCGCCAAAGCCGCGCCGAAGTCTCGGCTGGCGCCGCGGCGAAGATCCTAAAACGCAAACCCGGGCGCTTTCGCGAAGGGGGCGAGCAAAGGCGCCGTCGCGTCGAACAGGGCGCGCTCGCCGGCAGGCTTGCCCTCGGAGCGCTCGAACCGCACGACCTTCATTCCGGTGTCTTGTTCGAGCCTTTTGTAGGCGAGGAGACGTCCATTGGGCGCGAGCTGCTCGAACAAAGCGTCGAGCCCGCCCTCGACGGCGCCGTGGATCAGAATCACGTCGAACGGCGCGGCGGCGGGAACGCCTTTCTCCAGCGGGCCGCACTCCACGCGCACTTGCGTCGCGCCGACCTTGGCGAGGTTGGCGCGCGCGAGCGCCGCGAGTTCGGGCTCGCTTTCCAGCGCGACCACCTCGCCCGCCAGTCCCGACAACAGCGCCGCCGAATAGCCGGCGCCGCCGGCCACGTCGAGCACCTTGTGGCGCCGACGAATCTCGGCGCTTTGCAGCAATTTGGCCAAAACCAGCGGCGCCGGGATCGCGCGCGACGCAGCGCCGGCCGCGCCCTTGCCGGGGATTGCGAGATCGGAATAAGCGATCGGCGCAAATTCGGCGGGCAGGAACAGTTCGCGCGGCACGTCGAAGAAACGTTGCAGCACCGGCAAATCCGACACGTCGAACGGGCGCAACTGGCGCTCCACCATCATCTCGCGCAAAGCGGCGGTGGCCTTGCCGGCCTCTGGAGCCGCGGGCGGCTCGACGGTGGGATTGGCCGGCGTTGCGTCGACCGTCGCTGCTTGAGCCATTCGTGCATTTCCGGCGCAGGCCGGCCTCTGGAAATTGAAACGCCGCGCTGCGGGCGCCGGGCGGCTGTGGGCGCTTTATATGTTCCGCCTTGCCTCATGTCTATGCCTGCGACATGCCTGGACGACATGCCTACTTACGACATGGCGCCGTGTCGCCGGTCTCTCCAAGAGCCCGCATTTGCGCCAGCGTCGTTTTGTCGAGGACGCTGGCGATCGCCTCGCGGGCTTGCAGCATCACCAAGCGCACGGCGCAGTGGTTTTCGTCCCCACAGTCGTCGCAGCGCCGATAAACGGTCCGGCTCGCGCATTGGATTGGCGCGAGCGGTCCGTCCAACACGCGAATCACATTGCCGACGCCGATTTCCTCGGGCGTTCGCGCCAGAGTGTAGCCGCCGCCCTTGCCTTTCTTCGAATGAACGAAGCCGGCGTTGCGCAATTCGCCGAGAATGGCGTCGAGAAATTTCTTGGGGATTTGATTGGCCGCGGCGATGTCGGCGACGAGGGCGGTCTGTCCCGGATCGATTCCGGCCAAGAACACGAGAGCCTTTAGTCCGTATTTTGCTTTCTTGGTCAGCATGGCCGCAAGCGCTCTCCTCGATCTTCGGCGGGGATCTTCGGCCTGGTCGCCGGGTTGGCGTCGCGCCGACCCGCCGCGCGCGCCCTCAAACAACCTCATATCAAAACAGATGAATATTCCCTAGCTCCTTTAAACAACCGATTTTGTGGATTTTTGTCGACGGCGCCGTCGACAATTCGAACAAAACTATAATTCATAAGCTTATGCCGCCTTGTGGCGCCTCGCGGCGCGCAGTCGCGCCAAAATGGGGTCAAAAGACCCCATTGACAAAAACTACTATTTTTGTGGACTATGTAAAAAATATCTCTCCGCCCGCCCGACACGCGCCGCGGAGGCCTTCGTCACCTTCACCTCCGGGCCACCGCCATGGACGCATTGGACTATAAAATTCTCTCGATACTGCAAGACGACGCCTCCCTGGCCATCGCCGAGATCGCGGCGCGCGTCGGCCTGTCGCAGACGCCCTGCTGGAAGCGCATCCAAAAGCTCGAGGCGACCGGCGTCATCACGCGCCGCGTCGCGCTGCTGTCGCCGGAAAAGCTGGGGCTGGGTCTTTGCGTCTATGTTTCGGTCGTCGCCGGCGAACATTCCGACGCCTGGCTCGAACGTTTCACCCAGCAAGTCGCCAAAATGCCCGAGGTTGTCGAGTTTCACCGCATGGCGGGCGACGTGGACTATATGTTGCGAGTCATCGTCGCGGACATGGCGGCTTTCGACGAGTTTTACAAACGTCTGATCTCGATCACGCCGCTGCGCAATGTCGTTTCGCGATTCGCGATGGAGCGGATCAAGGCCACCACCGCCCTGCCCTTTCCCGAAGCCGTGGCGAAGGCGGCGCGAACCGCCCGCATCGCCGAAGCGATCGCGATTTGACGAAGCCCGGTCGGATAAGCGAGCCTTCGCGCGGGCGGCGCGGGTTTGACCGTCCGGACACGCCTCGAAGGTTCATCGGACGCCGCAAATAATATATTTTCACCAGAAGGCGGACAGCACGCCGATCGGCAAAACAAGCACGGAGCAACAACAATGTCGCAGAGCCCCTTTTATACGCCGCCGGCCAAGCCCGGTCGCGGACGCATCTATGATTCGATCACGCAAACCATCGGCGACACGCCAATCGTGCGGCTCGACCGGCTCGCCAAGGAAAAAGGCGTGAAGGCCAATCTCCTGGCCAAGCTCGAATTTTTCAATCCGATCTCCAGCGTCAAGGACCGCATCGGCGTCAGCATGATCGAGCAGTTGGAGAAAAGCGGCAAGATCACGCCGGGCAAGACCGTGCTGATCGAGCCGACCTCCGGCAACACCGGCATCGCCCTCGCCTTTGTCGCGGCGGCGCGCGGCTATAAGCTGATCCTGGTCATGCCCGAGTCGATGTCGATCGAGCGGCGCAAGATGCTGGCGCTGCTCGGCGCCGAACTCGTGCTGACGCCGGCGGCGCAGGGCATGAAGGGCGCGGTCGCCAAGGCCAACGAACTCGCCGCGGAAAATCCCGGCTCGGTCATTCCGCAGCAGTTCGAGAATCCGGCCAATCCGGAAATCCACCAACTCACCACCGCCGAGGAAATCTGGAACGACACCGATGGCGTCGTGGATTATTTCGTCTCCGGCGTCGGCACCGGCGGCACCATCACCGGCGTCGCCCACGCGCTAAAACCGCGCCGGCCCAGTTTGCGCATCGTCGCGGTGGAGCCGGAAGACTCGGCCGTTCTTTCCGGTCGCCCGCCGGGACCGCATAAGATTCAGGGGATCGGCGCCGGTTTCGTGCCGCCGGTGCTCGACCGCGCCGTAATCGACGAAATCATCACCATCGGCAACCAGACCCTTTCGAGACCGCGCGCCATCTCGCTCGCATCGAGGGCATTCCGGTCGGCATTTCCTCCGGCGCGGCGGTGGCGGCGGCGCTGGAGATCGCCGCGCGGCCCGAAGCCGAGGGCAAGAACATCGTGCTGATCATTCCCTCCTTCGCCGAGCGTTATCTTTCGACTGCGCTGTTCGAAGGGCTGTGACCGGCGCGCGGGCTCGCCCGACGTGGCGAGCCCGCGCCGCTTACTTCTTCGGCGGCAATTGCGCGGGCGCGGCCGCCTTCGCCTTGAATTTTTCGTGGTGATGACGCGCATAGGCGCCGACCACATAGCCGGCCAAGGCGATCACGAAATAGACGATAATCATAAACCCGCCGCGCTCGCCGGCCTTCTGCGCCTTGTCGAGTATCCCCGTCACATCCGAGACGTCGGCCAATCTATCGACGCCAACGCCGAACACGATGCCGAGGAGAATCACCGTCCAGGAGGGCGCGCGAAAATATCCAAAAGCGGCGGAAACCAGGAAGGCGCCCAAACCCACGAGATGGACGAACTGAAGAAAGATCGACTGCGACACCAGACCGCCCAAACGGATAAGCTTCATCATTGGTCACCTCTTGAGACTTGGAGCTTGAGACTTGGAGCTTGAGACTTGGAGCCGAAACCGGACGACCTCATTACACGTTTGGAAGGTGTTGCGCGAGAGCCTCTAACACCGCCATGCGCACGGCGACCCCCATTTCCACCTGTTCGCGGATCAGCGACCGCGGCCCGTCGGCGACGGATGAATCGATTTCGACACCCCTGTTCATCGGTCCAGGGTGCATCACCAGCGCGTCCGGCGCGGCGCGCGCCAGTTTCTCTTCGTCGAGACCGAAAAAATGGAAATATTCGCGCGAACTTGGCACCAGCGCGCCGCTCATGCGCTCGCGCTGCAAGCGCAGCATCATCACGATATCGGCGCCGTCCAGTCCGCGCGCCATGTCGTGGTGGACATCGACGCCGAGCCGCTCCAGCGAACGTGGAACCAGCGTCGACGGCCCCACCACGCGCAGCCGCGCGCCCATCGCTCCGAGCAGGAGAATGTTGGAGCGGGCGACGCGCGAATGCAGCACGTCGCCGCAAATGGCGACGATCAATCCCTCGATGCGGCCCTTGTTGCGGCGGATCGTCAGCGCGTCGAGCAGCGCTTGCGTTGGATGTTCGTGGGCGCCGTCGCCGGCGTTGACGACCGAGCAATCGACCTTGCGCGCCAACAGATGCGCGGCGCCGGCCTGCGAATGGCGCACGACGATGATGTCCGGCCGCATCGCGTTCAGCGTCATCGCCGTGTCGATCAGCGTCTCGCCCTTTTGCTCGGACGATTGCGCGACCGACATATTCATCACATCGGCGCCAAGCCGTTTTCCGGCGATCTCGAAAGACGCCTGCGTGCGGGTCGAGGCCTCGTAAAACAGATTTATTTGCGTGCGCCCGCGCAGATTGGAGCGCTTCTTCTCGACCTGACGAGACACCTCGATGGCGTCCTCGGCGAGATTGAGCAGCGCCGTTATTTCCGGGCGAGAGAGCCCCTCGATGCCGAGCAGATGGCGGTGGGGGTAGTGGTTTGGGGCGGGGTCTTGCGGCATGGGAGGGTGATAGCAGGTTTGTGGCGGGGGCGGAATCGGGGTTTTGGTCGACGTGAGCGTCCGTGGGAGAGGATCGACCCGCTTGGCGCGCGGGGTATTCGCGCGCAAAGGTCAGGCGCCGAGACGTGAAGACCTAACTTCTTCGCCGACATCTTGCGAATGATCGCGGAGTTGCGACCCCCGCCCTTGGCGTCCACAGCGTAAAGCGTTCGCGCGTCATGGGTTCGAGCCAAACGACGGGAGAGGTGCGTCCAGATGGAAAGCAATTCGTCCATATCCCTTGTCACAACTGGGATTGAAACCGGTGCGCCGCCTTTTTGCGTTCCAGCGCGTTCAGCCGCGGAGGTTCGGCCTTGTCAAAAACGCCAGATGGGAAGATGGTCGCGTCCGACCGGGGTCCATCCGGCGAATACCGGGTTAATAGTAATGGCCGGTCGCCTACCGCGCAATTTTGGAGTAAGCGCTAGGCTGCAATGAACAAGAGTTATGGCTATGGGACGGAAAAGAAACGGTGATAACTTCGTCGGCGTATTGACGCTGATGGTTACGCTGATGGTTATCGCGGGGATAGCAAAAGTCATAGAGGTGATTGGTTGGGATACTCTGAGGGCGATACTCTCAATAATAGTTGTGTTGGTAATAGCTAGGATTGCTGTCAAGTATATTAATGTAATTAAAGCACGCATCAAGGTCATAGAAGAGCTGAAGCATGTTGTTTGCAGCAAGATTGATGTGTTAGCTAGACGTCGAACGCAATTGCTTCAGCCTGACCAGTACGGAAAAGTAATGTATGACAAATGGAACAAGGAAATTGAATACTTTCTCAGCACTAATTTTTTGAGTTCTTTAGATGATTATCATCTGTTAATTGCTCGTGAGATCGTTCCTTCGCTATCAGGATACGTAGAGGAAGCGACGGCATCGAAAATAGCAGCAGAGCCTCCTCACCAAGAATTTAGAGACGACATGTCCCCCACAGATTATGAGAACTATTGCGCAGAGGAGCTTCGGGGCGGCGGTTGGCAGGCACGGGTCACAATGGCGAACCGTGATCAGGGAGTCGATGTTGTCGCCGAGAAGGCCGGGATACGTGTCGTTGTTCAATGTAAGTTATACAAGTCGCCAGTCGGCAATAAAGCCGTGCAAGAGATATCTGCGGCTAGAATGCATGAGAGAGCTGATTACGCCGTTGTGGTCACAAATAACAGTTTCACGTCATCAGCCAATGAGTTGGCAAAAAGCAATGATGTATTCCTATTGCATCACCGTGATCTATCTCGCCTTGACAGAATATTTGGTATAACTAAAATTGGTGAGGATCTTGACGCTTCGAAAGAAAGAGGCCGTTTTAATACCGAAGAGCAGGCTGGATCGAGCGCCAGCATTCTTGACTTGTCGAGCGCTTCAGCTTATAGTATGTTGCACGCTGGGTGGAGTAGCCCTGTTTTATACATTGCTGGCCTCTCAGCGATCTCATTAGTGGCTTACAATTTACTTATCAGGCCTCATAATGACGCACCTCCTTCAAAACAACATGTTCATTCCAGCGAGAGGGGTTCGGACTTATCCAAAGCTAGCACTCCAGAGCTTAAACAGGACAGCCCAAGCCATGCAGTTTCAAGTTCAACTCTAGCCATTCAATCGAGGCAAGACGGTCATATCCAGGAAGATAGCAACCATAAGACGTTGACAACGAAACCCATCGTCGCTTCTACCGGCGCGCAGGCGCAAGCTGGAACTAATTTGTCGGGCAGTTATCGTTGTAAGCCTACTGCATCCGGCGAAGTGAGCTTGATTGATATCACTATGAGGGATGGAAGCTGGTCTGTAGTGCATCTTACAAAGAAGGGTTCAAGGATTGAGCGAGCAGCACAATATTTGATAAAGGATACAAGCAGCGACGGTCACCTCTCTTGGGAAGGTATACATCAGCGAAATTCCGCGCTCAAGATGGAAGGGCGGCTTCTAGTGTATGGTCATAACCAGCCAGTTATTTATAATGAACAGGTTTTCGACGCGAAGAATGGTAAAGTTGCGGAAACGAACGCTAAATGTGACCGCTTACCTTGAGCGAAGTCGGCCCCAGGTGGCTCTCCTTGGGCTATGCCGTCGAGACCCGCCGAAAGTATGTGCCATCTCGCTGTCGCCGCCGTTGTTAACCTGACTTCCGAGCCGTGACTACTCATCCGCAATTCATCGCGTGGGAGCACGCATCAATGATGCTAAAGTCTTCTTGTGATACATCGCGTCTGAATGAAGCAGAATTCGTAATTACCCACCCGCATTTTTAGGGCGTGGATTTTGGCGGTGTCAGGCGACGATTTCGAGGATGGTCTGGAAGGGGTTTGCGCCCTTGAGCCTTGCGGTGTCGACGGTCGTGCGCACG
>Ga0182030_10000749_pt1 | contig 63670 bp, 62 predicted proteins | sample 812S3MmetaG_FD_121299 | JGI IMG/M metagenome (GOLD analysis project Ga0182030, IMG submission 121299) | Permafrost microbial communities from Stordalen Mire, Sweden - 812S3M metaG (Illumina Assembly) | ecosystem: Environmental > Terrestrial > Soil > Wetlands > Permafrost | place: Sweden... | reverse complement strand
AGTTCAAGGATGTCGAATTCGGGACTGCGGGCGCCCTAGCCGCCCAACAGGCCGATTCAGTCAAGTAATCAGGAGCCAAAGCGAATGAAAATCAGGGGGCGTGTACGAGGCCCGAGTTCGGTGGGCGCAGTTTTCTGCGTTGTCATGGCTAGCACCTTGCTGTCGGTGCGCGCGTTGGCGGCCGAGCCAGTCAATCTGGAAGGTACATGGAAGATCAGCGCCCCGCAGGTGGCCTTCACGCCGGAGGGCGGAGCGATTCCATTTACGGATGTCGGCCGCAAGCGCTACGCGCAGAACAAACGTAACCTCGCCAAGCGCGCTTACGAAGAATACGACTATGCGACCGCGCGTTGCGCATCGCCGGGATTACCGCGCTTGATGCTCACGCCGGAGCGTTTCCGCATCTGGCAGCGGCCAGGATGGATCGGCTTTCAGTTCGAGTGGAATCGCCTGGCGCGGCAAGTCGACATGGGCGGTCTGATTCAGCCGCAGCTCGGCCGCGAGGGTGATACACCCGCCAGTTCCGAGAACGACGCGCTCGTCGGCAGGGCCGTGCCCATCTCCAAGGGGCACTGGGAGGGCGATACGCTGGTGGTCGCGACGGAGGGTTTCCCGGACAATACGCTGATCGACAATCTCGTGCCGCACGGCTTTGACCTCAAGACCACCGAGCGCATCCGACTCAAAGGCGCGGATACACTCGAGGATCGCATCAGCATCGAGGATCCGATGTACTTCACGCGACCTTGGCAGACGGTCGTGACCTATCAGCGCCAACCGGACGATCTATTTCCGGAGAGCGTCTGCCTCGATACGCTCAGCGCCGATGGTGCTGCCGCGAAGCCTTAAGCCCATCCACGTACAAACAGAAGAAGGCATTGAGCATGAAGTCGGGAACTAAAAGCATCTGGACGCGTACCGCTGCCTTGGCGCTCCTTGTCTGCGCAGGCGCGGCATTTGCGCAGCTGCCCGGCGGCCCTCCGCCCGGCGCAGACGGACCGTCTGGTAATGGTGGCCCACCACCCGGTGGTCCACCCGGTGGCCCACCGGGTGGACCCTTTGGGCCGCCGGGAGGCGGCCCTCCTGGTGCAGACCTGCCTAATCCGTTTGCCAAGCCGCCATTGCCTGCCGATGCGCCGCAGCCTTCACCGGATCCGCGCAATTTCGATGGCACGTGGTTTCACGAAACGATGCTGCAGTTTCAGATCTCCACCGATATGCTCGGCAACAAATTGCCGTTCAGTGACGCGGGCCGCAAGGTGATGCAGCGTCGTGTCCAATCGCTCAAGAGTGGCACACCGTTCATCAATGCGTCGGCGCGTTGTTATCCACCGGGCGAGCCGTGGCAGCTGGATTTGAACATGCCGTTCCATATTTTCCAGACTAAGGACAGACTGGACTTCGCGTTTTCGGAGTATCACGGGCTGTTGCAGGTAGCCATGGCTACGCCGAGGGTGCTGCCAGCGGCTTACATGGGTAACTCGATCGGGCACTGGGATGGCGATACGCTGGTGGTGGAGACCACCGGCTTCAAGGACGGGCTCTGGGTCGATATCGACGGTACGCCGGCCTCCAAGAATTCGAAGCTCACGATGCGTATGCGCAAGGTGAAGAGTGACCACTGGTACCTGGAGGTCGAATACACGCTCGATGATCCGACGTACTACACGCACCCTTGGTCGTGGATACGCGACTATTCATGGCGTCCGGACATGACGCTGTTCCGCGAGTACAACTGCGAGTTGCAGACCGGCGCGAAGGGCGGGGTCGATCCAAGCCTGGTGCCCGAGCCGCAGGACTGACGAGCCGCAGGGCGGTCATTCGCGGCAACGGGCGAACACGTGGGTTTGGTCCGACCTTGGACTGCCGGCAAGAGGCGTCAGCGTCGACCTATCTCATTCTAATATGGCACAAATCGAACTAAGCATTGGTCCCGACGACTCCTCACCGCCATAGTGTTGCCTAGGATGACGGGAGCTTCTGACGAAAGTACCAATCGTTGGAAGTAGAACATGGATATTCGTGGACGGGGGTTCGCGATAAAGATTCAGGTCTGACGGTGGCGGTTTCCGTCAGCTGACTGTGCTCGGATTTTGAAGGGGGATCAATGCAATTTTCAAAAGTGACGACGCTTGCCGTAATGGGGTTTGTGGCCGCACAGTTTCCGACCGGGCGGGCGCAGGCGCAGACCGCGGAAGCAGACACGGACAAGCTCGAGGAGGTCGTGGTGACCGCGGAGCGCCGTGAGAGCGACGTGCAGAAGACGGCTACCTCGGTCAGCGTGCGCAGCGGTACGGAGCTGCGGGATGAGGGCCGCTATACACTAGGGCAAATTCTCGAGGACGTTCCGGGCGTCAGCGGCGGAGCGGCAGTGGCCCCTGTTCCGGGCGGAAGCGGAGTTGACACTAGCGCTCCCGGTGTAACGATCCGCGGGATCGTATCGAACAGCGGGGCGGTCGGACAGGTCACCTCTGCGGCGGCGGCAGCGGCCGTCTATGTCGATGGCGTGTATGAAGGCGTGGGCGGAGGCTACGACATCGACCGGGTCGAAATTCTGCGTGGCCCCCAGGGCACGCTGTACGGGCGCAGCGCGACCTCGGGTCTGTTGGCCATTCACACCAACGACCCGAAGCTGGATAACCTGGGCGGCGATGCAGTGGTGGAGGAGGGTAACTATAGTCTGCAGCACTACACGGGCGTGGTGAACATCCCGCTGGTGGACAATGTTCTGGGGATCCGCGTCGCTGGCAATCGCTATCAGCAAGATGGCTATTTTTCGGCCGATGGCGGCGCATACAGCTCTACCGACGGGAAGGTCAAGGTGCTGTACAAACCCAACGACGATTTTTCGCTGTTGCTCGGCTACGCCTTGCAGAACAACGACACGCACAATGGCGGCATCACGATCACGCTGGACACGCCGAATAAGTATTGCTTTGAAAGTGTCCCCAACGACTGTGCTGCTACACCCATCGGGAGCGGCAACAATGATTTTAGGCAGTACTGGGCCCTGCTCAACTGGAACCTCGGTTTCGGAACGCTCACTTATCAGCCGGCATACCGTACCTGGACATCGGACGGCGTGACCTACACGCGCGGCCCGACGCCGCCCCAGGACGTCAACTCGACAATCATCGTCCCGACGGATCACTTCAATACCCAGGAATTGCGCTTGTCGTCCAATCCGGGCTCAAAGCTGAGTTGGCAGGCTGGGGCCGAATACTACGATAACAGCCTATCCTCCCATCTCGTGGTGGATCTGATTGAATTGGGCATAACGCCCATCGACGCGCTGACGCGCGATAAGACCACGACGGCCGCCGGAGTATTTGCAGAGGCCACCTACCCGGTCGCCGATTCATGGCGGGTGACCGCAGGTGCCCGGTATGACCACACCAAAGTCTCGGTCGATGAGGTTTACGCGGCGATTGCCGGCCCGCCACAGACGTTGAACGGAGAGGCCGGCATCCGACGCTTCAACAACTTCACCTACAAGGCTCGGCTCGAGCACGATCTCACCGCGCAGAACTTGCTCTATGCTTCGGTCTCGACCGGCTTCACACCGGGTGACATATCCGTCTCCACGGGCGCCACTGGCAATCCCGTTGTGATTGATTTGAAATCCGAGACGCTGACCGCCTACGAGATCGGAACCAAGAATCGCTTTTTGGACAATCGTTTGCAGGTCAACGGCGCGGTTTACTACTACGACTACGGCGCTTACCAGACAGCCGCCGTTAATATTTCAGGATCGACGGGAGTGGGCACTGCGGCTCTGTCATCGCCGGCGCAGGTGTATGGCAGCGAGTTCGAGACGATCTTTCAGCTTACGCGCAACGATCGCGCCGGACTCAGCCTCGCCTATACGAATGCCTATTTTGTTGATAAGAATGCGCCCATCAACATTGGCGGGGGCAGCACGACGACGTTCGCACAGTTCTTCGTTCGCGACCAGATTCCTAACGTCACCCCCTTCACTGCCAATTTCTCCTATGATCACATCTTTCGGTTGCCGGGTGATTCCACGCTGACGCTGCACGGTGCGACTCGCTATCTGTCACAGCACGCTCTCTTTAATGAGACGCTCGACCATTCGTCGGCCGTCCCCGGCGCCCTTCTGAGCTATCCGTATATCCATGTGGACGCGGAATGGGTCGGCGACCTGAGTGCTACCTGGGCATCGGCCAATGACCATTTTTCGGTGACCGGCTACGTGCGCAATTTCGCTAACAACGAGTACAAATCCGCGGCGTTTGTCCAGGATGTCCTGGGCGCTACCACTATATTGGCCACGCCTTATGATCCGCGTACCTATGGAGCGATTCTGAGCGCTCATTTCTGATCGGAACCGGCGGTATTGAACGACATTGCTGTCATTGGATGACGGTTCGTCCGGGCGCAGCTTAATACTGCGTCCGGACGAATTTTAGAGCCAGTACGGCGCGCTAATAAGCGGCGATTCTTCCGACGACAATATTACCGGCGCTGCGGGCGTCGCCTTGAGGCTAAGAGGACATTATGCCAGTGCGGCGATTCCTGATTGTTGTTCTCAGCTTGGCCTTCGCAGCATCGTTCGCGCCATCACCGGTTCAAGCGGCAGGCAAGCCCGACCGGATCATCGTCTCTGGCGCTTCGGGCCAACTTGGCCAGCTCACCGTCGAAGAGCTACTCCACCGTGGCGTCGATCCGAAAAACCTCATTCTCGTCAGCCGAACGCCGGACAAGCTTGCGCAGTACGCGCAGCAGGGCGCGAGCGTGCGCTATGGCGACCTGTATGAGCCTAAATCATTGGCGAGTGCCTATGCCGGCGGCACGCGCATGCTGCTGATCAGCATCATCCCCATGCCGGGCGCGACGCCACGTCCCGAAGCGCACAAGGCCGCGTTCGACGCGGCCGTTAAAGCGGGCGTAAAGCACATCGTATATACGTCGTTCATCGCGGCGGATCAGAAAGGTCCATCGCCTTTCGTGGAGGATCACATCAAGAGTGAAATTGCCCTCAAGGCCAGCGGTGCGAAGTGGACTGTACTGCGCAACGGCTATTACGACGATGTCTTCATCGCGGTGGCCGTCAAAATGGCCAAGACTGGTCGTGCGGCGATGTGGCGCGGTGAGCAGCCCTTTGCGCCCGTGACACACCAGGATTGCGCTGCGGCGGCCGCCGCAGCGCTGCTCAATCCGCGCTTGAGCGAGAACAAGACCTTTGTGATCACCGGTTCCGAGGCGTGGGGGACGCGCGATCTGGCCGCGGCGGTCAGCAAGATCACGGGCAAGAAAATTGAAGTGGTGGAGGTGGACCAAGCAAGCAATGGCGATCTGCCGCCTGACGGCGGCGGCGGTCCGGTGACGGACGACGTTGCCAGGCTCGCCGGCCGTCCTGCAACGGGGCTGGGAGCCTCCCTTGAAGCGAATAGAAAGCAAATCATGGAGGCGGCGCTGGAGCAGGCGAAGTGATGCGAGAGCGCGGTTGCTTTATGGATCGCTTACGTTTTTAACGGTGAAGATCGTGAGTATCATGAGAAAATTGCCGACAAAGAGTCGTGAGTCAGGCGTTTTATATACGATAGCTGCCTTGTTGATTTTTAGCCTGGTTCCCGCCGGGAGCGCGCTGGCGCACCATTCTTACGCCGCATACGACCAAAATCACGTCAAGACTGTAGAGGGTACTTTAGAAGACTTTGACTGGAGCGCTCCACATTCATCAATGACAGTTGTGTATCTCGACAACTCGGGGAGCGAGCAGAGGGTTTCCGCCACGACCGGGGCTCCAAACACGATCGTTCGTCAGGGCTTCAAGGTCTCGGACTTCAAGGTGGGCATGAAGGTCGAGTTGAGGTGGTATCCCAACGTCAATGGCTCGGCCGGTGGCGAATTGGCTTTGCTGAAATTGCCCGATGGCAGGGTACTGCGTGGGCATGGCTATGAGCAGTTTGACGTCCAACCGCCTGCTAAGACCAACTAGGACGCGCCGCCATGCGAAAAAGCAGTGTCCATTGGCGTGCGCTTGTGCTCGCAACCGTGGTCTGGTCGGCCAATTACCCGGCGTTGGCGCAGCCTCGGTACGGTATACCGGAAGATGCGACCCAAACCCGGGATCCCAAGACTGGCAACATCACGGCAGGCGCGCCCATAGAAGGCTTTTTGAAGGAGCAGCTGACGCCGCTGCCACCCGACGCGCCCAAACCTTCCGCCGATCCGCGTAACTTTGAGGGGGTATGGCTTCACGACCAGGTGGGTGTGATGCGCATCGAATTCGACGATGATCACAAGCCCGTTCCATTCACCGAAAAGGGCAGGCTCATCCGTGATCGGCGGATAAAATCCGGCCAGAGCGGCTCGCCCTACATCAATGCGTCTTTGCGGTGTGTGCCGCCTGGCCAACCTTGGGAGCTTGAGCTCAACTTTCCGTTTCGGGTGTTTCAAACGGATAAGTACATGGTCTTCTCATTTGAAGAATACCACGTCGTCTGGAGTATCCGGATGAGCGATCACCATAAGCTTGATCAACCCGCACAATACATGGGCGATTCCATCGCGCACTGGGAAGGGAATACGCTCGTCGTTGAGACCACCAACTATAAGACCGGGTATTGGATCGACGGGCATGGAACGCCGATGTCAAAAAATGGTCGCTTGATCCAGCGCATCAGGCGCATCGACGATGGAGGAAGCCCCAAGCTCGAAATCACGACCACTATAGACGACAAGGATATGTACGCGAAGCCGTGGTCCTTCGCGCGGACCTTTGCTTGGCGTCCCGATCGCGAGAATTTTGTCGAATTCAACTGTGAACGGCAGGCGGGCGCCCCAGATGGAATCAGCCGTTATGGCGCCATTCCTGAACCGTCTGAAGATCAATAGTGGGCGTTGATTTCATGTCCAACATCAATCTATTGATCCCCATCCGCCGCGCGCTGGCGCAGGCTTCCATAGCGCTCACGTTGTTTACCGGCGCGGCTGTCGCCAGCCACCCGGTAGCTGCCGCCGACCTGGAGGGCGTGTGGCGGCTCGCTTCGCCCCAAACGTCCCTGAAGCCTGCGGATGGCGTAGACATCCCTTTCACCGAAGAAGGGCGGCGCCTCTATGAGGAGAACCGTAAGGCCGCCGCATCCGGTAACTTCAGATTCGACTTCACCGAGACCCGTTGCTCTTCGCCGGGGCTGCCGCGGATGATGCTGACGCCGATGCCCATGAAAATATTCCAACGTTCGCGCACGGTTTCCATCTTGTTTCAGTGGAATCATCTCATGCGGCAGATTGATCTCACCGGAGAAGAAAAGCAGGGTCGGGACTTGGAAGCGCCCTCAATGAAGGGATTCAGCTCTGGTCACTGGGATGGCGACACACTTGTCGTCGAGTCCCACACCTTCCTGCCGCAGAAGCTGCTGGACAATCTGATCCCCAGTAGCGAAGACCTGACTCTCACAGAGTCCATGCGGTTGCGCGATCACAATACACTGGAAGATCGGATCAGGATCTCAGATCCGCAGATGTTCACGGGGCCATGGGAAACTGTACTGCGTTATAAGCGTGCTTCGAATGATCTATTCCCGTTCCCAGAGGACATTTGCCTGGATCGAATAAAGTCTGGGCTTCCTCTTCCTCGTTGATCGTCCTCGGTGGAGTTTGCGGTCCGATTAACGTATAGACGTGAAGTAGGCCGAGCTGCTGCAATAGGCCCTTATCGCCGTCGATTTACTCCAGCCCTTGTCCGTATTTGCTATGGCAGGCACGACAGGCGCCCAAGGTGGCGCTAGCGGCGCTCAAAGTCGCATCCTTATCTCTCGTCCTCGCCGCGGACGCCAGCTTTGCCACGGCCGTCCGCATTTCGCGGATCTTTAGATCGAATCCTAACGGGTCTGTCCATATCTCAGGGCGCGCATTGTTCTTCAATTGAAACCCGCTGGTGTTTGTCCGAAACACGTCGGGCAGCATTTCCATCATGATGTCAAGGCGCGTCGCGGCCCGCTGCACGACGGTTGCGTCAAACGGTGCTCCCTGCAGCATAGGTAATACCGGGGCGAGACTGTAGGCCTGCATAACCATGTCCGCCTGCCGGAATCTAACGTCATCCTTTGCCTGTTGCTCCGGCGTCGTCGGAACGTTCTGCGCTGCGCCCACCGCAAGCAGCCCCATAGAACAAAACGCTGTCACGCCTCGCCTAAGAAATCGGTTCATCTTCGCGTCCCCCTCTAGTGTGCTTCTAAGTCTGCGTCGGAATGCTGCCACATTTTTTGACATGAAGTCTTCCGAGGTTTTGGCGCGACGTGGTGCTTTGATCTCTTAGCCGGTGGCTGGCGGCTTTTCCGAGACGTTGGGTGGACCTTCACCCGGAGGCGACCCGTCTGGGTTGCCACCAGGAATTAAAGGGAATCTACCGTGACCGTGCAAGACGCGTCCATCTTCCATTTTCAGTTCAGCCAGTTCCCCGCCTGGCGCTCCGTTTAGGTTCGGATGCCAGGACATGCTCACTTTTGACCCCAACAGGAAGTCCTTGGGAGTGAAGCCTTGCCGGCTCATGACCGCGGGCGACCCGGTCGTGACCGACACCTCCTGCGCTGCACCCTGGTCATCCAGATAGGCCACCTTCAATTTGGCATGAGGAGCAATCCAATCAAACTCCTTCAGAGTACCCGAGACGGTTTGCGTGACCTCCATGTTGTACGCGGCATATGAATGATGCGCATACGCCGGAAAGCACCACAGCGCCACCGAGCCTGCCATTATTGCAGCGCAATACGCCGTGCTTAGACAGTGAATGGATCGCGCTCGGGCGCTACAGAGAGTCTTCTGCAGGTCGTGTTCCCCGGTGATCAATGTTACTGTCAGGCAGCAGCGCTCGCCTTGATAGCACGCCATGACAGCAACGATCCGAAACAGCCACAATTCTAGAAACCCCTGCAATCTATCGTCAACGCTGCTAGTCCGCTGATCGCCCCGACATGAAACGTGGCGAAAACGCGCTCAGGTGGTGAAGCCCGTCCAGCGGCCGTAGAAGATGACGCCGATCCAGAGCGCGATTGACAGCGCCCCCGCGGTGCGCGCGCCTAACGGCGGCGGCAAGGTTCGGTCCCACGCCAGCACGCGCTGATATGCGCCGAAGTGGAACACCGCCATGTTGATGCCGGCCAGCAACATACACAGAAACTTCAGCTCAAACTCGCGGTTGTAGAAATACACATGCGCCTTCGACATGAACAACATCGTGCCGGTGATGGCAGCGCACCCATATGCAATCCAGGTATACGGCAGCACTTCGGCCGATAGCTTCGAGACCGCACTGTCGCGCGAGGTCAGGCCGAGCAGACGTAAATCCACCATGAGAATCGAGCCAAACACCACCGCGAACGAAATCACATGCAGAGTCTCGATATTGGGAAACAGCCAATCCCAGCCAAGCTCGCCGCGCACCGCCGCTGCCAGAGGCAGGGCCTCGATCCGCATCAGCATTTCCCCAATCGTCATTGCGCAGATCTCCGCAGCCCGCCGAGGGCGTGGTTAAACATAGAACGACCACGTGTAGCCGATAAATCGGCCGCAGTAAATGATTCCCACCCACAGCGCAAGCGACACCAGCGCGAACACGCGGGCGCTTGCCGGCCTGAGACCATCGGCGTCCCATCGGGCCGCATTGGCGCGCACGGTACGCGCAGTCCAGACGGTCAGCGTCACGACACACAGAATCATGAACATTTTCCACCAGAACTCGGGGGTCACAAACTGGCGCATTGGCTCAGTGATCGTCTGTACCACGCCGGTGATCAGCAATACCACGAGCGCGCGGTACATCCAGGGCACCAGCGTCCCAACCAGCTGTGACACCGACCGTCCCGAGGCTCCTAGGCCGAGCAGCCGCAGGCTAATCATCAGCGCGCAACCGAACACAACGCAAACGCCGATGATGTGGATCGATTGGGAAGTTGGAACCACCCAGGCGACGGTCTGAAACAACATGCTGAGCTTGGTGTTTGAGATCCAATCGGCCCATTGACGCAGCATGTCATGCATGGTGACTCTCTCGTATCACGCGAACCCTGCGTGCGCGCTCAGGCCGCTTCGACGGGCTCGCTGTAGATGGACTGGAATTCATCGACCTAGTTTATCCAGATACTTGACCATGTCTTCGGGATCTTTGTCCACGTAAGTGTTGGTGTCCGGGTCGAAGCTGGTGATGGACACGGAGCACACCCATTCTTCAGGCTCGCCGCTGAACGGCCCTATTTCGCTGACCCCCTTCTGAATGCGCCTGAAGTTGCGCGTGGCCGCCACAAAGGGTTTGGTCCACACGGTGTCGTCGTAGAGCGTGAGCTTGACTTCTAACGTGTCCGGATTGACCAAGCGCATCCGTTCGACCATGCGCATGCTCTCACCATGCGGTCCCCAGATGGCCTTCGCTAGAGCCGCCGGTCCGCCGAGCGCACCATCGGGTCCCGCGCCGAGACCACCGGGAGGGCCACCACCGGGAGGGCCACCACCGGGAGGAGGTAGATTGCCCGTTCCGATGGGCCCCTCCGGAGCCAGACCCTTGCCAATGCCGTACTGAAACGTGATCTCAGGCAAGAAGTCTGTGGTCTCCACCACTAGCGTATCGCCTTCCCAGTGGCCGACCGAATTGCCGTAGTACCTGGGCGATGTCTTTCCCATCTGCTGGTTCATCCTGATAAACCGAGTGTGGCCGACCGCCTGCATGTAAATGCTGATCAACCCGGGTGCATAGGTGAACTTGATCGGACCCGAGCGCATGGAGATCGGTAGCCCAGGTGACATACAGCCTTCTTGGGCATAGGGAATATCCCTTTTGAATTTGTATGCGGCGACGTATTTCTGCGCCTTTGCGGTGTAAGGAACGTTGAGCTTGTCATTGCTCTCGACCATAGTGGAAAAAGTCATCCACATTCCGCTGAACAGATCCGGCATCCTGCCTGCGTCGGCCCACGTTGAGCCCAACGCTCCACTCTGACCGCCAGCCGTCTCCGCCGAGCACGCCATCCCGCTCAGCAACGACATGATCAGCACCACACTTCCACTACGAATTGACATGCTCGCCTACCCTTGTATGTCGGCTATTTCGGCCAAACTGCCCGATCCTGCCCCGAAACGTACGCCACCGTTCTGCAAGGCGATCTTTCGCTGAGCGATCATGGGTTACTATGGCCGTGAGAAGTCGTCGGGACCAATGCCTAGTTCGATTTTTCCCATATTAGAATGAGATAGGTCGGCGGTGGCTATCTGTGGCCCGGGGCTCGCTTTGAAGCTGAAACGGCCGTCCTGCGACAGCCGGTCGAACTCACCCTCGATCAGTTCCTGCACGAGCGACATGGCCGGGGTCGCGGGGGCGTCGGCGCGGGTGGCCAAGGCGAGGTGACGATTGAGCTGGACGGAAGAAATTTCCGATACCGTCAGCCGGGCCGGCTCCGCGACATCCTTGAACACGGAGATCGGCATGATGGTCGCCCATTGGCCTCTGCAGACCAGTTGGCGGATGGCCTCGACCGAGTCGATTTCCCAGTGAACGTTGAGCGATTGGCCGAGAATACGCAGCTGTTGCTCAACGATGCCTCTGTGCAGGCTGGTCATGAGCAGAGGGATCCGCGCGATCTGGTGGACTTGCACCAGTTCGCCGAAGCCCATGTCGCGGTTCGACACCAGGGCGAAAGGCTCGCTGAGTAACGGCTGAAAGGACAAGGCCCGCCCCCCTACGGGGTTGGTCACTACGGCCATGTCGATCACCCCGCGTTCAAGCCATTCGAGCAAAACGGGGGTGAAGGCCTCCCGGCTCTTCAGCTCTATGCCCTCCAAGGTGTGGGAGGACGTCTCCAGAAGACCGGGCAGGAGCAGACCCGCCAGGGTGGGAGGAGCACCGATGGTCACCGCGGCCTTGCCGGCAAACTGGCTGCGGGCCAGCTTCTCGCGCACGCGGGCAGCTTCGGCCAGAATGCGCCGGGCCGAGGCGTAGAAGGTGGCCCCGGCCGGCGTGAGCACCACCCCGCGCGGCCGGCGCTCGAACAATTGCACCCCCAGCTCGACCTCCAGCTCACGCATTTGTCGGGTGAGCGCCGGCTGCGCGATAGGGATGGTGGACGCCGCGCCAGTGAAGCTGCCGGCGTCCGCAATGGCGACAAAATATCTGAGGGTCCGCAGGTTCATGGGTGGACTCCCGCTGGGGGGTTCCGACCGAAAGCATACCCAAGTGATATGGAGGAGTGCAAATTGAGCATTGGAAGGCGACGGCGAGGATGACGTAAGAAGGCGGGTATGACCGAGCATTCCATCCCAGCCGCTGCGGCGCAGCGGTTCATCCGGGCGGCGTTCGAGAGCCAGGGTTTCGACGCCAGCGCAGCCGACAAGCTTGCCGCGTTGATGGTCGAGGCGGACGTGCACGGGTCCGACGGCCACGGGATCATCCGCCTGCCGCAGTACATCAAGCGCATCCGGGCCGGTGGCATCAACAAGGATCCGCACATTCGAGTGGTCCGCGAAAAGGCTGCGACGGCCCTGGTGGATGGCGACAACGGTATGGGTCACCTGGTGGTCTCCTTCGCCACGCATCTGGCGATCGCCAAGGCGCGCCAGAGCGGGGTGGCGTGGGTCAACACCCGGATGAGCAACCATGCCGGTCCCGCATCACTGTACGTGCGCCAAGCGGTGAGCGAAGGGCTGATCTGTCTTTACTTTGCTGTAGGCAACGCCAACCACTTGGCGCCCTGGGGCGGGACAGAGCTGATGCTGTCGACCAACCCGATCGCGGTGGGCCTGCCGACGCGGGATGAGCCGCCCGTCATCCTGGACATGGCCACCGCCATGGCCGCCTACGGCAAGGTGAAGGCCAAGGCCAAGCGCGGTGAGATGATGCCGCCTGGCTGGATGATCGATCGCCAGGGCCAACCGCTCCTGGACCCGGCCCGCTCAGCCGAGGGCCTGTTGCTGCCGATCGGCGGCTACAAGGGCTACGGCTTGGCGCTGGTTGTGGGGTTTCTCGCAGGGACTCTGGGCGGGGCCGCCATGGGCCGGCAGGTCATCGACTTCAACGCCGATCACACGAGCGTGACCAACACCGGCCAGGCGGTGGTCGTGATCGACCCGGCCGCTTTCGGCGATGCTGAAGAGTTCCGCAAGTCGGCTGACACGTTGGTGCGTGACATCCGCTCCAGTGAGCGATTGCCGGGCGTGGACAGGATCTGGCTGCCCGGCGAACAGAGCTTCGAGAAACACGCCCGCTACGCCGCGGGTGGCTTTCCCCTGTCTCAGGTCCTGCTCGATGAGTTGAACGCCCTCGCCCAAGAGCTCAGTATCGCACCGCTCACCCAGATGGCGGCGGCATGATCGCGTCCTGCAACCCGGCTAGCGCCCAGGGGCTGCACCGATATGCTGCCCCCGCCCCTATACTGCGAACGCCCGACGCAGCCGAGGCCGTGCCGAGCGCGAACGACGCCAAGACGATCTGGACCGGACCAGCGAGGCTCTGATCATGTCAACCGTCCCCTCCGCCCAAGATGTCGCCAATGGGCCCGAAGAGCGTGCTTCTTACGCCGTGCTGCGCCCGGAGCAGATGGCGAGCCACGATCGTGGCGGCGGCGCGCGGACCACGCCCCTGGTGATCCCTTCGGTGGGGGAGGCGTCGTTCATCAACGGCATTACCGAGTTCGCCGGCGGGGCGGCTGTGCCTTTCCACAGCCACAACTGTGCGGAGAGCGTCATGTTGCTGAGCGGCCGAGCCTGCCTGGACGTGGCGGGGGCCACCCACGAGCTCAAGCCTTTCGACACCACCTATATTGCGCCCAACCTCTCCCACCGGTTCCGCAACCTGTCGTCAACCGAGCCGATGAAGATCCTGTGGATCTATGCGCGGCCGGATGCGACCCGCACGCTCACCGAGACGGGCGAGACCCGCCCCATCTCCATCGAACACGCCTCCTAGGCTCGACATCGAGGACGCCGCCATGGGTCTGCGCTTTCTGGAACATCTACTGATCCTCACCCATGACCCGGAGGGCACGCGCGACTGGTTCGTGAACAATCTGGGCTTCCGCGACGGCCACCATCCGGAATTCGGCTTTCCCGTCTATTGGCTCTACATCGGCGACCAGGACGTGATTCACATCGGCAAGGCTCACTTTTCCGACCACCAGGACACCTATCTTGAGACGCCCAATGATGCGAAGGGAACGGACTATTCCGCGGGCGGCGCCCTCGGCTCGGGGCGCATCGACCATCTTTGTCTGAATTGCGAGGGGATAGAGGAGTTCATCGAGCGTCTGACGCGTCACGGCGTGCACTTCAACGAGCGCAAGGCGCACAACTCCAACCTCTACCAGTTGTTCATGCGCGAGCCGATCAACGGCATCAAGGTTGAACTCAATTTCGCGTGGCATGAGGCCGTCCGTATCGGACGTGTGCCGGCCTGGACGGATGCGGGGAGCAACGACAAGCCTGCCGCCGAGGTGATGGCCGACAAGGCGCCCATCCCCGCTTCGAGCTTCTGACAGGATTTCGCTGCATGCCTTCGGCCGCGTCCACCGTTCTGACGAAGGGGCAAGCGATTTTCGCCGCGCCGGTATCCGTCACCGTTTCCGTAGCCGGCTGCTCGCCGTTGTTTGCTTCACTAGATCCAACTGGTCGTAGCGCTTGGCAAGAACGGGCGTGACATCAAGGCGGTTGACGCCATGGCGCTGGTGTTCGGCTATGCGGGCGGCGTCGACATGAATCGTCGCGATCTGCAGAACGAGGTGAAGATGGAAGCTCGGCCGTGGACGATCGGTAAGGCCTTCGAAGGAACCGCCGCATGATGGTCGTCGACGCCCAGATCCACCTCTGGGAAAATCCCGGGGCGCCACCTGTGCACGGAGAGCGGTTCACCTATACCGAAGCGCTCGCCCGCATGGACGAGGCCGGGGTGGACATCGCCATCGACTGTCCGCCAGTCTGGGACGAGGACTCGCTCGCCTACGCGGTTGAGGCCCATCGCGCCCACCCCGGCCGCTTCCTGACGCACGGCTGGGTCGATCTGCTTGAACCCGAGGCGCGTGAACGGCTGCGCGCGTGCGCCGCGCTGCCGGGCATGATCGGCATGCGCTTCATCACCGCCTCGCCAATGGCGCCGCCCGGCGAGAGTTCGACCATGAGCCGGATCCGCTGGCCGCGCGACGGCAGCCTGGACTGGTTCTGGAGGGCCATGGCCGACAGCGGCCTGCCGCTCGCGGTCTGTGGCGGAGCCATCCTTCCGCATGTCGAGGAGGCAGCGCGGCGTTATCCCGACCTCAAGATCACCATCGATCACTTCGGCGCCGCGACCATGGGCCCGGGCCTGGTGCAGTTCGCCGGACTGTTTGATCTCGCCAAGCTGCCCAACGTGGCGGTCAAGCTGACCGGCGGCCCCGGCTACTTCAACGAGGACTATCCCGTCCCTTCGCTGTCGAACGAAGTACGACGCCTCTACGATGCCTTCGGCCCCGAGCGGCTGTTCTGGGGCACGGACATCACCCGCATGAAGCTCAGCTGGCGGGATTGCATCACGGTCTACACCGAGCACATGCCGTGGCTGCCGCCCGCCGATCTGGCCCTGCTCATGGGCGAGGCGTTTCTGCGCTGGCACGGGATTGCAATGGCTGCATCCCACCGATTGGGCTAATCAGGTGACGATGGATCAGAGGGTTCAGGGTTTCTGTCTACCGGCTGTGGCAACCGGTTTGGGCGACAGCAAGACGTCCGAATGAAGCCCGTGGACGTAGTGGTCGTGGGAGCCGGACCCGTTGGACTGACGCTGGCCTGCGAGCTGGCGCGGCGCGGCGTCGGCTTCCGGCTCGTCGATCGGGCGCTGCGACCGTTCGAAGGATCGCGGGGCAAGACGCTGCAGCCGCGCACCCTTGAACTGATGGATGATCTGGGCGTGATCGACTCGATCCTGTCCCGCGGGGAATGGACACCCGCGATCCGCACCTACCAGAAGGGCGGCGAAATCACGATCGAGCACCTGTTCGGCGGCCGCCTGCCGACGCCCGACACGCCCTATCCGCGCGCCTTCACCATCGCCCAGAACCTGACCGAGGAGATCTTGCGCAAGCGGCTGGCGGAGTTCGGCGGGCGGCTCGAGTACGCAGTGGAGCTCGTCGCGCTGGAGCAGACCGCCGGGGAGGTCGTCCTCACCCTGTCCACGGCGATGGGCGAAGAGACTCAACGGGCGTCCTACGTCGTCGGCTGCGACGGCGGGCGCAGCACCGTGCGCGGCCTGCTCGGCGTGGCCTTCGAAGGCGACACCGACGAGACGCGCCGGCTCTATGTGGCCGACGTGCGCCTCTCGGGCCTGGATCGCACCACTTGGCACAGCTTCCGCGGGTCGGGCGGAATGCTCAACATCGCCCCGCTGGCCAGCACCGACCTGTTCCAGTGCCAGGCGGCTATCCCGCCTCAGGCGCCCGACCAGCCGACCATCCAGCTCCTCCAGACGATCATCGACGAGCGCACGGGCTCCCACGACATCCGCGTGCTGGACATGGCCTGGAGCACGGCCTGGCGGCTGAACGTGCGGCTGGCCGCTCGCTATCGCGTGGGCCGGGCGTTGCTCGCCGGCGACGCCGGCCATGTCCATTCCCCTGCCGGCGCCCAGGGCCTCAATACGGGAGTCCAGGACAGCTACAACCTCGGCTGGAAGATCGCCGGCGTGCTGCGGGGAGCCCCCGACGCACTGCTCGATAGCTATGAAGCGGAACGGCGACCGATCGCGGCTCGGATGCTGGGGATGACCTCGGCGCTGGAGGCACAGTCGTTCAAAATGAAGGGGCTTCCGACCGACCGCGACGAGAGCATGCTGCATCTGACCCTCAACTATCGGGACAGCGTTCTGGCGCGGGAAGAGCGTGCCGCGCCGGGCCGCGTCGTGGCCGGCGATCGCATACCCGACGCCACCGACCTCCTCTGGAACGGCAAACCCGCGCGGCTGTTCGACGTGCTGCGCGGACCACGTGCGACCGTTCTGGCAATCGGCGAGGGCTGGGGCGAGGCGCTCGCGGCGCTACGCGCGCGCTTCGCCGAGGGGCAGCTCGCGCTCGTTCAGGTCGGGCCGAGCGGCCAGGTGGTGGACGCTGAGGGCCGGCTGGGGGCCGGCCTGGGGATTACCGGCGCGCCGCTGCTCGTCGTTCGGCCGGACAAGTACCTCGGTCTGGCGACCGACCGCGCCGCCGCGGCAGCGCTCGAGGCCTATCTGCGCTGTCTGATCGGCTGATGGCGCATCCCCCAATCATCGAACGCCACGCGTTCCGACGCCGGCCTCCCGCATGGCCGGACGGCCTCGACCAGCTGTCGCCGGAATCCCAGGCGGCGCTGCGCCAGTTCAGTCCCGAGCGCCTGGTCGCCTATGGGCTGGCGCGGGAGGACGCCGACGAACTGCTGAGCCGGGTGGCACAGGGCGAAGGATGGTGGGCAGCGGCATGCGAGCTGGCCGACCGGTTGCCAGCGTCCGGCCTCGGCCTCGCTCCAGCGACAGCCGCCGGGATCCTGTTCCGCAAGGCGGCCCTGGCGCGCGCCTCGCAGATGATGATGATCGCGGACACGGCGGATCGGCGGCACATCTTCGCAGAGGCCGCTGATCTCTACGCCTCCGCCGCGGCGATCGCCGGGGACCGCGTGCGCTTGGTCCTGCGCGGTGCGGGCGGGGCAACCTTGGCGGGCTGGCGCTTCGCGGCGGCGCAGCCGATCGCCGCGGCGGTTGTGTGGGGCGGCGTCGAGGGCTGGGCGATGGATTTCGCCGCCATGGGCGAGGCCCTGGCCGCGCGCGGGATTGTCGCCTATCTGATCGACGGCCCCGGACAGGGCGAGACGCGTCTTGCCCACGGCCTCTATTTCGGCCCCGACTGGCAGGTCCACTGGCGCGCGGTGGTCGACCAGGTCGAAGCCGAGACGCAGGACCTGCCCCTGGTCATGGTGGGCAACAGCATGGGCGGATGCATGACGATGAACTATGCGCCGCACGACCCACGCATCCGCGCCGTCTGCAGCAATGGCGGTCCGCTGCGCCCGCCGCCGCTCATGGGCGAGCTGCCGAGCAAGCTGCGCAAGTTCGTCGTATTCTGCGGCGAAGCGGATGCCGGCGCTGTCTGGGGCGCGCTGGATTCGGGACGGGAAATGGCACGCTCGTCGCAGCCGCTGTTGATCCTCCACGGCGGCGCCGACCCGCTCGTAACCGAAGCGGAGGTGCTGCAGATCGCGGCCCGGGCGGGCGCCGAAGACGTGCGGGTGGTCGTCTACTCCGATGGCGACCATTGCATCTACAACCACCCAGCCGACAAGCATGACCTGATCGCCGAGTGGATTCGCGCCGCGGCGCGCCGCGCCTAAAGCCGCAACCAACAAGAATTGGGAGACGACGCCATGGACCTGCAAGATCGCCGTGCTTCGATGGCCCCTGGAGAGATCGCAAGCCCCGCCATTCTGGCGCTGACCGTCACTGTTTGCTTCGTGCTGATGCTGGCGGAAGGCTACGACGTGCAGGCCATCGGTGTCGCCGCACCGAAGCTCATGCCGGCGCTGCACATCGCCTTGACCCAGAGCGGCGAACTGTTTGGCATAGGGCAATGGGGCGTGGTGCTGGGCGCGGTGGCCGGCGGCTATTGCGCGGATCGCTGGAGCCGCCGCAACACGCTCGCGGCGGCCGTGGCGATCTTTGGGGCAATGACTGTGGCGACGGCGATCGCCGGCAGCTTTGCGGCTCTGCTCGCTGTCCGCCTCGCTGCTGGGCTGGGCCTGGGCGCAGCGATCCCTTGCGTGATCGGCCTCGCCCTGGACTACGCCTCTCCGGCGCGGCGGGTGCGCACCGTCACCCTGATCATGGCCGGCCTGCCCATCGGCGGCGCGGTGGCGGCGGCCGTGGCAGCGGTAACCCTGGGGCGGTGGGGCTGGAAGACGATCTTCTACATCGGCGGCGCCTTGCCACTGCTGACGCTGCCGATTCTGCTGCTGCTGCGCGACGTTCGGCTCGGCGCGGCTAAATCTCAACACAAGGCTCCCTCGTTCGCGATGCTGTTCGCAGAAGGTCGGACCTTGAGGACCCTGTCCATCTGGGTTGTCTATTTCATCACGCTGCTGATCATCTACCTGTTGCTGAACTGGCTGCCGACCCTGATGATCCGGCAGGGGTTCGCGCCCGCCCGCGCCCAGCTGCTGTCGCTGGCTTTCAACCTGGCGGCGGCCGCCGGCAGCGTCCTGCTCGGCATGGCGACCGATCGGCTGGGCCCCGCCCGCACGGTCCCGCTCGCCTACTTTCTGATGCTCGCCGCCGCTGCCCTGGTCGCGGTGGCGAGCAGTTATGGCGCCTATCTCGCGGGCTTCTCGGCGATGGGTTTTCTGCTGCTGGGCGGGCAGAACTGCCTCAACGGCGTCATCCCGAACTTCTATCCGGCCGAGGCACGGAGTCTGTCTGTGGGCGCGGCGGTAGGAACCGGCCGCATCGGCTCTGTCGTGGGACCGCTCTACGCGGGGTTCGTCCTGGCAGGCAGCTACGGCGCGCGCGCTGTGCTGCAATCGATTGTGGTGCTCGTTGCCATCGCGGCCGTGCTGGTGCTGTTTCTGTTGCTCGGCGGCCGGCGCACCCGGTAGCTTTATTCTGTGCCGACTGCAAGCGCGCATGAGGCTGCGACAGCGGACATCTCCGCCGGCTTCCGGCACTGTGTACATCAAGAATGGAGGGGGATGACGTGTTGAAGTATTTCTCGCGATCGCTGGCAATTTTGGCAACCGCCGGTGCGCTGGCCGCACCGCACGCCGCGGCGGCGGCCGCCGCGGACGAGCCGGTTTTTGTGGCGCACGAATTCCATAACGACTGGGCGAACGATCAGGCCTACATCAACAAACTGGTCCGCGACGCCAATCCTCGGTATGCGGCCAACAAGCGCCTGGTGTTGGATTTCGAGGCCGCGTTGGAGCGTGCGCAGACCGTCAAGGACGGCGAGCCGGGCAGTTTCGATGAGGTGGTCGAAAAGTATTTGACGGCCGACTACGCGCAGTACGATCCGCTGTTTCCGCCCGGTCGCGATGGTCTGCTGGGATTCTTCAAGATGGTCAAGCAGAGCGGGGCGAAGGTCTCCCACCCGCCGGTGATGATGGTGGCGCAAGGCGACATGGTGGTGTTGACGATGATGCGGCCGCCGTTGCCCGACCCAGCCGACACCTCAAAAACGTATACCGGCTATCGGATCGCGGTCTGGAAAATTTGCGGCAACAAGATATGCGCGCACTGGGGTCCGGATTTGAAAGAAGCGCACTGAGGGGCTGCCATTGTGGACGGCCCCTGCGCTACAAGGGTGCAGTCGGTCTGCGATGGCTTCGACTAGCTCTTCTTGGCTCGATCGTAGGTACCGAGCCCCGGCTTGTAGGTCTTGTCGTCGATGAACTGTCTGATGCCCTCCTGACGACCTTCGTTGTCGAAGAAGTTGGCCGCTTCCTGGGCGCGCACCAGATAATCCTCGGCAAGGTCGTAGCTCATCTCACCGACCCGGCGCAGCGCATCCTTGGCGGCTTTGAGCGCGACGGGATTCTTCTGCAGCAGCAGTCGCGCGACTTGCTCGACCCGCTGCTCGAGCTGTTCCAGCGGCACCGCCTCGTTCACCAGCCCCCACTCTGCGGCGGTGCGACCGTCGATCGGCTCACCTAAAAGGATGTGGTACATCGCCTTGCGAAATGACAGCAGTTCTCGCGCGATCTTCGTGGCACCTCCGCCCGGCAGGATGCCCCAGTTGATCTCCGAGAGGCCGAACTGCGCCTCGTTGGCGGCAAAAGCCAAATCACAGGCAAACAGCGGCGCATAGGCGCCGCCAAAGCACCAGCCGTTGACCATGGCGATGGTGGGCTTTTGATACCAGCGCAGTCGTCGCCACCATCCGTATGCCTCACGCTGTGCACAGCGTACTGCGCCGGGGCCCTTCGACTCGGTCTCGCGGAAATATTCCTTCAGATCCATCCCTGCCGACCATGCGGAGCCCTCCCCGGACAGCACCAGCACGCCGACATCGTCACGGAATTCAAGCTGCTCCAACAGTGCCATCATCTGCCGGTTGAGCGCGGGACTCATGCTGTTACGCTTCCCGGGCCTGTTAAAGCGCACCCAGGCGATACGCTCCCGCACTTCGCAGGCGACCAGATCGCCCGTGGCACTCTCCTCACCCGACTTACGCGCGTTTGTCACAAGCTCCTCCCGTCTACCTTGCTGCCCGATCCCGCTCAATGCCCCACGGCCGAGCCCCAGTGGTTCACGACATCCACTGCGTGCTCGTCGAGCGCCCTCAAACAGGCCTTGAGATGTTCGCGAAAGCCGTGCCGCGTGGCAGCTGTCAGTCTCGCCAGCATGCGCTGCTCGACTCTTAGCACGGCCGCGTCCGCCCGGCTTCGCAGCGCTTCGCCTTTGGCGGTCAGCCGCAATTGAATGATGCGGCCATGACTGGGATGTGGCCGTCGCATGATCAGGGCCTTGCGCACCAGAGCCTGCGTCACTTCATTGGCCGACTGCGGAGTCATAAAGGTACGCTCGGCGAGCTCGGCATTGGACAGATGATCGTGGCCGCGAAGCACTGATAGCGCCGTGAACTGCTGCAATGTCAGATTCATCGGCGATACTGCTTCCCATATCGCCCTGCGCAGCGCGCTATCGACGCGTCCTATCAAGTAGGCGATCCTGACGACGGACCCGCTCTTCGAAGCCGTGTCGACCCGCCGGACCAGCTTGCGTGTCATGCTCACATAATATCAGGTTACCTGATATCAGGTGGGCGTCGCTGGCCTGCGCTCGACCGCATCGGTCGTATCTGGGCTATTAGCCCTGCGTTGTTAGCCCTGCCGTATCGGTACGCGACCGGTCGGGTGGCGCAGCTCGTCGTGCGCTCGGAACAGGAAGCGGCGCGCCACATCGAAGTAGCTGCGGTACACCAGGCCGCCGTTCTCCGCGATCAGCCGCTGGCGCGCTGCGCGATAATGACGATTGTAGTGGTACCAGGGAATGCGCGGCGCCTCGTGATGCAGCGAGTGCAGGTTGTTGAACAGGAACAGCGGTCCCAGAATCCACGAACCCTCGACGATGGCCACGCGCTGGCGCGGCTCGCTCTGGGCACGATGCTCGGCGAATGAACGAATCAGCTGGATCGCATGCGCCGGGACCACCATCGCCAGCAGGTACACCGACAGCGGGATGCCGCACACCAGTTTTACCCACAGCAGCACCGGCAGGCACCAGGCCAGGTGCTCCAGCCAGATGGCGCGCGAGCGATGCTCATTGTGCAGCAGTGCGCGCCACTCGAGCCGCAGGAAGCGGCTGATGCTCCAGAACGGGCCGATGATCAGGCGGCCGGCCAGCGTCTGCTGGAACTGCAGCAGCGCCCGGCTGACGGCGCTGAGCTGCGCCCACTGATCCGCGGTCCAGTAATAGGACTCCGGATCATCGAGCGGATCGGTGAGCCGGCGGTCGTTGTGGTGCGCAAGATGGGCCTGCCGGTAGCGCTCGTAGGGTAGCCACAATGACAGCGGCAGCATCGCAAGCAGGCGATTGACGGGGTAGTTGCGAGTCGGATGGCCGTGCACGATCTCATGCTGCAGGGAGCTGTGCAGCGTGATCAAAACCGCGGCGATCGGCGCGACTGCGAGCAGCGGCCAATGCCCATAGGCCAGCGTGATGGCCAACCAGCCGCCATAGACGGCTGCAATCAGCAGCAGGGTCGGCCATTCCACCGTCGCGCAACGCTCGCCGCGCGCGAGGGTCGCGCCGGGAGCGGGGCGTTCGATGGGATGATTCATCTGCCTGCAGTGGTGGGTGTCAGAAAATGCTACGGTGAAGCATAAGCCAAAAATAACAAGTGGCACCGTGCAACGGGTCGCATCGCGCACTTATTTGCGCTATCAGCTGATTCGATCGGCTTATTCAACCTGGGCGGCAGGGAGCAATCGCCGCTCGAGTCCCGCCATCGCGTCATAGAGCAGAATCGCCATCAGCCCGGTCACCAACCCGCCCTGAAGGATGAAGGCGGTGTTGTTTGATAGAAGTCCGGCAATGATGACCTCACCCAGCCCTTTTGCGCCCACCGTCGAGCCGATGGCCGCGGTGCCGACATTGATCACCAGCGATAGCCGTATCCCCTCCAGAATCAATGGCATGGCGAGCGGCAGTTCGACCCGCAGCAGGCGCTGCACCGGGCTCATGCCCATGCCGCTCGCGGCTTCAATGACCGCGGCGGGGCAATCCCGCAGGCCGTTGATGGTGTTCTCGAAGATCGGCAGCAGCCCGTAGCAGAATAGCGCGATCAGCGTCGGCTTGAGACCAAAGCCGACCAGCGGTACTGCGATCGCCAGCACCGCCACCGGCGGGAAGGTCTGCCCGATATTCACCAGCGTGCGCGACAGCGGCAGAAACTGCGTGCCGCTGGCGCGCGTCACCAGGATTCCCAGGCCCACCGCGACCACAGTGCTGGCCGCGGCCGCGCAGCACACGGTTGCGATCTGCGCCAGCGCGAGCTGCAGCAGATTGCCCTGATCGTAGATCGGCGGCGCCCCGTTCTGCGTCAGCGGGGCAAACAGCGGCGCGAAACGCGCCGGTGCCAACAGGAATGCCAACAACAGCCCGAGCGCGGCCAGCCGCAGCAGCGTGGCGACGCGCAGCATCAGACGGCGCGTCCGTGGGCCAGGATCGCGGCCACCGTCAGATGGCCGCGCACCGTGCCGGTCGTGTCCACGATCGCCGCGGCATCGGCACCGCGCCACACCAACTCGGACAGCGCGTCGCGCAACGAGGCGGATGCAGCGATGCTGAATTCGCCGGCGGCGCCCGGCAGCGCCACCTCGCCCGCGCTGGTCAGCGACAGCAGCCGCATGGCGCGGTCGGCCATGCCAGTCATCTGCGAGACGAACGGGTCGGCCGGCCGCGTGATCAGCACCGCCGGCCGGTCGTACTGCAGCACGCGCCCACGGCTCATGACGGCGACGCGGCTGCCGAGGCGGAATGCCTCGTCCATGTCGTGGGTCACCAGCACGATGGTGGTCGCGAAGCGGCGCTGGATCTCGAGCAGGTCGTCCTGCGCCTTGGCGCGAATGATCGGATCGAGCGCACCGAATGGCTCATCCATGAGCAGCACCGCGGGTTCAGCCGCCAGCGCGCGCGCGACGCCGACGCGCTGCTGCTGTCCGCCGGAGAGCTGGTGCGGGAATTTGCCGGCGAATTCGGCCGGCTCGAGCTGGAATACCGTCAGCAGCTGATCGACGCGCGCGCGCACCCGAGTGTCGTCCCAACCGAGCAGGCGCGGCACGGTAGCGATGTTCTGCGCCACGGTGCGGTGCGGGAACAGCCCATTGCCCTGGATCGCGTAGCCGATACGCCGCCGCAGCAGGTGCGCGGGTTCCGCGGTGGTGTCGCTGCCATCGATCAGTACCCGCCCGCTGCTCGATTCGATCAGGCGATTAATCATGCGCAGCAGCGTCGACTTGCCCGAACCGGAAGTACCGACGATCACGGTGATCGAGTTGCGCTCGATGTCCATCGACACGCAATCCACGACCGTGGTGGCGCCATACTGCTTGCTGAGGTTGTCGATGCTGATCATGCGCGCGCCCGATTCATGGTCTCTACCAATGCATCCAGCAGCACCGCGGCCGAGAACGCGAGCGCCACCGTCGGAATCGCACCCAGCAACACCAGGTCGATCGCGGCCTGGCCGATCCCCTGGAACACAAACACACCCAGACCGCCGCCGCCGATCAGCGCGGCCACGGTGACCAGGCCGATGTTCTGCACCAGCACGATACGGATGGCGGTGATGATCGTCGGCAGTGCGAGCACCAGTTCGACTCCGGTCAGGATCTGCCAGCGGGTCATGCCCATGCCGCGGGCGGCTTCGACCGCCGCCGGCGACACACGCTTCAGGCCGGCCACGGTATTGGCCACCACCGGCAGCAGCGAGTAGAAGAACAGTGCCAGCAGCGCCGGGGTCGTGCCGATGCCGCGAATGCCCAGACGGGCGGCCAGCGGCACCGCGGCGGCCAGCGCGCCGAGCGGCGCCATCAGGATGCCATACAGCGCGATCGCTGGGATGGTCTGGATCACATTGAGTGCGCCCAGCACAGCGCCGCGCAGCCGCGGCACGCGGTGGCACAGGATGCCCAGCGGCAGTGCCACCAGGAGCGCCGCGCCGAGCGACCCGAGCGCGAGCCCTATGTGCTGGCGCGTCTCGCGTGCGAAGCGGTCGGCATTGATGGCGTACTCGCGCATCACGGACAGGTGGTCGAAGCTGCCGTGGGCCAGCGCCGCCAGGGCCAGTGCGATGAACAGCGCCAGCATCAGCACGCGCACCGCTGGCCGCGGCCGCAGCCGGGTGAGGGCATCGGTCGCCATCAGGCCCAGAGCCACCAGCAGCAGCCAGAAGCCGGCGCCCGGGGCGACTCGCACCACGCGGTTGCCGGCGGGGGTAAGCAGGTTACCGGCCGTGGCTACGGCCGCCGCGACGATCACCACTCCGATCAGCGCCGCCACCAGGCGCAGCCGCGCGTCGGCGACGGCGAGCGCCAGCAGCGCGATCAGTAGCAGGCCGGCCTGACAGGCGAGCGCGGCCGATGCCGGCAGCACCTGTACCAGAGTGCGTGCATCGCCCGGCAGGATACGGTTGAGCTTGAACACCACGAACGGCAGCCACAGCAGCGCGGTGGCGCCGGCGACGCTGAGCAGCGCACCGAGCGGATCGATCCGGATGCGACGCGCGCTGCGGATGGCCATGCGCCGCACCCCTCTAGCGCAGCAGACCGAGCGACTTCAGGTAGTCTGCGGCGACCGCCTGCGCGGATTCGCCGTCAATCTGCACGCGCGCATTGAGCCGCTGCAGCGTCGCGCGGCTGAAGCTCTGCATCAGCGGCTTGACCAGCACGGCAATGCGCGGGTTCGCCTGCAGAGCCGCCTCGCGAATGATCGGCACCGGTGCGTACACCGGCTGATCGTCGCGGTCGTCTTCCAGGATCTGCAGCTGCGCGGCCTCGATGCCGCCGTCGGTGCCGTACACCATCGCGGTGTTGGTGCCGTTGGTGCGCGCCGCCGCGGCACCGATCGTGGCCGAAGTCTCGCCGCCGGCCAGCACGATCAGCTGGTCGGAGCGCAGCGTGAACCCATAGGTGCGCTCGAGCGAGCGCAACGTGCCGGCATTGGCGAACTCGGCCGAACAGGCGAGCATCACCTTGCCGCCGCCCGCCACCCAGCGGCCGAAGTCAGTCATCGTGGTCAGGCGGTAGGTGCGGGCGACATCGCGGCGCACCGCCAGTGCCCACGAATTGCTGGCATCGGCGGGCGTGAGCCAGACGATGTGGTTGGCCGCGTAGTCGAGCCTGGCGCCGAGCTGGTAGCCCTGCCGCAGGTCCTTCCACGCCGGATCGGAAGCCCGGTTGAAGAAGAAACCGGCGTTGCCGGTGTACTCGACATAGATATCGATCTCGCCCGACAGCAGCGCCTTGCGCACCACCGGTGTTGCGCCCAGGGTCATCCGATCGACCGTGGCGATGCCATCGGCATTCAGCAGCAGCCGAATCATGTGACCAATCATCGCCGACTCGCTCGACAGCTTCGAAGACACGATCACCGGCGCCTGCGGCGCCGGTGCGGCGAGTGCCGGGCGCGCGCCCAGCGCCGCGCCCAGCGCCAGTGCCGCGCCGAGCAGCAGTGCCGCGGCGGCACTCAGCGACTTCAGAACGTTGGCCACCGGCTACCTCCATACCCACCGCCACGGTGTCGGTTGTCGCGAGTCGCGTCAAGAGCGTCGTGAGTCACGGAAATACACGCACGGCCGCGTGCTCGATTTATGATGGCGAGCATAGATGAATGCCTTGCCCCAACCCCGGCCGGTCGCTGCAGACACCGAGCGCGCCAGCAGCGGCCGGTATTCCGGCTGGCGACTGCTGCGCGAAGGGTTGACCGGCCAGCGTGGCTGGTCGCGCGCCTGGGCGAAGGCCGCGCCGCGCCCGCACTACCGCGTGGTGATCGTCGGCGGCGGCGGTCATGGGCTGGCGACCGCGTATTACCTGGCAAGCGAATACGGTATCACTGACGTCGCGGTGCTGGAGAAAGGTCCGATCGGATTGGGGAACGTCGGGCGCAATACCACCATCATCCGCTCCAACTACTTCCTGCCGGACAACATCCGCTTCTACGAGTATTCGCTGCAGCTGTGGGAAGGACTGGAACGGCAGCTGAACTTCAACGCGATGGTCAGCCAGCGCGGCGCGCTCAACCTGTTTTCCACCGAGGCGCAGCGCGACTTGTTCACCCGGCGTGCCAATCTAATGCGCCTGCTCGGCGTGGATGCACAGCAGCTCAGCCGCGAGGCGGTCAAGGCGCTGGTGCCACTGATAGAACTGGATAACGCGCGCTATCCGGTGCTGGGCGGGTTTTTGCAGCCGCGTGGCGGCACCGTGCGCCACGATGCGGTGGCCTGGGGCTATGCGCGCGCGGCCTCCGCCGCCGGCGTGCAGATCATCGAGCATTGCGAGGTCATCGGCGTGCGGCGCGACGGACAGCGCGTGACCGGCGTGGACACCACGCGCGGGCTGATCGGCGCCGAGACGGTCTGTCTTGCCGTAGCCGGCCATTCTTCGCAGCTGGCCGAAATGGCGGGACTCACGCTGCCGATCGAGACGCACGTGCTGCAGGCATTCGTCAGCGAGGCCATCAAACCCGTGCTCGACGTGGTCGTCACCTACGGTGCCGGGCACTTCTATGTCAGCCAATCGGACAAGGGCGGCCTGGTGTTCGGTGGCGCCATCGATGGCTACAACAGCTACGGCCAGCGCGGCGCGCTGCCGATCGCCGAGGAAGTGGCGATGGAGGCGGTAACGTTGATGCCGGCGCTGGCGCGCGTCAAGGTGCTGCGCCAATGGGGCGGTGTCATGGACATGAGCATGGACGGCTCGCCGATCATCTCCAAGACGCCGCTCGATGGCCTGATCCTGAACGCCGGCTGGTGTTATGGCGGCTTCAAGGCCATTCCGGCCGGCGGCATGACCACCGCGCATCTGATTGCCTGCAAGGCGCCGCATCCGCTGGCGGCGCACCTGGATCTGGGGCGCTTCGCGGCCGGCCGCATCGTCGATGAGCGCGGCGCCGGCCCGTTTCCGTACGCGCACTGATCACGATCGGCGATGCTGCGAATCCGATGCCCGTGGTGTGGCGAGCGCGATGAAACCGAGTTTCGCTATCGCGGTGACGCCAGCCAGTCGCGACCCGGCGCCGATGCCGGACTGGCGGCGTTCAATGCCTATGTCTACGAGCGCAAGAATCCGCGCGGCTGGCATCTGGAGTGGTGGCTGCATACCGGCGGCTGTCGCCGGCTGCTGAAGATCGTCCGTCACACGCTGACTCACGAGATCCGCTTTGTCGGCAGTGCGCAGGATGAGCCATCGTTGCCGCAGGAGCCGGGGCGCTGATGCACGGATCCGGCCGCATTGCCGCGGGGCTTCTGACCGACGCTGGGCAGCCGCTCGGTTTTCGCTTCGATGGGCAGCCCATGCGTGGGCTGGCCGGCGATACGCTGGCGTCCGCGCTGCTGGCCAACGGTACGCGCCTGGTCGCGCGCAGTTTCAAATACCACCGCCCGCGCGGCATCGTGACTGCCGGGCCGGAAGAGCCCAGTGCGCTGGTCGAGCTGATCGGCGCCAATGGCCGCGAACCCAATCATCTTGCCACCACGCTCGCCCTGTACGAGGGCCTGGTGGCCGAAAGCCAGAACCGCTGGCCATCACTCGGGTTCGATGTCAGGGCGCTCAACGACCGCATCGCGCGGTTCATCCCTGCCGGCTTTTATTACAAGACCTTCATGGCCCCGGGCTGGGCTTGGGAGCGGTTCTACGAGCCACTGATCCGCCGTGCCGCGGGCCTGGGTCGGCTCGAGGCGATCGTGGGCGAGCACGCGGCCGCCGCGGAAACCGTGCATGATCATACCGACGTGCTGGTGGTCGGTGCCGGTGCCGCCGGACTTAGCGCCGCGCATCGACTGGGCGCGAGCGGCGTGCGGGTCGTGCTTGCCGATCAGGACGCCGTGCTCGGCGGCGGCTCGCTGCTCGATGTACGCTGGACGGGCTGGCGCGAGCACACCTGCGCCGCGCTCGCCGGCCTCGCCACGGTGCGCAGGCTGCCCCGAACCACGGTGCTCGGGGCGTACGGCCACGGCGTATTCGCGGCCCTGCAGACCCTGACGGGTGACGAAGCGGCCAGCTTCGGCGGCCTGCGCGAGCGGCTGCGCATCATCCGTGCGCGGCGCGTGATATTCGCCACGGGCGCAGTCGAGCGCTTGATCGCCTTTCCCGGCAACGATGTGCCCGGCGTGATGCTGGCGGGCGCAGCGCTGGCTTACCTGCGCCGTTACGGGGTGGCGGCCGGGCGCCAGCCGGCTTTTTTCGTCAACAACGACCAGGCGTACCAGAGCGTGTTGGCGCTGGCCGGCGCGGGTATCGAGCGCGTCGGCGTGATCGACGCGCGTCCCACGTCGCTGGCGGCAGAGCGCGCCCGGGCGCTGGGTATCGAGGTGCACGGTGGCACACTGGTGGAAGCGGTCGCGCAGCGCGGCGGGGTCATGCGCGTGCGGGTCGCCAGCCGCGACGGCGGCCAGCGGCGCGAGTTCGAGGCCGACAGTCTGCTGATATCCGGGGGGCATTGCCCCGCGAGCGCACTGCCGAGCCAGCTCGGCGCGGCCCTCAAGTGGCAGGAGGCGATCGCGGCGTTCACGCCGGATCTTGCGCCCGCGATTGGACGGGTGGCGGGGGCGGCGCGCGGCGTGTTTGGACTCGCGGCGGCGGTCCGCAGCGGCGCGGCGGCGGCGCGCGTCATCGCGGCGGAGCTCGGCTGCCAGGCACTGGCCGCGGGCCCGGACGTTGCGCTACCGGATGACGCGCAGGAAACGCCGATCGGCGCGCTGTGGGAGACAGGCGCTGGCGGCAAGGCATTCGTCGATCTGCAGAACGATGTCACCGCCGCCGATGTGCGGCTTGCTCAGCGCGAGGGATATGAGCACGTCGAGCACATGAAGCGCTACACCACCCATGGCATGGCCACCGACCAGGGCCGCATCGGCGGCCTGGTCGGCAGCGCCGTGCTGGCGCAGGCCCGCGGGGTGCCCCTGGCCGAGGTCGGGCAGCCCCGGCCGCGTCCGTATGCGCAGCCGGTGCCATTTGCCGCGCTGGCGGGAGCTGAAGTGCGGCAGCATCTGAGGCCCAGGCGCCGAGTGCCGTTGCACGATTGGCATGAGGCCGCCGGCGCCACGTTTGTGGCGAGCGGACTGTGGATGCGGCCGCTGGTGTATTCACGCCAGTCCGGCTGGGAACCGGTGCTGCGAGAAGCGCGTGCGGTGCGCGCCTCGGTCGGCATCACCGATGTGTCGACCTTGGGCAAGATCGACGTTCAGGGGCCGGATGCCGCGAAATTTCTCGACTTCATATATGCGAATAGCTTCTCGACATTGCCCGTGGGGCGCTCGCGCTACGGCATCATGCTGCGCGAGGACGGCATGCTGCTGGATGATGGCACTACCTCACGGCTCGCGCCGCAGCACTTCCTGGTGACGACCACGACCGCCAACGCGGCCGCGGTGCTCGAGCACATGGAGTTTCACCTGCAAGCAGTATGTTCACAATTCGATGTGCTGTTGACCGATGTCGGGGATCAGTGGGCGCAGTTCGCCATCGCCGGTCCGCGCTCACGCGAGGTGGTGGCGCAGGTGATTTCAGATCTGGATATGTCGAATGAGGCATTCGGCTTCATGGCAGCGAGCTCGGCCACGATCACGGGCATTGCGGGGCGGGTGTTTCGCATATCGTTCTCCGGCGAACTGGCCTATGAGCTGGCGGTGCCTGCGCGCTACGCGCTGCCGGCGTGGCTGGCCGTGCTTGAGGCCGGTCGGCGGTATGACATTGCGCCGTACGGTCTCGATGCACTCAACACCCTGCGCATCGAGAAGGGCCACGTGACGGGAGCCGAGCTCAACGGCAATACCGGTGCCGCGGATCTGGGCTTTGCGCGCATGGCGAAGGCGCAGGGGGATTTCATCGGCCGCACGCTGTCGCAGCGCCCCGGCCTCACCGCTCCCGACCGGCTGCAGCTGGTCGGCGTGCGGCCGACGGATCCGGCGCGGCGCCTGCGCAACGGCGCGCAGCTGGTCGCGCCCTCGGCGCGCGCCACCAGCCTCGGCTACGTGACTTCCGCCACCCCTTCGAGCGAGCTTGCCGGCTGGGTGGGCCTCGCATTGCTGGCTGCCGGCCGGCAGCGCATCGGCGCTCGCCTGCTCGCCTGCTCGCCCATCTACGAGGACGTGACCGAAATCGAGATCGTCAGCCCGCACATGATCGATCCGGAGAACCTGCGTGTCCGCTCCTGAGACTGCGCCGGTGCCCGGCAAGCTCCCCGGCTTGCGGCTGGAGAGCAGCGCGAGCGATATCGTCGAGATCGCGGCCCTGCGCGGGCGGGCGGCAGATCTCGCCAGGATCGCCCTGGGTCGGGGTGTGCAGCTGCCGGCGCTCGGCCGGGCAGTGATCGTGACAGAGCATCTGGCACTCTGTGTGCGCCCGGAGCGCTGGCTGATCCTCACTCCGCCCGCGTCCGGCGCGGCAAGCGCGAACGGCTGGCGGGCGGCCTGTGCCGGCGTCGGCGCCGCGGTCGACCTGTCGTCGGGCCTGCGCGTGCTGGAACTGAGCGGCCACGCTGTGCGCGAGGTTCTCGTCAGGTCCTGCCGCATCGATCTGGATGCGGCGGCATTCCCGCCGGGTGCGGCCTGCGCCACGATCATGGCACAGGTGCCTGTGATCCTGGTGGCGCTGCCCTCGGCCATGCTGCTGCTGTCAGCGGCGAGCACCGCGCAGCATGTGCACGAATGGCTGCACTCTACAGCGCAGCCGTTCGGGCAGCTGTCTTCGTTCGGATCGCCGTCATGAAGGCATCCGCGCGGGCCGTCATCATTGGCGGCGGCGTGGTCGGCGCCAGCACGCTCTATCACCTGGCAAAAATCGGCTGGACCGATGTGTTGCTGATCGAGCAGAGCGAGCTGGCGGCGGGTTCGACCTGGCATGCGGCCGGGGGCATGCACACCTTCAACGGCGAGGCAAACATCTCACTGCTGCAGAAATACACCATTGACCTGTATCGGGAGATCGAGGCGCTGTCGGGCCAGTCCTGCGGGCTGCATCCCAATGGCGGACTGATGCTCGCCGCCACCGCGGGCGAGCTCGACAGCCTGAAGCTGATTTGTTCGCGTGCGCGCTACCTCGGCATGGAAACCGAGATGATCTCGCTCGCCGAGGCGCAGCGCCTCAATCCGCTGATCGACACCAGTCACTTCATTGGCGCGCTGTGGCGCGCCGACGGCGGGCATTGCGACCCGTCTGGCACCACGCAGGCGTACGTCAAGGCGGCACGCGCGCTCGGAGCATCGGTCGAGCGATTCACGCGCGTACGGTCGCTGGCGCAGCGTGCCGACCATTCCTGGGATGTCGTCACCGACAAGGGCACGGTGCACGCCGAGCACGTGGTCAACTGCGCCGGCCTGTGGGCACGCGAGGTCGGCCAGATGGTAGGCATCGAGCTGCCGGTGCTGGCGATGGAACACCACTACCTGATCACCGAGGATATTCCGGAACTCGCCGGCCGCGAGCGCGAACTGGTCAATACCACCGACTACGCCGGCGAGATCTACATGCGCCAGGAGCGCGGCGGCGCGCTGATCGGCACCTACGAGCCGCACGGCGTGGTCTGGTCGCCGCTGAAGACCCCGGCTGATTTCTCGATGCAGCTGCTGCCGGACGATTTCGAGCGACTGGCACCGTACTTCGAGGTCGGGTTCCGGCATTTCCCGGCGCTCGGACGTGCCGGCATCAGAAAAGCGATCAACGGCCCGTTTACCTTTGCACCGGATGGCAACCCGCTGGTCGGGCCGGTGCGCGGGCTGCACAACTACTGGGTCGCGTGCGCGGTGATGGCCGGGTTCAGCCAGGGGGGCGGCATTGGCCTGGTGCTGTCGCGCTGGATGGCACATGACGACCCGGGCCAGGACATTCTGTCGATGGACGTGGCACGCTTCGGCTCCTTTGCGACGCCGAAATACACCGCGCTCAAGGTGCCGGAGAACTACGGCCGGCGGTTCCGACTGGCGTATCCGAACGAGGAGTTGCCGGCCGCCCGGCCAGTGCGCCGCTCGCCGATCTACGATCGGCTGCGCTCCGCTGGCGCGGTGATGGGCGCGAACTTCGGGCTCGAGCATGCGCTGTGGTTCGCACCGCCGGGCGTTGCGCCCGCCGAAACTCCGACCTATCGGCGCTCGGAGGCATTCGAGTTCGTGCGCGCGGAATGCCAGGCGGTGCGCAGCGGCGTCGGGCTGTACGAGACCACCAACTACGGCAAGTACGAGGTCACCGGCCGCGCAGCACGCGGCTGGCTCGACCGGCTGCTCGCCTGCCGCATCCCCAGGCCCGGGCGGCTGGCGCTGGCGCCGATGCTCAGCCCGGCGGGGCGCATCATCGGCGACCTGTCGATCGCGTGCCTGGCAGACGATCGCTTCATGATCGTGGGCTCGGGCTTTGCCGAGGAATTCCACTTGCGCTGGTTCTGGCAATCACAGCCGCCGGCCGACGTCTTCGTGCGCTCAGCGGCCTCGACGCTGTGCGGCGTGTCGATTGCTGGTCCGCAGGCACGCGCGGTGGTGCAGCGGCTGGTGCGCGCGGACCTGTCCGCCGGCACCTTCAAGCTGTTCGCGGTGATGCAGACCGCAGTCGGATTCGCGCCATCGATTCTCACCCGCGCCGGCTTCACCGGCGAGCTCGGCTACGAGATCTGGACCAGCCCCGACTATTTCGCCTCGCTGTACGATGATCTGTGGGACGCGGGGCGGGCGTTGGGCCTGGCGCATTTCGGCGGCCGGGCGTTGTCGTCGCTGCGGTTGGAAAAGGGCTACGGTTCATTTAACAAGGATTTCCGGCCCGACTACAGCGCCGCCGAAACCGGGCTGGACCGCTTCATCGACTTCGACAAGCCCGAATTCAGCGGCCGCGAGGCGGCGCTGGCCGAGCGCGCCAGCGGCCCGCGCCGCCGCTTCGTGGTGATGGAAGTCGCAGCCGCCGATGCTGAGGTGGTCGGCTACGAGTCGATCCTCAGGGACGGCGCGGCGATCGGCTACGTCACCTCGGGTGCCTACGGTCACTGCGTCGGCAAGAGCCTGGCCGCCGGCTACGTGCCGGCTGCACTGGCGCGCGACGGTGAGCGCTTCGAAATCGACATCCTGGGCGAGCTGCGCACGGCAACGGTGCACCTGCAGCCGTTGTACGATCCGGAAGGCCGGCGCCTGCGCGGTTGACGTGCGGGCAAATTGACGCCCGGCCAAATTGACGCCGCGCCGTTGAACACGGAAGCTTAGACGTCGTGCAGCGTGAAACGCCGGCCTGATCATTAACTAAGCGCGCTTCGTAGGGAGTGACTATGAGAGCCCTGTTCGGCTATCTGATGCTGCTCGCGGTTGTATTCCAGGGCACCGCGCTGGCAGATGATCCCAAGAAGCTGCGCCTGATCACCTGGGCCGACTACGCGCCGGCGGAAGTGCTGGCGCAGTTCAAGCAGGAGACCGGCATCACGGTGGAGGTGACGCTGTCGAACAACGAGGAGATCATCTCCAAGCTGCGCGCCACCGGCGGCGCCGGCTTCGACCTGGCGCAGCCATCGCAGGACCGTATCACCGGCGTGCAGCGCGAGTTCGGCATCTACAAGCCGATCGACCTGACGCAGATCAAGCTCGACCAGTTTACCCCTGAGATCCTCGAGGTCACGCGCAAGAACACCACGCTCGACGGCAAGCTCTACGCGCTGCCGTACTTGTGGGGCGCCGACGGCCTGGTCGTCAACACCAAGTTCGCCAAGGTTGCCGACTACCCCGACCTGTGCCGCCCGGACCTGAAAGGCAGGACCTCGCTGCGGCTGCGCCGCCCGGTGCTGATGGCATTCGCATTCGCAGCCGGCAAGGATCCGTTTGCGCTGTACGGCGATCCTAAGGCGTACGCCGCGCTGATGGAGAGCGTCGGCGCGACGCTCTCGGCCTGCAAGTCGAACGTACGGTTCTTCTACGACAACAAGGACCAGCTGCTCAACGGCATGCGCTCGGGCGAGATCGTCGCCGCGATGATGTGGGATACCGGCGGCTGGACGCTCAACCGGCAGGACCCGAACATCCAGTTCATCGTGCCCAGATCCGGCGCTATGGGCTGGCTTGACACGTTCGCGCTGCCGGCGCGCGGCCGCAACGATGCCGGCGCCTATGCCTGGATCAATTTCACGATGCGGCCGGATATCGCCGCCAAGATCACCAACTCGGTCGGCAACTGGACTGCGGCGCGCGGCACTGAAAACCTGGTGAATCCGAAATTCCGCGCGCAGTTCAACGCCAGCTTCCCGGGCGGCGCGTTCAAGGACATCCACTGGTACCCCGCGATCCCGTCGGGCGTCGAGGAGACCGAAGGCCGGATCCTGGATCGCATCAAGGCCGCCAATTGAGTAGCCCGGACTTAAGCGTCGAGCAGGTCGACAAGCGCTTCGCCGCCCACGTGGCGGTCGACCGGCTCTCATTCGCGGTCGAGCGCGGCAGTTTCTTCTCCATCCTCGGGCCGTCCGGCTGCGGCAAGACCACGCTGCTGCGCATGATCGCCGGATTCACGCTGCCCGACAGCGGCGACATCCGCATCGGTGGGCGCAGCATGCGCGACGTGGCGCCGAACCGGCGGCCGGTCAATATGGTGTTCCAGCACCTGGCGCTGTTTCCGATGATGTCGGTGGGCGACAACGTCGGCTTCGGACTGGCGCGGCGCGGCGTCAACAAGGCCGAGCGCACCCGGCGCGCGGCCGCGATGCTCGAGCGCGTGGGACTTGCAGGGGCGGCGCACAAGCGCGTTGATGAGTTGTCGGGCGGGCAGCGCCAGCGGGTTGCGATCGCCCGCAGCCTGGTGCTGGAACCCACGCTGCTGCTGCTCGATGAACCGCTCGGCGCACTGGACCTCAAATTGCGCGAGCACATGAAGATCGAGCTCAAGCAGCTGCAGGCGGCGTTCGGTACCACGTTCGTCTACATCACCCATGATCAGTCCGAGGCGCTGGTACTATCGGACCATGTTGCGGTCATGAATCGGGGCCGCTTCGAGCAGATCGGCACGCCGCAGCAGCTCTATTACGAGCCGGCGACTGCGTTCGTCGCCGGTTTCGTCGGCGCCAACAATCGCATCGGCGGCCGCGCCGTCAGCATCACGGGCGAGCTGGTCGAGCTGGTCACGCCGCAGGGCTGGACGGTGCGCGCACGGCGCAGCGGCGCGATCGCGGCCGGCGATGCGGTCGCGGCGTTCGTGCGCCCGGAGGTCGCCAGCATCGAACTGGACGCAGCGCAGCTGCCGCCGCAGATGGCGCGTTATGCGGGGCAGGTGCAGAGCGTACTGTTCGACGGCGCCAACTCCGCGGTGCTGATCATCGAGCAGCAGTCGCGCATCGAGTTTCGCGTCGCCCTGCCGCAGACCGGGCGGCTAGCGGATCTGAAGCCAGGCGCGCAGGTGCATTTCGGCTTCGATCCGCAGCGCGCGATCTGCTTCGCCGCCACCGCCGCCGGCAACGCCGCCGGTGCCGCGGACAGCGCGCATGTCTGATACGGCGCGACCTGCGCTGTGGCAGCGGCGCATGCTGCTGGCGGTGCTGCTGACACCGGCGCTGCTGTGGCTGTTCGCGCTGATCATCCTGCCCCACATCGAGCTGGCGCTGCTGTCGTTTCGCGAGCGCATCGCGCCGCACATCTACGCGGCGAGCCTGACGCAGTACCGGACTTTCTTCGCCGAACCGCTGTATTGGGGCGTGTTCGTGCGCACCGCGACCATGTCGGCGCTGGCCACCGCACTGACGCTGCTGGTGGCATTTCCGGTGGCCTGGATCATCGCCAAGGTGGCGCGCGGCCGCGCCAGCTCGCTGCTGTTCGTGCTGTGCCTGATTCCGTTCTGGGTCAGCGAGACGGTGCGGGCGCTGGGCTGGCTGATCCTGCTGCGCGAATCCGGCGTGCTGCCGACGCTGCTGGTGCGGCTGGGGATCACCGCCGTGCCGGTCGAGCTGCTCTACCACGATGCCACGATCCTGATCGGGCTGATCTACACCTCGCTGCTGTTCATGGTGGTGCCGCTGGTGAGCAGCCTGGAGAGCCTCGATAACTCGCTGGTCGAAGCGGCCTATAACCTCGGCGCCAAGGGACCGGCAATCCTGCGGCAGATCGTGATTCCACACGCTGCACCCGGTATCACCTCCGGCTGCATCGTGGCGTTCATGCTGACGCTCGGCAACTACCTGACGCCCAATCTGCTCGGCGGCAAGAACTCGCAGTGGTTCACCGAACTGATCTACACCCAATTCATCGTGCGCTTCAACTGGGAGCAGGGTGCGGCCTTTGGCTTCCTGCTGCTGGCGCTGTCCACCGGCATGGTCGCGATCGGGCTGCGCATCAGTGGCCAGCGCTTCGTCGACGTGATGCGCCGCGCATGATCGCCTCGCTGCCGCGCCCGCCCTGGCTGCGCGCCGCCACCGCGTTGTACCTCGCCGCGTTCCTGCTGTTTCTGTTCGTGCCGCTGGTGGTGGTGGCGCTGTTCGCGTTCAACAATGCGCCGTATCCGGCGCCGCCGTGGCATGGTTTCACGCTCGACTGGTTCCTGGGCAACGAAGCCGCGGGCCGGGTCGGGCTGTTTCGTGATACGGAGCTGCTCGGCAGCATATGGACCAGTGTGGTTGTGGCCAGCTGGGTGACCGCGCTGTCGGTGATCGTCGGCACGGCGAATGCGTTCCTGATGGAGCGCTATCGATTTCCCGGCAAGCAGCTGCTGTCGGTGCTGATGCTGGTGCCGCTGGTGATCCCGGGCGTCATTCTCGGTATCTCGATCCTGGCGTTCTGCAGCCGCTTGGCCGAACTGGCCGACAGCCTGTGGGGACTGGAGCTGGATTTCCTGCGCCCCGGGCTGGTGCTGGTGGTGCTGGGCCAATTCTCGTTCGTCGCCACCATTGCGACGCTGATGGTGAGCGCGCGGCTGAAGCGCTTTGACCGCACACTGGAGGAGGCGGGGCTGAACCTGGGTGCCTCGCACGCCGCGGTGCTGCGTACAATCACGTTCCCGTACCTGCGCCCGGCGCTGATCGGCACGGCGGCGATCTCGTTCCTGATGTCGTTCGAGAATTTCAACACCACGCTGATGCTAGTCGGAGCCGATGCGCCGCTCACCGTGTTGATGTACGGGCGCATGCGCGAAGGCGCCAGCCCGGTGCTGAACGCGGTCAGCCTGTTCCTGATGCTGGCCTCGGCGCTGCTGGCATTTTCGCTAATGCGCGGCGGACGGCGCGGCGCTGAAAAGACGGCGGCCGAAGCGGCGGCCTAGCGGCCGGCTGAGGCAACCTTGGCCGTCAGCCGCTGACGACCTTGATGCCGGTGGCGCGCTCCTGGTCCTGCACCAGGCGCTGCGCCGACCAGAAGAAGTGAAACGTGGCCCAGAAGCCGGTCGGCGCCAGGCACAGCAGCGCCAGACGCAGTGAGGCGGCGTTGGCGACGTGGCCGGGCGCGAACCAGTCGCTCAGGAAGCCGACCGCCTGCGGCGCGACCACCAGGTTGAACACGTTGGCGACAAACAGCACCGCGGCGCAGAACATCGCGCGCATACGTGGTTCAGCCAGGTTATTCAGCAGGCCGAAGCCGGGCCCGATATAAAAATAGATCGATGGTACGAATAGCCACAGCAGCGCCGTGGCCAGGCTCAGTGAGTGGGTCCAGTAGATCACGATCGAGACGATGGTCGAAATGCCGATCACGGTACCGAGCAGCCAGACGACGCGCTTCGGATTCGACATCCACGGCTGCGCCAGCAGCCAGGCGGTCAAGAGCGAGGCGCCGATGCCGCCGTACAGGTGCATCGGCGCGGTGATCGCGCCTGCCTGTCCGGCACTCAATGAGTAGGTTCGCATCAGGTAGGTCGGCGTCCACCACATCAGCCCCCAACCCCACAGCGCACAGATTGAGGTCGCCATCACCACATGCACCGCGGAGCGCTGGGTCCACAGGTATTGCATTGCGACCAGGAACGAGGGGCTGTGCGCGCGCAAGCGATGATCGAGACAACCGCGTCGCGGTTCGCGCACCGTCGCGTACAGCCACACGCCGAACACCATTCCTGCGGCACCCAGCCATAGGAACACCGTGCGCCAGCCATACAGGTCGGATACGCGCCCGGTAAAATCGGCCGCAATCCAGGCGCCGATCGGTGCGCCGAGCGCGAAGATCGTGAGCGCCATCGGCCGGCGCGCGCACGGGAAGTAATCGGACAGTATCGAGTTGGCTGCCGGCGTGCCGCCGGCCTCGCCAACACCGACCCCAAGGCGCGACAACTGCAGCTGTCGATAATGCTGCGACATGCCGGTACAGATGGTCATCGCGGACCAGGCCAGCACCGAGCAGGTGAGAATGATCCGTCGGCTGTAGCGATCGGTGAGCCAGGACAACGGAAAACCGAACAACACATAGAAGAATGCCAGCGAGGTGCCGGTCAGGAACGCGATCCCCGAATCGGTCAGGCGCAGCTCCAGCCGGATCGGCTCCAGCACCGTGGAGATCGCGTAACGGTCAGCAATGCTGAGCGTATAGACCACCACCATCATCAGCAGCACGTACCAGCGCGCTACGAACGAAGCCTGGTTGGCCTCGACTGAGACCGGCGGGATTGCTGCAGAGACTGAGATTCTGATTGCCCCCGTGGCTGCTGGCGGGACCGGCTACTGGCGGCCCGGTCGCGGGATCGCGCTCAAACCATGGTACTGGTTTTGCGTCGCGGCCGCAGGGCCAGGGCCGGCCGGATGCCTTTGTTTGCTGGGCCATGGCCTTTTTCTGCATGCAGGTTGACGTCTCCGGACGCCGGATTGCGTCTATGCTTCTCGCATGCTGCTGAAGGACATCAAGACCTTTGTGGTTGGCAACCCACCGCCGCATTTTGGCGGCCAGTGGTTCGTGTTCGTCAAGTTGACGACCAGCGACAATATCTCGGGCATCGGCGAATCCTACGGCGTGCCATTTCATCCCGATCTGGTGGCTCGGTTGCTGGAGGATGTCTTCGGCCGCTACCTGGAAGGCGAGGATCCGCACGACATCGAGACGCTGTGGCGGCGTGTGTATTCCAGCGGCTTCACGCAGCACCCGGATCTCACCATGATGGGCGTATTCAGTGCGCTCGAGATGGCCTGCTGGGACATCATCGGCAAGGCAGCTTGCCAGCCGGTCTACCGGCTGCTGGGCGGCCAGGTACACGAGCGGCTGCGCTCCTACACCTACATCTATCCGCGCGCGGACCAGGGCAGCGAGATTTATCACGATGCGGCGCTGTCCGCCGAGCGTGCGCACGACTACCTGCGGCAGGGCTTCACCGCGCTGAAGTTCGATCCGGCCGGCCCGTACAGCGCCTTTGACGGCCGCCAGCTATCGCTCGAGGCGCTGGATCGCTGCGAGCAGTTCGTGCGCGTATTGCGTGAGGCGGTCGGCTCGAAGGCCGATCTGCTGTTCGGCACCCATGGGCAGATGACTGCCGCCGGTGCCATTCGCCTGGCCCGCAGGCTCGAGCGCTACGACCCGCTGTGGTTCGAGGAGCCGGTGCCGCCTGACAGTCCGCGGGAGATGGCGCGCGTGGCACGCGCCACCACGATTCCGATTGCGGCCGGCGAACGGCTGGCCACCAAGTACGATTTTGCCCGCCTGCTGCGTGCCGGTTCAGCGGCGATCTGGCAGATGAACCTGGGCCGCGTCGGCGGCCTGCTGGAGGCGAAGAAGATAGCCGCCCTGGCAGAGACGCAGCAGGTGCAGATCGCGCCGCACCTGTATTGCGGGCCGGTGGTCGGGGCCGCCAACATACAGCTGGCCACCTGCAGCCCGAATTTCCTGATGCTGGAGAGCATCGAGCGCTGGCAGGGCTTTCACAGCGACATCCTGAGAAAGCCGATCAGCTGGCAGGACGGCTACGTGATTCCGCCAACCGGGGCGGGACTGGGGGTCGAGCTCAATGAGGAATTCGCCCTGCGGCATCCATACCGCGGCGACCAGCTGCACCTGGAAATGCACGCACGGCCGGTGACTTGAAGTGCAGCTACCGATGATTCGGGCCCGGCGGCTCAGCGCGGCGCGCCACGACTTCGTAGCCGCGTTGTTCAGGTTCATTATCGGTGATCTGCGCCGGAAAGCCCTGGCCGCGAACTTGGATGCCGCAGGCCTCCTCGAGCCGCCGTATGATATTGGGCGAGAATTCGCGCGGACCGTAGCGCTGCTCGCCATCGCGGAAAATATCGAGTACCAGCGGCGAGAGCTCGAGCGGCACATGGTGGTCGCAGGCCAGCTTGTCGAACAGGCCAACGTCCTTGACCACCAGGTCGATGGTGAAATTGATGTCGCGGCTGCCGTTGAGAATCACCTGCGATTCGGTCTCGTGCACGAACGAGTTGCCCGAGGAAATGCGGATCGCCTCGTAAGCGGTGTTCATGTCGAGGCCCGCGACCGCGCACACAGTGAGCGCTTCGGCGAGCGCGGCAAGATGTACCGTGCACAGGTAGTTGGTCACCACTTTCAGGCGCGAGGCGCTGCCGAGCTCCCCGGTGTGCAGGATGCGCCGTCCGAGCGTGGTCAGCACCGGCAGTACGCGTTCAAAAGTCGTGCGCCGGCCGCCGGCGAAGATTGCAATGTTGCCGGTGGTGGCCCGATGACAACCACCGGATACCGGGCAGTCCATTACTTCGCCGCCCCGGGCCTCGACCTGGGCGCCGAGGCGCAGCACTTCGGCGTGATCGGTGGTGCTCATCTCGAGCCAGATCTGGCCGGCTCGCAAAGGTGCAAGAAAGCCATCATCGCCTTCCACCACGGCGGCGCACGCGGCTGGAGACGGCAGGCAGGTAATGATCAGGTCCACCGACTCGGCCAGCTGGCGCGGCGAGGCGGCAGCGGCAGCGCCGCGCTGCACCAGCTGCTGAACCCGCTGCGGATCGAGGTCGCATACCACCAGCGGATAGCCATTGCGAAGCAGCGTGCCGGCAAGCTTTGCGCCCACATTTCCCAGACCGATGAAGCCGATTTTCATGAACCACAACCCTCGCGCATGCGGCGGAACGCCGGCGCGACCTATTCTGTCAAAGCCGGGGCGCGGTTACGAATCGCTGCTTTACTATCAATAGCTTACGGCACGCCGAGATCCGCTGGCGCAGGTCATGTCGCGCTAAGGCATGCGCCGGTCGCTATATCGGCATTGCGGCGCATCGCCCGCCTGTACGATGACAATCAGGGACCTTCCGTGCGATAGCCGGGGAGAGCATCGATGGCCGACGGCCAGAACGAAGAGTTTGATCTCGACAGCCTGAACGATCAGGAACTGACCGAACAGGTGCACGATGATCTCTACAACGGCCTGAAGCAAGAGGTCGAGCACGCCACCCGGATCTTTCTCGGGCGCGGCTGGTTGCCTGAGAAGGTGCTGAACGACGCGCTGGTCGAGGGCATGCGCATCGTCGGCATCGATTTTCGCGACGGCATCCTGTTCGTGCCGGAAGTGCTGCTGGCGGCGAACGCGATGAAGGGCGGGATGGAAATCCTGCGCCCGCTGCTGGCCGAAACCGGCGTCGAGCCGATCGGCAAGATCGTCATCGGCACCGTCAAGGGCGACATTCACGACATCGGCAAGAACCTGGTATCGATGATGCTCGAGGGCGCCGGCTTCGAGGTCATCGACCTCGGCATCAACAATCCGGTGGAGAAGTACCTGGCCGCCATCGAACTGCACAACCCGGACATCCTCGGGCTGTCGGCGCTGCTGACCACCACCATGCCATACATGAAGGTGGTCATCGACACGCTCAAGGAAAAGGGCATTCGCGACAGGCTGATCGTGCTGGTCGGCGGCGCGCCGCTGAACGAGGAATTCGGCAAGGCGATCGGCGCCGATGCCTACTGCCGCGACGCTGCAATCGCGGTCGAAACCGCCAAGTCGATGGTGGCGGCGCGCCGGGCGGCGCGCTAGCGCGGCACATGTCCGCCGTCCTCGATCCAGGCCGTGTGCTGGTAATTGCCTGCGGTGCGCTGTCGCGCGAAATCACGGCACTGAAGCGCGCCAGCGGCTGGGCGACGCTCGACGTCACCTGCCTGCCGCCCGAACTGCACAACCGGCCGGAGCGCATCACGCCGGCGGTACGCGCCGCGATCGGCGCCGCGCGCGCCCGCTACCAGCATATCTTCGTGGCCTATGCCGACTGCGGTACCGGCGGCGCGCTCGATCGCATGCTGGCCGCTGAAGCTGTCGAGCGGCTGCCGGGCGCGCACTGCTACGAATTATTCGCCACCCCCGGCGTATTCGCGGCGCTGGCGCAGGCCGAGCCCGGCACCTTCTACCTAACCGATTTCCTGGTGCGGCATTTCGAGCGGCTGGTCGCGTCCAGTCTCGGCATCGACCGCCATCCGCAACTAATGGGCGAATACTTCCGCCATTATCGCCGGGTGGTCTACCTGGTGCAGGTGGCGGAGGCACAGCTCGAACTGCAGGCGCGCGCCATTGCTGAGCGCCTTGGGCTCACCTACGAGCAGCGCCTGACCGGCTATGGCAATCTGGCCGGCAGCCTGGCACGGCGGCTGGGGCGCACAGTGATACCGATAGCGATCGAAGCTGCGCGCGCACCACCGACGGCCTAGAGAGCAGAGGCGCGTGGCCCAGCTGATCATCATTTCGTGGCGCGACATTCCTGCACAGGTGATCGTCAAGCGCGGCCGCGAGACCGCCAAGCGGCCGCTGTCGCAACGCTTCCAGGAGGCGGTCGATCGTGCCGCAATGCGTGCCGGCAAAGGCAGCTCCGATGCCTATCTTGCCGACTGGAAGCGCAGCCCGCCGCGGGAGTGCGGCGATGACCTGCAGGCGGTCGCGGATGCCGAGGCCGCCGCCCTGGAAGCCCGCTACAGCGATGAGGATCTGGAGCGCCTGATCCGCGCCAAGGGCATCGATGAACGCCTCGCCGCCAGCGGCACGGCGGCCGACGGCCCCGGGGTGGGCTGATGTACAGCGTGCGCCTGTGGTCGGTCGGCCATGCGAGCGGGCTGAATCGCCTGTATTCGGGTTTCGAGCGGCTGCTGCTGCGGCTGGCGCCGTTGTTGCGTGCGATCGGCTATCAACGCCTGGAGCGGCCGTTCGCGGCCGTCGAGCGCAGCGTCAAGGGACTGCTGTTCGACTGCAGAATGTGCGGCAAGTGCGTGCTGGGATCCTCCGGCATGTCCTGTCCGATGAATTGCCCGAAGAACCTGCGCAATGGTCCATGCGGCGGCGTGCGCGAGGATGGCGCCTGCGAGGTCGATGCCGCGATGCGCTGCGTATGGGTGCTGGCGTTCGAGGGCGCCGGGCGCATTCCCGGCGGCCTCGACAAGATCCGCGTGCTCCAGGCACCGGTGGACCGGCGCCTGGAGGGGCGATCCGCATGGCTGCGTGTGGTGCGCGAGCGCACCGAGCCGGCGAGCCAGGCCGCGGCACGATGAAATTTGAGGACGAACCGGTGCCCGGCTATCCGCTGCCGATCCTGCCCGGGCACGTGTCCCCGGGCCGCTTCGAGCGCGTACTGCGCGCCGGCGTGTTCGCCGTGACCACGGAGCTTGCGCCGCCGGATTCAGCGGATCCGGAGGATGTCTATGCACGCGCACGCGTGCTCGATGGCTATGTCGATGCGATCAACGCCACCGATGGCTCCGGCGCAAACTGCCACATGTCGAGCCTGGCGGTGTGCGCATTGCTGACGCGCGTCGGCTATGCACCCGTGATGCAGATCTCCTGCCGCGACAAGAATCGCATCGCGATCCAGGGCGACATCCTGGGCGGTGCGGCCATGGGCGTATGCAACATGCTGTGCCTGACCGGCGATGGCGTACAGGCGGGCGATCATCCGCAGGCCAAGCCGGTGTTCGACCTGGATTCGGTGTCGCTGCTGGAGATCGGCCGCATGTTGCGCGATGAGCATCATTTCCAGAGCGGCCGCAAGCTCAGCTTCTCGCCGCGCGTGCTGTTCGGCGCCGGCGAGAATCCGATGGTGCCGCCGCTCGAGCACCGGGCGCTGCGCCTGGCCAAGAAGGTCGCCGCCGGCGCGCAGTTCATCCAGACACAGTATGTCTTTGACCTGCAGCGGCTGCGCTCCTTCATGTGCGGCGTGGAGGAGCTGGGGCTGCTCGATCGCGTCTTCCTGCTGATCGGCGTGGGTCCAATCCGGAGCGCCAGGGGCGCCGAATGGATGCGCCGGCAGGTGCCGGGTGTGCATATTCCCGATGCCGTCATCGAGCGGCTTGCGGGTGCGAAGGACCAGGCGCGCGAAGGGCGCAACGTCTGTGTCGAACTGATCCAGCAGATGCGCGCCATGCGTGGTGTCCATGGCGTACACGTGATGGCGTATCGCCAGGAAGAGGCGGTGGCCGAGATTATCACCAGATCCGGCGTGCTCGACGGGCGTACGCCCTGGCACCCGGGGCGCGACCAGAATTCTGCCGACAGGAAAGCATCATGACCGATACCGTATTGAGTTCCGCCACCCGCGAGGTCGTCATCGGATTCGACCGCCCGTTCGTCATCATCGGCGAGCGCATCAATCCCACCGGACGCAAGATCCTCGCCGCCGAGATGTCGGCCGGCGACTTCAGCCGCGTCGAGGCCGATGCCCGGGCGCAGGTGGAAGCCGGGGCCCACATGCTCGACGTCAACGCCGGTATCCCGCTGGCGGACGAACCGGCAATCCTGGCGAAGGCGATACAACTGGTGCAGTCGATCACCGAGGTCCCGCTGTCGATCGACTCCTCGATCGTCGCGGCGCTCGAGGCCGGGCTTGCGGTCTACAAGGGCAAGGCGCTGGTCAACTCGGTCACCGGCGAGGAGGAGCGGCTCGAGAGCGTGCTGCCGCTCATCAAGAAATACGGCGCGGCGGTGGTCGCGATCTCCAACGATGAGACCGGCATCTCCGAGGATCCGGACGTGCGCTTCGAGGTGGCGAAGCGCATCGTGCATCGCGCGCGCGATCACGGCATTCCGGTGTCCGATATCGTGGTCGATCCGCTAGTGATGCCGATCGGTGCGATCAACCGCGCCGCAGTGCAGGTCATGCGGCTGGTGCATCGGCTGAAGACCGAGCTCAAGGTCAACACCACCTGCGGCGCCTCCAACATCAGCTTCGGCCTGCCGCGACGCAATGGCATCAATGCCGCGTTCCTGACCATGGCGATCGGCTCCGGCATGACTTCGGCAATCACTAACCCAATGCATCCCGAGGTGCTGGAAGCAGTGCTGGGTGCCGATGTCATGATGGGCCACGATCCGGACTGCGCCCGCTGGATCAAAAAGTTCCGCGAACCGCCGCCGACCGGCGCCGACGGCGAGGCCGGCCGCGGCCGCCGCGAAGGCGGTCACCGCCGCCGCCCGACTCCGGCCGCGTAGCGCGCAGCCGTGGCCGCAGCCGACGCCCTGGTGGTTTTCATGCCGTCCGGCAAGCGCGGGCGCTTCGAGCTGGGAACCCCGCTGCTCGCGGCCGCGCGCACGCTCGGCGTGGACATCGACTCGGTGTGCGGCGGCCGGGCGCTGTGCACGCGCTGCCAGGTGCTGATTGCAGAGGGCGAGTTTGCCAAGCACAACGTGCGCTCCTCGGCTGGTCACCTGTCGGCGATCTCGGCGCCCGAGCAGAAGCTGATCGACCGCAAGCACCTGGCTGCCGGACGCCGGCTGTCGTGCCAGGCACGCGTGCAGGGCGATGTGGTGGTCGATGTGCCGGCCAGCAGCCAGGTGCACCGGCAGGTGGTGCGCAAGGCCGCCGAGGTCATCGACATCGATCTGTATCCGGTGATCACGCTGCACTACGTCGAAGTGGCCGAGCCGGACATGCATGATCCCAGCGGCGACCTGACGCGGCTCGCCAATGCGCTGGCGAGCGAATGGCAGCTCACCGATCTCGAGTGCGATCTGCGCGTGCTGCGGGGCCTGCAGGCCACGCTGCGCAAGGGACTGTGGAAAGTGACGGTCGCGGTGCACGATCGCTCGCGCATCGTGTCGGTGTGGCCGGGCCTGCACGATAAGGTGTATGGACTTGCCATCGACGTCGGCTCGACCACCATTGCAGGGCACCTGTGCGACCTGACCAGCGGCGATATCGTCGCTGCCGCCGGGCTGATGAACCCGCAGATCCGGTTCGGCGAGGATCTGATGAGCCGCGTGTCGTACGCGATGATGAACCCGGACGGCGCGGCGCAGATGACCACGGCGGTCAGGGGTGCGCTCAGTGAACTTGCGGGCGAGGTGGCACGCTCGGCCGCTATCGGCTGCGACGCGATCCTCGAGATGACCCTGGTCGGCAACCCGATCATGCACCACCTGGTGCTGGGGCTCGATCCGGTGGAACTCGGCGGCGCGCCGTTTGCGCTTGCGGTCGACAGCTCGGTCACCGTGACGGCCCACGAACTTGGCATTGCGGTCAATCCGAACGCCCGCATCTACGTGCTGCCCTGCATAGCCGGGCACGTCGGCGCCGACACTGCCGGCATGATCCTGGCGGAGCGCCCTGACCTGACTGACCGCATGACGTTGCTGGTGGACGTCGGCACCAACGCCGAGATCGTGCTCGGCAATCGCGACAAACTGGTCGCATGCTCGAGCCCTACCGGCCCGGCCTTCGAGGGCGCGCAGATCAGTTGCGGACAGCGGGCAGCGCCGGGGGCGATCGAACGCGTACGCATCGATCGTGACACGCTCGAGCCGCGCTTCAAGGTCATCGGTTCCGATCTGTGGTCGAACGAACCGGGATTCGCCGCCGTGGTCAGCACCACCGGCGTTACCGGTGTGTGCGGCTCGGGCATCATCGAGGTGCTGGCGGAACTGTATCTGGCCGGTGTCATCAACCAGGACGGCGTCATCGACGGCTCGCTGGCCGCGAGGACGTCGCGAGTATTCGCCAGCGGCAGGACATTCTCCTACCTGCTGGCCGACGGTGAACCGCGACTGACGATCACGCAGAACGACGTGCGTGCGATCCAGCTGGCCAAGGCCGCGCTGTACGCGGGCATCCGGCTGCTGATGGAGCGGCTCGGAGTCGAGCGTGTCGATCGCATCCGCCTGGCCGGCGCGTTCGGCACTCATATCGACGTCAAGTACGCGATGGTGCTCGGCATGATTCCCGACTGCGAACTCTCGCAGGTCGCCTCTGCCGGCAATGCCGCGGGCACCGGCGCCCGCATCGCGCTGCTCGACTCGCGCTCACGCGCCACGATAGAAGCCATCGTACGGCGAGTGGAGAAAATAGAGACTGCACTCGAGCCGCGCTTCCAGACGCATTTCGTTGAGGCAATGGCGATACCGCACAAGACTGCGCAGTACATCCACCTGCGCGCAGCCGTGGAATTGCCGCCGCCGAAGGCAGTGGTGCAGGGCGACGGGCGCGAGCGACGCAACCGCCGCGCACAGCCGCAGGGCTAGGCGCCGCGGGCGCGCGCCAGTGGCGTCAGACGTTCGAGTCGGGGAATGAAGCCTTGCGGCGCTGCATGAAGTCCAGCAGCGCCTCATCGATCGCCGGGTCGAGCGGCGGGGCCTGATACTCGGCCAGCCGCTTCTTCCACAGCACATTGGCTCGCCTGGCCATGTCACTGGCGCCTTCAGCCTCCCACTGCTCGTAGCTGTTGTTGTCGGCCAGTGTCGAGCGATAGAACGCGGTCTCGAAGTTGGCCTGTGTATGGGCGCAGCCGAGGAAATGCTTGCCAGGACCGACTTCCCGGATCGCGTCCATCGCCTGGCCGTTGTCGGACATGTCCACGCCCGCCAGGAAGGTCTGCATCATGCCGGCCTGATCGACGTCCATCATGAACTTCTCGTAGCCCATCGCCAGCCCGCCCTCGAGCCAGCCGGCGACGTGCAGTACGAAGTTGACCCCCGCCAGGCAGGTCGGCAGCAGCGTATTGGCCGATTCGAACGCCGCCTGGGCATCGGGGATCTTCGATGCACACAGGCAGCCGCCGGAGCGAAACGGCACGCCGAGCCGGCGCGCCAGGGCGGCCATGACGTACAGCACCAAGGCCGGCTCCGGCGTTCCAAAGGTAGGCGCACCGGACTGCATCGAGATCGACGAGGCGAAGCTGCCAAAGATCACCGGCGCCCCGGGGTTCACCAGTTGCGCAAATGCCATGCCGGCGAGCGCCTCGGCCAGCGTCTGCGCCGCGGTGCCCGCTACCGTCACCGGCGACATTGCGCCGGCGAGGATAAACGGCGTCACGATCACGGCCTGGTTGGCGCGCGCGTAGACCTTGAGCGCGCCGAGCATGGTCGAGTCGAAGGTCATCGGCGAGTTGGCATTGATGAGACTGACCAGCACGGTGCGCGGGCGTGCGCTGGCCGGGTCGATGTATTCCGGCCCGAACAGGATCTTCGCCATCTCCACCGTGTCGGCCGCGCGTTCCGGATGCGTGACCGAACCCATGAACGGCTTGTCGCTGTACTTGATATGACTGTAGACCATGTCGAAATGGCGCTTGTTGACCGGCAGGTCCACCGGTTCGCAGATGGTGCCGCCCGAGTGGTGCAGCGACGGCGCCATGTAGGCGAGCTTGACGAAATTCCTGAAATCCTCGATGCGGGCGTAGCGCCGGCCCTCGTCGAGATTGCGGATGAACGGCGAACCATAGGCCGGCGCAAACACGGTGTGCTTGCCGCCGATCGGCACATTGTGCGCGGGATTGCGCGCGTACTGGGTGAACTCGCGCGGCGCGCTGTCGCGGATCAGTGAGCGGCACAGGTCGCGCGGGAAGTGCACGCGCTCGCCCTTGACGTCGGCGCCGGCCGCTCTCCAGAGCGTCAGCGCCTCGGCGTCGTCGCGAAAGTCGATGCCGATCTCCTCCAGGATGGTGTCGGCATTGCGCTCGATGGTGACCAGGCCCTGCTCATCGAGCACTTCATAGAAGGGCAGTGCGCGCGTGATGTAGGGAATGGTGACGGCGGAGCGCGCCGCCCGCGCGGCACGCTTGGCCTCGCGTCCGCCACCGCGGTTGCGCCGTGTCGATAGGGCTTGCTGGTCATCCATGGGGACCCGACCTCCTGCCGCAATATACAAGTATGGGGAGGCGGGCGGGACCCGGCTGATCCTATTGCGGCATTGGCTTGCCCCGGCGCGACATCTGCTTTTAGTCCCTGAGCCGTTCGCGCACATACTCGGCGAGCTGCCACAGCGCCTTTTCCAGATGGCTGAAACGGCCGGGAAGCGCACCGCGGGTGGCGGCGCCGCGCTGCTGCATGACGTTGACGGCTATGTCCTCGTCGTTGACCACTATCAGGAACTCGCGCTCGGCGGCCATCTTCTGCTCATAGTCCGGCTGTGCGGCCGCGTCGCGATGCACCAGGATGTGAGCCTGGAAACGGGTGCGGGCGGCTGCGTCCGGTTGCAGGCAGAACCAGAAAACACGATCCGGCAGGACATTGAACAGCTGGTAGGGATAGACCAGGTAGAGCCGGAATTCGTGCCGCTCCTGCGGCGTCATCTGACCCAGCGGCGGAAAACCGGCAGCGACCTGGGCGTCGGGCAGGTCGGCGCGCGCCGGTGCGTGGCCTACAGTCCAGGCGCCGCGGCCATCTTCGACGTACGTCAGTCGTGCCGGATAGGCGCGCTCGAAGGTTTCCGGGTGCGCGGCAATGTGGTGGTAGCACTCCATGAACGTCTCGACCACGATCTTCCAGTTGATCGGGCAGTCGTACTCGAGGGTGCTGGCAATCACCCAGTCCTGGGGCGCGGATCTGGCAAGCACACCGGTCAGTTCGCTCAACTGCGGGGTCAGAGGCGCGGCAGCGGGCGAGAAGTTTAGGTAGATGAAGCCGTCTACGATCTCGGTGCGGTACTCGGGCAGGCGGCAGTTGTGCGGGTCGAATTCGATCTGGTCCATAAGAGGCGCGCCGAGCAGGCGGCCGTCGAGGCCGTAGGCCCACTTGTGAAATGGACAGGAGAATCGCCTGGTATTGCCGCTGCCGTTTACCAGCGGCGCCCAGCGGTGCAGGCAGATGCGCGACAGCGCGCGAATGCGGTCGGCGGCGCGCACCACGACCAGCATCTCGCCGAGCAGGTCGAGCGTAAAGTAGTCGCCAGGCTTTGCCAGCTGTGATACGTGGCCGATAACCAGCCATTGCTTGCGGAAGATGCGCTCTACCTCCAGCCGGAAAAACGCATCGGAGGTATAGGCCTCGGGCGGCAGTGTTGTCGCCTGGGCCAGAGGCTGATTGGCTCCGGCCAGCACCGCGCTGAGCAGCGCATCGACGCCGCCGCCAGGGATATTTTCGTCCGCGCTGAGTGAACTGCCGTCCATCGACACCCTCTGGGTCGGATGTCATGCAAGACGCGAACCAGCACCCATGGCGCCGTTGCGCGCCGGATCGGGTTGGTGGCGGGGCACTCGTCGCAAATAAACCACTGATTCCAAAGATTTCCGGTAACGGCCGGCGGCCCGACTGCTGATGGGGCGCATTTCCGGCGCCGCGGCTGGCGCGCACTATTATCCGCGGCCCGCGCGGTTATGCGCGATTTTGGGACGTCGCGATGCGACATCGGCGCTCGCCAGGATTGCCACGGCCGCAGTCCTGGCGCCTGAAAGCTGGCCGACCTGGCTTCCGATTTCTGGCTTCACCGTAGGACAAACACTGACAGAAAATTTTTCATGGTCCCACGCGATGGATAGTTCGGGGCTGGTTCAGCCAAGCGGCGCCAGTGAGTAGAAGTAGGTAGGCAGAATTTCCCGCTCGTCGCCCGACGAATTTTTCTGGAGACCGGAATGACCGACATGGCAGCAAATTGGATGGTTGGCCGCTCGGCCGCAATTCAGGCGGTGCGCGACCTAGTGGACAAGGTGGCCCCTACTGACGCCACCGTGCTGATCTCCGGCGAGAGCGGTTCCGGCAAGGAACTGGTGGCCCAGGCGATTCATGCGCGCAGTGGGCGTGGAGCCGGTCCTTTTCTGGGTATCAACTGCGGCGCCTTGCCCCCAACGCTGATTGAGTCGGAGCTGTTCGGCTTTGAACGCGGCAGCTTCACCGGTGCAGCGCGCAGTCATGCCGGCATGGTCGAGCGCGCATCCGGCGGCACGCTGTTCCTGGATGAGGTGACCGAGATGAGCGCCGACATGCAAACGCGGCTGCTGCGCTTCCTCGAGACGCGCTGCTTCTTCCGCGTCGGCGGTACGCAGGAGATCAAGACCGACGTACGCGTGGTCGCCGCCACCAACCGCTCGCCGGTACAGGCGGTGCGCGATGGCAGCCTGCGCGAGGACCTGCTGTATCGTCTCGCAGTATTTCCGATCATGCTGGCCCCGCTGCGTGAGCGTGGCGAGGACGTGGTGCTGCTGGCAGAACACTTCCTGGGCGAGATCAATGCGCGCAATGGCACCGCCAAGGTATTCAGTGGCAGCGCGAAACAGACCCTGTGCGCTTATCGCTGGCCCGGCAACGTGCGCGAACTCAAGAACGCCGTCGAGCGCGCGTACATCATGAGCGAGCATGAGCTGCAGCTGCAGCCCATGAACCTGCACACCAGCGGCGGTGATGGCGAGGCGACGCATGCGGATGCCGAGGGCATCAGCGTGCCGATCGGATCGTCGCTGGCGGAGGCGGAACAATGGTTGATTGAAGCGACCCTGGCGCACTGGGCGGGTAACAAAAACCGCGCGGCGAAGACGCTGGGATGCAGTCTGAAAACGTTGTATAACAAGCTTGCAATTTACGGACAACAACAGCAGGGCATGGAAACGCACGCCTGATTGCGTGGGTCTTCCAGAGGGATGGTTAATTCAATGACAAGAGTGTTGCTGGCGGACGACCACGCGATGGTGCGTGCTGGTCTGCGTCAATTCCTGGTGGACGATCGCAGTATTACCGAGATCGGCGAGGCTGCTTCCGGCAACGAAACGCTCGACAAATTGCGTTCCGGCAGCTGGGACCTGGTAATCCTCGATATAAACATGCCGGACCGCAGTGGCCTGGACATACTGCGCTACATCCGAGCCAGCTATCCGGACACCAAGGTGCTGGTGCTCAGCGGCTTTCCCGAGCGTCAATATGCCATCAATGTGCTGAAGGCCGGGGCCGGCGGATACCTGCCCAAGGAGTGCGCCCCCGAGGAGCTGCTCAAAGCGACGCGCACCGTAATGCAGGGGCGGCGCTATGTCAGCGCCAACCTGGCCGAGCTACTGCTATCTGACCTCGACGGTGACAGCGATCAGCCGCTGCATCGCCGCCTGTCGGAACGCGAATTCCAGATCTTCTGCAAGCTTGCGACCGGCAGGGCGGTCTCCTCGATCGCGGATGAGCTGTGCCTGTCGGTAAAAACGGTAAGCACCTATCGGACGCGCATCCTGGAGAAGATGAGCCTCGCGACTAATGCCGATATCACGACCTACGCGCTCAGGAACGGAATCATCCAATAGGAGGCCTCGTGTAGGCCTTTTCCGATGGCGGCGGACTGGCGGCGCACTCTATAAATCGCAGCGTACCGACCGACAAATCCCTAGTCACGGATGCGAAAGATGTGTTTCTCGATTCCGCTGAAATGAGTTCACGAAACCTCTCGGTGCTGCTTGTGGAAGATTCCCGAGTGCTGGCCGAGCGGCTGCGCGAGTCGGTGCTGAGCGTGCCGGGAGTGCAGCTGACCGGGACAGTGGACAGCGAAGCCGACGCGGTAGCGGCGTTGCAGCACCATCCGGTCGATGTGCTTCTGCTGGATCTGCATCTGCGCCAGGGAACGGGTTTCGGGGTGCTGCGGGCGATCCCCGGCAGCCCTGCCAGGAAGGTGGTGGTCATCGTGCTCACCAACTATGACCTGACGGAGTATCGCCGCGCCGCGGCAGCGCTAGGTGCGCGCCATTTCCTCGACAAGATGCGCGACTTCGATCGCCTGCCGACCCTGTTGCAGCAGATCGGGAATGATATCGACGCCGCCGCCGACGAACAGCCGAACTGATACCGCTGCAGCGGCGCGACGGGCATCATCGGCGTGCGTCAGAAGGCCGGTGCGTCAGTAGGCGCCTGCTGCCGCGCCCAGGCCGCGCGACTCAGGATCCTTCAATACCGCCGCCAGTGGCATGCGCGCGCGTATTTGTGTGCCGCCCTGCGCCGGCGACTCTACATCGAGCGTGCCGCCAAAACTGCGTACCCGATGACGCATCATCGCCAGGCCCTGCGAGCCGACCGCATCGCGCCGATCCGGATCGATGCCGCTGCCATTATCCTCGATCACAATAATCAGCTCGTCGCTGCGCACCGCAACTTCGACGCGCACCTGGGTGGCGCGGGCGTGCTTGACAACATTGACCAGCGATTCCTGCACCAGCCGAAACGACGTGATCGCCGCATCGTCGATCAGGAGGGGCTCTTGCTCCGGGTAGATCTCGCTGTACTGCAGGCCGGCGCGCGTGCAGGTCTCCTGCGTGATCCAGCGCACCGCTGGCAGCAGGCCCATGTTATCGAGCAGTGTAGGGCGCAGGTTTTCGACGATCCGGCGCTTGAAGTCGACACCGTCGTCGAGCACCTTCATGACCCGTGCCCAGCGCGACTGGGTGTCCGGGCTGGCATTGGGCAGGCGCTTCTGCAACCAGGACGCGTCCATCTTGACGGCGATCAACAGGCCGCCGAGTTCATCGTGCAGCTCGCGCGCCAGCGATGCCTTTTCCTTCTCAGATAGTCGCTGCAGGTGGCTCGAGAGAGCTGACAGCTCGACTGTGCGGCGCCTGACGCGCCGCTCCAGTTCTTCGTTCTCGGTGGCCAGCTGTTCGGTGAGCTCGGCGCGCCGGCGCGCCTGGCGGGCCGAGAGCGCCGCGGCCAGGATCAGCAGCAGGAAATTGAGCATTGCTACGCCGCCCATGAGTGCGCGCGATACCTGTTGCAGCCGCCCGGCGCGGGCCAGCGCGACGCCGACTTCATCGCGCTGCATGTTGCGCAGCCGCAGGGCTTCATCGAGGATCTCGCCGGTGGTGCGGCTTCCAAGACCGGTGCGCATCAGTGCCAGGGCCTGCTCCGAGCCCTGTGAACTATGCAGCGCCAGCGAGGCCGCCAGCTCGCCCAGCTTGGCTCCGACCAATACCCGCAGGTGGCGCACCAGGCCGCGCTGATCGACGCTGATCAGCGGCCGCTCGTTATCGCGGAACTGGTCGGCAATCGAGTTGAGCGTCGGTTCTACCCGATCACGTGCTGCCTGGTAGGACTGCAGGTACTTGTCGTCATCGGTCAGCAGATAGCCGCGCTGGCCGGCATCGGCATCCGCCAGCTCGCCCAGCAACTCGACCAGCAGTACCTGGCGTTGCTGCGACAGGCTAATGACGTGATTGATCCGCTGCTGTCCGCTCTGATTGATCTCGGCGATCACCACCAGTGCTACCAGCAGCACGAATGCCACCGCCAGCGCGATTGCGCGCGATACACGCCCGGTAACAATCATGATTCGTACGCTGTGAGCTGGTTCCTACAATGCCTGGCGCGCACTGCCGACAATATAGCGGAATACCCTATGCCATGCTTTAGCGGTCCGACAGTCCGAGTGGCATTCATAGCAACGAGAATTCGCACCGTTGTCAGCATATCCGGCCAGCTCCCAGGCAGATCAGTTTCACCCGTTCCTGAGCGGAGTCGCGGAAATCCGTCGCCGTGCGCGCGGTGATATCGACGACGGCAGGGCGGACGCCGTACTGCGGCTGCTGAACGCGGCGCTCGCCACGGAACTCATTTGTGCACTGCGCTACCGGCGCTATTGCGCCATGAGTCCGCAAGGGCTCGCCGATACGTTGCGCAGCGAGTTCGGCAAGCGCGCGCAGGAAGAGCAGGGCCATGCGCAGCAGATCGCGGCGCGCATCGTCGAGCTCGGAGGCGAGCCCGATCCTGATCCGCCGAGCGCTGCGGAGTATGACGACGATTACACGCAGGGCGAGGACCTGGCCGACATGCTGGCCGAGGACCTGATCGCAGAGCGCATCGCCATGGATACCTATCGCGAAATCATCCGCTTCGTCGGCGACAGCGACTGCACCACGCGACAGCTGTTCGAATCCATTGTCGCGGTCGAACAGGAACACGCCGCGGGCCTGGCGAGCGTGCGCGAGGATATCCGTCGCCACAATCACGCCGCCGCCGGCGCGAATCACATTGCCCAGCCGCTCGAGGGACTGCGCTGAGCTGAGCGCCGCGGCCAATCGCGCAGCCACCTGATCAGCGGGTCGCGTCCGGCTTGCGTCCCGGGTACATGATCCCGGGATCGGCCGCGTCGTCACCCTTGGACCGGTCACGGCCGCGCTCTTCGGCCAGGGCGAGATCGCGCGCCTCCTTGGGCGAGGACGGGGCCGCCTGGCGCGCCAGCGACTCGACATCCGCCTTAGCCACGAACTCTTCGCTCTCGTTGCGGAAACGGCGTGCGGCCTGATAGTCGCCTTCGCCCTGGATCGGCTGCTGAGCGTCGCCTTTGCCGCTATCCTTCACGTCTTTGGCGTCGGGCTGGCTGGCCTTGGCTGACCGCTGGTGCTCCTGATGCTCGCTCATGCTGCCTCCGCCGTCTGTGTGGATATGGGGTATGGAATGTCGAGCATAGGACCAGTTGCCCCAGCACCGATCGCCGCGCTCGTCCGTATCTGCTGTCGGCGCCCGCCGACCGGGGGCTGCCGGGAGATCCCTGCAATGGTGCACCGGGGTTGGCGCGTGCGCCGCGGAGGTTCAACCTGCCGCGCTCCTGCAGTGGTGCTGCCCGGGGCGCCGGTAGCTGCGCCCGGGGGTCCGCTGAACGATGCAACCCATTATAAAATATAGTAATGCTTCGCTCACCGCAGAATGTTCGCGCGGCCTGCGCCTGCTGCCGCAAACCGTTGGCATATCGGTTGCATTAATGAATCCAACAGGCGATTTCGTCTGCTGCAAGTGCGGCCTTATCAGGCCAACGGCAACGCTGCCGGCAATAGCGCTCATCTCACACCCCCCGCGGTGAGCGCCGAATGTCGGCAGCGTTTTTTTGCCCAGCGGGCCCTGCAGCCGTTGTGGGGCTGCCATTCAGCGGCGAGTGCTAGAGTGCAGGTTCTTTCAAAGGACCTCCCGGGGATGCCTCGGTTTCGCCTGCCCAGCGCGGCCGCCGCCGCCCGCTTTATCAGCATCGATCTGCAGAATGTGCGTCTGTCCCTGGGCGGCAAGGCGGTGCTGCGTGGCATTGACTGGCGGATTCGCCCCGGCCAGCGCTGGGTACTGCTCGGTCCGAACGGCGCCGGCAAGACGCAGTTGCTGAAACTGCTGGCCGGCGATGTCTGGCCCAGCCCCGCAAGCCCGAAGAGCGCGCAGCGGCGACGCTATCGCTATCGCGGCGAGAGCTTCGAGGACCCGTACGGCATCAAGCAGGAAATTGCCTACCTGGGCGTGGAACGACAGGACCGCTATGAACACTACGGCTGGAATCAACGGGTTGAGACTGTCGTCGGCACCGGACTGCATCGTACCGACATCGCGCTCGAGCCACTGACGGCGCCCGCGCGGCTGCGCATCGCGCGGCTGCTGCGCTGGCTGCGGATCGATGCACTCGCGCAGCGTCGCTTCCTGACGCTGTCCTATGGAGAGCGCCGCCTGGTGCTGCTGGCGCGCGCGCTGGCATGGGCGCCGAAGCTGCTGTTGCTGGATGAGATCTTCAACGGCCTGGATGCGCCCAATCGCGAGCGCGTGCAGCGTTGTCTTGAACTGCTCGGCCGTTCAGCACTGCCATGGGTCCTGACATCGCATCGCGCCGAGGATATTCCGGCGACTGCGACTCACCTATGCGTGCTTATGGCCGGACGCATCACGCAGCGTGGCCGTCTAGGCGTGCGCGCGCATCGCCCGGTGGCAGCGGCCGATGTGGCTGCCATTGACGACCTGCGGTCATCGACTGCACTGCCGGCCGCGCCCAGCGGCGGCGGCGCTCTGGTAGCCCTCAGGCGCGTCGCGGTGTGGCGCGAGGGTGTCGCGGTACTGCGCCAGCTTACGTTGCAGATTCGCCGCGGCGACTGCTGGGTGGTACATGGCGTCAATGGCAGCGGCAAGTCGAGCTTGATCCAACTGCTGCACGGCGATCTGAGTGCGGCGAGTGGCGGCTCGATAACACGCGCCGGGATCAAGAGCGGCGTGCCGTTGGCGCTATTCAAGCGCCGCGTCGGGCTGGTTAGCCCGGAACTGCAGCTGTTGCAGCCTCGCGATCTGAGTGCCGAAGAGATCGTCGCCTCGGGGCTGCAAGCCAGCATTGGCCTTAACGCGACGCTGACCGCGGCGCAATGCAAGCGAGCCAGGCGCGCGCTGCGGCGCGTCGGCGCGCTGACGCTGGCCGTGCGCCCGCTACGCGAGCTGTCCTACGGGCAGCAGCGCAGGATCCTGTTCGCCCGCGCGCTGGTCCACGGCCCTGCTATGCTGCTGCTCGATGAGCCCTATGCCGGAGTGGATGCACGCACGCGGACAGGACTGCGCTCGCTGGTACAACGCGCCTTCGATTCCGGTATCACGGTCGTGATCGTGACGCATCATCGTGACGAGTGGCCGCGCGGCGCAACCCACGAACTTGAACTGGCCCACTCGCGGGTGATCTATTGCGGCCCGCTGCGTCCGCGACGCGCGTTGCGGCAAAAGCATCGGGCATGAAGTTACGCGCCGTGTTCATAGGCGCTGTCGCTGTTGCTGTCGCGCTGGCGCTGGCGTTGTGCCTGCCATGGCCTGGCTTGCTGGCCCGGCATGGCCCCGGGGCACGCGTGATGGTCAGTGGCGGCGACGCCGGCGGGCTGCCGCGCGTGCAGCCACAGGAAGCGCATATCGATGCCAGCGCGCTCGAGCGCGCCGGTCGCGATGCCGCTGCCGATGGCCTGCAGGCCTTGGTCATCATGCGCCACGGTTATATCGTGTTCGAGCGCTACGGGCACGGCATGCACGCCGACAGCATGATTGATTCCGGCGCCTTTGCGCAGGTGCTGCTGGCGCTGCTCACCGGCATCGCGGCACACGACAACAGCCTGCCCCTGCTGACGCTGAACGGCTTTGATCCGTCGCGGCTGCGCACGGCGATCGAAGCGGGCACCCATCAGAGCTATCCGGACTACCTGTCGCTGCATCTGTGGCGTCGCCTGAATGCCGCGCCGGCCTGGATCGCATTGCCCGACGCTGGCGCCGCAACTGGAGATGGCGCCAGCGCGCCGGCCGACTGCTGCTTTCACGCTCGACTGCTGGACTGGCTGCGGGTGGCCTGTGTGCTGCTCGATGACGGGCATTTTGAAGGCAAGTCGGTCGTGCCTGCGGGTTGGGTGGCGCGCATGCGTCGTCCGGTATCCGCCAGCGGCGCGGACGGCTTCGGTGTCGAGCTCGCATCTGCGGCGCATGGCGCCGAGCCGTTTGCGAGCGATGATGTGTTCTTTGTTCGCGGTCCGGGCCGCTGGCGTCTGTGGCTGATGCCGACACTCGATCTTGGTGTGCTGTTCGGCTCGCAGTCCGACATCGCAGCGGGCTGGGACGAGACGCGCCTGGCGAACCTGGTGATTCGTGCGGTCGCCGAGCGCCCGGAGCAGCGCAGCGCCGGCTCGCAGCTGCAGCAGCTGGTACCTGGTCATTGAGCAGCAGCAATCCCATCGCGCTGAGGCTGAAACCGCTGCAGGCGCTGTTCGTCGTCGTCGTGATCGACGTACTGGGCTTCGGCATCGTGATTCCGCTGATTCCCTACATGGCGGCGCAGTTTGGGGCCTCTCCGGCGCTCAATACATGGATTCTGGGGATCTATTCGTTTTCTCAGCTGCTGGCGGCACCGCTGTGGGGACGGCTGAGCGATCGCTTCGGCCGCCGTCCGATACTATTGAGCAGTATGCTCGGCGCCTGCGCATCGTACCTGATGCTGGCGTTTGCGCATTCGGTCGCGGCGCTGTTCGTAGCGCGGGCGCTGGCCGGGTTCATGGCTGGAAATCTCTCCGCCGCGATGGCCTACGCCTCCGACATCAGCCGGCCGGCGGAGCGCGCCAGAACCATGGGCACAGTGGGGGCGGCAATCGGCATCGGCTTCATGCTCGGACCTGCGATCGGCGGCACGCTGGCAGGAGAGCAGCTGCAGGGTGCGGGCCTGATGCGGCCGGCACTGGTGTCGGCGGCGGCCAGCGGGCTGGCGATGCTGCTGGTGCTGTTCGTTCTGCCCGAGAGCCAAAGCGCGCAGCAGCGGCGCGCGCACGCCGGCAGCGAGCCGCGAGTGCGCGCCTGGGAGCTGCTGCGCCGGCTACCGGCATTGCGCTGGCTGACGCTGGCCACGCTGCTGGTGACATTTGCGCTCTCCACGCTGGAATCGATCTTCGCCATCTGGGCCATGAACCGATATCACGTCGGCCCGCGCACGGTCGGCATGGCGCTGTTCGCACTGGCCATCGTCGCGGTAGCAACGCAGGGCGGCCTGGTGCGCAGGCTCGCGCCGCGCTATGGAGAGACACGGCTTGCGATTGCGGGCATCGTATTGCTCGCCGCCGGCGTCGCCAGCGTGGCCTTCGGGGCCGCGCTACCGCTGGTGATACTCGGAATGATGGCCTGCGGACTTGGTGCCGGACTGTTCAATCCCAGCGGTCTCGCACTTGCCTCGCGCGAGGCGCAGGCGCACAACCGCGGCGCCGTGATGGGGACCTATCAGTCGGGTGCGGCGCTGGCCCGCGTGCTGGCGCCGTTCGCGTCCGGTCCGACCTACATGCACATCGGGCCCGGCGCGCCGTTCCTGCTGGCCGCAGTGGTGACGTCACAGGCGCTATGGTGCATTCTCGGCGTGCGCCGGGCGCATGCCGCCGGAAACACGGCCAGTGATGCCGGCGTCAGCCAACGGGGAGTTCCATGAGTTCCGGAATCTACACCCTCGGCGAGCGGCGCCTGGTGACCGCCGGTGATGATTTCTACATCGCGCCCGGTGCGCGGGTGATCGGATCGGTCGTGCTGGGCGCCGGCGCCAGCCTGTGGTTCAACTGCGTATTGCGTGCCGACGACGAGCGCATCGAAGTCGGCGACGGCAGCAACGTGCAGGACGGCAGCGTGGTGCACGCGGACACGGGCGCGCCGACGCTGCTTGGGCGGCAAGTGAGCGTGGGGCACATGGTGATGCTGCACAGCTGCGTGGTCGGCGACGAGACGCTGATCGGCAACGGCGCCATCGTGCTCGACCGTGCGCGCATCGGCCGGCACTGCATCATTGCGGCCGGCTCGCTGGTGCCGCCTGACCGCGAAATCCCGGATGGCTCGGTGATGATGGGCTCGCCGGCGAAGCTGGTGCGCGAGGCAACCGCCCGGGATCTGGCGATGATCGCCCAGGCTGCGGCGCACTACCGCGCGCGCCTGCAGAGCTATCGCAGGCTGCTGCAGCCCGGGCGCTGAAGCCGTCGGCCGTCGGCCGCCGGGCGCGCGGCGCGCCCTAGTGCCGCAGGGGTTTTTTCAGAAAGTCGTCGCGATTGGCCGACTGCAGCAACGCGTGGAGGGCGTCGCTGCCACGCATCAGTTTCATCGGCACCTCGACCCCGGCGGCGCCGGTATTCCAGACACTGCGAAAGAACTGTGGCAATGACGTTACCCGGTGGCCGGCGACTTCGACGATGACATCGCCGAGCCGCACGCCGGCACGGTGTGCCGGTCCGTCGCGTGTCAGGCCCGCGACTATGATGTGATCGGCCTGTTCCGCGGTATACAGGCCGAGCCACGGACGCGGCGTGCGCCGCGGCCGCCCAAGTTCGATCATGTCCTCGAGCACCGGCTCGAGCAGATCGATCGGCACGAACATGTTGGCGTCGAAGCCCTCCTGCGCCAGCGATTCCTGCACGAACAACGAACCTATCCCGAGCAGCAGGCCGTCGCTACCGACCAACGCAGTGCCGCCCCACCGCGGGTGGGGTGGCGCGGTAAACAGCGCCTCATCCAGCAGGTATTCCCAATAGCCGGCAAATTCACGACGCGCAATCAGCTGCGCTTCGAGCGAGTGGCGTTCACCACCGTGGCCCACGACCAGTACGCGATCGCCGAGCGCCAGTGTCGCAGCCGAGCCGCGCTCGATCGCCGGTGCATCCAGTACTCCGAGCGGTTGCACCAGGCCGAAGCCGCTGGCCTGGTCGTAGGCCAGCGGACACGCCTCGACCACCCGGCCGTCCAGGTTGGTGAGCCAGATGGATTCGGCCTCGGTGATCAGATAGCCGATGGTCAGCACCAGCTTGCGCTCGGCGCTGCGGATCACGACACCTGAGCCCAGCCGTTCGGTGCCGAGGAACGGCGCGGTATAGCCGTCGGCACTGGCCTCGGTATGTACCAGCACCACCGAGCGATAGATCGGCGTCAGGTCGACATTGAACCGGCTCTGCTGCGGTCGCAGCTGTTCGGGCAGTTCCCACGGTGGGCTGTTGGCCATCCCGCAATGCTAATCCAATGCCGCAGCGAATTGCCTGCACACCGGCTCGCGGGGCGTCTCGATCAGAACGTAAGGCTGGTCTCGAACACCACCACGGCCTCGCCAATGATGCTGACCGATTCGAGCGCGCCGCGACGCAGGTTCAGCGCCACGCCGACGCGTCCGGGCCGTCCCATATGGTGCCCTTGGGCACCGGTAAACGCGACCGTGGCGCTGGCAGAAGTCGCCGCCGGCGCGCCCAGTAGCTGCTGTTGCAGCAGGTAGGCACCGAGCAGCGCGTGGGCGTTGCCGCTGACCGGGTCCTCGGGGATCCCCAGCGCCGGACAGAACATCCGTGCCTCGGTACAGACGTCGGCCAGGGACGGCTGGCGTGAGAACAGAAAATAGCCGGCGGCGCCGATCTGTCCGGACAGGACCGCCAGGCGCGCCAGGTCGGGCGCAAGTCCTGCGAGCGTTGAGCCGCGCCCGATACCAAGCAGCAGCCGCGTACTGCCCGCGCCTGCGATCATTGGCGGGCATTGGGCATCGAGATCGGCGCGCTGCAGGGTCAGCGCCTCGAGCACCGCCGACAGTTCCAGCTCGCCGAGGTTGCGGGCAGGCGGGGGCGGCGGCAGGCGTATCACGATGCGCGGCGGTGAGGCTCCCCTGATGGTGTCGACTTCGACGATGCCGCTGCTTTGTTTCTGGCGGCGCCGCGGTTCGAGCTTCAACGCTGCCAGCACGGCATGGGCGGCGAGCGTTGCGTGACCGACGAATGCTGCTTCGCGCTGCGGCGTGAAGAACCGCAGCCGCAGGTCATGATCATCGGCATCGGGCCGCAGCAGAAATGCCGTATCAGCGTTGTTCAGCTCGCGCGCCAGTGCCTGCATGTCATCGCCCGACAGCGCATCGGCGTCGAGCACCACGCCGGCGGGATTGCCGCTGAAGCGCCGCGAAGTAAACGCATCGACCTGGAATACGCGCACGCTGCTGGTCATGCCCTGTCGCTCCTGCCTTGGGCCGATTGTAACGAGGCCCCACCGGCAGCTGCTTGCAATCGGCACTCGTTTCTTCGATAGTTTGACCGGCAAACCTTGGGGTGGTCCGGAACGGACCTGAGATGCCGCTGGTCGGCGAACCCGTTGAACCTGATCCGGTTAGTACCGGCGTAGGGAGCAGGAATGAAACGTCATCCAACTTGCCTGTGGCCGCTGGCGGCCGTCTGCTGGGTCCTGTCGTGCGGCGCGT
>Ga0182030_10000748_pt1 | contig 63673 bp, 50 predicted proteins | sample 812S3MmetaG_FD_121299 | JGI IMG/M metagenome (GOLD analysis project Ga0182030, IMG submission 121299) | Permafrost microbial communities from Stordalen Mire, Sweden - 812S3M metaG (Illumina Assembly) | ecosystem: Environmental > Terrestrial > Soil > Wetlands > Permafrost | place: Sweden... | reverse complement strand
TTTTCACGGCAACGCCGGTACCGGGCACCGATCAAGCCAAGGATCTCGGTTGTGCCTCCTTTACGATCGACTCCACGGGTGTGCAGGGCGCGACCGGCACCGACGCTGCCAACTGCTGGAAATAAGCTCAGCCCCACGTTCAAGGTGGCTTACTGAAGCAAGGGCGCTATTCCGGCTAGGTCAAGACACTAAGACCGTGCTTCTCGACGATCTTTAGAAGTTTCAGGGCCATACCGCTCGGCTTTTTAGCCCCGGTCTCCCATTTCTCGACGGTGCTCTCACTGGTGTTCAAATAGCGTGCAAACACAGGCTGGCTGACCCGGTTTTTTTCGCGCAACTGCTTAATCTGTGCAGGCTTGATCGCAGGCAGCTCCACAAACGCCAACGCGTCGAAGTCCTTCATCGTCGCCTTATCGATGGTGCCCACCCTATGCAACGCGGTTGCGGAGGCGTGGATCGATTCAAACGCATCACTTTTGAACTTTCGCTTCGTCGACATTGCAAATCTCCGTTAGATCTTTGGCCTCCAAGAGCTTCGATAGCTGCGCTGGAGTGAGAGCCTCGTAGTTCTTGGCGAGTTTTCGAAAACCCTCGAGTTCCTTTTCATCAATATTGTCGCGGTCCTTTTTCGCAAAGAGATATTGATAAATCCAATGCAAACCGCCCTTCGCAAGCACAATGCTCCGGTGCCTGTTTTTGTCGAGGCGCTTCTTATAAACGCCCCCACCGAGATCCTCGCACTGGCCTTTTTGCATTTCCGCGAAGGCCGCGCACAGCTCCGTATCTTTAATCAGGGCCTTTTTTGCCACCTTGGCAAACCACGCTGTTTTGAAAACCCGCGGGATCTTAGGCGGCACATCGACCATTACTTAATGTAGCACTGGGTGCTATCTCAGTCAATTCTGCCCGCGATGCCTGGTGCGCCTGGGCAAAGTGAATGACATACCCATCTTTGAGCGCCTCGGCGTCGGCCTCGGCCTCGAGCGCCTGCGCACGGTGCCGAGCACCTACCTAAGTTTTTGATGCCAGAGGGAATGGAGTCAGTTGCGTAGTAACACCCCGGGCCCACAAAAAAAGCCGCGCGGAGCGCGGCTTTTTCACTTCGGCAACGAGGCCTCTAGGCTACCTCGCGCTATACCCCCGCCCCTCGACGCAGGCCATCATCGCGCGCTGATAGTCAGAACCGTTTTGGGCCACCTGGCCTGCCTGTTGTGAAGCCCACTGCTGGCACTCGGCTTTGTCGGTCGCCGTCTGCTCGGCGCTCTGGCCATTCTTCGGGTACATGAAGATCTGGCCTGAGGCTGCCCCACCGCCATCGCCCGGCGCCGGTCCCGGCGCGGCATTGGCGCCCGGTGCGCCGCCGTCCGCTCCCGCCGTCGAAGAATCGGCGATCGGCGGCGGATCGGTGGCCGTATAGCCCTCGTAGGACGGGTTGTAGGTGTAATACACGTCATTGGCGTAGTAATACGGCACCCCACCATACCAATAGGTCGCGTAAGCCAAAGGCAAAATGGGGAGGAACCAGGAGAACCCCAGGCCGTAGTAGGCGCGCGGCCAGTAGCCGCCGTGCCAATAGCCGCCCCGCCAGTACGCACCCGTGGAGTATCCGTGCCCGTAGAAGCCGCCCGGGCGCCCGTATCCGCCGCGGCCGCCGTAGGCCGAGCCGCGGAAACCCGCCGAGTAGCCATGTCCATAGCCGCCGCCGGTCGCGAAGTGACCGCCCGCGGCGTAGTGCCCCCCGCCGCCGAAGTGTCCAGCCCCGGCCGCATGCCCGCCCATATGTCCACCTCCCGCCCCGTGCCCGCCGCCGCCCGAGGCGTGACCACCGCCCCCGCCACCGCCGCCGTGCGATTGCGCCAGCACCGGCCCCGCGCCCATCAGCGCGGCACCGACAACACCGACTGCCAGGAGAAAGCGTCCGCCCTTGATACTCATGACTGTCACCTTCCGTTACCGGCCGCGCCGACACACGACCATTTCCAACCGTACTCAATAAGACACTAATACATACAACGCGGTTCAAGGTCTTTGGTGCACAGAGGCGACATCAATTCCGCACCGCAGCATTGAACATAATATAGGCCGTTCGTCCGGGCGCCGCCTCGAAAAACCTGGAATTCGTTTCGTTCACGATCACGGAACCGACATAGGCCCTATTTGCCAGGTTATCAAGGCGGGCGAATTCGCTGAACCGCCAGTGTCGCGTTTCCTGTTCGAACCCGGCGCGCAGGTTTGCGGACCAATAGCCGGCCGCGGCGTCGGAATTGCGATCATCGGCGTAGATCCGTGCCCGTCCCAGCGCCTCCAGAGTGCTCGAAAAGCCGAGCGGCAGGTAGCGCCACGTGAGGCCGGCATAGAGGGTATTCATCGGAACGGCCGGCAGGTAGCTGCCGGCCTTCACGGTCTTGTAATTGGCCGGCAATGGGCCGCCGGGATTCGCGAGCGGGTTGCAGGGCGCGGCGATACAGGTCGCATAGGCCTGCCCGACCACCGCCCGGATATAGGTATACGCCAGCTTGCCGCTGAAGCCGCCCGGCATGGTGGCATCGAGATCGAGCTCCACGCCGCGGCGGTTCGTTTCGCCGATGTTTTGATCCACGGTTCTGCCGCCGGAATTCTGCAGCACGGCCAGTTCGTCTTCGGTCTTGATATAGAACGCGGCGAGCGTGCCGCGCACGCTGTCGTTGCCCGCCTTCACGCCGGCCTCGTAGTTGTCGCTGCGCGCCGGCTTCAATCCGAGGTTCAACCCCGGCAGGCTTCCGTCCACGGACCGGTAGGCCAGGTCGTTCAAGGTCGGTGTTTCGAATCCCTTGCCGTACGAGCCGTAGAGATTGACCGAGGACGTGGCGCGGAAGGTGATGCCGGCGACCGGATTGACCGCCGAGTAGCGCACGCTGCTGTCGGCGCCGTCGAGCACCGGCAGGTGGCCGTGCGAAGTGACTTCCACCAGGTTGTTGCGAACGCCGGCGATCATGCGCCAGCGCAGCGTCGGATCCCATTGGGCCTGCAGATACTGGTCGAAATCGTACACATGATTCGCTTCGTCGCGCCGCACGTCGCCGGCGACACCGAGCTGCGAGCCGACATAGTTGAGATAACCTTTGCGCGCCTCCGCCAGATCGTCATAGTTGACTCCGGCGACCGTTTGCAGAGACGAGCCGGCCAAGTCCCGCGCATCCGTGACGTGCGCGTCGATACCCCAATAGGCCCGGTCCAAATCGATGACACCGCCCGGGTACAAAGGCGCGTTTTGCTGAGTTGCCTGCGGAATGGCCTGGAACTGGGTGGTGGCGCGATGGCCTGTATAGAGCGTGGCGGAGAAATCGTCGTTGGCACTCAATTTATTCTCGTACACCGTGCCGACCTGTTCCTGCTCCAGGGACTTGCGGGTGTTGTACGGAATTGCGCCGACGCCGGCTTGGCGCGGATTGGCGGCGAGCTGCGCACGAGTGAGGCCCAGGGGGTCCTGCACGCTCGGCGTATCGACCACATTGGCCACGAACGTCAGCGTCGCCGAATCGCTGGTGGCGAAGCGCAGCTTTGCATTGAAATTGTTGCGTTCGGCGTCGCTGTGAAACCGATAGCCGTCGGTCTGGAAATGCGCCGCATCCACCACATAGTTCACGGTCCCATCGTCGCCCTCGGTTTTCACCGCGTAGCGCTGCGTATTGAAGGTACCGTACTCCGCCGTGCCGCCCGTCTCGTGGCCGGGCTTGGCATCTTCGGTGAAGACCGCAATCACGCCCCCCGACGAGTTGCCGTACAGCGCCGAGAACGGCCCCCGCAGGACCTCGATGTGATCGGCGGATCCCAGATCGAATTGCGAGAACTGACCCTGCCCGTCGGGCATGGTGCCGGGTATGCCGTCCGAGTACAGGCGAATGCCGCGCACCCCGAAACTGGATCGCGCGCCGAACCCGCGGATGGAAAGCTGCAGATCCTGCGCGTAGTTCTGGCGGCTCTGCACCGAGACTCCGGGCACCGTGATCAACGACTCGGAAAGATTGACCTGCAGCTGGCCGCTGTGCAGGGTCCATGACTCGACCCGATCGACCGACACCGGCAAATCCGCGCTCGATTCGGCGATTCGGGTGGCCGTCACAACGATCGCAGCCAGCTGCGCCGCGCCCGCCGCCGGTGCAGGCGCCGCCGCCGGCGCGGCCGCGGCCGGCACGTCTCCTGCCCGCGCGGCCTGCGCCCGCGCGCCCGGGGCGAGCGAGGTCGAAGCCAGCATCATGCCCGCGAGCCACACACAAATCCGTCCGCTCATCATCATGGATCCCTCGGGTTGTTTATTGGCGGCGATGGAATCCGCCACGATATGCGCTCAGCGTAACCGCAAGCCGCGTCTCAAGTCCCAGAGATAATCATTAATGTGCGCGCGGAGAGTGCTGGCATTTGCGGGGCATCCTTCGCGACGGCACGGGCGTCGGCGCGCCGCGATTCGGACCCCGGCGCGGATACTTCGTCGGCCTGACCAAATCCCTATAGCTGATCGGAGCGGTAGACCACACGGCCGCCGACCACCGTCTGCAGGACCTTGATGTCGGCGATCTGCTCCGGGGGAATGGCGAAGAAGTTGCGGTCGAGCACGATGAGATCGGCGAGCTTGCCCACTTCGAGCGAACCGGTCTTCAGATCCTGGTGCAGTTCATAGGACGAATTCATGGTGATCGCGCGCAGCGCTTCGCTGCGCGTGAGTCCCTTGTCCTCGCTCAAACGGCCCGCGTACTTGTGATCAGGCTGCGGCGCATTGGTCCTCGTCACCCCGACCTTGAGCGCAAACCATTCGTTGAGCGGATCGACGGGCCAATCGCTTCCGTACGCGATGCGTGCGCCCGCCTCGGCGAGAAAGCCCGCCGGTTCCATGTATTTGAACCGCGCCGGACCCAAGTATTGCTCCGCGCCTTCAATGGTATCCGGCGCCTGTTTCTCCCATTGAAACGACAGCACGGGAATCACGTTCAATTGCTTGTAGCGCGGAAAATCGGCGGGATCGACGATCTCGTTGTGGGCGATGGCGGCCCTGATGTCGCGGTCCGGAAATTGACGCCGCATCGCCGCGACTCCGTCCAAGCCTTCCCGCACCGCCCGATCGCCGTCCGCGTGCATGTGCGGCTCGAAACCGGCGGCCGCGGCTTCGATCAGCAGCGCGCTCAAAACCGGCGCCGGAAAATACACGTCCGGACCGCGGCTCTTGGAGGGGGCCCAATGCGGGTTCGCGGGCGCGCCCTGCAAGCTCAGGTAAGGCGTCAGCATGGCGCCCGTCGATGCCGGCGCGGTGATCACGCCGTCCAGGAACAGTTTGATGTTGCGCACGGTGAGTGTGGGCTCGGCCGCCACGTCGCCCTGGTCGTAGCGCTGCGCCAGCGCCTTCACCATCGCAATGGCCCGCTTCGGATCGGGGCCCTGCGGCGGAGGGATCAAAACGGCAAAGTGGGCCCGCGCCGTGAGCTGGCCGGTGCGCTGCAGGGCCGCAAAAGCCTCGAGGGTCGATGCATCCGCCATCGCATCCAGGAAAGTGGTGACGCCCTGTTTGCGCAGCGCATCGAGCGCGGCGGAGGCCGCTTTCACATTCTCTGCGGGCGTGGGCGCCGGAATCTTCCTGGCGACCTCTTCCTGGGCCGCGTCCTCGAGGATACCCGATGGATTGCCGGAGCCGTCGCGACCCACCTTGCCGCCCAGCGGATCCCGGGTCTTCGCATCGATCCCTGCGAGGCGCAAGCCGCGCGAATTGACCAGACCCGTATGGCCGAACGACGACATGACGAAAATCGGCCGCCGTGTCTTCAATACGTCGAGGGCCGCCTTGCTGGCCACCGTGCCGGCGGGCAGCATGCCCTCCTGAAACCAATTCACCACTTCAAGCCAGCCATCGGGCTCGCGCGCCCGCGATTGATCCAGGCAGGCCTGGATCTTTGCCTGCATCTCGGCAATGCGCAGTTGCTCATAGTTCAAATTGCACTTGAGCAGGGTGCTGCCGCCCTGCAGGGGATGCGAGTGTCCGTCCACCAGGCCGGGCATCACCATGCGCCCCCGCAAATCCACCACCGTGGTTTTGGGGCCGATGAAACTTGCCGCGCCGGCGTCGTTGCCCACATAGACGATCCGGCCCGAGCGGATCGCCAGCGCCTGCTGCGTGCTGTCCTTTGCATCGACCGTATAAACGACGCCGTGCCGGTATACCGTATCCGCGGCGGCGGATGCGGGCGCAGACGCGGGCGCGGCCGCCGGCACGGGCGCTTCGGCGGCTGCTGCGCCAAGTGCCGGGGCGGCTCGCACGGAAAGGGCGCACGTGCCGGCCAGAAGGAACATCGCCGGCAACGCCGCCTCGCGAAACCATTCAGATCGCATCGAGCGCTCCTCCCAAATCTGCAATCAGATCGTCGGCATCTTCGATGCCCACCGAAATCCGGATCAAGCCGTCCGTGATGCCGAGACGGTCGCGCGTTTGCTTGATCACGCCGGAATGGGTCGTGCTCGCCGGATGGGAAATCAAAGTCTCCGTGCCGCCCAGGCTGACCGCGAGTTTGATCACCTGCAACGCGTCGAGCAGCCGGAACGCCTCCGCCTCGCCGCCCTTGACGGAAAAACCGAAAGTCGAGCCCGCGCTCTGGCATTGTCTGCGGAACACGCCGAAGCGCGGATCCTCCGGAGCCAGGAAGCCCAGATAGTTGACGCCCGCGATCTTCGGATGGTCGCGCAGAAAATTCGCCACCAAGGCTGCGTTCTCCGCCGACTTGTGCATTCGCAGCGACAGGGTTTCCATGGACCGCATGATCATCCATGCGGTGTTGGGATCGAGTTGAGTGCCGAGCGCGCCGCGTAGTTTCTTCACCGGGCCCACGGCCTCGCGCGATCCGACCACGCCGCCGGCAACCAGGTCCGAATGTCCGCCCACGTATTTCGTCAGCGAATACATGACGAGGTCGGCGCCGTGTCCCAGCGGGCGCTGGAATACCGGCCCCAGAAAGGTGTTGTCGACCGCCACCGGAGGCCGGCCGCCCTTTTGCCGCGCGCCGATCTGTTCGGAAATGTCGCGCAGCAGCGCGAGATCGACCAGGCTGTTGGTGGGATTCGCCGGGGTCTCGACCATCACCAGGCAGACACGCCCGCCGGTCTCGGCGGCGCGTAGGGATGCGCGTTCCGCGGCCTCGGTCACCGCGGCTCTATCATGGCCCAGCGTAAATCCCACGGCGCTGACGCCGAAGCCGGGCAATGTCCTCTCGATGAGGGTTTCCGTGCCGCCGTACAGGGGCTGGCTCATCAGAATCACGTCCCCCGGCCGCACGTGCGTCCAGATGACCGTGGAGATCGCCGACATGCCGCTCGAGAACACGGCCGCCGCTTCGCCCTCTTCCCACAAGGCGAGGCGATCTTCCAGGACCTCGAGATTGGGGTTGTTGAAGCGCGAGTAGACGAGGCCGGAGGACTGCCCGGCGAGCAGTTCACGCCGTCCCGAGGTGTAGTCGAAGAAATCCTTGCCGTCCTGCGCGGTCTTGAACACGAATGTCGAAGTCAGGAAGATCGGCGGCTTGAGCGAACCTTCCGATAAACTCGGATCATAGCCATAACCCATCATCTGGGTTTCGGGCTTGAGCACGTGTTTACCGATTTTGCGTTTATGATAAGAGTCGTAACTCACGCTTCCCCCATCAGTCGATATTTGAAGCGCAATATAACCTGTCGGCCCCGAGGCGTGGAATGAATCAACCGTGTTGCTCCTAGCCATTGCCGGTGCGGCGTTTCTGAGCACGCTTTTCGGCGGCTTGCTGGCGCTGAAATTGCGCGACAAGCTGCATCTCATTTTGGGATTCAGCGCAGGCGCCGTGATCGGCGTCGCGTTTTTCGATTTGCTGCCCGAAGCCGTCGGTTTCGGCGAGAAATTTCATGCTCCCGCGGCCATTTTGTCGTTCACCGCGCTCGGCTTCCTGTCATATCTGGTATTGGACCGGATTTTGATGTTTCACCGCGATGCCGGACTCCGCGGGCGTTTCGCGGCCGGGGTGCTGTGCATCCACAGCCTGCTCGACGGCATCGCCATCGGACTTGCGTTCCAGGCTTCCCATCAGGTGGGAATCGTGGTGGCCATCGCGGTCGTGACGCACGATTTCTCCGACGGCGTCAACACCATGAATATCGTGCTCAAGGGTGAGGGACGCGGCTCGAACGCCTTTCGCTGGCTGCTGGTGGACGCGGCCGCACCCGTGCTTGGAATCGCCTCGACGCATTTCTTCGCCCTGCCCGGAGAAGCATTCGGAACCGCGCTCGCGCTGTTTGCCGGGTTCTTTCTTTACATCGGCGCGAGCGACCTGATTCCGGAGAGCTACCACGCGCATCCGAAATTCCTGACCACTGCGATGACCCTCGCAGGCGCCGCCGTGCTGTACGCCGCAATCGCGCTAATCGGGCAATAACGGCGCAGCAGCGGGGCGGCTGGTCGCCGCACTGCCGGCCGACGCCGCCATGATGCTGGCAATGGCCGCCCACTGGATCAGCGTCAGTTTTTCGCCGAGAAAATACAGGCCCGACAGGGCGCCCAAGGCCGGGTCCAGGCTCATGAGCACGCCGACTGTCCGCGTCGGCAGCAGGGGCATGGCCAGCATTTCCAGCGAGTAAGGCAGCGCGCTCGACAGCAGCGCGACGATGAGCGCCGCCGGCAGAATCGCCGGCGAGAACAGCTGCGTACCTGCCTCCGCGACTCCGATGGGCACGATCACGATGGAGCCGATCACCATGCCGAGCGCGGTGATCTGGCCGCCGTGCGCGGCTCCCGCCTTGCGCCCGAAATGAATGTAAAGAGCCCAGCAGATGCCGGCGACCAGCCCGCAGCCGACGCCGCCGGCATCGAGCGGCTTGGATCCCAGCCCCAGCGGCAGCAGTGCCAGCAGCCCCAACGCCGCCATCACGATCCACGCGAAATCGATCGCGCGCCGCGATGCCGCCATGGCGAGTGCCAGTGGTCCGCTGAACTCCAAAGCCACCGCGACGCCGAGCGGAATCGTGCGCAGCGACAGGTAGAAGAACAGATTCATGCACCCCATCGCAAGGCCGTAGGCGACGATGACCCATGCATCGCTGCGCCTCAGGCGCATCCGCCACGGGCGCCACACGGCCAACAGCATGAGCGAGGCCCAGGCCATCCGCAGCGCAGTGGTGCCGGCGGCGCCGACGATCGGGAACAACCCCTTGGCCGACGCCACGCCCACCTGGAAGCAGACCATCGCCGCGATCAGCACGGCGATCGGCAATGCCACGTTGTCGGCTTTGAGCCTCAAGCGTCGGGACTGTCGGCCGGCACCTTGTCGAGAAGATGCAGATGCTTCATCACGCGATTGAGATTCTTGCGGATCTCATTCAGGTTCCTGATGTTGACGACGGTCTTCATCGCCTCCTTCAAGGGCTGCAGGGGGTAGCCGCCGTAAGAGCCCGCGTCCGGAACATCGTTGGTGACCGACGATCGGCCGGCGAGAACCACATTGTCCCCCAGCGTGATGTGCGCGGTGACCACGCTGTTGCCGCCTGTGACGAATTGGCGCCCGATCTTCGTCGACCCACCCATCATGAAGCCGGCGGTGAAAAATCCATCCTCGCCGAGGTCGCAGTTGTGCGCGATATGACAAATGTTGTCGAGCTTGGTCCCGGACCTGATGTACGTGGAGGTGAGCGTGGCGCGGTCGATCGCGCAATTGCTGCCGATTTCGACCCGGTCGCCGATTTTCACATTGCCCAGGTGGGCGATCTTCCGCGCCCGGCCGTCCGGGTCCACGGCATAGCCGAACCCGTCGCTGCCGATGCTGGTATGGGGATGGACTTCGCAGTCGTTGCCGATCTGGCAGCCGGCGCCGACGAAAACATGGGGGTGGAGCACCGTCCTCTCGCCGAGGACGGCTCCGTTCTCGATCACCGAATGGGCGCCCACCATGCAGTCGTTGCCGATGGCCGCCTTCGCGCCGACCACGCAATAAGGTCCGAGGAAGACCCGGGCGCCGATGACGGCCTCCGGATGCACCACCGCCGTCGCATGCCGTTCGCCCCACTGGGTGAATCGATAGCATTTTCGATCGAAGTATTTGAGCAGAATCGCCATGCCCATCGATATGCTTTGCACTGAAAAGCAGCAGGAATCGGCGTCGACGGCGCCGCTGACGCAGTCCATCATCCGCGCCGGGACGATGAGAATGGCGGGCCGGTGGGTGCGCGCTTCGGCGAGCTGCGCCGCATTGCTCACGTAGACCAGGCTGCCGAGCAGCGCTTCTTCCGGAATGTGGCAGTGGCTTGCGACTACCTCCAGATTTCCGTGCAAAAAGGTGAAGACATCCGAATGCCGATCCTGGATGGTCTGAGCGCTGAGCATGATGCTTTCCGTTACCGATCTGCGGGCGTACGCCACGCGGAGTATGATCGTAATTCAGGCCAGGCGCGAACAATCAATGCAAGACCCGATCGGCAACTTCCTTGCCCGGCGGCCCCTCGTGGTGCTGGACGGCGCCATGGCCACAGAGCTCGAGCGCCGCGGCGCGGATCTCGACGATCCACTTTGGTCTGCAAAGTGCCTGCTGGAGAGTCCGGACCTGATCCGCGGCGTGCATCTCGACTATTTTCGCGCCGGAGCCGACGTCGCGACCACCGTGACCTACCAGGCCACTTTCGCAGGTTTCGCGCAACGCGGCATCGACGGCGCCGCGGCGGCGGCCTTGATGCGTGAAGCCGTCGCTCTCGCGGTTGCGGCGCGGGATGAATTTTGGGCAGCGGAACCTGCGGATACCGGGCGATTGCGGCCCCTCGTCGCCGCGTCCGTGGGCCCCTACGGCGCGATGCTGGCGGACGGCTCCGAATACCGCGGCCACTACGCGCTCGGCGACGGCGGTCTCGCGGATTTTCATCGGCCGCGCATGCGCGTGCTGGCCGCAAGCGGAGCCGACCTTCTGGCCTGCGAAACGATTCCCTGTCTGCGCGAGGCGGTCGTTTTGGCCGAGCTGCTCGGCGAATTTCCTTCGCTGACCGCGTGGATCAGTTTTTCCTGCGCCGACGGCGAACGCAATTGCCAGGGCGAGGACATCGGATCTTGTGCGGCGGCCTTGCGCAAATACCCCCAAGTCGCCGCCGTCGGAGTCAATTGCACGCCGCCGCAGTACATCACTTCCTTGCTGCAAAAAATGCGCGGCGAAACCCGCAAGCCTCTCCTGGTCTATCCGAATTCGGGCGAGCGCTACGACGCGTCTGCCAAGCAATGGAGCGGAGAGTCCTCCGCGATGCAGTTCGGTGAATGCGCGAGCGATTGGTACGAGCAGGGCGCGCGCCTGATCGGCGGCTGCTGCCGCACCGGTCCCCAAGACATTCATGCAGTGAGGCAATGCGTGCGCCCCCGCGTCTGAACGCACCGCGCCGGGTGGGTACGCCTCAGCGGCTGGGTACGCGTCAGCGGCTGAATGCGCCCCGGCGGGCAAGCCTGGCGTTCGTCCTGCTGGCGGCCGCCGCGGGAATTTCGCCGACCGCGGTCCGCGCGGCGGTGTCCGGGCACGCCCCGCGCACTGTTGCCGATCCCTGCCCGCACGGCACCACCCTCGTGCTCGCCGCCCGAGGCGCAACTCTGTGCGCGTCGATCGACGATGCGGATCTCGCCGGCAAGCAAGCGCTGCTGCGCGAATGGATCGAGCGTTCGGCGGGGATAGTCGCCGACTACTATGCGCGGTTTCCCGCACCCCTGGTCGTGCTGAGAATCCAGGGCACCGCCGGCGAGGGCGTGCATGGAGGCCGCACCACCAATGAATCGCAGCTCGAGATTCAGGTGAGCGTGGGCCACGACGTCACGGCCGGCCAGTTGACGGCCGATTGGGTGCTGGTCCACGAAATGATTCACCTGGCGCTTCCGGAACTGGGCCGCCGGCACGATTGGCTGGCGGAAGGGCTGGCAACGTACGTCGAAGGGATCGCCCGCGCGCAATCCGGCAATCGCGACGTGGCCGACGTCTGGGCGGAATACCGCAGGTCGATGCCGCGCGGTCTGCCGCAGGCCGGCGAAGGCGGCATGGATCAAACCCGCAGCTGGGGACGCACGTACTGGGGCGGCGCCCTGTACTGCCTGCAGAGCGACGTGGCAATCCGTGAACGCACCGGCAATAGGATCGGCCTGCAGGCGGCTCTGCGCGCGATCCTGAATGAGACCGGAGGTTATCGATCCGACCGCGGCATCGATGAGGTACTGCGCATCGGCGACAGCGCCGTCGGAACGGGGGTGCTCGAAGATCTCTACCAGCGGATCAAGGACACGGCGATGACGCCGGATCTCGACCTGTTATGGAGCCGTCTCGGCGTACCCGAAGACCCGAAATCCCAGCCCTTCGACGATCGCGCGCCGCTCGCCGCGGTTCGCATCGCCATCACCGCGAGGCCGGTCGATCGCCGTTGAGGCCGGCGCCAGGCGTTAGTGCTCCGAAAAATTCGGCTCGCGCTTCTCGAAAAACGCCCGCACCCCTTCCACGCAGTCGTGCGTTTCCAGAGTCATCTCCTGCGCACTGCGTTCGGCCCGCAATTGCTCCTGAAGCGAATTGTCGAACGTCGACGCATGCAGCGAGCGGATTTGACCCAGTACCGCACACGGCCCCGTGGCCAGCCGATGCGCCACGGTTTGCGCCCGCAGCACCACTTCGGCGGCGGGTACGACGGCGTAGGCGAGTCCCCATTCGAGCGCCGTCTTGGCGTCGATGCGTTCCGCCAGCATCAACGAGGACAGCGATCGTCCCGCACCGATGCGGCGCGCCAGGTGGAAGGTGATGCCCGCGTCCGGCACCAGGCCGAGGCGCGCGAAGGACGGGAGAAAATACGCATTGTCGCCGGCGATGATGATGTCGCTCGCCAGCGCGAGACTCATCCCCGCTCCCACCGCCGCGCCGTTCACGGCGGCCACGATGGGAAAGCGGAAACCGCTCAAGCGCAGGATCAATGGGTCCATGAAGCGGCGCATTTCGAAGTGCGCCCGCTGCCGCGCCTCCTGGGTCTTGAGGTCGACCGAATGCAGATCGAGGCCGCTGCAAAAGACATCGTTGCTGCCGGTGATGACGACGGCTCTCGCGCCGCTTTCGCCTTTTTGAATTTGATCGAGCGCCAAGTGCATGGCACGGATGATGCTGATGTCGATTGCGTTGCTGACCGCGGAGCGTTGGATGCTCAAGGTTGCAACCCCGTCGGATACCGTGAACGATAAAGTATTCATGCGCCCCCCTCCTGATCGCCGGACTGCAGTATTCGCTTATATTGTTAAGCCGCCTCGTAATCGGATGCCAGGCCTCCGATCATGCCCCCTGCCAACCCCCGCCGCAAGGCATCCCGCCCCGGCCTGCCGCTCCGTTGCGCGGCGGCGCCCTATAAAGCAAACTTCCGCACCGCATGAGCGGCCCGAAAACCGGAGAATGACCATGACGATCAACCGTGGCTGCGAATGCGCCGGCCGGGGACGCGCGGGGCGCCGAAGCGCCGGCCTGCTGCTGGCGTGCGCCGCCTTCCTGCTGATGTTGGCGGCTGCACCCGCATCCGCCGCGGATACTCTCCCGAGCGAAACGCCTGCGGCATTCGTGCCGCGCGTCGACAGCTTCGACTACGTGAAGCGCGAAGTGATGATTCCCATGCGCGACGGCGTCAAGCTGGAGACGGTCATCCTGATTCCGCGCGGAGCGCGGCGTGCGCCGATCTTATTGACGCGTACTCCCTACGGAGCGACCGAACGCATCACCAAGAACACCAGCGCGCATCTGAGCGCGCTCATCGACAGCACCGATGTCGCGGACGACGCGGTCGTTAATGGGGGCTACATCCGCGTGATGCAAGACATCCGCGGCAAGCATGGATCGGAAGGCGAGTACGTCATGACCCGGCCCTTGCGCGGCCCTCAGAATCCCACCTCCGTCGATCACTCGACCGACACCTACGACACCATCGATTGGCTGGTGAAGAACATTCCCGAGTCGAACGGCAAGGTCGGCATTCTCGGCATTTCCTACGACGGCTTCACTTCCCTGATGGCGCTGGTCAATCCGCATCCGGCGCTGCGGGCAGCGGTGCCCATCAATGCGATGGTCGACGGCTGGAGAGGCGATGACTGGTTCCACAACGGCGCATTCCGCCTCGACAGCCTCACCTATTTCCATGGCCAGGAAGCGACCCGCGCCAGCGACGTGGCGTGGTGGACCAATCACTACGACGACTACGACACCTGGCTGAGCGCCGGATCGGCGAGCGACATGGCGCGGCTGCACGGCCTCGAACAAGTGGGTTTCGCCGCCAAGGTCATGAGTCACCCGGCCTATGACGCTTTCTGGCAGGACCAGGCCCTGGATAAGATCCTCGCCAAGCAAGGCGTGGCCGTCCCGGTCATGCTGGTCCACAGCCTGTGGGACCAAGAGGATATCTACGGCAACATCGCGCTCTACAAAGCGCTCAAGGCGCGGGGCTCGGACAATCCCGATCTATATCTCGTCATCGGACCTTGGTTTCACCATCAGGAAAGACTCGATGGCGGCGCCGTCGGACCGATTCGTTTCGGCAGCGACACCGCACAGTATTTTCGATTGCACGTGCTGCGGCCGTTCCTGGATCATTATCTCAAGGACGATCCGGCTCCCCTGAAATTACCCGCGGTCACCGCCTTCGAGACGGGCACGAATCGCTGGCAGGAACTGCCGACTTGGCCGAGCGGCTGCGCAAGCGGCTGCGGCATCGATCACGAAAATCTATATCTTCAGGCCGGCGGCAACCTGCACTTCGGCACGGCCGCCGGTGCGGCCGCCGATTTCGATGCCTATGTCTCCGATCCGGCCAAGCCCGTCCCGTATTTGCCGCGCCCCATCCACATCGGCGGCGAGGAAGGCGAAACCAACTGGCAGACCTGGTTGGTCGGCGATCAGCGCGACGCCGCCTCGCGTACCGACGTTCTCAGCTTCGCAACGCCGGTGCTCACGGATCCCGTCAAGATCAGCGGCCAGCCCCTTGCCAACCTCGTCGCCTCGACCAGCGGCACCGACGGAGATTTCGTGGTGAAACTCATCGACGTGTATCCGGACGAAGTCGGACGCGAACCCAAAATGGGCGGGTATCAGTTGATGATTTCAGCCGACATATTGCGCGGCCGATATCGCGACTCTTTCAGCACTCCCAAGGCCATCCCGGCGGATCAAAAGCAGGTCTACCGTTTCGCGCTGCCCACCGCCAATCATGTCTTCCTGCCCGGCCATCGCATCATGGTACAAGTGCAGTCGAGCTGGTTCCCGGTGTACGACCGCAATCCGCAAAGCTACGTCGATAATATCTTTTTCGCCAAGCCGTCCGACTACAAGAAGGCCAGCATCAAGATATTCGACGGTGGATCGAGCGGCAGTTTCGTGGATTTACCGGTGGTCCATCAAGGACGCTGAACCGGCAGGGCGGCCTCCGCGATGAGGCACGCCCGCGCCGATTTCGCACCGGCGCGGGAGTGAATACCTGAAGAGCGCTACTTGTTCTCGGGTTCGCGCTTTTCCTTCTTCGGCGGCTGCGCTTTCGCCGGTTTCGCCGGCTGCGGCTTTGCAGCCGCCGGCCTTGCTCCTGCCGCCGGCGCATGCGCGCCGTTCGGCTGAGTTGCGGCGCTGGCGTTGACGTGCGCCTGTCCATTCACATGCGCGGCTCCATTCGCCGGCACCGTTCCATTGGTCTGTGCCGCTCCGTTGACGTGCGCGGTACCCGGCGATGCCGCACTCGGCGCTCTGAGCGGAGGCGTCGCGGCACCGCGCGCGCCGACCACTCCGGGCGCGTTGAATGCGGCGGGCCGCGGCGTCGCTGCAATGGGAGGATGTCCCCCATTGGCCCGCGCGGCCAGAGCGGGGTTCCTGACCGCTTCCTGCACGTGCTGGCGCTGCACGGACGTCGGCGCCACGTGCGGCTCCTGCGCGGCCGCCCGCTCCTGGGCGGTGGGCGCGGCAACGATGCCGCCCGATCCGCCGTTGTAGCTCACCTTGTTGATGGTCACGTTGTTGATCACGGTTTCGTTGTAAGTGTTGTGAACATTGGTCACGTTCACATTGTTGACGGTGCGGTTGTAGGCAAATGAATTGCCGGCCCAGCGCCCGCCGACGAAGCCCGTGCCGGCATACCCATATCCATAATTCACGCCGCCGTAGAACCCGACGTGCGGCCCCCAGTAGCCGCCGTGAAATGCATACACTCCGCCCACGAAGCCCCAGTAACCGGGAGTCCAAAGCACGCCGACCCGCGGCGGCTGAACCCAGGTGCCGGGAACCCAGTAATATCCTCCGCCGCCCCAGGCCCAATAGCCCGGAGTCCACAGATACCCGTCTTCAGGGCACGGCGGTTGATCATAGTCCGGCAACGGCGGCGGGGCTTCGGTCGCCTGCACCTCCACATCGACGGCGGGCTGAGCGTAGGCCGGCGCCGGCGGTGGCGGCGGCGCCACGTAGACTCTGCGGGGCGGCGGAGGGGGCGGCGCAACGACACAGCCGCCGACCAGCGCAGTAGCAGACAGGGCGAGCGCGAGGCTCGCCAGAGGCAATGTAGATCGATCGAAATTTTTCCGTGATGTGCTCATGGGTACCCACCTGTGGTGTTTTGTGCATCAGCGTACGCAGCCTTACGCCGTCCATTGAGCATATAACGTCACACTTTGAACACGGGCTAGCTCTGTGAAGCGATTGTAACGCAGGCGGCATCGCCCATCCCGGCGGACCCGGGCTGAGGCGTCCGCACCTCAGCGCTTCAGCGCTTCAGCGCTTCAGCGGCGCGGCGGTGATGGCGGCCCGCAGTTCCTTCAGCTTCGCCTTGACGATGGCCGAGTTCGCGGGACCCATGCGGATCAGCAATTTCTGCCCAGCCGGGCGCGCCTCCAAGGCCGGATCCGCGAACGTATACATGACGTTCGGCCGCACCAGCTCGATGGGCTCCGCGGGCTGCGGAGCGGCCAACAGGCTGTCGATCACCTGCACCAACCTGTCGTTGAAATACCCGTTCGGATACCCGAGTCCCTGGTAGGCCTGCTGGAATAGAGGATAGAAGCGAACATACATTTGAACCAGCTGGCGCACATCGAGCTTGTCGACCACCGCAACGACGGGCTGATATCGGGCATAATTTTGCGGATCGAGAGTCGCGTGCAGCTCATCGCCGTTGGCCATGAAGGACCCCGCCATGGGGCCGACCGGCCGTTTGTCGACGGCGACCTTTTGTCTCGGCAAATTGTCCACGGTCACGACCAAATGACGGACGATGCTTTCCGGGTTCAAATAATCCTTCACGGCTGATGCGCCGACGAGCTGGGTCAAGGCATCGCCCATCGCGGCATCGCTGTCGGCGAGCGCCGGCAGCGGTCCCTTGGATGCGGCCTCGCCTTGCCCCTCCGGCAACGGGTGTTCGATCGCCGGTTCGGCGGAAGATTGCGCAACCGGCTGCTGCATCGCGGGCGGGGCGGGCGGCACCGTATGGCGGCTATGCAGGTAGTACCACGTGCCGGCAGCGGCGGCGACCACCGCAGCCGCTACCCCGATCATCGGCTTGTTGATCACCCTCGTCCCCTCGTCATGCGCATCTGCAGTTCATGCCGGCGATAGTCGATGACCAGCGTATCGAGTATGCCGAGCGCATCCATCCCGATCAATATCGCCGGCTGCCCGGTCAGCTTCCATTGCTTGAAGATGTACACGTCGGCAAAGGTGACTCCCGCATCCTGGATCTCGATGCTGCCCAGCCGGATCGCGGGTGTGGGAATGATTTCTCCCCGCTCAACGTCCTTGGTGGCCCCGGTGATCTCATCAGCCACGCCCGCCAAGCGCGCGCTGTGCTGATGCAGCGCGTCGCGAAGCGCCAGGTTCGCGATCGTGGTCTGGCCGCCGGTGTCGATGATGGCTTTGGCGTATACGTCGCCCACCTTCGCATCGACGACGACCAGCGTGCCCCTGAGCGCGTGAAACGGGATGTCGACGAAATCGCGTCCCGATTTCTCGTTGCGCGAAAAAGTGATGGAGATTTTATCGTGATGAAAGTCGATGAAGATGCGCTTGCCCACCAAGCCCTCCGCACCGAGTATTCCCTGCGCGCCGCCGAGCGCGTCCGGCACGATGGGGAGTATGGGAGAATCCACCGACAGGTCGCCCACCGTGAGCGTATCGACCCGGATCGTCGGCACCGTCGCAAACCCGGTGACGCCGCGCATGATCACCGGCGGGGATTGGTCCGTCGGTATTCCCAGCGCCAACGCGACCAATTCCGTGACCGCGCTATGGCTCGCGCCGGTATCGAGGACCAGCCGGAAAGGCCCGTGGCCATTGATCATCACGGGCGCCCAGATGCGCCCGATCTGGTCGCGGCGCGTCGGCGACACGTAGCGCGGTTCCGGCGCTTCGACCATGATCTCGGTAAGTGCCTCGATGGCCGCGTCGGAAGCGGGCGGCGGCGTGACGGCCGGGGCATTGGCGCCCGACCATTGCGGGCCCAGTACACAGATTCCCATGACTGAGACGCACGCATAGCGGATCGCACGGTGCATCCGTTTGCCCAGAAAATTGCGAATCGCCTTGTTCAATGCCGCAACCGCCTTACGGATTTGACGCCGCCCCGGAGCCGTGTGCTCTCGGGGGCGCGCCTTCCCGTGGCAAAAGCATAGCACCGCGGCCCCGTTGCGGATACGTCGCGGTCTTGCGAACATCGGCGGATGAGCAATGGAATTACCCGGCGCGACTTCATGAACGGCATCGCAATGGCGGTGGCGGGCGCCGCCGGCGTCGATTTGTCGAACGCCCGCGCGGAACAGGGTACCGCGCCACCGGCGCCCGGGGCGGCGCAAGCGGCATCCGCGGTGCAGACATATCCGCCCGCCCGGGACGGACTGCGCGGCAGTCACTTGGGTTCCTTCGAGGCGGCGCACCGCCTGCGCGACGGCTCTCCGTTCGACATATCGCAGGCAGCGGTCTCGGAACACCACGATCTGATCGTGGTCGGCGCCGGCATCAGCGGGCTGGCAGCCGCGCATTTCTACCGCCAGCGCCGCCCCGGCGCGCGCATGCTGATCCTGGACACCAACGATGATTTCGGAGGCCACGCCAAGCGCAACGAATTCGACGTCGATGGCCGGACGCTGCTGGGCTACGGCGGCACGCAGTCCATCGACGGCCCGGCGCACAAGTGGGACGGAGTCGCCAAGGGACTGCTGAAGGATCTCGGCATCGACGTGAAGCGCTTCGACGCGGCATTCGATCGGAATTTCTATTCGCGCTGGAATCTACGTCAAAGCGTGTTCTTCAAGAAAGAGGTGTTCGGCGTCGATCGCCTGGTGCGCCGGCCTTTCGGCACCTGGAAGGACTGGGACGAAGACCCGCGCGACAGCGACAGCTTGCGCGCGTATGTCGAACAATTTCCGCTCGAGCCGCACGCACGGCAGCAATTGTTCGACATGTTCTGGTCCGACCGCGACGTGCTCGCCGGCATGACGGCGAAGCAGAGGCTGGATGTGCTCGAGCACACGAGCTACCGCGATTTCCTCAAGCAGTACTGGAACGCCGATGAAGCGGTTCTCAAGGTGCTGCAGACGCGCACTCATGAACTATGGGCGGTGGGCATCGATGCCGTACCCGCCAGCGAAACGCTGAGCTTGCCGGGCCTCAAGGCGCAACGAGCGGCGCTCGGCGAGGAACCGGAAGAGCCGTACATTTACCACTTCCCCGACGGCAACGCATCGATCGCGCGGATGCTGGTGCGCAAGCTCATTCCTTCGATAGCGCCCGGCACCACGATGGAAGACATCGTGCTGGCCCGGTTCGACTACGCGCAGATCGACCGCCCCGAACACCCGGTGCGCATCCGCCTCAATTCCACCGCGGTGGATGTGCGCAATGTCGCCGGCGGCGTCGAGGTGTCCTATGTCGTCGGCGGACAGGTCAAGCGCGCCGCAGCCACCCACTGCGTGCTGGCCTGCTACCAGGCGATGATCCCCTATATCGCATCCGAGGCCGATGCCGGGCAGCGCGCGGCCTTGCACGAGAACGTGCGCGCACCGCTGGTCTATGTGAACGTGGCAGTGCGCAATTGGCGCGCCTGGCACGAGCTCGGAGTGTCGTACATAGACAATCCTGGCGGCACGTTTTCCGCGGCCCTCGATTTTCCTGTCAGCCTCGACGGATACAAGTTCTCAGCCGATCCCTCGCAGGCCGCCTGCCTTCACCTGATGCACACGCCCACCGCACCCAACCAGGGACTCGACATGCGCGGTCAATATCGCGCCGGCCGGGCGCGCCTGTATGCCATGAGCTTCGACGATTTCGAGCGTGAGATCCGCGACGAACTCGGCCGTATGCTGGACGGCGCGGGGTTCGACTTCGACCGCGACGTGGCGGCGATCACCGTCAATCGATGGCCGCATGGCTACGCCTACACCCCGACTCCGCTGTACGACGACCCGGTGCGCCAAGCCGCCATCGCCAAGCTGGCACGCCGGCCCATCGGGCGAATAGCCATTGCCAACTCGGATTCCGGATGGGATGCCTATACTCATGTCGCCATCGACCAGGCACACCGCGCCGTCGAGGAACTGACGGGCCGGCCCGGCGGACCCGCCGCCGGCTAGAAATTCTCCGTGTCGACCTCGGCCTGTGCCGCCGCGCCGTAACGGGCCCCGGCGACGTTGCCGGGACCGATCAAGGCATCCAATTGCGCGATCAGTTCCGCCGGCAATTCGATCCCTGCGGCGCCGAGATTCTCCTCCATGTGCGCCGGGCTGGTGGTGCCCGGTATGGCAACCACGTGGGCGCCGCGCGCCAAAACCCAGGCCAGAGCCAACTGCGCCATGGATGCGTGCGCCGCGCGCGCCAGGCGCGCGTACTCGTCCAGCAATCGAAGATTTGCAGCGTAGGCAGCCGGTGCGAAGCGCGGCATGGAGCGTCGAAGATCGTCCGCCTGGAGAGTGGCGACTTCCCGCAGGGCGCCGGTGAGAAATCCGCGCGCCAGCGGACTGAAGGCCACCAGCGTCGCGCCGACGCTGCGGCAGGCCTCGAGGACGGCTATTTCCGGGTTGCGCGTCCACAGCGAAAATTCGCTCTGCACGGCGGCGATCGGATGTACCGCGTGCGCGCGGCGCAGCGTGGCCGCGGAAACCTCCGAGAGTCCGACGCTGCGGATCTTGCCCTCGCGCACCAGTTCGCCGAGCGCGCCCACGCTGTCCTCGATGGGCACGGCCTTATCCCACCGGTGCAGGTAGTATAGATCGATGACGTCGGTTTTCAGGCGGCGCAAGCTATCCTCGCAGGTCCGCTTCAACGTCGCGGGCCTGCCATCGGTCGCGCGCCGCATCCCCGATTCGGATGCAACGCCCTGAATTCCGCACTTGCTCGCCAATATGAATTGAGAGCGGAACGGCGCGAGCGTGCGCCCGACCAATTCCTCGTTCGCACCGAATCCGTAGAGCGCGGCGGTGTCGAAATGCGTGACCCCGAGTTCCAGGGCGCGCAATAGGACCGATGCCGCAACCTCGGCCGGCGGCGGGACCCCGTAGCCGTGGCTTAGATTCATGCACCCGATGCCGATGGAGGACACCGTGAAAGGGCCGAGCTTGCGTTGGCTTGGGATCGATTGCATCGCGCGCACTTGTACCACTTCATGCGGACGAACTAAAGGCGATGCGCCGTCGCCCGCCCCCCCGAGGAGATCGTGCGCGGGCTACGCGGATTCCGTGTGCACCGCCGGCGCAGCGGACACCGCCGGCATGCGGCCGAATTTTCCCGCCTGGAAATCGCCGATGGCCGCCTCGATCTCCTGCCGCGAGTTCATCACGAAGGGGCCGTAGCCCACGACGGGCTCGAGAATCGGCTCCCCGCCGAGCAGCAGCAGGTTGGTGTCGGCAGCGGCCTCGATATGAATCTCATCGCCGGTCCGGTCGAGAACCACCAATTCGGCATCGCCGGCCCGGCGCGAACCGTTGACGCTGACGGCGCCCCGCAACACCGCGATGGCGGCCGTGTGCCCTTGCGGAACTTTCAATGAGGCATTGCGGCCGGCCCGCAGGCGTACGTCCCAGACATCGAGCGCACTGTATGTGGCGGCCGGTCCCTCTTGGCCTTCGAAGCGGCCCGCGATCACCCGTACCCGGCCCGCGCCGTCGGCAAGCTCGATCTGCGGGATATTCCGCCCGATGAGCGTTTGATATCGGGGCGCGCTCATCTTGTGCGCGGCGGGAAGATTGACCCAAAGTTGCGCCATCTCCAAGGCTCCGCCGTCGCGGGTGAACGCCGGAGAATGGAATTCATCGTGCAGGATTCCCGATGCCGCGGTCATCCACTGCACGTCTCCCGGGCCGATCACGCCGGCGTTGCCCACCGAATCGCGATGCGCGAGTTCGCCTTGATAAACGATGGTGACCGTTTCGAAACCCCGGTGAGGGTGCTCGCCCACCCCTCGGGGCGCCGCAGCGGGACCGAAGCGCGCAGGCGCCGCATAGTCCAGCAGCAGGAACGGACTCAAATGCTGCCCAAGGCCGTCGTAGGAAAACAGGCTTCTCACGGGAAAGCCGTCGCCGACCATGTGTCCCTTGGGACTCGAGTACACGCCTGATACCGCTTTTCTCATCGCCCACCTCTCGTCCGATCATCGCTTCGCCTCACATCCATGTGGGTGCTGAATCGCGCTTTTCCAGTCCGCGGACAATATCCGGCCGCCTGGCGGCGCCGCAAATCACCCCTACCGATTGCGGCGGCGGAATCGCCGGGTTGTGCCATCATTCCCGCCGGCCATCTCCCGCATGCACAGGGTCCATTGATGAACACCTACGAAAAGCTATCCGATTTGCAACCGCTGGTCGGTTCGATACTGGGAACCAGCGATTGGCAAAGTATCGATCAGGCGCGCATCGATCAATTTGCGTCCGTCACCGGCGACGATCAGTGGATTCATGTCGATCCGGCGCGGGCGGCGGCCGGCCCGTTCGGCACGACGGTGGCGCACGGCCATCTGACGCTCAGCCTGCTGCCCGTCATGGTGAGGACCGCGTTCAAGGTCGGGGATATCCGCATGACCATCAACTATGGCCTCAATCGCGTCCGCTTTCCGGCTCCCGTGCCGGTGGGCAGCCGCGTCCGCGGTCATTTCAAATTGGCGAGTTTCGAGCCCATACCCGGCGGCGCGCAGTTGATCGTTGAAGTCACCACCGAGCGCGAGGGCCAGACCAAGCCCGTGTGCGTGGCCGAATCCGTCGCGCGGCATTTTACCTGACGGCTACTCCGTCCCCTCGGCCGGCTGCCTCTCCGCCAGGGTCTTCACGTGCGCGACGGCGCTGCGGCCCAGGGCCGACAGGTTGTAGCCGCCCTCGAGCATCGAGACGATGCGGCCCTTTGAATGCCGCGCAGCGAGCGCCATCATCTCGCGCGTGATCCACGCGTAGTCGGCTTCGACGAGCGCCATGCCGCCCAGCAGATCCTCCCGGTGAGCGTCGAATCCGGCCGAGATGAAAATCATCTCGGGCTTGAAACTCTCCAGCGCCGGCAGCCATCGCGATTCGATGGCATCTTTCGCCGCTGCGCCGCCGCTGCCCTCGGCCAAGGGAACGTTGATCATATTGGGTGCGGGATTCGAGCTGCCGCTGTAAGGATAAAATGGGTGTTGAAAAAAACTCGCCATCATCACCCGGTCGCGCCATTGCGGCTGGCTGAATATATCTTCCGTGCCGTTGCCGTGATGCACGTCGAAGTCGATGACGGCGACCCGTTCCAGGCCTTTCTTCTCCAGCGCATACGCCGCCGCAACGCCGACGTTGTTGAAAATGCAAAAACCCATCGATCGAGTCTGGGTGGCGTGATGGCCGCAAGGCCGCACCGCGCAAAACGCATTGGCCGATCGCCCGGCGTGCACTTCGTCGACCGCCAATAACCCCGCTCCCGCCGCGCGCCGCGCCGCGCCCAGCGAATGAGGATTCATCGCGGTGTCGGGATCGAGCTGCACATAGCCTTCGCTCGGTGCGTTCTCGAAGATCAGATCGACATAGGCCGCGCGATGCACCCGCTTGAGGTCTTCGGCGCCGGCCAGCGGAGCCTCGAGGCAGCGCAATTCGTCGAGCATTCCCGAGGATCTCATCTGCTCGTTCACCGCTCCCAGACGTCCCGGACATTCGGGATGGCCCGGACCCATTTCATGGCGCAGACAATCCGGGTGGGTGATATAGGCGGTTTTCATGATGCAATCCTACGCTTTAACGGGACCCTTCGAGCGGCGCATACAAGCCGGCGGCCCGCCCCCTGGCCCGGACCAGCGCCGCCACCGCATCGATGATGGGAGTCGAGACTTGGGTCAGGCGGGCAAGTTCTTGAACCGCGGTCACCAATGCGTCGATCTCCAGGTTGCGCCCGCGTTCCAGGTCCTGAAGCATGGACATTTTGTGCCCCGCCAGGGTGCCGGCGGCTGCCAGCCTGCGCTCCATCATGTCCGCGGGGATCTGCACTCCGAGAGCCTCGTTGACCGCCTTGGTTTCCTGCATCATGGTTTTGCACAGCGCGCGCAGCGCCGGATCGCCGATGAGCCGGTCCAAGGAATACCCGGTCAGCGCGCTGATCGGATTCAAGCAGACATTGCCCCAGAGTTTCACCCAGATATTCCAGCGGATGTTGTCTCGCACCGGCGCATCGAATCCCGCCTCCGCAAGTATCTTGCCGAGGCGCAGCACGCGGTCCGACCGGCTGCCGTCCGGTTCGCCGATGATGAACCGGTTGAAGTCGTGATGAACGACGACGCCGGGCTCGACCACCTCGCAGGCGGGCTCGACCACGCAGCCGATGGCGCGCCGGGGCTGGATCGCATTCCACTGCCGGCCGCCGGGGTCCACGGAATCGAGATGACGCCCCTCGAATCGGCCGCCGGTACCGTAGAAGTACCACCACGGAATTCCATTCACTGCCGCGAGCACCGTCGTGCCGGGTCCCAGCAGCGGCGCGAACGCGGCGGCGCACTCGTACGCCTGATGCGCCTTGAGCGCGCAGATCACGACATCCTGCTCGCCGAAATCGCGCGGATCCTCGGCCGCGGCGACCTTCGCCACTTTTTCCCCGCCATGGATGATGAGCTTGAGACCGCGGGCTCGAATCGCCTCGAGGTGAGCGCCGCGCGCGATGACGCATACCTCGTGTCCGGCAGAAGCCAATTCGACTGCCATATATCCGCCGATCGCGCCGGCGCCGTAAACGCAGAACTTCATCGACCCGCTGCCCCGCCTTGGGATCCGATGCCGACGATGATACATGTGATTCGCCGGCCCGCGCCTGTCCTCGCCGGCCCGCGCCTGTCCTCGCCGGCCCGCGCCTGTCCTCGCCGGCCCGCGCAATTCTTGCCCAAATACCGTGCAGCGTTTAGATTGGCGCTCCGCGCGTTGCCCAGTCCAGGAGAAATCGATGTCCGTGCCGCTCGAAATGACCGTGGTCGAAATCGCGGCGCCCGGTGGACCGGAGCAATTGAAGGTCGCTCAAAGGCCGGTACCTCGCCCCGCGGATGAAGAGGTGCTCGTGCGCGTCGAGGCAGCCGGCGTAAACCGGCCGGATGTCATGCAGCGTCAGGGCCGCTATCCCCCCCCGCCGGGAGCCTCCGACCTGCCCGGACTCGAAATTGCCGGGGAGATCGTTCAGCTCGGCGCCAAGGTTGGCGGGCTGTCCGTCGGCGACAAGATTACCGCGCTGCTGCCTGGCGGCGGGTATGCCGAGTACGCGGTGGCGGCGGCTCCCCTGTGCCTGCCCGTGCCGAACGGCATCAGCATGGTGGAAGCGGCGGCGATTCCGGAGACCTTTTTCACGGTATGGACCAATTTATTCGATCGCGGGCGGTGCAAGGCCGGAGACAGCGTTTTGATCCACGGCGGCAGCAGCGGCATCGGCACGACCGCGATCCAGCTCGCCGCCGTACTGGGCGCGCGGGTTTACGCCACCGCCGGATCGGCGGAGAAAGTGCAGGCGTGCGAACGGCTGGGCGCCATCCGGGGAATCAATTACCGTACCGAAGACTTCGTCGAGGTGATGCGGGCGGAAACCGCCGGCAAAGGGGTTGATGTCGTTTTGGATATGGTCGCCGGCAGCTACGTCGCGCGCAACCTCGATATCGCCGCGCTGGAAGGACGGGTCGTGGTGATTTCCCTTCAGGGCGGAACGCGCGCGGAAATCAACATGGGCATGATACTGACCAAGCGCCTGACGCTCACCGGCTCGACGCTGCGCTCCCGCACCGTCGCGCAAAAGGCCGCCGTTGCCGAAGCCGTGCGGAAGAACGTCTGGCCGCTGCTCATCGCGGGACGCGTGAAGCCGGTGATCCACGCCACCTTTCCGCTGGCGGCGGCCGGCGAGGCGCATCGCCTCATGGAAACCTCGAATCACATCGGCAAAATAGTGCTGACCATGCCATGAAGGGCCGATCTTACGTGCGTTCCCGGGGTTTCCGTTAGGTGATATAGTCGCGCCACGCCAACGCATCGCTCGCCGCGAAGACGCGGATCGATGCCGATAACCACTGCGGCCTATTGCCGCCACATCAACGGGAGTAATTATGGGTTCCGATATCGGGATCGCGCAGAGTGCAACCTTGAAACCCATCAGCGAGATCGCCGCTCGACTGGGGATTCCGGCTGCCAGCATCGAGCCCTACGGGCATTTCAAAGCCAAAATCGCGCTCGATTACATCGACAGCCTGAAGGACAAGCCCGACGGCAAGCTCATTCTGGTGACCGCGATGAGCCCGACGCCCGCCGGCGAAGGCAAGACCACCACGACGGTGGGACTCGGCGATGCACTCAACAAGATCGGCAAGAAGGCGGTGATATGCCTGCGCGAGCCGAGCTTGGGGCCGGTGTTCGGCATGAAGGGCGGCGCGGCCGGCGGCGGCTACGCCCAGGTCGTGCCGATGGAAGACATCAATCTGCACTTCACCGGCGATTTCAGCGCGATTGGCCTCGCTCACAATCTGCTGTCGGCGCTGATCGACAATCACATTCATCACGGCAACGAACTGGAGTTCGACGTCAGGCGCATCGCCTGGAAGCGCGTCGTCGACATGAACGACCGCGCCCTGCGCGACATTACGGTGGGGCTCGGCGGCGTGGGCAACGGTTTCCCGCGCCAGGACGGTTTCGACATCGTCGTCGCCTCCGAGGTCATGGCGATTTTCTGTCTCGCGAAAAATCTCGTCGATCTCAAGCAGCGCCTCGGCAAGATCGTCGTCGGCTATCGGCGCGATCTCAAGCCCATTCTCGCCAGCGACTTGAAGGCGCAGGGCGCCATGACGGTGCTGCTCAAGGAGGCGCTGAAGCCGAACTTGGTGCAAACATTGGAAAATAACCCCGCCTTCATCCACGGCGGCCCTTTTGCCAACATCGCGCACGGCTGCAATTCGGTACTGGCCACGACCACGGCGTTGAAGCTGGCCGATTACGTGGTGACGGAGGCGGGCTTCGGCGCCGACCTCGGTGCCGAGAAGTTCATCGACATCAAATGCCGCAAGTCCGGACTGCGTCCGTCGGCGGTGGTGATCGTTGCAACCGTGCGCGCGCTGAAGTTTCACGGCGGCGCGGACCTCAAGGTGATCAACCAGGAGAACCTTGCGGCGCTGGAAAAAGGCATCGCGAACCTGGAGCGGCACGTCGCCAACGTGCGAAACCACTACGGCCTGGCCTGCGTCGTTTCCGTCAATCACTTCACCGCCGATACCGACGCGGAACATGCCCTGCTCGCCGGGAAAATGGCGGCGCTCGACGTGCCGCTGGTTCTTGCGCGGCACTGGGCCGAAGGCGGCGCGGGCGCGACGGACCTCGCACGCAAAGTGGTGGAGCTCGTCGAGAAGGGAACCTCGAATTTCCGCTTCGTCTACGACGAGAAGCAAACTCTGTGGGACAAGGTGAAAACCATCGCGACCAAGATCTACGGAGCCGCCGACATCTCGGCCGATTCGAAGATTCGCGCGCGCATCGAGCAGCTCCAGGCCGACTACGGCCACTACCCGGTCTGCATCGCCAAGACCCAGTACTCGTTCTCGACGGATCCCGCCGCCCGCGGCGCGCCGAGCGGGCACATCGTCAATATCCGCGAGGTGCGCCTTGCGGCCGGCGCCGAGTTCATCGTCGTGGTATGCGGCGACGTCATGACCATGCCGGGATTGCCGAAGGTACCTTCCTCCGACAAGATCGACATCGATGCCGAAGGGCGCGTAGTGGGGCTTTTCTAGCCCCTGCGCGGGGTCCGGCATCGGGCGCGGTGCCGGGCTGCGCGGGCATTGGCGCCATTGCGGTCGCCGCGTGGCCGGCGCTACACGCCGAGTATGGCGCCTTCTGCCAGCGCCGCCTCGGCGCACACCTGCGGCGCGGGCAATTTCTTGCCGCCGCCATAGCGCATCTTGGACACCTCGATCTGGCCGCCCTGCGCCGCCACGAAAATGCTCTGCTCGCCGATTGCGGCAATGGAACCGATGGCGCCTTTCACCTGCGCAAAGGTCCGCGCCGGATGCTTGCGCGCCCCATGCAATTGCAGTTTTTCTCCCTTGAACGTCGTCCACGCGGCGGGCGCCGGATCGCAGCCGCGGATCAAGTTGTAAACCAGATCGACGTGGTTGTGCCAATTGATCCGCGCTTCATCGTCGCGGCACCATCCCTCGTAACTCGCCGCGGTCTCGTCTTGCAGTCTCTCGATGGCGCCTCCGCCGGCCACCAGATCGGCCGCTTCGGCCAAGGCGGCGATGCCCATGGGGAACAGCCGGTCGAAGTACACGCTGCCCAGGGTGTCGTCCGCGCCGATCGGTGTTTCCTTTTGCAGAATGATCGGGCCCTCGTCGAGACCGTCGGTGGGACGGAACACCGTAAGGCCCGTGCGCGTATCGCCGCGGATGATGGGCCAGTTGATCGAGCTCGGCCCCCGGTAGCGGGGCAGCAGCGAAGGATGAAACTGAATCATTCCGTGGCGCGGAATGCGGGCGAGGTCCTGCGGCACGAACTGCAGCACATAGGCCATCACCCCCAATTCGACGTCGAGTGCGCGAAGAGTCTCGCGCGCTTCTTCGGTTTTCAACGAAGCCAGTTGAAACACCGGAATTTGCTGCTGCTCTGCCGCGATGCGCAAAGGATCCGCGGACGAGCCCGGCTTCTCCGGCGCACAGAACACCCCGGCAATGGTGTCGCCCCGCCCGAGAAAGGCCTCGAGAACTCCTTTGCCAAAATCCCGTTGCCCGATGATTGCTATTCGCATGGCTGAAATCCCCGATTCGTTGGCGAATCCCTTTTGATATCTCATATATCATAGCCTCAAGTCTGGGGTAGAATGAAATTAAACGGCCCGTCACATCGCCCGGGACGCGGGACCCGTGTAGGGGCACAATCAGCAGTCAAGGAGATGCAATGGCAGGTCGTAATTTTCTGTTCGTTCCCGGGCCCACCAATGTGCCCGACCGCGTCTTACGCGCCATGGCGGTACCGATGGAGGACCATCGCTCACCCGTATTTCCCGAACTCACCCGCGCCTGCCTGAATGCCCTGAAACCCGTATTCAAAACCGCCACCGCGAGTCCCATCCTCTTTCCGTCATCCGGCACCGGCTGCTGGGAAGCCGCCCTCACGAACTGCCTGAACCCGGGAGACAAGGTATTGATCTCGCGCTTCGGCCAGTTCAGCCATCTATGGGCGGATATGTGCGCCCGGCTGGGCTTCGACGTGGAAATTTTGGAGACTCCCTGGGGCGAAGGCGCGCCGGTTGAGCGATACCTATCCTCCTTGAGTTCGGACAAGCAGCACAAGATCAAAGCCGTGCTGGTATGCCAGAACGAAACGGCGACGGGCGTCACCAGCGACGTTGCCGCGATACGCAAGGCTATGGACAGCGTCAAGCATCCGGCACTCCTGTTCGTGGACTCCGTCAGCGCACTGGCCAGCATCGAGTTTCGCATGGACGACTGGGGCGTCGACGTCTGCATCAGCGGCTCGCAAAAAGGCTTGATGCTGCCCGCCGGCCTCGGCGTGACTTGCGTCAGCCAAAAGGCGCTCGAGGCGGCCAAGGCGGCGACCTCGCGCCGCTGCTACTTCGACTACGCGGATATGGTGGGCTCGAACGCTTCCGGTTATTTTCCCTACACTCCGTCGATTCCCATGCTGTACGGCCTGCGTGAGTCCCTGGCCATGCTGGCGGAGGAAGGGCTGGAAAACGTCTTCGCGCGGCACGCTTATCTGGCGGGCGGCGTGCGCGCCGCGGTCCTCGACGGGTGGAAGCTCAAGCTCTGTGCGACCGATCCAAAATGGTATTCGGACACCGTGTCCGCGATCATGGTGCCGGAGGGCATGAATGGAGGCGAGGTGATCGCCCGTGCCTTCAAGCGCTACAACCTCGCGCTGGGGGCTGGATTGTCCAAGGTGGCGGGCAAGTTGTTTCGCATCGGTCACCTGGGCGATTTGAACGAGCTCATGCTGTTGGGTGCGATCGGGGGCGCCGAGATGGCCATGATGGACGCCGGCGCGAAGCTCGTGCCCGGCAGCGGAGCCGCCGCCGCGCAAAACTACTGGCGCAAGAATCCGCCCGCCGGCACCGCGGCATGAAGTCGCGGGTGGTGTTTCTGGACCGCGCTTCGCTCAAGGCCAACGTCCGCAAGCCGGCTTTCGCGGACGAATATGTCGAGTACGATAAGACGGTGCCGGATCAGATCGTTCCGCGCCTTGCGCACGCGGGGATTGCGATCATCAACAAGGTGCCGATGCGGGCCGATACTCTGCGGCAGCTGCCGCAGCTGAAGATGATTGCGGTCGCGGCCACCGGCTACGACGTGGTGGACATACCCTATTGCAATGAGCACGGCATTGCCGTCGCCAATATCCGCAACTATGCCGTGCACACGGTGCCGGAACATGCCTTCGCCATGATTCTGGCGCTGCGGCGCAATCTGCTCGCGTATCGCCAGGACGTCGAAAACGGCGTCTGGAACAAATCGGAGCAGTTCTGCTTTTTCACGCACGACATCGGCGATCTGCATGGCGCCACGCTCGGCATCATCGGCGAAGGCGCCATCGGCCAGAGCACGGCGGCGATCGGCCGGGCTTTCGGCATGCGGGTGCTGTTTGCCGATCACCCGCCCCCGAAAATGGAGGGCGTGACCTTCACTCCTCACGAACAGGTGCTCGCCCAATCGGATGTGATCTCCCTGCATTGTCCCCTGCTGCCCTCGACCCGCAACCTGATCGACATTGGCGCCTTCCGCAAAATGAAGCGCAATGCGCTGCTGATCAATACGGCGCGCGGCGGATTGGTCGATGAAGCGGCGCTGATTCAAGCGCTGGACGAGGGATTGATCGCGGGGGCCGGCTTCGACGTGCTGACCGTGGAGCCGCCGAGGAATGGCCACCCCCTGCTCGACGTGCGGCGCCCCAATTTCATCCTCACCCCGCACATCGCGTGGGCCTCGGACGGGGCAATGCAGTTCCTGGCCGACCAGTTGATCGATAACATCGAGCGTTGGGCGGCGGGCAATCCGCAGCATCTCGTGACATCATAGCTTCCTTGAAGAAACTGCTCTATCAATTCGACACCGACGCCCTGCCATCCGTCTTCGACAACGTGGTCGGATATGACGGCGGCGCCGACCATATTTCGGCTTACGGCGGAGTCAACGCCAGAAATGCCGGTGCCCTTGTCGAGGGGGCCATCTTTACGCGGGGCGCGAACGACAAGAAGAATACGGCCATCTTCGTCGGCGGCGGCAACATGGCCGAGGGCGAAGCGGTTCTCGCCGCCGTTCGCAAGAAATTCTTCGGCAAATTCCGCGTCTCGGTGATGTTCGACTGCAATGGCTCCAACACGACGGCTTCGGCCGCGGTGGCGTGGCTTGCGCACGGACGCTCCCTCGCCGGAAAGCGGGCCGTGGTCCTCGGCGGCTCGGGACCCGTCGGCCAACGCGCCGCGGTGCTGCTCGCCCGCGAGGGCGCGAGTGTCGCGATCACCGGCCGCAAGCGCGAGGTCGTCGCGGCGGCTTTCGAATCGACCCATTCCCGCTTCGGCATCGTGGTGCAAGCCGTCGAGGCACCGACCAACGCCGAGCGCGGCGCCGCCATCGCAGCGGCGCACATAGTACTCGCCACGGGAGCGGCCGGCGTCACCTTGCTGGATGAAAGCCAGTGGCGGGACGCTCCCGTGCTGGAGTTGATCGCCGATGCCAATGCCTCGCCGCCGTCCGGCATCGAGGGTGTGGGCCTCAACGATCGCGGTGCGCTCAAGCACGGCAAGACAGTCTTCGGGTCCTTGGGTTTCGGCGCGCTCAAGCTGGCGCTGCATCGGGCTTGCGTCGCGCGCTTGTTCGAGCAAAACGACCTGATTCTCGATGCCGAAGAGATATACGCCATCGCGAAGACGATGGTCGGCTGAACCGTCAACGGCGAAACATCTTATGGTTACTGAAGATTCGGTGGAGAAATTCCTCGACGATCTGGCAAGCGGCCATCCGACCCCCGGAGGCGGAAGCGCCGCGGCCATCATGGGAGCGATGGGGGCGGCCCTCATTTCCATGGTCTGCAACGTCACCATCGGCAAGAAGGGCTACGAAGCCGTGGAAGGCGAGATGAAGGCGCTGCTTCACGAATCGGAAAAGGTCCGGCAGCGGCTGACGGACATGGTGGCCGACGATATCGCCGCATTCAACAGTATTTTGGCCGCTTATAAGCTGCCCAAATCGACCGAGGTGGAGAAGGCGGCACGCGGCACCGCGATTCAGGCCGGCCTGCGCCGCGCCACCGAAGTTCCCATCGACTGCGCCCGGGTCTGCGGCGAAGTCATCGCACTGGCGCGGCGTGCCAGCGAGCACGGCTATCTCAACGTCATCAGCGACGGTGGAGTCGGCGTACTGGCCGGATTCGCCGGCCTGCGCAGCGCGGCTCTCAACGTCTACATCAACGCCCCCGCACTCAAGGATCGCGACTTCGCCGAGCGGGCCACGGCCGAATTGGAAAAACTGGTGGAGCACTGCGCCGCCGAGAGCGAAGCGGTGTACAAAATTGTCCGCGACAAACTAGGCTGAAGAGCCGCCGCCGGCCGTGTTCCATCGGACAGACGGCGCATTGCCGCGCCTGACGGCTCGCCGCCCTTTCCTTTTTTAGTTCAAAGCGCTGGGAGGCGGGTGGGAGCGCGCGGAGATTGCAATGCGGTAATTCGCCGGAGCGCGGCCGGTTCTCTGGTATGTTGTGCCCCCGTCATCGCCGCCCGGAGCATCCGTCCTGAAGCGACGCCAAACCACTGGCCGGCAGCGTCGGCGGATTTCGCGCTCGAAGGCCGAACGACGCTGGAAGCTGCGTAAATTCTGGCCGAGCGCGGCACTGCGGCGCCGGACCTTGCGCACATTTTTGCGTGCTCCGCTGTGGCTTCAGGCGGCGATCGGCCTCGCGGGCGCGGTGCTGTTGTGGTTCGCGCTCAACTGGGCCTATCAGGTCGTCCGCAAACCCTCCGAACTGTTTTTTCCCGTCAGCGGCACGCTCAACAAGACCCCGGTCGAAACCTGGAGCAGCTACGCGCCTCTGTTCCGCCGATATTCGACGAACATCATCTCGCCCGAATTGCTCGCGGCGCTGGCGCAGGTCGAGGGCTCCGGCAATCCCATCGTTCGCACCTACTGGCGCTGGGCGCTCAAGCCCGGTCCCTTCGACGTCTACCGTCCGGCGTCGAGTGCGGTGGGCATGTATCAAATCACCGACGGCACCTTCGCGGAGGCGCGCCGCTACTGCATTCACGATCATGCGGTGGCGCAGGACGGTCCGTGGAACGATTGGAAATCATGCTGGTTCAACCGCCTGTACACGCGCGTGGTGCCCTCGGATGCGGTGGAGCTCACGGCCGCGTATCTCGATCGAAGCGTTGCCGGCGTTCTGCAGCGTCATCATCTCAATTTCGCGGCGCCCGAACGCGAACACGAACTGGCGGCTCTGATCCATCTGTGCGGCGCAGGCGCGGGCGAAGCCTATGCACGGCGCGGCTTGAGGCTGCTGGATGGCCAGCGGTGCGGCGACCACGAAGCCCGCGACTACGTCGCGCGGGTGCGCGGCATGGAGCGTATCTTCGAAAACATCGAGCGGCAGTCCGCGCCGGGCGGAGGCTGACCCCTGTGCAGGCTGCGCGGCCGCAGTCAGGGCCGCTCGACCGCCTCGATCAGGATGGCCCGAAAGTCATTGACGTTGGTCAGCGTGGGTCCGGTGACGACGGAGTCGCCGAGTGCCGCGAAGAACCCATGACCGTCGTTGTTGTCGAGCATGTCCTTGGGCCGGAGCCCCAGGGCCCATGCGCGTGCCAGCGAGTCGGGTCCCGCGCGCCCTCCCGCGATTTCCTCCTGGCCGTCGACGCCGTCCGTATCTCCGGCCAATGCGTGGATTCTCGGATGACCTTGCAGCGCGATGGCGAGCGACAATAAATACTCCACATTACGTCCGCCCCGCCCGGTGCCCCGCACGGTGACCGTGGTCTCGCCGCCCGAAAGCAGCACACAGGGCGCGGCAAAGGGTTGGTCGTGCTCGGCCGCCTGCAATGCGATGGCCGCGAGCACCTTGCCCACGTCGCGCGCCTCGCCTTCGATGGCATCGCCCAGAATGTACGGCACGACGCCCGCAGCGCGCGCCACCTGTGCCGCCGCCTCGAGCGCCATCTGCGGCGTGGCAATGATGCGCACCGTCGAGCGCGCCAGAAGCGGATCGCCTGGCTTGACCGTCTCGCCGCGTCCGCTTTCCAGCACCTCTCGAACCGCCGGCGGCAGTTCGATCCCATAGCGGCGGGCAATGGCAAGTGCGTCGGCGCAGCTGGTCGGGTCCGGCACGGTGGGACCGGAAGCAATATCGGTAGGCCGATCGCCGGGAACGTCCGATATCAGCAAGGCATGCACCCGCGCCGGGTGGCACGCGGCGGCCAGGCGCCCCCCCTTGATGGCCGACAGATGCCGGCGTACGCAATTCATCTCGCCGATGCCGGCGCCGCAGGCGAGCAGCGCACGATTCACGGTTTGCTCCAAATCGAGGTTCAGTCCCTGCAACGGCAATGGCAGCAAGGCGGAGCCGCCGCCGGAGAACAGGCACAGCACGAGATCGTCCGCGCCGAGCGTTGCCACGAGATCGAGCATGCGCTGCGCCGCGTTCATCCCGGCGGCATCCGGTACCGGATGCGCCGCCTCGACGATTTCTATGCGTTCGCACGGTACGGCATATCCATAGCGCGTGACCACCAAGCCTGATAGCGGACCGGGCCAGTTGTCTTCCACGGCACGCGCCATGGCAGCCGAAGCCTTGCCGGCGCCCACCACGACGAGCCGGCCTTTGGGCGGCGCAGGGAGATGCGGCGGGATGCACAGCGCCGGCTGGGCCGACGCGATCGCAGCGTCGAACATCCTCCGGAGCAGTGCCTGGGTCATGGCGTTCCGGAACTCACCGAGAGGACGGGCTCAATGTATTCACCAGCGTGCCGATTCCTTCGATGTCCACTTCAACCGTGCAACCATCCTTGATCGAGCCGACGCCCACGGACGTTCCGCAGGCGATGACGTCGCCCGGCACCAGGGTCATGTCGTGCGATATGCGGCTCACGACCTCGTCCGGCGGCATGAGCATGTCCGACAGCGGATAGTTCTGCCGCTCGACGCCCTCGACCCGGGTGACGACGCGCAGCGCCGCCCAATCCAATCCGGCCGCAATCGCCGGCCCCAGGCAGCCGAAGGTATCGTAGCTCTTCGACCGGCACCACTGCGCGAAATCGGCATTTTCGTTCAATACCTCCGCGGCCGTCACGTCGTTGACGCAGGTATAGCCGAAGATGTGGGCCTGCGCATCGTGCGGCGCCACCTCCTTGCAATGCCTGCCGATCACGATGCCAAGTTCTCCCTCGAAAGCGATCTTCCCGGAATAGCCGTTGGGCCGTCGAATGGCTTCCGTCGTGCCGATCACGGATGTGGACGGTTTGATGAGAAACAGCGGGTGTTTCGGCGCCGCTTTGCCGAGCTTTGCACCGAGCTCGCCGAAATTATTCCACAGCGCCACGATCTTGGAGGGCGTGCACGGACTCAGCAGTGAAAACCTACCGGGCGCGATGAACCGTCCGGTCGCCAAGGGCCCGCCGAACATGTCGCCTTCGTACTCCTCTATCCCGGAGTTCTTAAGAACGCCGAATCCGATGCGGCCGTCCGGGGATCGGAAACGGGCCCAGCGCACGCTACAGCACCGACTTCAGCAAGGTGGCCATCTCCGCCGGGTTTCTCGTGACCTTGATCCCGCATTCCTCCATGACGGCCAGCTTCTCCGTGGCGGTACCCTTGCCTCCGGAAATGATCGCGCCGGCGTGGCCCATGCGCTTTCCGGGCGGGGCGGTCACCCCGGCAATGAATCCGACCACGGGCTTTTTCATGTGGTGCTTGATCCAGCGGGCGCAGGTCTCCTCGTCGTCGCCGCCGATTTCTCCCACCATGATCACCGCATCGGTCCCGGGGTCCTCGTTGAACATCCGCATGACGTCGATGTGCTTCAATCCGTTGACCGGATCGCCGCCGATTCCCACGCAGGTCGATTGCCCCAGGCCGAGGTCCATGAGCTGCCCCACCGCCTCGTAGGTCAGGGTGCCCGAACGCGAAACGACTCCGATGCGTCCCTTCTTGTGGATGTGGCCGGGCATGATGCCGATCTTGATTTCGTCCGGCGTGATCACCCCCGGACAATTGGGACCTACGAGCAGGGTCTTCTTGCCGCGCATGCGGTTTCGCGTCGCGATCATGTCGCGCACCGGCACTCCTTCCGTGATGCATATCACCAGATCCAATTCGGCATCGACCGCCTCATCGATGGCGCCGGCGGCGAACGGCGGCGGCACGTAAATCACCGAGACCGTGGCGCCGGTTTTCTGCTTGGCCTCGGCCGCGGTGGCGAAGATGGGGATGCCTTCGAACTCTTCTCCCGCCTTGTGCGGATTGACTCCGGCGACGAAGCATTCGCGTCCATTGGCGTAGTCGCGGCACAGGCGCGTATGGAATGCACCGGTCTTTCCGGTGATGCCCTGGGTCATCACCTTCGTGTTCCTGTCGATCAGAATGCTCATGAATTTTGCGCCCCTACTTTCCGGCCACGGCCGCGACGATTTTCTGTGCGGCATCCGCCATGTTGTCGGCGGAAATGATCGGCAGCCCCGATTCTCGCAATATGCGCCTGCCGATGTCCTCATTCGTTCCCTTCATGCGCACCACCAGCGGGACGGCGAGCTTCACTTCCTTCGCGGCGGCGATCACGCCTTCGGCGATGGTATCGCAGCGCATGATTCCGCCGAAGATGTTCACGAGAATCCCCTTCACCGCGGGATTTTTCAGCATCAGTTTGAACGCCTCGGTCACCTTCTGCGCGGTGGCGCCGCCGCCGACGTCGAGAAAATTCGCAGGTTCCCCCCCGAACAGCTTGATGGCATCCATGGTCGCCATCGCAAGCCCCGCGCCGTTGACCAGGCAGCCGATGTTGCCGTTGAGCGAGATGTACGACAGGTCGAATTTCGACGCCTCCACCTCGGCCGGATCCTCCTCGTCCAGATCGCGCATGGCGACGATTTCCGGATGCCTGTAAAGAGCGTTCGAATCGAAGTTCAACTTGGCGTCCAGAGCCAGCACCTTGCCGTCGCCCGTGATGATGAGGGGATTGATTTCCGCGAGCGACGCATCGCATTCCACGAAGGCGCGGTAGAGTCCCTGCATGAAATTCCGCGCCTGCGGAACCGACCCGTCCGGCACGCCGATCTTGTGCGCCACCTCCTCGGCCTGGCTGTCGGCGAGGCCCGCCACCGGGTCGATGGCAATCCGGTGGATCTTCTCCGGCGCGCGCGCCGCGACCTCCTCGATTTCAGTACCGCCCTCCGAGCTCGCCATCAGCGTCACCCGCTGCGTGGCGCGGTCCACCACCATGCCCACATACAGCTCCTTGGCTATGTCGGCGCCCTCCTCGACCAGCAGGCGCTTCACCAAGCGTCCTTGCGGGCCGGTTTGATGGGTGACGAGCGTCATGCCGAGAATCGCAGCGGCGAATTCATGCACTTCGGCGAGCGATTTCGCAACCTTGACTCCGCCGCCCTTGCCGCGCCCGCCGGCGTGGATCTGGGCTTTGACCACCCAGATCTTGCCGCCGAGTTCGCGCGCCGCGGCATCCGCCTCGGTCACCGAAAAACAGGGAACTCCCCGCGGCGTGGCGACTCCGTACTTGCGCAGAATTTCCTTGCCCTGATACTCATGAACGTTCATGTCTAAAGCCTCATCGATCGGATTGAATGGGGCGCCCACCGCATCGCGGCAACCGCCGTGCCGGGCGCGTACGAATCTCTCTCGCCGCTAGGCCCGGGCCCCGCTCGCGGCCTTTTCTTCATCGAGGGTCTTCGCCAACAGCTTGGTCAAGGCGAATACCGTGTCGATGTGGGGAGTCGGCGTTTCGGTCAGGCGCGCCAGCTCCACCACGGAGCCCAGCAGCGCATCGATCTCGAGCGTGCGTGCGGCCTCGACATCCTGAAGCATCGAGGTCTTGTGGTGTCCCACGCGCTCCGCGCCGCTGATCCGCTTCTCGAGCGACACGCGGAATGTGATGCCCAGCTTTCCCGCAACCTCCTGCGCCTCGCTCATCATTGCCGCCGCGACCGCGCGGCTCGGCGGATACTGGCAGATGGCGGCGAGCGTGGCGCGGGACAATGCGCTGATGGGATTGAAGGTCAGATTGCCCCAGAGCTTGAGCCAGATTTCGGCGCGGATGTCGGCCAGCACCGGCGCCTGCAGCCCTGCCCCGACAAAGGACTCGGACACGCGGGTGACGCGCTCGCTCGTCGTGCCGTCCGGCTCGCCGACGGGAAATCGATTTCCCTCGACGTGTTTGATGACCCCGGGGGAGACCAATTCGGCCGCCGGATACACCACGCAGCCGATGACGCGCTCGCACGGAATGTGCTCGCCGATGACTCCGTTTGGGTCGACGCTGCGGACCCGCGTGCCTGCCAGGGGTCCGCGATGCCGGTGAAAGTACCAATACGGAATCCCGTTCTGCATGGGAATCACGACGGTGCGCGGGCCGAATAATTTCGGCACCTGGAGCGCCACCGCTTCGACCTGGTGGGCTTTCATCGCCAGGATGACGAGGTCTTGCTCGCCGGCCGCGGCGTAGTCGTCGGTCGCCCTGACTTTCGCGATCGTCTGTTCGCTGCCGTCGGCGTTCACCAACCGGATGCCGCGGCTGTTCAGGGCTTCAAGGTTTGCACCGCGTGCGATGAAGGTCACGTCCTCGCCCGCCAGCGCAAGTTTGATGCCCACGTAGCCGCCGATCGCACCGACGCCGATGATCGCTATCTTCAATGACATTCGCCCATGGAGCGCGGGGTGCGCCCAACTTACCCGATCTTACCGGAAGCGACCGGGGGCGCAATCGCGCCCCCGGCTCCGCCGCGGAAAATATTCCGACTTTTCGCCGCAATACCCGGCTCAGAACTTGTAATTGACCCCGGTCGAAAAGCCCACCTCCCGGCAGCCTCCCCAGGTCGTGTTGCCGGCGCTGCTGTAATCGATGACCGTCGTGTTCGTGCCGTCGTGGCAATCGGTCGTCAGTCCGCGCCCGCCGGCTCCGAGATCGTAATGGGCGTTCCCGTTGTTGATCGTGTCCGCCGCGTCCAGGTACCACGTCAGGTTCTTGTCGAAATGGTGCTTCCACGCAGCGGTGTACATGTTGGCCGTGTCGTCCCGGTTGTTCGGATTGTAATTATGCTGGCCGGCCGGATCGCCCGGCGTGGCCCCGGCATGCGCCCAGCCGATGCTGAAATTGTCCTTCGCGGTGAAATCCTGCGACAACGCGAACCACAGGCCGTTTCTCTGCCGCTCGTTCTGGAACTGCAAATCGGCCGGCAGGTTGCGCTTCAAGTACTCGTAGATTCCGCTGACCGCCAGGCCGAAGTCGAACGTGTATTGCACGCCGGCTTTGAACGCCGATTCGTCCGCGATGTCGTTCAAGTAGGGCGGAGAGTATCCGTCGTTGGCCGCAACGCCCGGAAATTCACCTACCAGGAAATTATAGGTTGCGAAATCGAGCAGCGGCGAATTCGTCGCCTGCAGATAGCCGTAGGTCGGGCTGTTGGAGCCGATGCCGTCGCTGTTGCGGTTCACGCCTTTGTGCATTTCGTAGGCCACCGTGGCATAGATCGGACCCGTTTCGAATTTCAGGTCGACGCTGTACGCGTCGCCGAATCCGCCGTCGTCGCAATTGAGCAGCAGATTGCCGCTGCCGGGCTGATTGCCGCCGTTGCAATCCGGAGATCCGGACGACTGCACGACGTTATCGTAGGTACGGTTCTGTCCCGGCGAAATGAGGGCGTCGAAGCTGAACATGCCGCCGAATTTCGGCGATTCGTACCAGATCGAATGATCGAGCCGCGTGCCGAACTCGACGCGATTGTCGCCGCCGCTGTTGCCCATGATGACCGCGTAGTCGCCGAGCATCCCTGAGAACGGATTCATCCTATCCGTCGATTTCTTGTAGGGCGAGTACGTGGTACCGACCTTCACCTTGCCCCAGCCCGGATCGGAGAATCCGATGAAGGTGTCGCCATAGCCGATGGCGCCTTTCACCACATTGGACTGCTGATACTGCGAAGTGTTGAGGCCGGGCGACGCAGTGATGGATGGCTGCGTCTCGATCTGATAGATGAACTCCGTCTCGCTGCCCGCGATCTTGTGCGATCCCCGATAGCCGAAGACCGACTTGTTGGTCGAGAATGCGGGCATGTAGCCTACCCGCCCCACGGGACCGCCCTTCGGGCCCGGGTTGTTCGGATCGATCTGGAATCCCGAGTTGGGATTGTTCGGGTCCTTGAGAGCATAGTGGTATGCGACCAGGCCGTTGATGCCCTTGGTCGTGTCGTCGAAGGAGACGTCCATGGTGCCGTAGAAACCGCTCATGATTTTGTGCAACAGAGGCTCTTTCTCCGCGAAACCTCGCCCGGCCACCGACGGTCCGGCACCTTCCTCGGGCGGCGGCCCGGCGGGCGCGCGCATCGGAGGATTCGCCGGCTGCGGCGCCGGCTGTACTGCCTGCTGAGGCGCCTGCTGCCTGGTCAGCGCCTGTACCTGCTTCTGCAGTTCCTGCATCTGCTGCTGCATGATGCGCATCTGCTCCTTGAGAGCCTGATTGTCCGCCGCATCGTCCGCAAAGGCGACCCCGCTGATGGCGACCCCGGCGGCGCATGCCGCAAGCGCCGCCAGCACGGGCTTTGCCAATTTTAGTTTGAGCATTATGTATCCCTCATGAAACGCGTTTGTTCGAATCTTTCTCGTCGTCGCTGTCCACCCTCACGTCTTGCCGGCCGGACGCGTGAGGCAAATCCGGCCGTCCCCCATCCTTGAGGCGCGATTGCACGTCCCCGCAGCGCGTGCAAACTCCTTTCCCTCGTCAATCCCTCGGCTTCCCGATTCCTTCCTTCGCAGCAGGCTCATCGATCAAGCCGGCGCCGCGCGCCCAACGGTATTTCGCGCCCAGTACGGCAACCGGAATCTCCGTTGAGTAGGCGTACGCCGGAATGCCGTGCTGATACAGATATTCAGCGGCCTCCTCGACCTCCACATCGCCCGCAAGCGAGGCGACCATCGGCTTCTCGACGCCCTTGGCGCGCATTTCCGCCGCGACTTCGACCATCAGCTTGGCGAATACCATGGGCGGCGTGATGATGGTGTGCCAGTAGCCGAGTATCAGCGCATGAATGCGCGGATCCTCGAGCCCGAGGCGCACGGTGTTCTGATAGGTCGCGGGCGGCTCGCCGCCCGTGATGTCCACGGGGTTGCCGGCGGCGCCGAACGGCGGAATGAATTTGCGAAAGGCGGCGTCGAGATCGGCAGGCATGGCCATCAGCGACAAGTCGTTGTCGACGCAGGCGTCCGAGAGCAGCACGCCGGAACCGCCCGCCCCCGTGATGATGACGACGTTGTTGCCTTTCGGCGTCGGTAAAACCGGTATTCCGCGGGCAAAATCCAGCAGGTCGCGCAGGCTGCGAGCCCGGATCACGCCGCATTGCCTGAAGACGTCTTCGTAGATCTTGTCGTTGCCGGCCAGCGCGCCGGTATGCGAACTCGCCGCGCGCGCGCCCATGCCGGTGCGGCCCGCCTTCAGGACCACGATGGGCTTCTTCCTGGAAACCCGCTTGGCGACTTCGGCAAAGGAGCGCCCGTCCTTCAAATCCTCGCAATGCTGGGCGATGATGGTGGTGTTCTCGTCCTGTTCGAAGTACGTCAGCAGGTCGTCTTCGTCGATGTCCGACTTGTTGCCGAGCCCGACGATGGCAGAGACGCCCATTTTGGCGGATCGGGAAAAGCCGATGATGGCCATGCCGATGCCGCCCGATTGGGATGACAGCGCCGCGTGCCCCTTGACGTCGTATGCGGTGCAGAAAGTCGCGCACAGATTGCTGGGCGTGTAATAGAAGCCGTAGATATTGGGCCCCATGAGACGCACGCCGTATTTGCGTCCGATCTCGACCAGCTCATTCTGTCCGGCGACATTGCCGGTCTCAGCGAATCCGGAAGGAATCAAGATGGCGCCTGCGATTTTTTTCTCGCCCACTTCGATGAGGGCTTGCGCGACGAATTTCGCCGGAATCGCGAACACCGCGACGTCGATGCCCCCGGTCACGTCCTTGACGCTCTTGTAGGCTTTCCTGCCGAGAATGCTGCCGGCGCTGGGGTGGATGGGGTAGATCTCGCCTTGATAGCCGCCGTTGATGAGGTTCTTCATCACGGAATTGCCGATCTTGCCGCTCTCGGCCGAAGCGCCGATCACGGCCACGGCTTTCGGCTTCATGATCCGGGTCATCTTCTCGACGATGTCGGCCTGGCTCGGCCGGTCACGCGCCGGGGCGGGATTGAAGTCGAGTACGATGCGCACGTCCGCCGCGATCGCTCCGTGCTCGGTGGCGAAGACCGGATTGAGGTCCATCTCCGATATTTCCGGAAAATCGGCCACCAGCACCGAGACGTTCTCGATCATGCGCGCGAGCGCGGCCCGATGCACGGCCTTGGCGCCGCGCACGCCGCGAAGAATTTCCGCCGCGGCGATGCCGTCGAGCATCGACAGCGCTTCCTCGTTCGTCGCAGGCGCCAGGCGGAAGGTGATGTCCTTCAACACCTCGACCAGGATGCCGCCCAGGCCGAATGCAACCAGCTTTCCGAACGCCGGATCGGTCACTGCACCGATGATGACTTCCTGGCCGCCTCGCAGCATTTGCTGCACTTGAACGCCCAGAATTTCGGCGCTGCCGTCGTACCGCCCGGCGTTGTTCACGATGGATGCGAACGCCTCTTTGGCCGCGGCCGCCGAGTCGACTCCGACCACCACCCCGCCCGCCTCGGTCTTGTGCAGGATCTGCGGCGATACGATTTTCATGACCACCGGAAAACCCATGCCTGCGGCGATCGCGGCCGCTTCGTCCGCGGTCGTGGCCACGCCCTCGGCGGGAACGGCGATTCCGTACGCTTGACACAGGCCGCGCGCCTCGGGGGCGGTCAGCGCGCCGCGCGAAGCTTGCCTCGCCCGATCCAGGATCGCTCGGACGGCGGCTTTGTCGCGTTGTATCATCGATGTTGTCTCATCTGGTTCATTTGCCGCCGATCAAATGACTTTTCTCGACCTCAGCGCGGCGACGTCCGCCGCTGCGTAGCCGAGTTCGGCGAGGACCTCGTCGGTGTGTTCGCCCAGCAAGGGTGATCGCCGGACTTCAGTCGGGCTGTCGCTCATCTTGATGGGATTGCCCACCGTCAGGTATTTGCCCCGCGTCGGATGGTCGACCTCGACGATGGTCCCCGTCTTGCGCAGCGAAGGCTCATTGGCCAGCTCCTCCATCGAGAGGATCGGGCCGCAGGGAATGTCGTGCTCGTTGAGCAGCGCCATGGCTTCGAATTTGGTCTTGGTCACCGTCCACGCCTCGGCCGCCGCGAAGACTTCCGTGAGCCTCGGAAGGCGTGCCACCGGCGTCGCGAAATTCGGATCCGTCAGCCAATCCTCCTTGCCGATCACTTTGCAGATGTCCTTCCAGACGGGCGCCTGCGCGATGAAGTAGAGGTACGCGTTCGGATCCGTTTCCCAACCCTTGCACTTGACGATGGTTCCGGGCTGCCCTCCGCCCGACGCATTCGCGGCACGCGGCACGGCCGAACCGAACTTGCCGTTCGGATACTGCGGATACTCCTGCATCACGCCGGTGCGGGCGAGCCTCTGCTGATCCCGCAACTTGACCCTGCACAGGTTCAGCACCCCGTCCTGCATCGCCGCGAGAACCTTCTGCCCGCGTCCGGTCGAATTTCTCTGATACAACGCCGCCACGATCCCGAGCGCGAGATGCAGCCCGGTGCCGCTGTCGCCGATTTGTGCGCCCGTCACCAGCGGCGGCCCGTCGTCGAAACCCGTGGTCGAGGCGGAACCGCCGGCGCATTGCGCGACGTTTTCGTACACCTTGCATTCTTCGTACGGGCCGGGCCCGAAACCCTTGACCGAGGCGACGATCATCCGCGGATTGAGCTGCTGAATCCGCTCCCAGGTGAATCCCATCCTGTCCAGGGCGCCGGGCGCGAAGTTCTCGACCAGCACGTCGCAGTGCTTCACCAGCCTTTCGAGCACCTGCTTGCCGCTCTCGCTCTTGGTGTCGAGCGTGACCGAGCGCTTGTTGTGGTTCAGCATGGTGAAATAGAGGCTGTCCACGTCCGGAATATCGCGCAGCTGTTCGCGCGTGATATCGCCGCCGCCGGCCTTCTCGACTTTGATTACATCGGCTCCGAACCACGCCAGCAGCTGCGTGCAGGTCGGCCCCGACTGCACGTGCGTGAAGTCGAGAATGCGAACGCCGTCTAACGCCTTACTCATGCGACCCGTCCCCTTTCACTTGTACATCGTCTGATTCTTGGTGCCCGGCGCATATTCGCGCGGGTCGACCCAGATGTTGACCACCGCCGAGCGGCGCAGCTTCTGCACCGATTCGCGGGCGCGCTGCAGTGCCGGAGCAATCTGCGCCGGATCCCGCACCTCTTCGCCGTACCCGCCGAGCATCTCGGCGAACTTTCCGAACGGGACGTCGCCCAGGAGATTGCCGACGCTGCCGCGCTGTTCACCGTACTTTGCCAGCTGGCCGTAGCGGATCTGGTTCATCGCCGAATTGTTGCCGATCACCGCGAGATAGGGGACGCCGAAGCGGTTGGCCGTCTCCATGTCGAACGCGGTCATGCCGAAGGATCCATCGCCGTAGTAGCAAAGGACTTCCTTGGCGGGGTTGGCGAGGCCCGCTGCGATGGCGAACCCGGTGCCGACGCCGAGCGAACCCAGTGCGCCCGGATCCATCCATTGCCCCGGACCGCGCGGCCGCACGGCTTGCGCAGAGATGGTCACGACGTCGCCGCCGTCGCCGATGTAGATCGTGTCGTCGCGCAGGAATTCGTTGAGTTCCCATGCGACGCGGTAGGGATGGATGGGCACGCTGTTCGATTTGAACAGCGGCATGAGCTTTTCGGCGGCGGCAGCCTCCGCATCGCCCAGCTGTTTCAGCCATTGCCGGCGCGACTGGCGTTTGTCTTCCTTGATGCGTCCCGATGCAGCCTGCAGCACCGCGCCCAGGATCGCGCCCGGATCTCCGACCAGCCCCAGACTGATGTCTCGGTTCTTGCCGACGGTGCGGTAGTCCATGTCGATCTGAACCAGAGTCAGATCCTTGCTGATGCGCTTGCCGTAGCCCATGCGAAAATCGAACGGCGTGCCCACGATCAACAGCACGTCGGCATTGGCGAACGCCTGGGTGCGGGTGCGGTCGAAATGATGCGGATCGCCGGGAGGCAGCAGACCGCGGCTGGCGCCGTTGAAATATCCCGGGATGTCGAGGCCTCGCAGCAATGCGACCGCCTCTTTGTGGCCGCGCGCGGTCCATACCTGCTGTCCGTAGAGGATGGCGGGCCGCTCCGCATTGACGAGAATGTCGGCCAGCCTCTCGATGTCGCGAGGATCGCCGATGGATCGCGTCGATGCACGGTACTTGCCGGGCTGCGGGATCACGGCCTTGGCGATGTCGACCTCGCGGTCGAGCACGTCGCGGGGAATTTCCAGGTATACCGGCCCCGTGGCGCCGTTGAACGCCTCGCGCGCGGCCATGGAGATCATGTCCGCCACCCGCTCCGTGCTCGACACGCTCGCCGCGAACTTCGTGATCGGGGTCATCAATTCGACGTGCGGCAGGTCCTGCAGCGAACCCATCATGTGCTGCGTCTGCGCCCCCTGGCCGCCTATGTGCAGGACCGGACTCTCCGAACGGAAAGCGGTGGCGATTCCGGTGACGGCATTCGTGCACCCCGGCCCCGCTGTAGTGACCACGCAGCCCAGCTTGCCGGTCTGCCGTGCGTAGCCGTCGGCGGCGTGCGCCGCGGTTTGTTCGTGCCGGACGTCGATGATGCGGATGCCCTCATCGACGCAGCCGTCGTAGATGTCGATGATGTGGCCGCCGCAGAGGGTGAAAATCGTATCCACACCTTCGTTCTTGAGCGCCTTGGCGACCAGATGGCCGCCCGAAATCACGCCGGCATCGCGGTTTTTCCTCTGTAATGTATCATCGGCGGTCGAGGCCTTGGGTTGATTGGATGCGGGGATTACAGTTGCCATAGTCACTCCAACTTCGTGAATTTGATCGTCTGCCGCCGAGCCTCGCTCACGTCGTCCGCACCCGCGGGTCGCTTTCGGACGCCGATGCGAACGCTTCGCGGCTCTTCGCAAAATGCCGCACACGCATGGGTTTCAGCACGAACAGCGCCAGAGCCGCGGCGAGCAGGTTGAACGACATGGCGATCGAAAACACCGGTCCCCAGCCGTGAGTCTTGGCGATGTAGGCGGCGCCCGGAACCAGGAGTGCTCCCATGCCTTTCGCCGTGTACAGCATGCCGTTGTTTGCCGCGGCGAATCTGGAGCCGAAGGTGTCGCCTTGGGTGGCGGGAAACAGGCTGAAGATCTCTCCGTACACGCCGAAGTACAGGGCGGTGACCAGCACGAACACGACCGGATTCGATCCCGATTGACTGAGTACGTAAAGCGCAACTGCGCCGCACGTGAATGCCAGCGCCATCGTGTACTCGCGGCCGATCTGATCCGAAAGCCAGCCGAAGAAGGGCCGCCCCACCCCGTCGAAGATCCGATTCAGGAATAGTGCGAACGCCAGCGCGGCCATCGTCAACCCGAACAGAGCGACCGGCAACTTGTCGATCTTGAAGTCCTTCGCGATCGGCGCCATGGACGCGGCCATGGTGAGGCCGCCGGCGGCGATCAGCACGAACATGAGATACATCAGGTAGAACACCGGACTCTTCAAAACCTCGAGCGGCGTATATCCGTGCGAGGTCTGGCTGGGCTTGACCCTCGCGGCAATGAGTGCAGGCGGGGGCGCCAACAGCATCCACGAAATCACAAAGACGATTGCGCCTTGCAGCAGCCCGAAGAACAGGAACGCATGCTCGTAGCCGGACGAATCGATCATGTGCGATATCGGTACGATCGTGGCCGCCGCGCCGGCGCCAAAACCCGATGCGGTGATTCCCGCCGCGAGACCGCGCCGGCCGGGGAACCACTTGAGCGCATTTCCGACGCAGGTGCCGTAAACCGATCCGGTGCCTATGCCGCCGACCGCCGCCGCAAAGTACAAGGCCGGAAGCGAGCTCGCCGCCGAATTCATCACCCAGGCGATCGCCACGAGAATACCGCCGCCGAGAACCACCCATTTTGGCCCGAATCGATCGACGAGATAGCCTTCGACCGGAACCAGCCAAGTTTCGATGAGCACGAAGATGGTGAAAGCGACCTGAATGGCGCTTCGTCCCCAGTGGTATTTCGCGTCGATGGGATTGACGAACAGCGTCCATCCGTACTGGAGGTTGGCGACGCTGGCCATGCAGATGACTCCGAGAATCAGCTGCACCCACGGATTCGCCAGCGGCGAGGTTGATTGCACGGAATTCGAATTCGCGCTCATCTAGTTCTCCTTATTCACGAATGGTCGATACGCAAGAGCACCTTGGGGATCACGCAGAAATTTCGATTGGCGGGCGATGGCGGTCCGGGACGCTCTTATAGGAGTAGCGGTGGCCGCTGCCGTAGGAGTGGCCGCTGCGGACGGACGCGTCGAGACAAACTCATTCGTGAGCCCCCCTTAATGAATTCGAGCGTCTCGCCCGAACTTACCAGCCCTTATATTTTTATCGTGGTATACCATATATGAATGGATTTCATTGTCAAGCGAGGGGCTTCGAACTCCGAAGAGCGCTGCTTTTCGCCGTGTATTTCGCTGCCGGTGCGGTAGATGAGCAAAAATGACCGTGGGGTTAGATTAATTCATGAGCGGCAATTGAGGCGCAATATAATATATCAGCTGTGGGCTCTCGGTAATCTCGTATATCTTTGGCTTGTTCGAACCGCGGCGCGGGTTCGCTGGGAAGAAAGCAAATGCAATCGATTGAAATCGTGATATTCACCGTTCTCGCCATGGCAGCCGTCGCGGGACTATCCGTCGCGCTTTACACGGCGCTTCCGGAGTCCGTGCTGGCGTGCGGCGCGCGGCACGGACGCTTTGCAGGATTGAGCGGCGCGCGCGCTCTGCGCGATGCAGGGCAAGGCACGCCCGCCGTAAAGACCGAGGCGGCCGGGTACGGTGCCCGCGCAGGGCAATCGGCCTAGGGCAAAATGAGAATGCAAACATTTAAGGTTCGGAGGGGCGGATGAACACCATCGCAACGCTGGTACAGCGCACGACGTCGGCGGCGCCCCTGACTCTCGCGCCGCTCAACGCGACGAGTTTGCGGGATCAGGCCTACACCTTGTTAAAAAACGCCATCGCCGACACCGACATCTACGATCCCAACCAAGAGTTGCGCTTGGACGAACGGCAGCTCACCACGGCGCTCGGCGTCAGCCGCACGCCGATTCGCGAAGCGCTGTCGCTGCTCGAACAAGAAGGATTCATACGCACGATTCCGCGGCGCGGCATCTACATCATCCGCAAATCGAAACGCGAAATGATCGAGATGATCCAGATGTGGGCGGCGCTCGAATCGATGGCCGCGCGTCTCGCGACGCTGCACGCCACCGATGCCGAGATCGCCACCCTGCGCCACTTGTTCGACGAGTTTCAAAATTCGCCTCCGTCGGAGCATCTGGACGAGTATTCCGATGCCAACATCGCGTTTCATACGGCCGTGATCGCGCTCGGCGGTTCTCAAACCATCGTGGACGCAACGCGCAATCTTCTCATTCATGTCCGCGCCATTCGCCGGGCGACGATTACACAGAGCGATCGTGCCGCCCGCTCCATCATCGATCATCTGAAGATCATCGAAGCCTTGGAACGGCGCGATACGGAATTGGCGGAAAGGCTGACCCGGCAGCACACGCTGGACCTCGCGGCTCACGTCGACCGCTACTGCGATTTCTTGGGTTAGCCGCGCGGTTTTTTGGACCCCCATTGACCGAGCGTCGGCGCCGCGCCGGCCGCGTCTTCGCTGCTCAGATATTGCGGCTGCCGCATCTGCGGCAGCCCTGCGGTCAGCGCTCCCGGCGCGACCGCCTGTATGCCGCTCCGGGTGTCGGGATTCGACAGCGCCGCCTGCAACCCGGCGAGGTCCATCGAAACGGGCGTTCCCGCCTCGAGGCGCAGATAAATCCGCCCGGTTGCCTGGTCGGCGAAATTGACCCCGCTGAATCCGCCGACGCATCGGCGCAGAAATCCGGTATTCCTTTCGGCCGCGAGCTTCCCTAAGTCGGCGTAAAGGGATCCCGGCCCGGCGGCGTCCACGTTGATGCGGCCGTAGCGTTCGATGTCCAGCGTGCCCTTCACGTCGAGAATGTTGAACGTGTCATTGTCGCCGAATGCGACGGTGCGGGGCCGCTCGCCGAGTGCGACCGTGTTGTCGAGAAACTCGAACCGGATGTGCTTGTCGCTGCGTTTTACCCAGGTGAAAAATACGTCCGGAATCCCGGTGTAGGCCTCGACCGCATGCGCCAGCGTGTCGTCCACTGCCTTATAGCGGCCGAATTCGAGCCCGCGGTTCCACGCTCGCTCGACCAGGGATTCCGGCGGCGTGATCATGAAAAACAAATAGACCGTCTGTCCGAAACGGGTCAACAGATTGCTGCCCGCCTCGTCCGAATCCGGTGCGAAGCTGTCGAACCGGAACCGGTCGATCAAGAGGTGAGTCATCTCGCCGCGGCGATGCTTGCGGGCCATGTAGCGGTCGAGTTTCTGGTCGATGATCTGCAATTCTTCGGCGGTGAACGCGCCGGCATATTTGTAGGCAGCGCCGAGCGCACCGTAGTCGAGAAGCTGCTTGCGCCAGATGTCCGGACTTATGAGCGCGAAGTCGCTCCACTGCACGCCGATGTCGCCCACCAGCTTGTTCTGCAGCGGCCGCAGCGTGCTCTTGCCGGACGCCGAGGGCCCTTTGGTGTTGATGACCACCGGAAGTTCCTGGCGCGGCAGCAATCGATAACCCTCATCGCGGACCGCGCGCAGCAACAGGGGCTCGATGCTGCGTCCGATGCAATCGCTGCCGTACTCGTTGCTGGCCAAGTCCGCCGCGGTCGATGCGATCAGCTCGCGCGAGCCCCACGGGTGCCCGTGAGTTGCAAACAGCGCCGACATGACTCTGGCCAGCGCGCGGTATGCGATTCTCTCAATCGACTCTCCCGCCGCGCCCGCAAGGCGGTCGCATTCCGCGATGTGGTCCGGATTCCAACGGCGCGGGGCCCCTGCGGCCGCGCCGCCCCGCTCCGGCAGGTGGAAAAATCGCCGCGGTCCGATCGAGCGCTTGACCGGCGCGCCCCGGGGCGCCGATTCCGACATCACCCGGGTCAGGGCGTCATCGATTGCGGCGCGCAATTCCCGTCGCGCGCCGTCGTAAGCCGCGATGATGGCGGCCATCTCGGGTTCGAGATAGCGGGCAAACAACAAACTCGCGATCTTTCGGAAATTGATGCCCAGGTCTTCGATCCTGGAGCCGTCCGGAACCGCGAAGTCTGCCGTGACGCGGATCAGCAGCTCGTGCAGGGCCAGTCTTTGCGGACGAAAGACCACCGATTCGCTCGGCGACAATCCGGTGAGGCCGCCGAGTTCGTCGGCCGAGGCGACGCTGGTGAATACATTATCAGGCCGGAAGAGCGTCGACAGGCGCCTCAATTGGCGGGGCACTTCAGACTGAATGCCGGGATTCCAAGGGCCGTATTCCATACGGCGATCATACTCAATCCGCGGATTCCCGCCGCAACCCTGATAGTTGCGACGCACTTCGCTCTCTTGGGTCCGGCGCTGTGACGCATTCGCCACACGAGAATGCCTTCAATTAATCCAAAATGTGCCGATAACCAGGAACATACGCGCAATGGCGCTCAACGCAGAAAACCGCGACAGGGAACGCCAGGTGCATGATTTCACAATTTAACGGCCGAGCCCTCGCGGGGGAGGCGCCGGCCGACGCGGCCGGACGGAGCGCCAGGGTACCCGACCCCGCGTTGAGCGGACTCGTGCGCCTCGCTGCCGGCGTGTGCGGCGCTCCGTTTGCGTCGATCACGGTCATCGATTGCGGCGAAGCCTGGCATTCATCCGCAGGCTGCACGGCCGCCGCGGCTCCGCCGCACGATCCTTTCATCTCGCACGCTTCGCAGGCATCCGACCTGTTCGAGGTCATGGACGCCGGCATCGACGAGCGCTTCCGCGATTCCCAATACGTCAAGGGGACGCTCGCGGTGCGCTTCTACGCAGGATGCGCACTGCGAAGCCCCGCCGGCGACCTGTTGGGCGTTCTCGCCGTCTATGACACGGTTGTGCGTACTCTCACGCCCGAGCAGCGCACTTCGCTGACGCTCCTTGCCGAACAAGCGGTTTCGCAAGGCGAACTGCGGGCGCGAATGGCCGAACTTGCACTGCTCTCGAATCCCGATACCGTGCCGGCGCGGGCGCTGATCGAGAGCGCTCCGGTCGCCGTTTATCACACCGACGCGGTCGGCAACATGATTTACAACAACCCTGAATATCGGCGCATGTTCGGGTTGAGCATCGGCCATGGTCCGGATGCGTGGGCGGAACGCGTGGACCCCGCGGACCGCCTCCGCATGGAACAGGTTTGGGCACAATTCTGCCGGGAGCCCAAGCCGAGCCGATTCGAGCCGTATCGCGCCCATGCCGACGACGGATCCATTCGGCACTATTCCGAGCAGGTCGTCCCGGCGCAGGGCGTCGCAGGCTGGGTGGGTACGATCAGCGATTTCACCGACCTGGTGACGGCGCGCGATAACCTGCGCAAAGCGGAGAGCTTGTTCTCCAACACCTTCGATCAGGCGCCGATCGGCATCGCCTACGCGGACCGCAGCGGCAGGCTCCTGCGCTTCAATCATTCGTTCCGGACGATGATGGGTTTCGATTCCGACGATCTCATGGACCGGACCAGCGGCGGCCTCACGCACCCGGACGACGTCGCCCGGGTTTCCCGCGAGATCGCCCGGCTCTGGAGCGGCGACATCCAGGTCGTGGACCTCGAGAAACGCTACACGCGCAAGGACGGACGGATCATATGGGTTCGCGTGACGACGTCGCTGGTTCGCGAAGGCGACGCGGCACCCGAGTACTCGGTGGAGTTCCTGCGCGACATCACGGCGCGCAAGGAATCTTCCGAGGAACTCGAGCGCGTCCACAAGCAGCTCATGACCGCATCGCGGCAGGCGGGAATGGCCGAAGTGGCGACCAACGTGCTGCACAACGTCGGCAACATCCTCAACAGCGTGAACATCTCCGCCAGCCTCGTCGTTGAGCGCGTCAAGCAATCCAAGGCTCCCGGCGTGTCCCGGCTTGCCGCCCTGCTGCAGGAGAAAGGCTCCGCCGTCGGGGATTTCATCGCCCATGACGAGCGCGGCAGGCGCATCCCCGAATATCTGACTTCCCTGGGCGAGCAGCTCATCAGCGACCAGAAAATGGCGCTCGAGGAACTCGCCGCGCTCCGCGACAACCTGGAACACATCAAAGACACGGTGGCGATGCAGCAGAGCTACGCCAAGTTGTGCGGAGTCACCGAGACCATCGCGGTGGTGGATCTGGTGGAAGACAGCCTTCGGCTGAACGCCGGGGCATTCATACGGCACGGCGTCACTCTGCGGCGTGAATTCGGCGACGTGCCTCCCATCACCGTCGACAAACACAAGGTGCTGCAGATTCTGGTGAACCTGGTGCGCAACGCCAAGTACGCCTGCGACGAATCGGGCAGACCCGACAAATTCATCACCTTGCGCATCGAGGCCGCGCCCGGCGGGGTGCGCATCTGCGTCATCGACAACGGCGTGGGCATCAAGCCCGAGAACATGCCGCACTTGTTCACCCACGGATTCACGACCCGCGCCTCCGGACACGGATTCGGCCTGCACAGCGGCGCCCTCGCCGCGCAGGAACTCGGAGGGTCTCTGCAGGTGATGAGCGACGGTCCGGGATGCGGTGCGACTTTCATCCTCGAGCTGCCCTGCAACCACTCGGACGCCCCCCATGTCTAATCCGCTTCAGACCGTCAACCGGCGAATTCTGATCATCGACGACAACGCATCCATTCATCAGGATTTCCGCAAGGTCCTGGGAGTGCAGGCGGAACACTCGGCCCAGGCCGCGCTCGATGTGTTGGAGGCGGATCTGTTCGGCGACAGCGCGGCGCCCGCGACACGGCCGAATTTCGAAATCGATTCCGCTCATCAAGGTCAGGAAGGCGTCGCCATGGCCCACCAAGCGCTCGCGGAGGGACGGCCCTACGCGATGGCCTTCGTCGACATGCGCATGCCGCCCGGCTGGGACGGCCTCAAAACCATCGAACGCCTGTGGGCGACCGACCCCGACGTGCAAGTGGTCATTTGTTCGGCGCACACGGATTACGACTGGACCGAAGTGGTCCAGAGGCTCGGCCATTCCGACCGCCTGCTGGTGCTGCGCAAGCCCGCGGAGCCGATCGAAGTCCTGCAGTGCGCGACGGCGCTCAGCCGCAAGTGGGAAAACGACAAGCTGGTCAAGGATAACGTGCTGCGCCTGGAAGAGGTGATCACGACGCGCACGCGCGGCCTTGAAGTCGCGACTCAGCAGCTGCGGCATCTGGCGACGCACGATGCATTGACGGGCCTGCCCAATCGGGTCCTGCTGGATGACCGCTTGCAGCAGGCGATCGCGCACGCCGACCGCGACATGCGGTCTTTCGCGGTGCTGGTCTGCGATCTCGACCGCTTCAAGCTCATCAACGATTCCCTCGGGCACCGCGCAGGCGATGAACTGCTCCAAGAAGTTGCGCGCCGCCTGGCCACCGTGGTGCGCACGGCCGACACCGTCGCCCGTTTCGGAGGAGATGAATTCGTCCTCATCGGCACCTCGATAGGAGATGCAAATGACGCCGCCGACCTCGCGGCGCGCGTCATGGAAGCCCTGCAGGCGCCGGTGCGGATCGCCGACATCGACATCCACACCTCGCCGAGCATCGGCATTGCCATGTATCCGGACGACGGCACATCGATTCAGACGCTGCTCGCCCGCGCGGACGCCGCCATGTATTCGGCGAAGCAGAACGGCCGCGGCACCTTCCGCCGCTACACCGCGGGAATGCATGCCGGAACCGAGGATCGGGTGCAGCTGGAAAGCGATCTGCACGCCGCGCTGACCTTGAATCAGTTCCAACTCTACTATCAGCCCAAGGTCGACACGCGGACCGGCGAAGTGCGCAGCGCCGAGGCCTTGATCCGTTGGGTGCATCCGACGCGGGGCATCGTCTCGCCCGCCGAATTCATCCCGCTGGCGGAGGAATGCGGATTGATCGGCGCCATCGGCGCGTGGGTCATCCGGGAAGCCTGCCGCCAGGCGCAGGCCTGGCAAAACGACGGCGTGCCGGCGCTGCGCGTGTCGGTGAATCTGGCAGCGTCGCAGTTCCGCGATAGCGGACTGGTCGAAAGCATCCGCCGCGCACTCGGCGACGCAGGCCTGCAGGCCCGCTACCTCGAAGTCGAACTCACGGAAAGCGCGGTGATGAGCGATCCGGAGGAATCCATCGCCATTCTCGAACACCTGAGCGCCATGGGCGTGCTGGTTTCCGTGGATGATTTCGGTACCGGCTATTCCAGCATGAGCTACCTGCGCCGCTTTCCCATCGACAAGCTCAAGATAGACCGCGTGTTCATCGACGAAATCGTGAGCCGGCCGGAGGACGCGTCGATCGTACGCGCCATCGTGTCGCTGGCACACAGCTTGCGCCTGAAAGTGGTCGCCGAAGGCGTGGAGACGCTCGCCCAGCTGGATTTCCTGAAAACGGCCGGATGCGACGAGTATCAGGGATTTCACTTCAGCCGCCCCCTGCCCGCCCTGGAATTCGAGCGCCTCATCCGCGAGTCGCATTCCTCCGATGTGTTCACCGAGGAAGACGCGGCGCGCACCCATAGCAAGCTCGCGGCGTACATTCGCAGGTAAAGGCCTGCCCGAGCCTAGCTGCCGGCCTTGGCGTCAGTCTTGGCGTCGATCCCGGCGTCGGCCCCGAGTTTCGCGGCGAAGGGATACATCCGAAGCTCGGGCACCTCGCCGCGCAGCAATTTTTGCTGCACGTCCTGCCAATACTCGACGCCCAGAAGATCGCCGTTTTCCTCGCGGAAGCAGCGGCGCGCGTGCGAGCTCTTCAGCTGCAGGCCATGCTCGAGCTCTTCGGGCAGAAAAACCACTCCCTCCTCGAAGAACCAGTCGGGAACCGCTTCCTCGCCGGGCTCGCGATCCCTGTTGGTGCGGATCTTGACCTCGGTCAGCTTTTCCACCGCATCGTAATCGAACAGGAACACGCGGCCGTAGCGGCCGACTCCATAATTTCTCGAATCCAGATCCTTGTTGAATATGTTGGTGGCCGCGTTGTTGCGGATGCAATGCCCCAGGCTGATCATCACGGCGCGCGTCGCATTGTCGTCGGCGTTCTGCAGAAACACGGGCAGCGGCACTATTTTCAGCTGCACGATCAACTGGCGCAGGTACACGCCGTCGCCGTCCACCTGCACGCTGCCGGCGGCTTGCCGGCAGATTTCGTCCAGCAGCGCGGGATCGAACATGCCGCGGTCCAACCGGAGGTTGAAGTACATGACGTTGTCCAGCATGCTGCCGGCCCGGTTGATCTCGTGCACTATGCGGTATTTTTCGGAGACTGCAGCCACTCCCGGATATGCTCCCCACTTGTAGGAATGGGTCGGCTGATCGCGGATGACCTTCAGGTGGTAAGCGCAGGCGTCGAAGGTGAATCCCAGTGCAACCGTGCCGGGAACGCCGGGCGAACGCCTGAACCTGTGCCCGCTTCGGATCTGTTCGTTGATCTCGTTCAAGATGACGACCTTGCCGACGTGGTTGAAGCCTATCGTCGAATAATGGTGTCCGAAGGGGCGCCGCGGCATGAGGCTGAAGAGAAACACGCAGGTCTGGTAGTAGAGCCGCGTAGTGACGTGAAAATTGGCCAAAGCGGAACTGAACAGATCGTGGATGTCCGAGACGCGGTGCAGAACGGCGTCGACGTAGATTCCCTCCGGGCTGTTCAGAAGCGCCACGACGAAAGGCACGATGCTGTCGTCGGCCAGCAGCCAGCGCCCGACCAGGAAGGCGCTGCGGTCGCGAAAAAATCCGGCGTCGATGACGTCGAGCGCCTGCACCGCAGCCGCGTTCGGCGTCGGGCGCAGAATCGGCTCGAGTCGCGCCAGGATATGCGCTGCATCGCTCTGAATGTCCCTGAACGGCACCGAGAAATTCGGCACCTTGAGCGCGGCGCAGAGCACTTCGGCATCGACACGGCCCGGCACGCGAAAGCGGCGGTGCACCGACGCCATTGAATAAGCGCGCAGCTTGCTGGGCGGCGGAAAGGAATACGCGACCGGCTTCCACAGCCCGTGGCCGATGTTGCGGCGGATCGAATGCGCGAAACTGAAAGCGATGTCCGCGTCGTAGCGGTCCACGATCATCGCCATGAACAGCCGGTCGAGCGCTTCCCAAACCCCGGAGTCGGAAGACAGTGCAGGGAAGGCCGCGTGCATTCTCGGCCCATGCTCCGCGATGTAGCGGCTGTACAGGCCGAGGCGTTCTTGGCTGATCCGGATGGAGGCATGCGGGTCCATGGCCTCGAAGGCCTGCTGCGCGCGGTGGGGGTACTCGCACAGCTGTGCATAGAATTCGTCGTACACGCTCAGAAGCAGCTGGGCGGCAACAACGACTCTCCGATCGGGGTCGGTACAGGCCGCAAGGCGTGCATAGGCAGCCTGAACGGCGCTTTCGGTCTCGATCGACATGGGCGCTAATCGGTGGACGAGACGGGTGCCATAAAGGAGAATACCGTAGCTTGACGCAATTGCGCGTCCGTACAAACTTGGCCTTTCGCGCGGTAGCAAGGCGAGCCGCTCGGGTATAATATCTGATATATCTATGAATCAACACTTCGCACCATGAGTAAAGGTTCGTCCCGGCGCGTGATCCCTATCAAGCTGGAGCCGCCCCTCAACCTGAGCGCCGCGGAACACTCGGCCGTTCTCGATGCCTGTGCCCGTCTCAAGGAGCTCCCCGGAGCACTCCTGCCGATCTTGCACGCAGTGCAAGATGCGCTGAAGTTCGTTCCCAAGGACGCGGTTCCGCTCATCGCGCGGGAGTTGAACCTGTCGATAGCGGAAGTTCACGGCGTGGTGACTTTTTATCATTATTTTCTGCAGGAGCGCCCGGGTCGGCACGTGATCCACCTATGCCGCGCGGAAGCCTGTCAGGCGCTCGGCAGCGTGGCGCTCGAAGCGCATGCCAAGGCGCGTCTGGGGGTTGATTATCACGGCACGACCAGCGACGGCGCCGTGACCTTGGAACCGGTTTACTGCTTGGGTAATTGTGCGCTCGGTCCGTCCGTCATGGTCGACCAGCAATTGCATGGGCGCGTCAGCGCCGAACGTTTCGACGCGCTGCTGGCGCAGAGCCGGGAAGGCGCATGAAGATCTATGTACCACGCGATGCTGCGGCGCTGGGTGTCGGCGCCGAGCAAACGGCCGAGGCCATTGCAGCGGAAGCGAAACGGCGCGGAATCGAGGTCGAACTGATTCGCAACGGCTCGCGGGGTTTGCTCTGGCTCGAGCCCTTGGTCGAAGTCGACGTCGGAGGTACGCGCCTGGCTTACGGACCCGTGCAGGCCTCCGATGTGGCGGCTTTATTCGACGCGGGTTTTGCCCAAGGCCAACCGCATGCCCTTTTCCACGGCGACATTGAGCAGGTGCCGTACTTCAAGAGGCAGGAGCGCCTCACTTTCGCGCGCGTCGGCATCACCGATCCGCGCAGCCTCGGCGATTATCTGGCTCACGGCGGCTACCGGGGACTCGCCAATGCCCTGCCCCTCACGGGTGCCGACATCGTCGCGTCCGTCACCGCTTCGGGCCTGCGTGGGCGCGGCGGTGCAGCATTTCCCGCCGGGATCAAATGGAAGACGGTGCTCGGCGCGCAGAACGCTCAGAAGTACATCGTCTGCAATGCTGACGAAGGGGACTCGGGTACCTTTTCCGACCGGATGCTGATGGAGGGGGATCCCTTCGTGCTCATCGAGGGCATGACCATCGCGGGGATCGCCACGGGAGCCAACCGCGGCTACATTTATCTGCGCTGGGAGTATCCCCAAGCCAAAGCCGCGCTGGAAGCAGCCATTGCGGCTGCGCGCGCCGAGAATTATCTCGGGCAGGACGTCCGGGGCAGCGGCAAGGCATTCGAATTGGAAGTGCGCATGGGCGCCGGCGCCTATATCTGCGGCGAGGAGACCTCGCTGCTGGAATCCTTGGAAGGCAAGCGCGGCCAGGTGCGTTTCAAGCCTCCGCTGCCTGCCTTGCAGGGTCTGTGGGCCAAGCCCACCGTGATCAACAATGTGATCACCTTCGCCTCCGTGCCGATCATTTTGGATCGGGGCGCCGAGTTCTATCAGAATTTCGGCATGGGGCGCTCGCGCGGCACCCTGCCCATGCAGCTCGCGGGGAACATCAAGCAGGGCGGCCTGGTGGAGATCGCCTTTGGCATGACCCTTCGCGAACTGCTCCACGACTTCGGCGGAGGCAGCTTGAGCGGCCGTCCTATCCGCGCGGTTCAGGTGGGGGGTCCGCTCGGAGCGTATCTTCCGGAGTCGCAGTTCGATACGCCCCTGGACTACGAGGCATTCGCCGCGATCAAGGGGATGCTGGGGCACGGCGGCATCGTCGCCTTCGATGACAGCGTCGACATGTCGGCCCAGGCGCGCTATGCGATGGAATTCTGCGCCATTGAATCCTGCGGCAAGTGCACGCCCTGCCGCATCGGCTCGACCCGCGGGGTGGAAGTCATCGACCGGCTGGTCGCCGGCGAAAACCCGGCCAAGCAGGAGGCCATCCTGCGCGACTTGTGTGAAACCCTGACTTACGGCTCGCTGTGCGCGCTGGGGGGCCTGACGCCCTACCCCGTGATCTCGGCGTTGAACCATTTTCCCGAAGATTTCGTCAAACCCGTACAGGCATCCAGCGCCGTCGGTTGAAGGTATACGAGGACACACCATGTTATCCATTGTCGAACAAGATTTGGGCACTCCGAAACGCGAGAGCGCCGAACTCGTCACCCTCACCATCGACGGCCAGGAGATCACGGTTCCAGCCGGCACCTCGGTCATGCGGGCAGCCGCGCTGTCGGACGTGAAGATCCCGAAGTTGTGCGCCACCGAGCAGTTGGAAGCCTTCGGCTCCTGCCGTCTTTGCCTGGTTCAGATCGAGGGCATGAAGGGACTGCCCGCGTCGTGCACGACTCCGGTTGCCGCCGGAATGAAGGTCACGACGCAAAACAAGCAGCTCGCCGACATCCGGCGCGGCGTCATGGAACTGTATATCTCCGACCATCCGCTCGACTGCCTGACCTGTCCGGCCAATGGGCACTGCGAACTGCAGGACATGGCGGGCGTGGTCGGCCTGCGGGAAGTCCGCTACGGCTATGAGGGCGCCAATCACCTGGTCGCCGAGAAGGACACCAGCAATCCTTATTTCACCTTCGATGCCAGCAAGTGCATCGTCTGCTCGCGCTGCGTGCGTGCCTGCGACGAGCAGCAGGGCACCCTCGCCCTCACCATCCAGAATCGCGGCTTCGACTCCACCGTGTCGGCGAGCCAGAACGTCTCCTTCATGGACTCCGAATGCGTTTCCTGCGGCGCCTGCGTGCAGGCCTGCCCCACGGCTACCTTAAGCGAAAATACCTTGATCGAGAAGGGCCAGGCCGAGCACAGCATCACCACGACCTGCGCCTACTGCGGCGTGGGCTGTTCCTTCCGCGCCGAAATGAAGGGCGAGGAAGTGGTGCGCATGGTGCCGAACCAAGACGGCCACGCCAATCATGGACATTCCTGCGTGAAGGGCCGCTTCGCGATCGGCTACGCCACGCATGCGGACCGCATCGTCAAGCCGATGATCCGTTCGAAGATTTCCGATCCCTGGCGCGAAGTATCCTGGGAGGAAGCCATCGGCTATGCCGCTTCCGAATTGAAGCGCATCCAGGCGAAGTACGGCCGGGATTCGATCGGCGGCATCACGTCCTCGCGCTGCTCGAACGAAGAAACCTACATCGTGCAGAAGCTCATCAGGGCGGGCTTCGGCAACAACAACGTCGATACCTGCGCGCGCGTCTGCCATTCGCCCACCGGATACGGGCTGAAGAATACCTTGGGCGAATCCGCCGGAACCCAGAATTTCGACTCGGTGATGAAAGCCGACGTGATTTTCGTGATCGGCGCGAACCCCACCGACGGGCACCCGGTGTTCGCATCTCAGATGAAGCGCCGGCTGCGGCAGGGCGCCAAGCTCATCGTCGCGGATCCGCGGCGCATCGATCTCGTGCGCACGCCGCATATCGCCGCGGAGCAGCATTTGAAGCTTCGCCCCGGCACCAATGTGGCCCTGATCAACTCCTTGGCCCACGTCGTCGTCACTGAAGGCCTGGTCAAGGAAGACTTCGTGCGCGAACGCTGCGAGATGCCGTCCTTCGAGAAGTGGCGAGCTTTCGTCGCCCAGGAGAGCAACTCGCCCGAAGCGATGCAAGCCATCACCGGCGTACCCGCAGACAGCGTTCGCGCCGCCGCGCGCCTGTTTGCCACCGCGGGCAACGGCGCCATTTACTACGGCCTCGGAGTCACCGAGCACAGCCAGGGATCGACCATGGTCATGGGTATCGCGAATCTCGCGATGGCCACCGGCAACGTCGGCCGCGAGGGTGTGGGCGTCAATCCGCTGCGGGGCCAGAACAATGTGCAGGGCTCCTGCGACATGGGCTCCTTCCCGCACGAGTTCCCCGGCTACCGCCACGTCTCGGACGACACCGTCAGGCATCTGTTCGAGGGCGCCTGGGGCGTCAGCCTGCAAAACGAGCCCGGACTGCGCATCCCGAACATGTTCGAGGCGGCGCTCGACGGGGACTTCAAGGGTCTGTACATCGAGGGGGAGGACATCGCTCAATCCGATCCCAACACCCAGCACGTGACTGCCGCCCTGACGTCGATGGAATGCATCATCGTTCAGGACCTGTTCTTGAACGAGTCCGCGAAATTCGCGCACGTCTTCCTGCCCGGCTCATCTTTCCTGGAAAAGGACGGCACCTTCACCAATGCGGAGCGTCGGATTTCGCGGGTACGCAAAGTGATGAAGCCCAAGTCCGGCTATGCGGATTGGGAAATCACCCAGCTGCTGTCCAATGCCGTCGGCTACCCGATGAACTACACGCACCCGTCCGAGATCATGGACGAAATCGCCAGCCTCACTCCGACGTTCACGGGCGTGAGCTACGCACGCATCGATGAGCTCGGCAGCATCCAATGGCCCTGCAACGCCGACCATCCCGAAGGGACGCCGACCATGCACATCGGCCAGTTCGTGCGCGGCAAGGGGAAATTCCTGGTGACCGAGTACGTGCCCACGGCGGAGAAGGTCAATGCGCGCTACCCGTTGATTCTGACCACCGGCCGCATTCTCAGCCAGTACAACGTCGGCGCCCAAACCCGGCGAACCGAGAACAACCGGTGGCACGATGAGGACCGCCTGGAGATTCATCCGCATGACGCGGAAGAGCGCGGCATCGCCGAAGGCGATTGGGTGGGGATCGCGAGCCGCGCCGGCGATACGGTGCTGCGCGCCGAGGTCACCGAGCGCGTGCAGCCCGGCGTCGTCTATACGACATTTCATTTTCCGGAATCCGGAGCCAACGTGATAACCACCGATAATTCGGATTGGGCCACGAATTGCCCCGAATACAAGGTCACGGCCGTGCAGGCCACGCGCGTGAGCCAGCCCTCCGAATGGCAGAAGCGTTTCCGGGAATTCAGCGAGACGCAGGAAACCCTGCTGAAGAGCGCCGACGTGCTCTATGTCGCCAAGTAGGCACGGCTCGTGAGCAACGCATCAGAGGCATCCGCCGATGGCCACGGCGGCTCGGACAACCTGGTCAAAATGGCGAATGACATCGGCGCGTTTTTCCGCGCCGAGCCCGTGCGCGAGGAAGCCATTGCCGGCATCGCCAACCACATCTCGAAATTTTGGACCAAGCGCATGCGCGAGAAACTCGACGCCCACTTGAAAAGGGCCGGCGATGCCGATCTGGAAGAGTTGCCGCGGGAAGCGTTGCGGCGGCTGGCGGCCGCTCGCACGGCTCCCGCTCCCGCTCTCAGCCAGGCGATTTAGCGCAGCCCGGCGCGTCGGCATTATCCTACACGGAGGGCGGAGAGCCACTGATGAAGCGGCGTTGCCGCGCTCTATATAGTCGCGCCATATAACATCTACGCGCCGATCAAGGCGGTTTCCCATGGATCTACCCGGAGCCGAAATATGCTGTTGAAATCCTGGAGTCGTGCCATCGCAGCGGCACTATTGCTGCTGGCTCTGCCCGCACTGTCCTCGGCGCAAGTGTCGGTGAATGTGTCGGTCAACATTCCCCCTCCCGAACTGCCGATTTACGAGCAGCCGCCGATTCCCGACGACGGCTATCTATGGACCCCTGGCTACTGGGCTTGGGGAGATGATATTCAAGATTACTACTGGGTGCCGGGCACCTGGGTGCTCGCACCGCAACCTGATTATTTGTGGACGCCTGGATACTGGGGTGCCGAAGATGGCGCTTTCCTATGGCACGCCGGTTACTGGGGCCCGCACGTGGGCTTCTATGGCGGCGTGAATTATGGCCATGGCTACGGCGGCGACGGCTACCAAGGCGGCTACTGGCAGGGCGGTCGCATGTACTACAACCGCTCGGTGAACAATATCAGCGACACCCATGTCACCAATGTCTACAACAAGACCGTGATCAACAACGTCACCGTCAATCGCGTCAGCTACAACGGCGGCAATGGCGGAGTTCGCGCCCAGCCGAGCGCGGCCGACCGGGTGGCGGAACGCGATCATCATTTGGCCGTCACGCCCGTGCAGCGCCAGCACGAGCAGACCGCGCGCGGCAATCCGAGCCTGCGGGCCAGCGAGAACAAGGGGCATCCGGCCATTGCGGCCACGCCTCGCCCCGGCGTCTTCTCAGGTGCCGGCGTCGTGCCGGCCAGACAAGGGGGCACCATGAGCGTAGTCCACGCGAACCCGGCGCAGCACGCGAACCCGGCGCAGCACGCG
>Ga0182030_10000747_pt1 | contig 63683 bp, 28 predicted proteins | sample 812S3MmetaG_FD_121299 | JGI IMG/M metagenome (GOLD analysis project Ga0182030, IMG submission 121299) | Permafrost microbial communities from Stordalen Mire, Sweden - 812S3M metaG (Illumina Assembly) | ecosystem: Environmental > Terrestrial > Soil > Wetlands > Permafrost | place: Sweden... | reverse complement strand
TCACCCCGGTCCCGGCGCCGGAGCCGTCTGATCTGCTGGTCCTCGCCACCGCCCTGGGCCTGTTGACCCTGGCGCGGACGCGGCGAGCCTGAACCCCGGCGCGCGGTGAACGACCCGGCCTCCGTCGTGGCCGCGCCAGACGTGCGACAAGCGGACGTCCCGGGGAACTCGGCGGGCGGCGTGGCCGACGCCCCGCGCTGGCCGGTGCATCCCGCCAATCGCTCCTACATCATCGCCACCGCGCCCAGAACGGGAAGTTCGCTGCTGGCCGAGGCGTTGTCGGCGACCGGCCGCGCCGGAGCGCCGAACGAATTCTTCGATATCGTTCCGACCAACGAACAGCATTGGGAACGGTATTACGCGGTCCCCGAAAACGCCTGCTATGTCGATCACATCGTTCAGGCGACCCGCACACCGAACGATTTCTTCGGCTTCAAGATGCACTGGCATCAGGTTCCCGCGCTGCGGAACCGCCTGATCGAGGCGATGCCCTCGACGGCCGCGCCCGGGTCCGTTTACGAGGCGAACACGCCGGATAACCGTCCGGTCTTCGACCTCCTGAATCAGCGTTTCCCCGGCATCCGGTTCGTGTGGTTGTCGCGGCGGAACAAGGTGGCGCAGGCGATCTCCTACTACCGAGCCGCGAGGACAAAAGTGTGGCGGCTGTGGAATGACGGGCGATCTCCACCCGCCGCGCCGGCCGTGAAGCTGGAGTACGACCGCGCCGCGATCGAATTGTTCGTGCGCCGGGTAAACGCGATGGACGTCGGCTGGCGGCAGTTCTTCGTCGCCCACAAGATCCCCGCGCTGATCGTGATCTATGAGGATTTCGCCCAGACGTATGAGCACACGGTGCGCGGGGTGATGAAGTTCCTCGGCCTGCCGTCGAGCGATTTGCTGGTGCCGCCGCCTGGCCTGATCCGTCTCGCGGACGAGGAAAGCATGGAGTGGGAGCGGCGCTTCCGGGAAGGACCACCGCTGCCGGTCGACCGCGTGGCGGCGCTGGCCGCGAAGGATGCCGCGGCGATGCTGGCGCCGGTACGGCGGCCGGTCGCCTCGCTTGCGCGGCCGGCGATACAGGCGGGCGGCGCGGTGACCGGCGATCAGCCGCGAACCAACCGGGTCGCGACTCCCGCGGCGATGCCCGCCCCGCGGCCTGAAATCACCGCTCGACCGTCCGCGCCCGCTGTGACGAAACCTGCCCCGGCGGAGCGGACCGCGGCGAAGAAACGCGTTCCAGCGGTGGCGAAATCCGCCGAGCCGCCATTGCCATTGATCGCATACGACGTCGATTCGCCGCTCAAAACGGACCTCGTCCCCGGCGGGCCCACACGAGCCTGGATGGATGCCACCCCGCGGCGCTTCGCCTATCGTTGCCTGCCGATGGTTATCGCCAACCAATGGGGCTGGATGATCGAAACGCGGCACCGGGTCGAGGCGATCTGGGACGGCACCGATCAGGCGTCCGGCCTGGTCGTGACCTCGGCGAACGGGGAGCCATCGACGGCCGCGTCAAGTCATTTCGGCTGCGGCGTGCTGACTTTCCATGTCGGGCTCCTGATCCGCACGCCGCCCGGCTACAACCTGCATGTGCGAGGTCCCGCGAACTGGCCGAAAGACGGCATTTGCGCCCTCGAAGGCGTGATCGAGTCCGACTGGGCCGAGTCGACCTTCACGATGAACTGGAAGATGACCCGGCCGAACCATCGCGTGGTGTTCGAGGCCGGCGAACCGATCGCCATGATCAGCCCGGTACGGCGCGGCGAACTGGAACGTTTCTCGGCCGAGACGCGCATGCTGTCGGGAAATCCGGAGTTGCGGACGGCGTACACCGAATGGTCGGCGTCGCGCAGCAAGTTCAACGCGGATTTGAAGACCGGCGACCCGGACGCGCGGAAACAGGGCTGGCAGAAGGATTACGTGCGCGGCCGCCTGGTGCGCGGCGAGCAGGCGCCGGAGCATCAGACCAGCGTCGCGCTGACTCCGTTCAAGGACAGGCGCCGGGACGGGTGAACGGCGGGACGTTCATGAAACAAGCTTATTGATGACGCTCCGCGGAACGCGACCGTTTCGGCGCCGATTTGTCGGATCGCCCTCCCCAAAGCGGAAATCCAGATACTCACAACAGTAATCCGCGCAAGTAATACCGACTGGCGAAAGAAATGACGTACCGGCCACCCGTCCGTCATGCCAGGGCCTGACCCTGGCATCTCGTGGTGCAGGCCCGGTGCTCTCAGGTCGGGCACGTTTTCTGTGCGGGCCGATCCTCGGGTCGAGCCCGAGGATGACGCTACGGGGGCGTCACGACCGACGGTCAATGTCAACGCTGGCTGGTATAACTTCGCCTGGCGGCTCGCTGAACTGTGAAGAAATATCGCGGTAACGCATGACGCCATCGAAACGTCGGCCTCAAGGACGGGCTTTTCGAAAACCGTGCCGGAAGAATGTTTTTGCAAGCGTGCCTCATCATTCTGGACTTCTGATCACGAAACGGCCTAGTCTTGGTCGAGTTGTTAAAGCATGTTACGCGATGCGGCCTTCGGGTGGGAGCGTCATGGGCCTCTACCAAAGATTACTCAGAACCGTGTCGCATTCCGTGCTGCCCGGGCGTGCGACCGGGCACGGCGCCGCGAAGACTGACCCTCCTCCGATCCTTTCGTCGCCCGACCGTCACGATCGCCTGCTTCGCACGCCGCTGCTGTTCGAAACGATGGAACCGCGCGTGCTGTTGTCGGGCGATCCGCTCAGCACGGCAGCCCAGACCGCGTTGCTCGCCGGTCTGCAAAGCTTCGAAACCTGGGCCGCCAACCAACTGCTGCAATCCGCGCAACTCGCGCAACAGCTGCCGGTGGTCAGCACGTCGGTCGGCGATCTGGTCAATCTGCCGGCGCAGGTGCAGAGCCATCTGGTGGCGCCGCTGCAGGCTTACTTCGCGTCCACCACGTCACCGACGGTGGAAGGACTGGCCGCCGCGCTCAGTAACGATCCGGCCGAGGCGGGATCGGTCATCGGCCAGTTCGCGCATGGCGAGTTCCTGCTGACGCTGTCGAACTTCCAGACCAGCACATCGATCAGCACCGCGCTGAACCTCAGCGAGGACAGCGCCGGGATCAGCCTGCAAATCGGTTCGCCGCCGACACTGTCCGGGCAGGCGACGGTCTCCGCGGCGCTGACCTTCGGCTACGATACCGGTGGTTCGACTGGCGCGACGCCCGGCTTCTTCATCCAACCGGGCACGATCACCGAGGGCGTCAGCCTGGCGGCGACCAACATCAACCTCACGGCGGGGCTCGGCGCGGCGGATGCCACGGTCACCGGCGGTTCGGCCTCGCTCAGCGCGATGGCCACCGTGCAGTTGAAGGATCCCATCGGAGGCGACACCAACGATTACATTACGCCCGGGGAATTGACGGGCACGCCGCTGACGGCGCTCGTTTCAACCACGCTGTCCGGGACTGGCAACGTCACGTTGCCGGTCAGTTCGTCTCTGGTGCCGGGCGGGTCGCAAACCCTGCAACTGAACTGGTCCGGCAACTTCGCCGCCGAGGGCGGTTCCAACCTCGCCAGCCTGGGCGATTGGGCGAAACTCGATACGATCTCCCCGTCGCTGGTGCGCCAGGCGGTGGCCGCTTTGCCGGGGATCATTCAGTCGGCGGCGAACAGCGCCGGCTTTGGCGCCAGCATTCCCGTGCTCGGGCAATCCCTTGGTCAGTTGTTCAACTTCGGCACTCAGTTCAGTACCGCGGCGACCGCGGTCAGCAGCGCGACGACGCTGTCGCAGGTCGCCAGCGCGCTGCAGACGGCCCTGGGCGGCACCGTTACGTTCACCGTCGATACGGCGAACAACGAACTCGACATGCTGATCACCGCCAGCACCGGGTTCAATACGACGTTGCCGTTCGGCATCGATACCAGCGTGGACAGCGTCAGTCTGGTGCTGAACGGAACGATCCAGGCGAGCGGCACGGCGTCCGCGACCCTCGATCTAGGCCTGTCCTTCGATACCAGCCAACCGGATGCCAGCCGTCTTGTTCTGGTCGAGAAAAACAGCAGTCTGGGACTGGCCTTCGACGCGGTCACCTCGACGCCGATCACCGCAACGGCGGCCCTGGGCCTGCTGCAAGTACAGGTCGGCGGCGGAACCGTTTCAGTGGGCGCGTCGAACGGCTCCGGTGGCGTCGATACCACGAAGCCGGCCACGGTGACGGTCGGTTTCGCCAGCACCGGGAACGGCCGGGTCACTTTGGCGCAGGTGGCCGCCAATCCGGCGGGAGCGCTGAACGCGCCAGTCTACAACGGGGCGATCCAGGCGAGCCTGCCGCTGACCAGCATGGATGGCGCGTCCACGGCGACGCTCGGCATCGCGTGGACGCTTGGCGTCGTCGGCCCAACGATCACCGGGGCCGACCAGGTGGCTGCGCTGATCGTTTCGCCGGGCAACCTTTTGTCGTCGGCGCAATTAAGCACGGCGGCGGCGGCCGGTTTGCAACAGCTTGGCCAGTGGGCCACCGCGATGACCGCCGCCACGGGCCAGGCCGGCGCCTTCGCTACCTCGATCCCGCTGCTGGGGAACAGCCTCGGTCAGATGGCCGATCTGTCCAGCGTGCTCAGCGCCGTTGCGAGCGCGATCCAATCGTTCGCGGTCAGCGGCGCGAGCACAGATGATTTCGTCACCGTGATCAACTCCGCCCTGGCGCCTTTCGATACCAAAAACCTGACGCTTTCGATCGACGCGACGCAAAGTTACGCGGGTGAAATACCGGCCGCGAACACTTCGGAGGCGGCGAGTCTCGGCCTGACGTCCGGTACCGATCAACTGGCGTTTAATCTGGCCCTGACCGCGACCGTCATGGGCAGCGCCCCGATCAGCCTGTCCGGCGGCGCCGCGGCCGCCAACATCTCCTTCACCGGCAGCGTCGCCTTTACCACCACCGTCAAACTGGGCCTGACATTCGGCGTCCTGTTGACTCCCAATCTGAGCCCGTCAGACGCGGCCTTCGTGCGGCTGAACCAACTGGACGGGTCGATCAGCGTCAGCGCGAGCAACCTCACGTTCGGCGCCAGCATCGGGATACTCGGCGCGAAGGTGACCGGCGGTTCGCTGACGCTGAACGCCGAGGCCAGCGCGTCGTTCGCCGGCGCCAGCGGCACCACCCCACTGACGCTGACTCAGATCGCCGGCACGACAGCGGCGAGTTTGCTCGACGTTGTCGTAAAAACCTCGACCTTGACAGCGATGTTGCCGTTGACCGCGACGTTCGGCGATCTGTCGGGCGACGCGGCGACGATCGTGGTAACCGCCGATCCGCTCAGCGGCACGGCGCCGACAATCACGATCACCGGGGCCAACGCGACGAATTTCGATGCGTTCGCCAATCTGACTCCGGCCGACCTTTTGGGCTCGTTGCAATCGATCGGCTCCACGTTGAGCGAGATCGGCGGCTCCAGCCTGCTGGCCACGCCCATTCCGCTGACCAACCTGACCGTGGGCCAGGCCGCCGCGTTCGGCACCGACTTCGCCAGCGACGTGACCTCGCTGTTGAGCAATGCCGGCGGCGGCGCGGACTTTACCAACCTGCAACAATTCATCTCCGACCTCAGCGGTCTGACCGGTCTGTCCGGCATCACCGACACTTACGATTCCGACAGCGGAGAACTGGAGATCGGCTTCAACCTGGCGGAGACGTTTGCCGCCACGCCAGTAACGTTCGACTATAACCTGACCGGGGCGTCGGGAACGATTCTGGGAGATCTGTCCAACGTCGCGTCGGCCTCGGCATCGCTGTCGATCGGCGGCACGGGAACCGTGGCGGTCGCCTTCGGCTTCGATCTGGCGGCGACATCGGTGCGGCTCCAGGGTGGCGCGGCGCTGCCCTCGACGGGCATGCTGCCGGCCGGCGCCGACGCGCACTTTACCCTGATGCTGGCGGGACAAAGCGGCTCGCCGACGGTGGTGCCGGTGACGGTCAGCGCGGCCTCGACTCAAAGCAACACGACGGACACCGATCTGGTGACCGACGTGAACGACGCGCTGCGCACCGCTTTGGAGGCAGCCGGCCTCGACGCCAATTTGGTCACCGTCAGCACCACTTCGATCTCCGGCGGCAACGCGTTGGTGCTGACCCTGGCCTCGGGCGCGTTCACGTCGCTGTCCGTCAGCGCGGCGCCCGAAGATCCCGCCGTCTACGGCCTGGGTTTGGCTCCCGCCGCGACCCCGACGGCGACATTGTCCGGCGCCGCGCCTCTGCCAGAGAGCGGCAAGCTGACCGCCGATGCATCGTTCACCGTGGCCGCGGATGGCGGCGCGCCGAGCACACTCACTATCACGGCGGCGTCCACCTCCGGCAACGGCGACCGGTCGGATTTGCTGACCCGGGTTCAGTCCGCGCTGGACCCGTTGAACGCGACGCTGACGGCGGCGGATCGCCCACCGATCGTGGTCAGCCTGACCAGCGGCGGGGTGCTGTCCTTCGCGATCTCCGGCGAGGGCAGCACGCTGACGATCGCCGCCCCCGCCTCGGGCCAGACCGGCCTTGGTCTGGCGGCGATGCAATCGGTGGCGGCCGGCGCGCCCGCGGTTTCGGTCGAGGCGTCGGGCGGCCCGGTTCCGACCAATTTCAATTTAACGCAGGCGCAAAGTTTCTCGATCGCCGTGGACGGCGGGCCGACATTCAAACTGACCGTGCCGGCGGTTTCGACGAACACGACCGCGCAGAATTTGGCCGACGACGTCACCGCCGCGTTGGCCGCGGTGAATAATTATCTCGCGGGAGCGGGCCTGCCGGGCCTGACGGTTTCAGTCGATCCCAATACGTTGCATTTGATCTTTTCGACGACGGGTTCGACGTCCTCGATCGTGCTGAGCGCCGCCACCGGCAACCAGCTTGGGATCGGCGCCAACGACGTCAGCGCCGCGCCGATGGAGACCCTGACCGGCTCCCAGAGTTTCGCCAATCAGGTGAGCCTGACCCAGCTTTCGCTCGGCGGTTCGCTGGATCTGAGCGGCACCATCAACGCCACGGCGCAATTCGGCATCGTGCAGATCGATCTTGGACCGGCGACGGCGTCGATCGACGCCGGGGTTTCCCTGGCGATGGACGGCGACGGCGTGACGTTGTCCAGTTTGCTCGCCAATCCCACCGCCATCGCGAATTATTTCCCGGACGGACCGACCTTGACCGGAACGGCGTCTTTGAAGTTGCCGGTTTCGGTGACGGGTCCATTGGCGACGTCTCTGGGCCTGAACGCCAGCGCCGCGGTCACCTTGAGTTCGCCGGACATTTTCGACCCGACATCGTGGACCGCGGGCGGCGGCGACCTGGAAGGCCTGACCAACCTGCAGGGCTTCAGTTTCGCCACCGTGCAGGCCGCGATCGCGCAACTGGGAGAGTTCATCAGCGGATTTTCGTCGAACGGCCTGCTCAGCCAGCCGATCCCCTTGCTCAACGTTTCGCTTGGCAAGGTGCTCGGCATCACCGGAGGGTTCACCACCTTTGGCAACGATCTGCAGGCGGTCGGCGATTTCACGCTGGACCAGTTGCAGACGCAATTGGACACGGCGATCGGTCAGGCGTTCGGCCTGTCCACCACCGGCAACTACGTCACCTTTACATTGTCCGGCGGCGTTCTCGCCATCGACCTGGATTTTACCCCGAGCCTGCCGTCCGCCACCCTGCCGTTGAATTTCGACCTGACCGCTTTGGGCCTGCCGGCGCAGCCGAACCTGCCTGGCGTCAGCGACTTCACCGGCGGCAGCGTCACGGTGAAGCCGAGTGCCAGCTTCAACCTGGTGCTCGACATCGACCTGACGACGCCGACCAGCCCGGTGTTCGACCTCGGCAGCGCCACGTCGCTGGATTTCGGGTTGCTGGTCAGCGCGACGAACCTGAGTTCCACCCTGGCGCTCGGGCCGTTGGGACTGTTCATTTCCGATGGCTCGCTGGCGATCAGCGCCGAGGGCAACACCGCGGCGCCGGCGACGTTCGACGTTGGCCTCAGCAATGCGCAGGCGCGCTACAACATCGCGAATTTCCTCAATGATGATCTGGGCTGGTTCGGTGGCGGCACGCCGGTCACCACGACGATCAACGGGCAGGTCACCGTCAATCTGCCGGTCGCCGGCCCGCTGGCGAGCAATTCACTCGGCACGCTGAGTTTGAAGATCGCCAATCTCGGCGATTTCGTGAACGACGCCTTGCAAAACCCAGGAAATCTGGCGAACGACGTGGTCTTCTCGGCCCCGGATCTGTCGTCGATCTTTTCCAGCATCGATCTTCTGGGCAACGACCAGGGCCTGATCGACACGTTGAACACTTACATCGGCCAGTTGGGCTCGCTGTTGAGTGGAGGCCTGCTCAGTTCGGATCTGCCCTTGGTCGGCAACGCGCTGTCGTCGGCGTCGAACTTCCTCACCCAGCTTGAATCCGCGCTCGACGGCATGGGCCCGGCGGCGGAAATCGGCCCGATTCAGCAGGCCTTGTTCAAGGCGCTCGGTCCCGGCGGCCTGAACATTCTGCAGCCAGGCAGCGGCGAAGCCCAGGCCACGCTGAGAGACGTTGAGATCGAGTTCGAAACGACGGGAGCCACCAGTTTCACCGTCTATAACGGCGGCAACGCGCCGAGCGGACAGACCCTGCAGAGCGTTCAGTTCATTCTGAAACTGGGCGGCGATTATCAGCAGACGGTGCCGATCACCGGCGACCTCGGCCTGCCGGGTCTGGGCTTGTCGGTCGAGAGCGGGTCGATCGCGCTCACTGAGACGTGGGCTCTGGCGTTGGATTTCGGCATCGAACGCAGTTCCGGCAACGCCGATATTTACATCATGACGCCGGGGACTGGCGACGATCTGACGGTGACGCTCAGCGCCGAACTTTCCCCCGGAGCGCAACTGACCGCGCAGCTTGGCTTCCTCGCCGTGGTGGCGACACAGCCGACGCCGGGGTCGCCCGACCCGGACAATCCCGGCATGAATGCGTTGCCGACCCAGATCGATCTGACATTCACCGCCGGCTTCACTGGTGGCACGCAGACGATTTCCCTGAGCGACCTTGGAAGTGGCGATACGCCGGGCGTCACCGCGTCGTTCTCCGGCAGCGCCTCGGTCGATCTGGACCTGGCGTTGGGCTTCGACTTCAGCAGCGCCGGCGTGATCGACGCGCAGTACCCCAGTTTCACCGCGCAGTTGGTCGTGGGCGCGGCGAGCGCGACCGGGGCGTGGACCTTCAACGGCGACAATCTCGACGCGACCAGCGCGCCGGATGTGTCGCTCAACGACATTCAACTTAACTTTGGCGAATTCGTCAGCAATTACCTGGCGAACATTATCGGGCCGATCGCCTCGGTTCTGAAACCGATCGAGCCGGTGTTGAATTTCCTGACCACGCCGTATGAGATGCTCGACAACGAAAGTCTGCTGGATTTCGCGGTGCAGATTTTCGGCGGCGATGAGCAGAACGTCAGCGAGTATTTTCAGTTCGCCCAGTCGATCGTCGATTTCGTGGGCGATTTCAGTAACAGCAGTGGTGCGTTGACGATCAATTTCGGTAGTTTCGACTTCAATTCGTTCGATCTTCGCCAGACGCCCGGCAGCGGCGGCGACGCGGTTCCCGATACCAGCAGCAGCGACGGCTATAACCAGTTCCTCGGCGATCTGGAGAACGACGGCGATCTCAACTTCAATTCGCAAAGCGCGATCGACAGCCAGGCGGATCAGGAGTCGCCGGATTTTTCCGACTTCAGTTCCAGCGTCGGCGATGGTTCGATCAGTTTCCCCATCCTCGACAACCCGAAGATGCTGCTGGGGTTGCTGTTCGGCCAGCAGGTCACGTTGGTCAAGGTGCAGGCCCCCGAATTGTCGGTCACGGCGGACGCATCGACCGAAATTCCGTTATGGGACGACCCGCCGATCAACGCTTTGCTGACCGGTTCCATCAGTATCGATTTGCGCCTGGCCGCGGGTTACGACAGTTATGGTCTTTCCGAACTTGAAACGGCGATCAAGGCCGCGGCGACGGGCGGACCGGCGGTCACCGCGGGGGTGATCGCCACCGATATCGCGGACGGTTTTTATATCGACGACACGCCGACCATGGACGCGCTCGGCGACACGGAACCGGCGACATATATCGGGATTACCGGCGCGCTGAGCGTGGGGCCCGATATCGGCATCGCCGATGTCGCCAGCGCGGGGATCGCCGGTGGCATTTCCTTGAGTCTCGGCGTGTCGTTGAAGGACACCGCGCCGCCGAACTACACGCCGCCAGGCTCCGGCCAGACCGTCGCCGCTTATGACAAGGCGAACAACAACGACAACAAAACCCGCCTGAGCGAACTGGAGGGCTGGTTCTCCGAGTTCAACAGTCCGCTTTGCGCCTTCAACCTGGACGGCTCGGTCGGGTTCCAACTGGTCGCCGACGTGCAGTTGTTCGGGGTGGTGAACCTGGACACCACGCTGTTCAGCACCACGCTGTTCGACTGGACCACGGGCATCAATTGCTTCGACGCGGTGGAACCTCTGGGCACCGAATCAGCGTCCGGCCTCGTCACGCTTTACACGGGACCGCTTTACGCGGATCGCGATGTTTATGTGAACGGCTCCGATCAAATATACACCGGAACATCGCCTCCCGCCGGCTACAGCTACGTTAAAGGCCCCACCGCGGAAGGCGACGACGATTTCTCCATAACCCAGGCTGGGCCTGGTGAAATCATCGTGACCGCCAGCGACGGCGGTAATGAGGAGTTCGGCAGCGCCACCAACCCGGTCACCGGCATCTCGGCGACACTCGGCACCGGAACGAATACGCTGAACGTGCACAGCGCGCTGATGGAGTTGGACGGCAAAACCCCGATCAACGAAACGATCATCGGGGGCACCGGCACGCAGGCGGGCAACGACACGATCATCGCCGGCGGCGGCGACGATCTGATCGAAGGCGGCGACGGCACGGCCCAGATCCAGGGCGGCACCGGGTCCGATACGATTTACGGCGGTGGCCAGAGCGTTCCCGGCACCGGCGCCGGCGACAGCATCACCGGCGGCGGTCTGGGCCATAACCTGATCTATGGCAGTGACGGTTCCGACGTCATCAGTGTCCCCGGCGCCGACAATACCGTCTTCGGCGGCAATACCAGCAACAATCCGGCGGCGGGTCCGTCCGTCATCAGCGCCCTCGGCGGCGGCAATCTGGTGGTCGGAGGCACCGGCGACGACGTGATCGAAGGCGGTGACGGCGGTAACACCGTCATCGGCGGTGGGGGCACCAATCTTCTGATTGGCGGCGGCGGCGCCAACCTGTTGTATGGCGGTCCCGACACCACGTATGACAACGCCACGGCGCTGATGTTGTTCGGCGCGCCGCCCGCTAGTCCCGGCGGCCAGAACATCATCTTCGCTGGTGCCCCCAGCCTCGCGTTGCTCCAGGAATATGGCAGCGAAACGACGGCGAAGGCGGCCGGGCTTCCGGTTTCCAGCCTGCCGGCCACGGCGGCGAGCGGCGACGGCAACGACACCGTCTTCGCCGGCGGCAATGGCGATCAGATTTTTGGAGGTGGCGCCAACAACGTCATCCACGGCGGAGCCGGTCCGGACACCATCGTCGGCGGTCCGGCATCCGATACGATCACCGGCGGCGGCGGCAACGAACTGATCATCGGCCGGGGCACCGACACCATCAACGGCGGCACCGGCAACGACACGATCGAAGGCGGGCCCGGCAACAGCACGATTTATGGCGATACCGGCAACGACCTGATCCAGGGCGGCAACGGCAACAACACGATCACCGGCGGTTCCGGCAACGACACGATCCTCAGCGGCGCCGGCAACGACACGATCGTCGGTGGGAGCGGCAACGATTCAATCCGCGGCGAGGGCGGCAACGATACGATCCAGGGTGGCAGCGGCAACGACATCATCGATGGTTATGCCGGCGGCGATACGATCTACGGTGGCACCGGCAACGACACGATCGATGGCGACGCGGGCTCCGACACCATTCTGGGTGGCACCGGAACCGATGTGATCTATGGCGATAATGGCATCGACAACACGCTGTTCGGCGGTCAGGGCAGCGATTACCTGTCCGCCGCTGGCAGCAGCGACGACCAGGTGTTCGGCGGCAGCGGCGACAGCACGATTTACGGCGGCGTCAATAACGACACGCTCTCGGGCGGCGAAGGCGCGGACTGCATCTTTGGCGGCACGGGTCCGGATCAGATCACCGGCGGATCGGGCAACGACACGATCACCGGCGGCGGCGGGTTCAACATCATCCTCGGCGGCACGGGGAACAATTCGATCCAGGGCGGCACCGCGGGCGACCTGATCCATGGCGGCGACGGCGGCGATACCATCGCCGGAGGCGCTGGCCCCGAAACGATCTACGCCGGCGCGTTGCCGAGCCTGATCACCGCCGGCACCGGCGAAGACCTGCTGGTCGGTGGCGCGTCACAGGACACCATCGCCGGTGGGGTTGGCGACGACACGATCTACGCCGGTTCGGCGCCCGGCAACGTCTTGTCGGGCGGCGCCGGCAACGACCTTATTTACGGCACCGACTCGATCGGCACGCCGGGCCACGGCGACACCATCACCGGCGGCACCGGAAATGCGACCATCCACGGTTCGGCCGGCGACGATTCGATCACCGGCGGCAGCGGCAACGACGACATTTACGCCGGCATGGGCAATCAAACGATCGTGGGTGGTACTGGCTCTGATCTGATCGATGGAGGCCCAGGCAACGACTCCCTGATGGCCGGAACCGGCACCGCGGATGTCACGACTTATGGTGGCACCGGCAACGATACCATCGTCGGAAACGCCGGCGACGATCTGTTGTATGGCGGCTCCGGCACCGACCTGATCGAGGGCGGCGCCGGAAGCAACGTGATCTACGGCGGCACCGGCGGCGGCACGCAAATCCTCGCCGGCGCGGGCAACGACACGATCTGGGCTTCAACCGGCGGCCACGATTCGATCAGCGGAGGCACCGGGAACGTCGAGATCTTCGCCGAGGGCGGCTCCAACACGATTGTCGGCGGTACCGGTAACGATACGATCGAGGGCGAACTGACCGGCAACCTGATCTCCGGCGGATCGGGCAACGATCTGCTGGTGGGTGGCGACGGCAACGATACGATCAACGCGGGCGATCCGTCGCAGTCGTCGCCAGGTACTGGCCAGGACACCATTTATGGCGATGTCTCGGGTAACGACAGCGTCACGGGCAACGCCGGGAACGACCAGATTTACGCGGGCGCCGGGACCAATACGATCGTTTCCGGCAGTGGACCGGGGACGCAGGTTTATAACCCCGGCGTGGCGTCCGTCGTCACCTATGCCGAGACTCCGGTACCGGAACAAAACCCGGTTCTGACCGCCGCCGCCAACGCCGCCGCCGCGCTGCCCGCCAACGTCGCGACCAGCGGCGTGTGGGCCACTCTGGCGGGCGGCAATGGCTCCATTCTGGGCACGCCCACAACCAATGACGGCGGTCCCGCGATCGCGGCCAGCGCGACGGCGCGGTACGTGGCGTGGGTCGATATCGCCGGCGGCATTCCCGCGGTCTATGTGGTGACCGAGACCGGATCGGCGTGGAATCAGTTGGCGGGCAGCGCGCAAGGCGGCGGGATCAGCGGGCTGCTCAGCGCGGCGGCGGCGCCGGCCATCGCGCTGCTGGCCAGCGGGCAACCAATCGTTGCGTGGACGGCGCAAACCGTCGGCGGCAGCGACATCGACGTCGCGGAATACAGCCCGGCGGCGAATGGCGGAGCGGGCGGCTGGGTCGCGTTGGGCGGGTCGTTGTCAGCCGGCGGCATCAGTCAGACAGGCAAGGCGTCGAACGCGCAAATCCTGCTCGTGAACGGGCAACCAACCGTGGTCTGGCTCGATGCATCCGGTGGCGTATCGAATATTTACGCGGCTCGATGGAGCGGCTCGTCGTGGGTGGCGTTGGGCTCGGGCGCGACGTCGGGCGGTGGGATCAGCGGCTCATCGTTGGCGGTGACGCAATTCGCGGCGGCGACCGATGGGACGCGTATCGCGGTGGCCTGGACACAGGATTTCGCCGCCGCGCCGAGTCAGATTTATCTCAGGCAATACAGCGGCGGAACCTGGTCCGCGCTGAGTGGTTCCGCCTCCGGCACCGGGATCAGCCAAGGGCTTTACGCGGCCTCGGCGCCCACCGTGGCGTACGCCGGCGGTTCGCTATTCGCCGCTTGGCGGCAATACATTTCCAATCCCGCGCAATCCGAAACGATCTTCCAGCAGGCGCCGGTGATTTACGCGGCGGAGTATGCCGGCACCGCGTGGCAGCCGGCCGGCACCGGCGCGGAGACCGGGTTTGGCGTGTCCGGCAATCCCGACGTCGCGCTGGCGCCGAAACTGGCGTCGAACGGCACGCAACTGATGTTGGCCTGGTCGGACGAATTCATCGACAGCAGCGGGATCAACAGTTTCCTCACCAACATCAGTCCGGACTCGCATCTTTACGTGCTGACCTGGAACGGTTCCGCTTTCGCGCAAGCACAGCCGGGCCAGGCGAGCGGCGAGGGCGTCGCGCAAAGCGACGGCGGGCTGGACGAACTGTCCCTCACGCTCGACCCGAACGGCAATCCCTTCGCCGCCTGGGCGGACGCCGGTGACGCGCTGCCGGCGTTGCGCGTGATGGGCACGTTGAGCCCGTCGTCCGCTGTCACCGTCGCCACGCCGTCCACGCTGGCCGGTCTGCTGAGCGGCCCCAACGCCGGCGATGGCGACGTGATCTACCTGACCGCGGGCAGCTATTCCGGCGCGATCGCCCTGAGCTCCGCCAACGCGGGAGTGACCCTGGTCGGGCAGCCGGGCCTGGGCGCTGTGCTGGACGGCTCGGTGACTGTCGGCGGCGTGAATGTGACGCTCCAGGGCGTTACGGTCTCCGGTGACATCAGCGCCAGCGGCAGCGGCTTCGCGTTGCGTGAGAGCCAGCTGACCAGCGGGACTTTGACGTTGACCGGTGCCAATCAGGTGGTAATCGACAATGTGCTGGAAGGCGGCGTGTCGTTACTCGGCGCCACCAATGTCGTGCTGCGCGGCAATACGATCACGGCCTCCGGCACCACCAACGGGATTGAGATTGGGCCGGGCAACGGCGGCACCATCGATCATAACATCGTCGTTCTGGCGAACATCGGCATCGACATCGCGAACGCCTTCACCGGCGCGATCCTCGACAATGAGATCGTGTTCTGCGTGACCGGAGTGAATTATTTCGCCGCGGCGGCGTTAAGCGGCAACCAGATCACGTTCAACACGACCGGCGTCAACGCCACGGTAAACAACAGTTCCGGCGGGTTCGGTTTCGTGGCGGGATCGGGCGTCAACACCATCAGCGGCAACACGACCGGCGTGCAATTGGCCGGGCAGATGCAAAATCAGGTCATCACCGGCAATGTGACGGGCGTCAGCGGCACCGGCACGATCGGCGGCGATACGTTATCGTTGGCCAACGACATCAACGCCAACACGACCGGCATCGGCGAGTTCACCGGCACGATCCAGTTTAACCGTATCGACGGCAACGGCACCGGCATTTCGGCGACATCGAACCTCCAGATCCTGCACAACCTGATCTACAACAACACGACGGTCGGGCTGGAGGTTTCCAGCGTATCGAATGTGCAGACATCCGATAATACCTTCTATACCGCGACCGGCGACAATATCCGCATTGAGAATGGGTCCTCCAACGTCGAGATCCAGAATTCGATCCTGTGGGCGCTGAACGGTTATGACATCTACGTCGGTAACGATAGCCAGAGCGGGTTCTTCAGCGACTACAACACGCTTTACGCCGGGCCAAACGGGATTCTGGTGTATTGGACGCGAAACTTCACCGACATTTTGGATTGGCAGGACGATGTCGGGTTGTACGATCTGCATTCGGTCGGCTCGACAGTGGTCAATCCGACCGACGGCATGCCGCGTTTTGTCGATGCGAACGATGCCAGGTTCCAGTTGCTGCCGTTGGTTGGTGGCCAGACGGCGTCGGACGCGGCGCTGGAGCAGGGCAATCCGATCGCCGAATACGACGTGCCGGCGCAAAGCGGCAACCTGCTGAGCAATCCAGGGTTCGAGCAGGGGCTGACCGATTGGACCACCGATCCCGCCGCATTGGCCGGCGTGGCGCCGGACGGACCCGCCGCGTATGATGGCGCCAATTATTTCTACGCCGGTCCGAACACCGCGAGCGGATACGCCCAGCAGCAGGTCAATCTGTTGCAGGGGGGCTACAGCCCGACACAAATCGATAGTGGAACTCTGACCATTTCCTTCGGCGGCTACACGCGATCGCTGGCCGCGAGCACGCCGGACCAGGGCTCGATCACCGTCAGCTTCATCGGTGCTTCCGGGACGACGGTGCTCGGCACGATGACGGTGGACAGTACCAATCCGACGACGCAATGGACGCTGACCAGCGGCACGGCGGCATTGCCGGTGGGAACGCGGTTTATCCTGTATCAGTTCAACGCGAACCGTGAGACCGCCAGTGACGACAATGCGTATCTCGACGACGCCTTCGTTTCGCTGTCCGCCGTCTCGGGACCGCAATCGGCAGTGCCGGGGATTGGCGCGAACTATCTCAGTAATCCGGGGTTCGAGAGCGGGCTCGACGGCTGGACTTCAAGCCCAGGATCGGCGGCCGGGTCCTCTGGGCAGCAGACGGGTTATCCGGCGGCGTTCACTGGAGGGAGCTATTACGTCCCCGGCGCGGTGCAGCAGGGTTTCGTCACGCAGACGGTGAAACTGCTGAACAGCGGGCTCAGCGCGAGTCAGATCGATGCCGGCGGCCTCAATCTGGTGTTCGGCGGGCGGGTAATATCGGCGAATTCGTTCCCGCCGGACCAGGGCCAGATCACCGTCACGCTGCTGGCGGCGGACGACAAAACCGTACTGGGCTCAACGACGGTGCAAGCGCCGAACATTACTGACCGGTGGGCGCTGGTTGGCGGCACGACGGCGTTGCTGGCCGGTACGCGCTATGTCCAATACACCTTTACCGCGACCGAGCAGACCGGCGGCGAAGCCTATGACGGCTCATTCCTGGACGACGCGTTCGTTTCGACGTCACCGATTGGCGTGGCGACGTCGGACGGCGCCTATTCGTCCCCCGCGGTCGCCGATTCAACCAGTGGCGCCGCGCAAATCACGCTGACAGCGCCTGTGCTTTACGTAAACTGGGCCGATAACGCACCGCACGTCATTACGTGGAATAATTACGGTACCGCCGCCGCCGCGAACCAGTCGGTGACCATCGAGCTTTATCAGGAAACGCCGGTCGGCAACGGCCTGCCAGGTGAACCGAAGCTGCTGGAAACCATCGCGACGGTTCCCAATACCGGGTCGTACACGTGGATCCCGACGCCGGCGACAGTGCCTTACGGAACCGAGGGCCTGATCATCCAGGTCTCGCTGGTCAGTGATCCGGCGGTCGCCGCGCGCTCCACCGAGCCGTTCACGGTGCCACCGAATGGCGACACGTATTACGTCAACGACGGTTCCACGGCGAACGCTCAGTACACTACCGCACCGGCGTCGAACCGTAACGATGGCCTGCAGCCGAGCCAGCCGCTGCCTGACATCGACAACGTGTTGCGGAACTACACGCTGACGTCGGGTTCGGTGATCCAGGTCGATCCAGGCTTCTATGCCGAAATCGACCCGGTCGATCTCTCCGGCATCTACAACTACGGACTGGGCATCGATCAGGGCTTCACCATCCAGGGGCCGACCAACGGCAGCGCGGCGATCCTGACGCCGGCGATCCCGGGCAATCCGGTCAACCTGATCCAACTGGAGGACGCCAATCTCGTTACGGTCAACGACCTGACGTTGCAAAACGCCGGCCGCGGAGTCCTCGTGCAAAACAGCGCCGGCTTCTCGGCGACCGGCCTGACGATCGCAGGCATGGCGAACGAAGGCATTCGGATCGACAGCGGATCGACGGTGACGCTGCTCGACGATATCACCGTAACGAGTTCCGGCCTGTCCGGTATCTACGTCGATGGCACGGCGGGGACGATCAGCGCCGTGGACATAACCAACAGCGGCAGCGCGAAAAACAGCTCCAACAACGTATCCTCGCCGATGTACGGCAGCGGGCTTTACATCAACGGGCCGGTCGCGGCGATCAGCGGAACGTTCGCGGACAATTTCTCGTGGGGCGTTTATCTCGCCGATCCGGGCTCGGTTTCCGTGACCGACAGCACGATCTTCGGCAATGAACAAGGGCTTTACGTTTACGACGACAGCGGCAGCGCCATCATCGGCGATCCGGTGCTGACCGACAACGCGGGCAACGTCATCCACGACAACGTCGGCTACGGTATCTTCGCCACCGGTACAGTCACCGTGACGGGCAACGTTGTTTACAACGAAGGCAAGTACGACACCGCCAGCCTCTTTACCTATGGCATCGAGGCGCAGGCCGGTGCCAGCGCGACGGAAAACGTCGTTTACGCCAGCGCGGTGGGCATCCTCGACGACGACGGCGCCCTGATCAGCGCGAACCGCGTTTACGACAACGCGATGAGCGGAATTTATGACTTTTCCGATGACGAGGGCGGAAACAGCCCGACCGCGATCACCCTCAACGTGATTTATTCGAACGGCACCGGCATCACCGATCAGCGCGACGATTCCTCCCCGACGGTGCTGATCGGCAACAACCTGATTTACGCCAACACCACCGCCGCCATCGCCATATTGGGCAACGACGGAATCACGGTCGTCAACAACACCATCGATCAGCCAACCGGTGTCGGCGTCAGCATCACCGATGCCAACAGCGGTACCCATCTGAGCAACAATATCTTCGCGATCGGCGCCGGCACCGGCATCGTCGTTGGGCCCGCCAGCGAGACCGGCTTCGCCAGCGACTACAACATGTTCTGGCTGACCAATGCAACGGCGGGCGCGATCGGTGAGTGGCAGAACGCGCCGGAAATCACTTTGGCGGCCTGGCAGGCGACGACATTGACCGATGCCGGCAGCTTCACCGGCAATCCGCTGTTCGTGAACCCCACCGGCGCCGAGGGTGTGCTCGGCTACGTCAGCCCGTCGCAACCTGGCTACGACGACGACTTCCATTTGCAGAGCGAATATCAGGACTTTCGAGGTGGTGGCACCGCGCCGATCATTGGCTCTTCGGGCAAGCCGGTGTTCCCCGCGATCGTTGGCGGCGCCGACGCGGCGCAATCGCCGGCGATCGATCGCGGCGCGCCAACGTCGGGCTATGCCAACGAACCGGCGCCCAACGGTGACTACATCAATCTCGGCGACTTCGGAAATACCGCGCAGGCAGCGGAGAGTCCCGCCGAATATATCCTGGTGCTGGCGCCCGCCGCGGGCGTGACTTTGCAGGATGGCGCGACCGCGGCGATCACCTGGCGTTCGTCCGGCTTCACCGGCGCGGTCAATCTTGCCTATTCGACCAACGGCACGACTTTCACGTCGATCGCGTCTGGTATCACGAACAGTGGCAGCTATACCTGGACCGTTCCATCCGGGCTGGCGGCGGGCAACACGTATGTCATTCAGGTCTCGGCTGTCAGTGCCTCGGTCTCCGCGTTGTCGGCGCAGTTCAGCGTGTCGCCGAAGATCACGAATTATTATGTGAACGATGGCACGCCGGGGCAGTACACCACGGCGCCCGGCGGCAATTCCAACAACGGCCTGTCGCCCGCCACGCCGAAACTCTCCATCCAGGCGTTGCTGACAGCTTACACGCTCGGGGCCGGCGATATCATCTATGTCGATGGTGGAACGTATACGCTAACCACCAATATCAACCTCGGCTCGAAGAATTCCGGCACCAGCGCGAGCGACACGTTCTCCATCATCGGGCCCACCAGCGGCACGCCCGCGGTGCTAAGCCGCGGCAACCTCAACAGCGGCGTCGATGTGTTCGACATCCAGGGCGGCAGCTACATCACGATCGAGAATTTGACGATCACCGGCGCGAATGTCGGCGTTGAGCTAGGCGGCGCGTCCGCCGGCGTGCTGCTGACGAACGATACCGTGACCGCCAACAGCGATATCGGCATCGAGATCGACTTCAATTCCGGCACCACCAAAACCGCGGTGACCGGGCTGGTCATCCAGAACGATGTCATCGACGGCAACGGCCTCAACGTCGAGGACGGCACCAATTACGGCTCCGACCAGGATGGCGTTTTGGTGCGTCAGGGCAACGGTGGCGTCCGGATCGTCAACGATCAGGTGTACGACAACAACCAGGCCGGAGTGTATCTGGCGGACGGTGACACCGGGGCGGGCGTTTCGACGGTCGATGGCGGTGCTTATTACGGGCAGAACCTCAACGATGATTTCTACACCGGCTATGGCATCTATGACGCGGCCGGCAGTCTGATCGAGAATGTTCAGGCCTACGCCAATCTGGGCGACGGCATCAACAGCATCAACAGCAGCGGTTCGATCGACGTGCAATCCGGAACCGTGACCGGAAGCACGGTGTTCGGCAATACCGACGCGGGGATTTATGGCGATGCCGCGTTGATCAGCGGCAACCTGGTTTATAACCAGCTCAGCACCTCCTGGGACGCGATCGACCTTAACGGCGCCTCGACCGGCACGGGCAACACGGTGTTTGGCGGCACCACCGGGATTTATGTCGATCCCCCCGCCGAAGCGCTCGCCAACGTCGTTTACGACGAAAGCGGCGCGGGCATTTGGTATGGGGCGTCTTCGGCCGACGATACGCCGGGAGGCGGACCGGTTTCGATCTTCGGGAACACCGTTTACGGCGACGGCATCGGCATTTACGGCACCGAGTACGCGGTCGGAACGATCGTGCCGATCGACGGCAACCTGATTTACCAGAACACGACCGACGGCATTTCACTGATTGGCGGCCGCGACCAGAGCATCGTCAACAACACGATCGACGAACCCGCGGGCAGCGGCATTTCGATCACCGGCGCGGCGACGGCGACGGCGATCGAGAACAACATCATCGAAGTGGGCGCCGGCCCAGGAATCGTGGTTTCGGCGAACTCGGAAAGTGGTTTCAGTAGCGACTATAATTTGTTCGACCTGACCGGATCCGCCGCGGCGATCGGCACCTGGGAGGGTATCGGCTTCACCAGCCTGGCGAACTGGTATTACGAACTCGGCCTCGATCAGCACAGCCAGACCGGCAATCCGGATTTCGTTTCACCAGAGGGCGCCAACGATGTTCTGGGCTTTGGCGCACCCACCGGTGCGACGCAGGTGATCGACAACAGCGCCGCCAGCGAGTTCTCCACGACCGGCAAATGGACCATGGAAACCGGCTCCGGACTGGGCGGGACCGAACTGGAGACCGCCGCCGGGTCCGGCGCGACGGCGACCTGGACCTTCACCGGTCTGACCATCGGCCAGACTTACGAAATCGGCGCCACATGGTCCGGCCTCAGCGGTATCGGTAACGCACGCTATACGGTGACCGACAGCACCGGCGCGGTCCTGACCGGAACGATCCTTGGTCAATACAACGGGAGCTCGCCAACCGGTATCACCGCCAGCGGAACGACCTTCGCCGTGGCCGGACAATTCGTCGCGACCGGCTCCTCGGCCGCGGTGACCGTGACGGGCGACGCCGCCGACGCCGTCCTGGCCGACGCGACGGTGCTGGTGCCCGTCGGCGTGAACGGTGGCGCCGGCGACAACTTCCACGTCCAGCCCGGCTCTCCCGCCATCGATGCCGGCGACCCCACAACCCCCTCTCTCCTCGAGCCTGGGCCGAACGGCGGACGCGTCAATCTTGGTTACGATGGCGACACGGCGGAGGCACAGACCAGTCCCTCGGCGACGGCCATTCAGGTGTTGTCGCCCGCCGGCCTGGCGAAATACCAGGTGGGCGCGTCGGTGCCGATCAACTTCGACGCGTATGGGCTGCTCGCCTCGCAACCGATCCTGTTGCTGCACGCCGGAGGTGCCGCGATTGGCACCGCGTTGGATGGCAACTGGTCCGGCGACGCGTTCCGCATGTCAGGGACGACCGTCAGCGAAACGTTCTCCGCCACCCAGATCGGCACTCTGGCGGGCATTCCCGCCGCGCTGTTCTCGACCGCCGCCGAGGCGTCCGGCGGCAACTCCGGTCAATCGTTGAACTTCGACCTGCCGGTGCCGAACGGCAGTTACACGATGACGTTGTATTTCGCCGATCCTCAGGCGACCGCGGCGGGACAGACGGTGTTCAACATCGTTGCCAACGGAGCGACGCTACAGTCCAATTACGACATCTTCGCCGCCGCCAAAGCGGTCTACAACGACGGCCACCACGCGGTGTCCCTGACGTTGAGCGTGACGGTCACCGGCGGGCAAGGCCTGGCGCTCGATTTCGTGAACGGAGCGACGAACACGTATGGCGCGCTGGTCAACGGGATCGAACTGAACGCGGCCAACCCCGGTGGAACAACGTCGCCGACAGCGACCGTTCAGGTGTCCACCGATGGCGGCACGACGTGGTCGCAGATCGCGTCCGGCGTATCGATCAACCCGTTCGGGCAGGGGCAGTTCGTCTGGACGGCGCCAGCCGCCGACGCTGGTGACACAGCGTTGGTACGGGTGCTGTCCGGCACGGCCAGTGGCACGTCGTCTTCGATCCAGTTGGCGAACAACGGAACGATCTTCTACGTCAACGACGCGTCGCAGGTGGGCGATCAGTACACCACCGAGCCAGGCAACGACGCCAACACCGGCAAAACCGCGGATCAACCGATGCAGAGCGTCGCGGCGCTGCTGCGGGCGTACCCGATCGGACCCGGTGATACCATCGAAGTCGATGCCGGCACCTACAACCTGCCGACCAACATCGTTCTGCCGGCAGCCGACTCAGGCTCCGCCGCCGCGCCGGTATTGATTACCGGGCCGACCAACGGCGCGGCGGCGATTTTCAACCGCGCGGATACCGCGACTGGTACCGATGTGATCGACCTGAGCGGCGTCAGCGACATCGTCATTCAGAACCTGACTCTGAAAGGCGCTTATAACGGCGTCGAAATTTCCAACACCGGATCCCGTGTGACGCTGCTGAACGACACCGTCACGAACAACAGCAACCTCGGCATCGAGGTGTTCGCCAACGCCGCTGTCCTGCTCAAGGACGATCAGGTCAGCAACACCGGTGGCGCCGGGCTTTATTTGTCGGGCGGCGGGCAGACCGTAATGGGCGGCGCGTATGACAACGACGGCGCCGACGGCATTTACGGGTCCGCCCCTGGCGTCTTGGTGGAAGGGGTCGTGGCGTACGGGGATACCGGGGTGGCCAATGGCGACGGCATCGACCTCAATGGCGGCACTGTCTCGGGCAGCACCGTGTTCGGAAATCTTCTGAACGGTATCGTGATGATCGGCGGCCTGGTCAGCGGCAACCTCGTTTACGACCAACTGAACGCGTCCGGTGAAGCGATCCATGCCGAGAACGGCGCGACCGCGACCGGCGACACGGTGTACGGCAACGTGGACGGTATCTTCGCCGGCACCAACGCGATCGTCGAGGACAATGTCGCTTACGACAACAGCGGCGCCGGGATTCTCTACATCAACGCGCCCGGTTTGAACGACAACGACAACGGACCGGCCTCGATCTCCGGTAACACGGTTTATGACAATGGGATCGGCATTTCCGGCAACGATATCTATGCCGGCGTGACGATCCCGATCGCCAATAACCTGATCTACCAGAACGCGACGGCCGGAATTTCGCTGACCAACGGGTTCAATCAGCAAGTCGTCAACAACACGATCGACGAACTGACGGGCGCCGGAATTTGGATCTCCGGCACCATCGTGACGACGACGATCGAGAACAACATCATCGCCGTCACCGCCGGCCCGGCGTTGCAGGTGGCGCCAGCGGCTGAGAATGGCCTTGTCAGCGACTACAACTTCTTCGACCTCAGCGGCACCGGCGCGGTCGGAAGCTGGGAGGCCATCAGCTACGGCAGCCTCAGCGGCTGGTACTACGCGACCGGACTGGATCAACACAGCCAGACCGGCGATCCAGACTTCGTCGATCCGGCGGGCGCCAACGGCGATCTGGGATTCTTGTCGTTGCCTGGCACCGCATCGGTGATCACCGTCGCGTCGCCCAGCGGCTTCGCGGACACCGGGGTCTGGACCTCCGCCACCGGCACCGGAGGCGCCGGCACGTCCGCGCTGCAGACGGCGGCCGGGTCGGGCGGCACCGCGACCTGGTCGTTCAGTGGCCTCACGCCAGGTGCTGTGTATCAGGTCGCGGCGAACTGGCCGATGTTCAATTCCAACGAGGGGGAGGCACGCTACACGGTGCGCGACGCCAATGGTGTCGTTATCGCGCAGGGCGTATTCAACCAGAACGACGTCGCATCGAGCGGCCTGACCGCCGACAGCGCCGGGTTCAACGCGATCGGCCAGATCACCGCGACGACCGGCGCGATCACGGTGACGTTAAGCGGCGTCGATGGGGCCGAGGTGATCGCCGACGCCGCGTTCGTGCAGGAGGTCGGCATCAACGAAGGCGCCGACGACGACTTCCATCTGGTGGCCAGCTCACCGGCGATCGACGCAGGCAATCCCGCGTCGCCGTTCACGACGGAGCCAGCGCCAAACGGCGGCCGGGTCAATCAAGGTTACGATGGCGATACGCCGGCAGCCCAGACCGGCGGCTCCACGCAAACGTTGTTCGTCACCAACCCGGCCCAGTACGGCAAGTACGAGGTTGGCCAACTGGTGCCGATCGACATCGCCGGCGACGATCTGGGACAAAGCCAGGCGGTGTTGCTGATGGCCGCCGGCGGTGGCCCGATCGTCAACGCGACCGAGGGCAACTGGCAGGCCGGCGCCTTCCAGACCACCGGCACGAGCTTCACCAATACGGCGTCCATCACTGGCCTGAGCGGCATACCGAACGCGTTGTTCGCCAACGGTGCCGAGGCCGCCAACGCCACCCCTGGAACCGCGCTGAATTTCGCGCTTCCGGCGGCGAATGGCGGCTACACGCTGCGGCTTTTCTTCGCGGACGCGAATTCGACGGCCGCCGGACAGGACGTGTTCAACATCGTCGTCAACGGCACCACGCTGGTCGCCAACTACGACGCCTTCGCCGCCGCCGGCGGACAGAACAAGGCGGTGGAGCTCGATCTGCCGGTCAACGTGTCCGGCGGAACCGGGGTCAACCTCAGTTTCGTCAACGCCTCGGGCACTTACGACGCGTTCGTCAATGGCATCGAGCTGGATCAGGCCGTGCCGGGCGCGCTTACGCCGCTGGCGAACATCGCGGTGTCCACCAACAATGGCCAGACCTGGTCGACCATCGCCACCGATGTGCCGATCAATCGTTTCGGTCAGGCGCAGTACGACTGGACCGTCGATCGCACGTCGGCCGGAAGCACCGCGTTGATCCGGGTGACGTCCGGCACGGTGACCGCCACGTCGCAACCGTTCCTGCTCGCCAATGGCGGCACCAGTTTTTATATCAACGACGAGTCCCAGACCGGCGATCAATACACCACGGCCATCGGCAACGATGCCAACTCCGGCAAGTCGCCCGATCAGCCGATGGAAAGCCTCGCGGCGTTGCTGCGCGCGTATCCGATCGGGCCGGGCGACACGATCTTTGTCGATACCGGCAATTACCTCTCGACGACGCCGATCGTGCTGCCGGCGTCCGAAAGCGGAACGCTCGCCGAGCCGGTCGTCATCACCGGCCCCCCCAACGGCGGCACGGCGGTCATCGACCGCGGCAATACCGTGATCGGTACCGGCGTGATCGATGACGACAGCGCGAGCCATGTGACGATCGAGAACCTGGCGCTGACCGGCGCTGAAGAAGGCGTCTTCATCCGCGGCGCCTCGATCGGCGTCACCTTGTCGAACGATACGATGTTCGGCAACGCCAACGAGGGTATTTACCTCGCCAATGGCGGAACGATCTCCGGCCTGACCATCGCCGACAGCGTGATCCGTAACAACGCGAGCGTGGGCATCGCCTTCAACGGCAACGAGGACTTCGGCATCGCCGCGACATTGTCGAACAATCAGGTCTACGACAACGCTGGCGACGGCATCGACGTGGTGGATTGGGCGAACGCCGTGACGATCGCCGGCGGCTCGGTTTTCGATAATATGGGTCTGGGCCTTAGCCTGACCGCGACGATCACCGTCTCGGGCGTTCAGGTTTACGGCAACGCGAAAGACGGGATCGACGTCTATTCCGGCTTCGGACCGCCGACCGTTTCCGGCGACACGGTTTATTCCAATGCCAAAGCGGGGATCTACGCCGAGGGCGGACTGGTGACCGGCAACCTGGTGTACGACCAGGTCGGCACCGCCGACGCCGCGATCGAACTGGATTTTGGCGCCACCGGCTCCGGCAACACCGTCTACGGCAGCAGCACCGGACTGGGCCTTGAAGACACCGCGGAAGCGTTGAACAACGTCGTCTACGGTAGCAGCGGCGACGGCATTTCGCTGGAATACACGAATTACAATTACACGATCACCGGAAACATTCTCTACGGCAACGAAATCGGCATCGGCGGCGGCGGCACATCCAGCGAGATCGAAAACAATCTGATCTACAACAACGTCGCCAGCGGGATCGCGATCACCAGCGGTGCCACGCTGTCGATCCTCAACAACACGGTGTACCAGCCCACGGGTCAGGCGTTGACGCTCGCCGGGGTGTCGGACGTGACGGTGGAGAACAACATCCTTTGGGTGAACGTCGGCGACATCGTCAATGTCGCATCCGGCGCCACGACCGGCTTCCTGAGCGATTACAACCTCTATTATCTGGGCGCCGACAGCACGCCGGCGACGCTCGGCCTGTGGCAAGGCACCACCGAAGCGACCTTGTCCGGCTGGCAAACCGCGAGTGGACAGGACAAGATCGGCAGCAAAGTCGGCAATCCCGATTTCGTGGACATGACCGGCGCGGACGGTATAATTGGCGGACCGGGCACGCCCGTCGGCGCGGGGTATGACGACGATTTTGAGTTACAGAAGGGCTCCCCCGCCATCAACGCCGGCAACGGCTACGCGGCGCCCGCGACGGATCTCCTGGGCCAGGCGCCGCATGACGATCCGGCGACGGCGAACGGGCCGGTGCTGTACGTGCAAAGCAACAGCGCGGCGGTGGCGCCAGGCGGCGGGACATTGCTCAGCGTGCCGGCGGATGGCGGGGTCGCGACGTATACGTTGCCGTTCAGCTTCAGCTTCTTTGGCGTGTCGTACAGCAGCGTGATCGTTTCGTCGCAGGGCTACCTGCAATTCGCCGGTCCGGACGACACCGGCGGGGACACGCCGAGCATGGCTGGCCTGCTGGCGAACGCCCGGATCGCGCCGTTCTGGTCGAATTTCAACACGGCCGCGGCGACCGGCGACGGCGTGTTCGTTTCGGCTACGGCGACTTCGGTCACCTTCCGCTGGTTGGCCGGTCTCAGTTCGAACCCGGTCAATGTCGCCGTCACGCTGAACAGCAATGGAAGTTTCAGCTTCGCGTATGGCGCCGGCAACGCGAACCGCGCTCCGGTCATCGGCGTTTCGGCGGGCAACGGCGTGCTCTATGCGCTGTCCACGGCGAACGGCAACGCCACGATGGCGAACGCGGCGGTGGAGACCTGGACCCCTCACCCGGGCGACGCCGGCATCGGCGCGCTCGAGTTTCTGGGCAACAGCGCCGACACCACGCCGCCGACGGTCGTTTCGGTGACGCCGATCCCCGTCAACAACGGGACCACCGGGCTGGCGTTCACCAGCCTGACGGTCTCGGTCAGCGAACCGCTCGACCTGGTCAGCGCCGATAGTCCGGCGAACGACAGCCTGATCAGGGCCGACAGCAACGGCCAGTTCAACACGACCGGCGCTGTCGCGATCCCGGTCGATCCGGTTTACGTTCCCGGTTCCACGACGGTGACGTTGCGGTTACCGAACGGCGCGCTGGCGCCAGGCGAATACCAACTGACGTTGTCGGGCACACGGGCGATCTTCGATACCTCGGGCAACGCGCTGGCCGGCAACGGCACCACGACGGGGACCAACTACGTCACGGTCTTCACCATCAACCGCGCCTCCGACGTGGCGCCGGTGGCGACGGCGCAAAGCGTGACGGTGGCGGAGGACGCCTCGGTTCAGATCGTGCTGGCGGCGACCGATCAGCAAGGCAATTCGCTGACCTACAGCGTCGCCACGCCGCCGGCCCAGGGCGCCGTCCCGGCGATCGTCAATGGCGACACGCTGACCTACACGCCGGACGCCAACTTCTTTGGCGCCGACAGCTTCGTCTTCCAGGCCACCGATCCCGACGGCGAGTCCAGCCAGGCCTCGGTCGGCGTGACGATCACGCCCATCGATCAACCGCCGGTCGCGTTGGCGCAAAATGTCAGCGTCATGCACGACATGGCCCAGTTGATCGTACTGGGCGGGAGCGACGCGGAAACGCCGGCGAGCGAGTTGATCTATGCGATCGCGACGCAACCGTCATATGGCACGCTGACGGCGGTGCCGGGCAACGGCGATGCGTTCGTCTACACGCCGGAGCCCGGTTACCTGGGTGTCGATGATTTCAGCTTCACGGTGACCGATACCGGCAATCCAGCCGGCAATCTGTCCGATGCGACGTCCAGCGCCCCGGCGACGGTCGAGATCGCGGTGCTCGATTCGGCGCCGCTCGGCGTGCCCGCCCGCTTCACGACGCGGGAGAACGTGCCGCTGAACGTCCCGGCGGCGACGGGCGTGTTGGCGAGCGATCTGGACAGCGCGGGAGACGCGCTGACGGCGGCGTTGGCGACGGGGGTGGCGCACGGGACATTGTTGCTGAACGCCAACGGCTCGTTCGTTTACACGCCGGCCGCCGGGTTCAGTGGGACGGACAGCTTCACTTACATGCCGCATGGGGCGTTCTCGGTGGGGGCATCGGTGACGGTGACAATCACGGTGGCCGCCACGGGTGCCGCGCCGCCGACGCCGCCGTCGCCTCCCTCCGGGGGGCTGGCGGCGCCGGCCGCCGGTTTGCCGGTGTCGGGGGGGGGTGGCGCCGGGATCGCGACTGCCGATGCCGAGGAGAGCGCCGTGACCGGCACGGCGGCCGCCACGGGCGCCGCCGCCCCTGTTCTCGCGGGGGCCACGCCAGCCGCCATTCAGTTGACGTCCGCGGCGCGAATCGCTTCCGCGGTTGTCGCCGGACCACTGGCTGAGACGGCGTCAGCGGGCGCGTCTCCGATCGCCGCGGTGGCTCTCCCGTCGCGCGCTGTCCTCGCGATGCCGGCGCCATGGTCCGGGCCATGGGCCGACACGCCAGGTCTGGCGCCGATCGTGTTGCCGGACATCACCGTTCCAGGTGACGAGACGTCGTCGCTGATGCTGCCGGCGATTCCGGAGATTTCGCAACTGCCGCGGGCGTTCGCGGCGGCGGCGCGTCGTTATACCGAGGTGGCGCCATCCGTCATCACGTTCGTCGATCCGGTCAACGGCGCGGACGCCGATCAGCCCGTTTCGCCCATGGCGCGGGATCAGGCGTGGCTGCTGGTCGATCCCTCGATGATTGGCGACACTGACGGTGACGGCGGTCCTGGCCTGGCACCGTCACCGATCCGCTGGGAAAGCCACACGCCATGACGGGGGAAAACGCGATGTCCGACAGCAACGCCGACGCCGGGAAGGAGCCGAAACCAATTGACCTGACGGCCGCCGACCAGGTGCTGAACACGCGCGTCACCTGGGACGACAGCAAAATGGTCACCACCTTCGCCAACGTGGTGAACGTGCTGGTGACGCGGGAAGAACTCACGCTGCTGTTCGGCATGAACCAGACCTGGAACGCGTCGCAGAGCAAGGAACTGACGGTGCAGTTGAGCAACCGTATCGTTCTGACGCCGTACGCGGCGAAACGGCTGCTGACCTTGTTGACGGCCCGCATGCGCGATTACGAAGCGCGTGTCGGGCCGCTGACGTTGTAGCAACGGACCCGCGCCGCCATGGACTCCGACAGCACGACCGAGACAACCGGCGCTACCGTCACGCCGCTGGATCAGGTGCTGTGGAATGGGCTGACCGGCGAGACCGGGCTGGTGCCGTTCGCCCAGTACTGGCTGGCGCTGTTGTCGCGGATGGTGCCGGGGGCGGCGCGAGCGGTCGTGGTGCTGCGTCAGGACGGCGTGTTGAGCCCGGTGGCGCGGTGGCCGGAGGGTGATCTCGGTTCGGCCCAACTGAGCCAGATCGCTGACCTCGCGCTGCGCGAACGGCGTGGGGTGGTCAGCCGTCCGCGCGGCCGCGGCGCGGCGGCCTCGCATCTGGCGCTGCCGTTGCTCTGGGATGGCGAGGACCGGGGCGTCGTCGCGGTGGAATGCGACGGCATCGGCGACGCCGCGCTCCGCGACGCGATGCGGCAGTTGCAGTGGGGCGCGTCCTGGATCGAATTGCGCCAGCGCCGGGGTCAGGCCGCCGAGGACAAAGCCCGCCTGACACAAGGGTTCGCCGCGCTTGAAGTCTCGGCGAGCGCTTTGGAAGCGGAGCGGTTCGATGCCGCCGCCCGCGCGGTCGCGACTGAGACGGCGTTGCGGCTTCAGGCGTCCCGTGTCGCCGTTGGCTGGATGGCGCGGCGGTCGATCAAGGTCGTGGGCCTGTCGCACGCGGTCGGTGGCGGCAAGCGGGGCGACGCCACCGCCGATCTGACCGCGGCGATGGAAGAAGCGGTCGATCAGGGCGCCTCTTTGCTGTTTCCCATGCCGTCCGTGGATCCTGGGCCGTCTACAGCGGCCCATGCGCGGCTGGTGGCGCGAGGCGGTGGGCCATACGTGCTCACGGTGCCGCTGACCCTGCATGGCCGCATCGCCGGCGCCATGACCGTCGAGCGCGAGGCGCCGTTCGACCAGCCGGCGATCGATCTGACCGAGGCGATCGCGGCCCTGGCCGGCCCGGTGTTGGGTCAGTCGCATCTGAACGAACGGTGGCTCAGCACGATCGCATTCCACATCGTTACGCGGACCGCGCGCCAGTTGCTGGGACCGGATCATTACGTTCTGAAACTGACTGCCGGGATCGCCGCTCTGCTGATCGGATTCTTCGCTTTGTATCACACGGATTATCACGTCAGCGCCCAGGCGGTGGTTGAGGGCGAGGTGAGGCGAACGATCGCGTCGGGGTTGGATGGGTACATCGGCGGCGAGTTCGCCCGCGCCGGTCAGGTGGTGCGTCAGGGCGATCTGCTGGCCACGCTGGACGACACCGAACTGAAACTGCAACGGCTGCGCTGGATCGCCACACGGCAACAGCATCAGTCCGAGCTCGACCGCGCGCTGGCCACCGGCACGCGCGCCGACGTCAACATCGACAGCGCGCAGATCGATGAGGCGGCGGCGGAAATCGCTCTGCTGGACGCGCAACTGGCGCGCACCCGGATTGTCGCCCCATTCGATGGGCTGATCACCAACGGCGATCTCAGCCAGTCGGTCGGAATGCCGGTGCAGCGCGCGCAGGTGTTGTTCGAGATCGCGCCGCTCGACAGTTACCGGGTCATCGTTCGCGTGCCGGACAGCGAAATCGCGCGCGTGGAGCCAGGCGCGGCGGGCACGTTGGTGCTGTCGGCGTTGCCGGACCGCCGGTTCGATCTGCATGTCGTGCGGGTGACTCCGATCGCGGAACAAAGCGACGGCGGCAACACCTTCCATGTCGAGGCGCGGCTGGACGGCGTCTCCCCGCGATTGCGGCCGAACATGGAGGGCGTGGCGAAGCTCGACGCCGGCCGGCATATGCTGATCTGGGCCTGGACGCACCATCTGATCGACGCGGCGCGCCTGTTCCTGTGGTCGTGGTGGCCATGAGCGGCGCCAGCAAACCTTTACTGAGTCCGCAATGGTTCCGCGTCGCGGCGGTGCGGCCTCGGTTGCGTGATCACGTGCGCATCACACGGCAACATTTTCGCGGCGAGCGCTGGTTCGTGCTGGAAGATCTCGTCGAGGCCAGTGTGCATCGTTTCGCCCCGGCCGCGCAGGCCGCCATCGCGCTAATGGACGGCGCGCACACGCTTGACGAAATCTGGCACGCGCTCGACGGCCTGGGCGAGGAGCGGCCGACGCAGGACGAATTGCTGCACCTCGTGGCGCGGCTGGACGGCGCCAATCTGCTGGCGACCGAGCGGTTGCCGGATTTTGCCGAGTTGTCGCACCGCGCCGGCCGGATGGCCGCGGGCAAATTGTGGCGGCGCCTGGCCAATCCGCTGTATCCGCGCATTCCCTTATGCGATCCCGATCGTTTCCTGGAGGCGACGATCGGCCTGGCGCGGCCGTTGTGGTCGGTATGGGGCGCTTTGCTGTGGCTGTTGGTCGTCGGCTGGGGCGCCACGCACGCGGCATTGCACTGGACCGAGCTGACCCACGACCTCGCCGACCGGGTGCTGGCGCGCGACAATCTGCTGATCCTGGCGGTGACGTTTCCGATCCTGAAGCTGCTGCACGAGCTCGGCCATTGTTACGTCGCCAAACTGGGTGGCGCGTCGGTGCATGAGGCGGGCATCATGACATTGGTGGTGATGCCGGTGCCTTATGTCGATGTCAGCGGCGCCAGCGCGTTCCCGAACAAATGGCGGCGCGCGCTGGTCGGCGCGGCGGGGATGTTGACGGAACTGTTCTGCGCCGGCCTCGCGATGATGATATGGAGCAACGCGGAACCCGGCCTGATCCGCGCGGCGGCGTTCAACTGCATGCTGATCGCGGGCGTTTCCACGTTGCTGTTCAACGGCAACCCTCTGCTGCGGTTCGACGCGTATTTCATCCTTTCCGACATCATCGAGATCCCCAACCTCGGCACGCGCGCGATCCAGTTTTATGGCTATCTGGTGAAACGTTACGCGTTCGGATTGCGTGGCCTGAGTTCTCCGGCGCGGGCGCGCGGGGAGGCCGCGTGGTTCGCGTTTTATGGTGTGGCGTCTTACGTCTATCGTATCTGGGTGATGCTCTCGATCGCGCTGTTCGTCGCGGCGCAGTTGCACGGGTTGGGCGCGGTGCTGGCGGGTTGGACGGTGGCGTCGGGCGTTGTGTATCCGTTGGCGCGCGGGATCTGGCTGGTGGCGCATGGGCCGGAGTTGCGGCCGAAACGGGCGCGCGCTCTGCTGGTCACCGCCGGAGCGATCGGCTTCGCCGCGTTGCTGCTGTTCGCCGTGCCGTTGCCATACGGGACCGTGACGCAGGGCGTCGTCTGGGCGCCGGCCGGGGCCGATATCCGGGCCGGCGCGGAGGGCCGTTTGACCCGGTTGATCGCGGCGCCAGGTGCCTCGCTGGCGGCGGGCGCGCCGGTCGCGACGCTGTCCGATCCGGTGCTGGACGCGCGCGTGCAACTGCTGACATCGCAATTGCGCGAGGTCGAGCAGCGCTATATCGCGGCGGAAACGGCGGATCGCGTCCAGGCGGCGATGTTACGCCAGCAAATCGCTTACTTCCGCTCGGAACTCGATGAGACGCGCGCACGCCGCCGCGCGTTGGATGTCGCGGCGCCCACCGGCGGACGGTTTCTCGTCGCGCGGCCCGCCGATCTGGACGGGAAGTTCCTCAAACGAGGCGAGCTGCTCGGCTACATGCTCGATGACGCCGCGGCCACGGTGCGGGTGATCGTTCCGCAGTCGGAGATCGAACTGGTGCGCGACGATACGCGCGGCGTGGCGCTCCGTTTCGCCAGCGATCCGTTGACCGAGCTGCGCGTGGATCAGGTAGCCCGGGAAGTGCCGACCGCGACGCGGCAATTGCCGAGCGTGGCGCTGGCATCCGTCGGCGGTGGCCCGATCGCCGTCGATCCGGCGGACGAACAGCATTTGCGCGCGCTGGAAGTGGTGTTCCAGGTCGATGTGAAACTCCCCGAAGGCGCCTCTGGCCATCGCATCGGCGAACGCGTTTACGTGCGCTTCGAGCATGGCGGCAAAACGCTGGCCTGGCGCGTTTCCCGCACCGTGCGGCAATTGTTTCTGCGGCGGTTCGACCTGTGAGCGGGATCGCCGCCTCTCCGGCGTTCGTGCCTCGCCTGGCACGCGCGGTGCCGTATCCGGAGCGTCAGACCCGGCCGCGCGGCGCCGTGGAGGAAGGGCTGCGCGCCGCCGCCTCCCTGCTTCCCCGCCCACCCCACGCGATCCTTCGACTGGGCGCCGCGCGCGTCGCCAGGCTGGCGGCTGCCCAGGAAGCAACGGCGGATGAATTGCGTCGCACTTTGCGGATCAAGGTGACACAGGCAGCCGCCGCGCGAAGTTTCGCGCTGATCCGCGCGATGGCGGAACGCGAGATCGGCTTGCGGCCCTATGACGTGCAACTGATGGCGGCATGGTCGATGCTGCGCGGCCGGATGGTCGAACTGGCGACGGGCGAAGGCAAGACGCTGGCCGCGTCGCTGACCGCCGCGACCGCCGCGCTCTCTGGACGATTCGTGCATGTGGTGACGGTGAACGACTATCTGGCCGAACGCGATCACGCTCGCCTGACACCGCTTTATCAGGCGTTGGGACTGACATCCGGCCTGGTGGTGCACGGCATGTCGCCGGCCGGGCGCCGCGCCGCTTACGCCCGCGATATCGTTTACACCAGTAACAAGGAACTGGTGTTCGACTATCTGCGCGATCAGATGCGCCGGCGCGACACGCCGACCGCGTTGCATGGCCGGGTCGCCCGGCTCGATGGACGAAGCGCGCACGAGGACGCGCTCGTCATGCGCGGCCTCGATTTCGCCATCGTCGATGAGGCGGACAGCGTGCTGATCGACGAAGCGCGCACGCCGCTGATCATCAGCGAGACGGCGGAAGGGGCGGCCGGGGAACAGGTGTGCGTCGAAGCGCTGGATCTGGTGGCGACGCTGACGGAAGGCGCGGATTACACCATCGACCGGAGCGGGCGGCGGATCGACCTCACGCAAGCCGGACGCAACCGGGTCGAACAATTGTCGGCGGCGCTCGGCCCCCATTGGGGCAGCACGCTGGTGCGATCGGAGCTGGTGGTGAAGGCACTGACCGCGCGCCTGCTGTTCGAGCGCGGCGTGCATTATCTGGTACGCGACAGCCGGGTCGTCATCATCGACGAATACACCGGACGGACCATGGAAGATCGTTTCTGGAACGACGGCCTGCATCAGATGATCGAAACGAAAGAGGGCTGCGCGCCGAGCGGTCAGCGCGCCTCGGTCGCGCGTATCACGTATCAGCGTTTCTTCACCCGCTACCGGCATCTTTGCGGCATGAGCGGCACCCTGGCGGAGGTTTCCCGGGAGTTGCGCGCGGTCTACGGCACCCATGTCGTGCGCATCCCGACGCATCATCGCGGCCGCCGCCGGATCGAGCCGACGGTGGTCGCGCCCACGGCGGCGGAGAAATGGCGCCTGATCGCCAAGCGGGCGGTGGCGATCTCGGCATCCGGGCGGCCGGTATTGATCGGCACGCGCTCGGTCGCCGCGTCGTGTCTGGCGAGCGATTTGCTGACCGGTCATGGCGTGGCGCACAGCCTGTTGAACGCGGCACAGGACGCGATGGAGGCGGACATCGTCGCGCGCGCGGGTCAGCCGGAGACCGTAACGATCGCCACCAACATGGCGGGCCGCGGCACCGATATCCGCCTCGCGGACGGTGTGTCCGATCGCGGCGGCCTCGCGGTGATTTTAAGTGAGCAGCATGACGCGGCGCGGATCGACCGCCAACTGGCCGGACGCGGCGCGCGGCAGGGCGACCAGGGCTCGTTTCTGTGCGTGCTGTCGTTGGAGGACCCGCTGCTGGATCCATTACGCGTGACCGCGGCGGGACGGTGGCTGCTGGCGGTGGCGGGGACCAATCGCCTGCTGGCCCGTGCATTGTTCGCCATGCTGCAGCGCCGCGCCGAGCGGCGGCATCGCGCGGTGCGGCGGGAACTGCTGCGCTACGAGACTCGCCTGCAAAGCTCTTTGTCGTTCGCCGGGAGACCTGATTGAATGCTGCTCCGGATCGTTCCACTCATGGCGATGCTGACCGCCGCGGCTTCGGCGCACGGAGCGGGCGTTGGGGAACGCGATCCGATGGTGGGCACCTGCATCATCAGGCCCCATGTCTCGGTCCAACTGGGCAGCGCGGTCAGCGGCATGCTGTCGGCCACTCTGGTCGATCGGGGCGACCGGGTGAAGCAAGGCCAGGTCGTCGCGCAGATCGAATCGAGCGTGGAACAGGCGACCCTGGCGCTGGACCGGGCACGCGCCAACAACGACAGCGCGATCAGGGTCGAACAGGCCGACATGGAACTGATGCGACGCGAGGCGGACCGCAAAAAGTCCCTGGTGGACAAGGGGATCGCCAACCAGAACTCGCTCGACGAGCTGGAGACCAAGGTCCGCGAGGGCGAGTTGCGCGTGCAGCAGGCCCGCACGGATCAGCGTCTCGCGGCGCTGACCGCCGACCGCAGCGCACGAGCGTTGGCGCTGAAGCAAATCCGCGGCCCGATCGACGGCGTGGTGATCGAACGCAAACTCTCCGCCGGAGAATATATTTACGAACAGACCTCCATCATGACGATCGCGCAGGTCGATCCGCTGAACGTGGAGCTGGTTCTGCCATTGCAACGTTACGGTGAGATCAAAATCGGCGCGACGGCGATCGTGCACCCGGCGGCGCCGGTGGGTGGCGCGTTCGCCGCGACGGTCGCGGTGGTGGATCCGGTGATCGACGCGGCCAGCGATACGTTCGGCGTCCGTTTGACCCTGGCAAACCCGGACGGCGTCATTCCCGCCGGCATTCGTTGCACGGTCGAATGGCGCGACGAAAGCCAGGTGCCGCGATGAAGCGTCATTCACGCGTGAGAGCGCGAGGAGCCAGGATGTAATGGCACGAACTGCCTTCAGCGTCGGTAACTCCGGCAGCCTCGCCACGGTCCTGCAAGACCTGACGAACGGCGCGGACTCGGCGATCAATACCGCTTACACCATCACGCTGACGGCGGCGCTGCTGGCGACCAGCGAGACCGTCACGTTGCCCGCCGGTTCCAGCGTGACGTTGCAAGGGCCGTATCCGTTCGATATCGCCACATTCGATGTCGGCGGCAGCCTGATCGCCGACCTGAATTTCACCGGCACGGTGACATTGGACAACGGCGTGTTCAACAATGGTTCGTTGACCACCGTCAGCGGAACGATCGTCGCCGGCCTCTATACCGGCTCCGTCCTCGGCACGCTGAGCGACCATGGCGACACCGCCATCAACAGCGGCACCATTCTCAGCAGCGGAACGTACGCGGCCATCGAGCTTGGCTCCGGCACCGTTCTGAACGGCTGGAACGGGCCGCCCTCGGCGCTGGTATCGGGCACCGCCGGCGGGGTACTGATCGAGAACGCCGGCGTCACCCGCAACGATGGTTCGATCGTGTCCAGCGGCAGTACGACCGCGGCGGTGTTTCTCGGCTCCGGCACCGTCGATAACGGGCAGATCGGCTTTACCGCGGCGAGCCTGTCAGGCGGCGAGAACGGCTTGGAGATCACCGGCGCCGGCGTCGTCGCCAATGACGGAACCGTCACCGGGATTGCCTCGACCGCCGTGTACGTCGGGTCAGGAATCGTAACGAACGGCCAGGCCGGCGTATCCACGGCGTTGATTGATGGCGGTGCGGCGGGCAATGGCGTTTGGATTGGCACCGGCCTCGGCACGGTGACCAATTTCGGCGGCATCATCGGCGGCGCCGATGGCGTCTTCCTGGCGCAAGGCGGTACGCTGAACAACAGTTCCTCGCTGGCCCTGGTCATTGGCGCGCTGGATGGCGCGGTACTGGGCGCCGCGGGACTGGTGGCGAACGACGGGACCATCAAGGTCAGCGGCACATCGCAGAGCGCGTCCGGCGTGTTCCTGGAGGCCGGCGGAACGATCGAGAACCTGACGTCCGGCGCCCAGATTGGCGGCGTGGGCTGGGGGGCGATCGCCGAGGGCGCGGCCGGCACCGTCACCAATTTTGGCACAATCGACAGCTCCGGCGCGTCCGGTCTTGGCGTCGACCTGACCGCCGGCGGAACGATCGACAACGCGGGTACGGCTGCGACGATCTCGGGGGCGTTCGATGGCGCGCGCGTCTCCGCGGGGGCGGGTGCCAGCGTGCAAAACGCCGGCACGATCGAGGGCACGGTCGGTATCGACTTCAAAAGCGGCCCGACGCCGGCCGCCGGCACGCTGACCAACGACGGACTGATCGAAAGCACCACCGGTACCAGCGGCTACGCCGTGGAATTCGGTGCCGGAGCGGAACGGTTGGTGCTGCGACCCGCCGGTGTGTTCGTTGGCGGCGTGCTCGGCGACAACGCGTCCGGCTCCAGCACGACACTGGAACTGGCCGCCGGCACTCAGGGCAGCCTCAGCGGGCTTGCCAACGATGCCGGCACCGTCACCGACGGCGCCGGTAGTTTCGGTTTCAGCGCGATCGGCACGATCACGGTCGATACGGGCGCGGCATGGACCGTGGCCGCGGCGAACACGTTCGACACGCTGAACATCAGCGGCGGCCTGACCGTCGCCGCGGGTGCGGTCAGCGTGTCCGGATCGTTGACCACTGCCGGCGCCATCGCCATCACCGGTGGCACGCTGACCGCCGCGGCCGGCGTGCTGACCGATCAGGGCGTGATCACAGTCGGGCCAGGTGCCACGCTGAAAGCCGCGGGCGGAGGCATCGCCGCCGCCGGAATTTCCGATATTCTGATCGGCGGCTCACCCATCGCCGCGCTGGACGCCAGCGGCGCCGGCGCGACGGTGAACAGTAACGGATATCGTATCGCGATCGGATCGAGCGAGCAGGGATCGGCGCAGGTCAGCCAGGGGGCGACGCTGCTCGCGGGCACGCCGTTCGCCGCCGATGAGGCGATCGTTGTCGGCGGCGCCGGCGCCACGGGTGCGCTGACCGTCACCGATCCGGGATCGCGGGTGACCGCGACCGGGCAACTCGCGGTTGGCCTCGGCGGCGCGGGTTCGTTGCTGATCGAGAACCAGGCGACCGTCAGTACAGGCGGAAATTCGGCCGACACAACGGAAGGGTTCGACGTCGCGCAGCTCGCGGGTGGTTCCGGCCAGGCAACGGTGACCGGGAGCCAGGCGTTGCTCACCAATGTGGGACGTTTCGTGGTTGGCGACGGGGCGCTCGGCTCGCTGTCGATCGCCGGCGGCGCAACCGTGGCGACCACGCCCGGCACCGCTTCCGGCCTCGCGGGAGCCGTGATCGCCAACGCCGCCGGTGCCAGCGGGTCTTCCGTCGATGTGTCCGGCGGTGGATCGAACTGGCGGGTGACCGGCTTGCTGAACGTCGGCGTCGATGGCTCCGGTTCGTTGCAGATCAGTCAGGGCGCGACGGTCACGGCCTCGTCGCTGGACGCCGGCGACATCGCGACGGCGATTGGCCAGTTGAGCGTGACGGGCGCGGGCAGCGCGTTGCTCGTGGCGGGATCGGCGACCGTCAGCGACGACGGGACCGGCGTGCTGTCGGTGCTGAACGGGGCCTCGTTCTCGGCGCAGTCGTTGACGATCGGCAATCAGACCGACAGCTCGGGCGCGCTGGTGGTGTCGGGAAACAACACCACCCTGACCGTGTCTGGTGAGCTGAACATCGGCACGGCTCTCGGTACCGGCGACCTGACAGTGGGACCGGGCGCCGTGGTGAACGCGTCGGTGGTGAATTTGCAAGGTGGGGTAGTGCTGGAAGGCGGTGTGCTGGATCCCACCGTCTATATCGAGAACGGTGGCGGCACGACCGGTGGATTTGGCACCATCGCGTCGGATTACATTTTGCTGGAAGGCACGATCCTTTCGAACGGGAGTAAGACCGGCAAGCAGACGGAGGTCGTGCAAGGCACTTTGGTTGGTGGTGGCACGGCCGATATCAAGGGGTCCGTCTCGGTCAATGGACCTGGGATCTTGCAGATCGGGACACATGATACGATCGAACTGACCGGCGCTGTCCTCAACACCGCGACGACGACGTTCACGGATAACCTGACGCCCACCGGCACTTACTCGGTCAACAACAGCGTGATCGATGTGGTGTTTCAGGACGGCACGGGTGTCCTCCAATTGGACGACATCGCCGGGTTCGCGGGTACCGTCGCGACGTGGAAGGCGGGAGACTCGTTCGTCATCACCGGCGGCACGCTGTCGAACGCCGGTGTCAGCAATGGCGATACACTGACGTTCTCGGACAGCGGCGCCGGCGCCGCGGCGGGTGGGATCGACAGCATCATCTTTGGGTCCGCGATCAGTCAGGGCGGCTTCAGCATCGTCAACGGGAATACCGTGCAGGCCGTGGCGTGCTTCGCGGCGGGCACGCGCATCATGACCCGTCACGGATGGCTGGCCGTCGAGGCGTTGCGCGTCGGCGGCCACGCCGTCACGGCGGATGGCGAGGAAGAGCGTATCGTCTGGATTGGGCAACGGTTGGTAAACTGCCGCCGTCATCCCGATCCCGAAACGGTGTGGCCGGTGCGCGTGCGGGCCGGTGCGTTCGGCGAAAACATTCCGGTGCGCGATCTTTACCTGTCACCCGATCATGCCGTGTTCGTTAATGGCGTTCTCATACCGGTCAGGTTGCTGACCAACGGCACCAGCATCGCGCCGGTGAAACGACACAAAGTCATGTATCTCCATGTCGAATTGCCACGCCACGCGATCATCCTGGCGGAGGGATTGACGGTCGAGAGTTACCTCGATTTCGGCGGCCGGGGGAACTTCCACGACGCCGGCGAAACGATCCGCCTCGTCCCCGACTTCGCGGCGGATCCCGCCCAGTTGTGGGAGACCCTGGGCGCGGCGCCGTTGCTGTTGGCCGGAGACGAGCTTGCACGGGTGCGGCGAGCGATCGCGGCGAGGGCTTCGGCGTCCGCCCCTGGACCGGAACCTCGCCACGCCGACCGGCGCGCGGCGGCCTGAACCCATGCGCCTCGAAGCGGGCCGTGCGCGGCCGAACCGCCGCCCGGACCATTCCACATGAACGCGCCACGCGTGCTGCTGACCGGAGCGTCCGGCTTCGTCGGGCGCCAGGCGATCGGGCCACTGCTTGATGTGGGCTACGAGGTTCACGCGGTGGGTCATTCCGTCACCGACCCGCGGGCGCGCTGGTACCGGGCGGATTTACTGGACCAGACGGCGCGGCGGCAATTGGTGGCGGCGGCGCGGCCCGACGCGCTGCTGCATTGCGCCTGGATCACGCGGCCGGGCGCGTTCTGGGATGCTCCGGAAAATCTCGACTGGGTGGCGGCGTCGCTGGACCTTGCGCGGGCGGCGGCCGGGCACGGGACGCGGCGGTTTCTGATGGTGGGATCCGCCGCGGAATACGACCAGTCCGCGCCGGGGCCTCGCGCGTGGCGAGAGGACGATCCATGCCGCCCAACGTCGTTGTATGGCACGGCGAAGGACGCGCTGCATCGACTGTTGGCGCGCTTTATGACCCACGGAAATGACCAGGGGATCAGCTTCGTCTGGGCGCGGCTGTTCAATCTTTACGGCCCACAGCAAAACCCGGAGCGCATGGTCCCGGCGCTGCTCTCGGCGTCGCGGGAAGGCCGCCGGCACGATCTGGGCTCCGGCAAGGCAATTCGGGACCTGATGCATGTCGCCGACGCGGGACGGGCTCTCGCGCATTTGCTGGCCGGAGACGCCAATGGCGCGATCAACGTCGCCTCGGGACGGCCGGTGACGATCGGCGCGCTCGCCGGCATCGCGGCGCGACTGGCTGGCAGGTCTGACCTCCCGAAGTTGGACCCGCGGCCCCCGAAGGGGCCTCTCACGCTGACGGCCGACGTGACGCGGCTGTTGGCCACCGGGTTCGTTCCCTCGATCACGCTGGAGGACGGGCTCTCCACCCTATGGGCGATGGCGACGCCGCCGCCCGGACCGATGTCGATGCCGCCCCCGGATTACGAACGCGCGGCACGGCTGTACCGCGCCGGCCGGATGGAGGAATCTCGCGCGGTGGTGGAGGCTGTGCTCGCGCGGGAACCGGATCACGCCCCGGCGTTGAACCTTCTCGGCGTCCTGCATCGGCTGCGCGGCGACTTTTCCCGGGCTCAGACGTGTTTGCGGCGAGCCACGGCACTGGATCCGGAGAAGGAAACAGCCTGGATCAATCTCGGGAACGTCCTCCTGGACATGGAGCAGGCGGACGCGGCGGTGGACGCTTACGATCGCGCGCTGGCCGCGGCGCCGGCCCGGGCCGACACATTCCGCCTTCTGGGCAACGCGCTGGCCCGCTCCGGCCGCGATGCCGAGGCAATCGCCGCCCTCGACAAGGCAGTGGCGACGGCCAATCCGCTGGAGGCATTGCGCGATCGCGCGCGCGCGCATTTCACGGCCGCCCGGTTCGAACAGGCGCTCGCCGACCTGGACGCGGCGTTGACCGAGCAGCCGGATGACGTGGGATTGCGACTGATCAAAGCCCAGATGCTGCGTTTATCCGGGGCTCGCGACGCCGCGGCCGCGTTGTTGAGGGAATTGCTGGCGCACGCGCCGGACAGCGCCGACGTGCATCTGGCGATGGCCGATGCGCTGCTGGCCGAGGAAAAGCGGGAACCGGCGAACGAGCATTATCGCCGCGCCACCGAATTGCGTCCAGACGACGACCACGCTCTGGGCCGGTATTGCTGGAGCCTGTTGAACAGCCGGTATGGCAAAGAGGCCGATCACATCGCGAGGGCCGTCGAAATCGCCCGCCGGATGGTGGCGAAGGGCGTCGTGCATCCGGCCAGCGCCCATGCCGTGCAAAGTGCGCTGCTGCGCGTGGCCGATCTGGACGGGCTCGCCGCTTTCGACGTGGTGTTCCCCGACCGCCGCGTGCTGCTGGCCTACTGGGTGCGCCGCAACGTCGTCGGCGCGCTGCACGCTCAACTGGGCCGTGTGCGGACGATGGACGACCGGCTGGCGCTGATGCAATGCCATCGCGAATGGGGCAGGCGGTACGAGGCGAAGGTGGCCCCCATCGCGCCGCGCCGCGGCCCGTCGCGTCCACGCATTCGGGTCGGTATCGTATCGTCTGATTTGCGCAACCATCCAGTCAGCTATTTCGCCCAGCCGATTTTCGATCATTACGATCGGGAACGGTTTGAGTTGTTCGCCTATTCGTTCCATCCCGGCGGCGCGGATAACGTGCAACGCGAGATCGAGAGTAAAGTTTTAAAATTCCGCCGGATGCCGAATATGCCGGAACAGGACATCGCCCGGATCATCGCGGACGACGCACTGGACATCCTGTTCGAACTCGGGGGCTCGACGCATCTGAACCGGTTGGAGGTGATGGCGCATCAGCCGGCACCGGTGCAGGTGAGTTGGCTCGGGTATCCGCACTCCTCGGGGCTCAGCCGCATCGGCCATGTCCTGGTGGACCCGTATCTGAAGCCGCCCGATCCGCGCCTGCTGCTGGAGCGTCCGTTCGAGATGCCGTCAAGCTGGGTCACACTGGGCTCTTTGGGCTTTGGCGAGCAGGAGATCGCGGCGGGACTGCCGGAGGAGCGGGCGGGACGGCTGACGTTCGGCACCATGAACAACCCGTATAAGTACGCGCCAGAGGCAATCGCGTTGTGGTCCCGTGTGCTGCGCGCCGTGCCTGGCAGCCGTTTCCTGATCGTGCGGCCCGAGGCCGGAGTAACGGCGTTCCGCGAAGCGATGGCGCGGGCCTTTGAGCGCCATGACATCGAGGCCGGCCGCCTCGCTTACGTCGCGGTGCGCGGCACGCATATGCGATATTATAACGACATCGATATCGCGCTCGACACGCTGCCGCAGACCGGCGGCACGACGACGTGCGAATGCCTGTGGATGGGCGTGCCGACGGTCAGCCTGGTGGGCCCGGCGCTTTTCGAGCGGTTGAGTTTCACCAATCTGGTCAATGCCGGTCTGGCCGATCTCGCGGTCGCGTCGCCGGATGCGTATGTGGCGGCGGCGGTCGCCCTGGCCGCGGACGTGACGCGGCGGCGCGCGCTGCGGCGGGACCTGCGGGAAACCATTCGCCGCTCGCCGCTCGGCGACACCAAGGGGTGGGTTCGGGATTTCGAGGCGCTGACGATGCGCACGCTGGACGCCGGCGGGGCGGCCTTGTGATTTATACCAACCGAACAAAACACTGACCCTCGCCAGGTAGCTCGTCCTGGGCCGGCCCACCGGTCAGCCGGGACTTTGGTTTCTCGCCAGGGGCTGGCGCGGTGCCGCATCTTCTCCAAAGTGCTGGCGCTGCGGATCAAGGCGCGGGTACTGGGCATTACCGCGTGAATGAGGCCGGAGGTGTGGGTCAGGCCGGGCTGACGAACACGGCGAGCGGCGTCGCACCCTCCACCACTCGTCATGGTCCGGCTCGATCGGACCATCAGCACAAACCCACCGGTGAGAACGATTTCGTGGACACCGATGGGCCGGTCGAGCCGGACCATGACGTTTAATCAACGGTGCCGCTTCATCGGCGACACCAGGGCGACGCCCAACAATTATCGCTTCAGCGGGGCTCTCCTCCGATCGTCATCACCGGGCTTGACCCGGTGATGACGAGGAGCGGTGCGCGTCTCGCGACTCGTTTATTGTTGGGTGTCGCCTATGTCAGCACCTATCGCGCCGGGACCGATGATGACGACTGAGGCACCAATCCGGCTGACGCGGCGTGTGTTGAGCGCAGCCTTACCGCGACGCGCCGATCACGCGGCGCGAACGAGGTTGAGCACGGCGCCCTTGCCGCGGACTTCCGCTTCCTCATAATCCGCGGCGGCGATCGCGCGGTCGAGCGCGGCGCGCAACTCCTTCGCCGTCTCCAGCGTCAGTTCAACGCCCGCCCGCGCCCCGGCGTCGAGGCCCGTGTTGTAAAAGTCGAGCGTTATGACATCGCCCAGAGGCGCGTGGCGCGCGTGGTCATAAGCGACCACCGAGTGCGTCAGCGGGAACCATTGGTCCCCGCGTTTCGCCATGCCGTCCGCCCGCACGATCTCGATGATCGACGTGCACATGTCCCGACCTCCTACTTCGCCAGATATTTACCGAAGAACGTCCAGATCTTGTTCCAGCCGTCCATCGCCTGCTCGGGCCGGTACAGCGGCCGGTGCCAATAGAAGAAGCCGTGGCCAGCCCCGTCGTAACGGTGGAACTCATAGTTCTTGCCGTACTTTTTGAGTTCGGCCTCGTGCTGATTCACCTGCTCGGGGCTCGGCGCGCGGTCGTCGTTGCCGAACAGGCCGAGGATCGGGCAGCTCAGATCCTTCGTCAGGTCGATCGGCGCGACGGGCTTTTTGGCGTTGAGCTCTTCTTTGCTCATCACCACGCCGCCGCCCCACTGTTCCACGACCGCATCGACGTCGTGCTTCTGGCAGGCATAGATGAACGCGTGCCGGCCGCCCGAGCAGGAGCCGATCAGGCCGACCTTGCCGTTGTTGTCGGGCTGCGCGCGCATCCACTTCACGGCGGCTTCGGTGTCGCCGACCATCTGGCTGTCGGCGATGCCGCCCTCGGCGCGCACCTTGGCGGCGACGTCGTCGGGGTTGGCCTCGCTGCCGCCCTCGCGCTCATAGAGGTTGGCGCAGATCGCCATATAGCCGTGATGCGCGAACCGGCGTGTCGTCTCGATGTACATCTCGCTCCAGCCCGGCAGATGGTGGATCAGCACCACGCCCGGAAACGGACCTGGGCCGGCTGGTTTGGCCACGTAAGCGGTTATGGGCGTGCCGCCATCGCCTTTGATGGTCACGTTCTCGCAGGTCATGCCTAGGTAGAATGACATCGATGTTCCTCCATGGGTCTTGGTCCTGGGTGTCCGCCGGGCACGCGTTTGTCAGCCCGGGGGCGTCGCGCCGCCGACCTTAAACGATCGGGCGCGAAAGGCACAAATGCCCGTCCAGGATCCCGGAACGCCGCGGCCCGGTGTCGCGCGATCGCGTCGCGTTACTGGCGGGATTCCATTGACGGCGCGGCGGGCATGAGGGTTGACGGCGCGGCGGGCAGGACGGTTGGCGTCGCGGCGGGCATGACGGTTGTCGTCGTCGTCGTCGGCGCCGCGAACGTTCCGGCCACGATCGCCAGGCCGATAACGACGCAAAAGATGATCACCGGCACCCACTCCGGCATTTTCATTCCGCCGATCGTGCGGGCCGCGGCTTGCCCGGCCGGCCCGGTCTGACTCGGCAACAGCATGGCGAGACGTCCGGCCGTGGCACGCGCGTCCGCCAGGGCACCCGGTCCCAGCGGCATCCGCGCGATGCTTTGCGTCAGGCCGTCGAGCATCGCGGCCTTTGGCATCCGGGCCCATTCCGCCGCCTGAGCCCAGGGATCCTTGCCAAGGCGGGCGAGGGTCGAGAGCAGCGTGAGAGTGGAGCCGTTTTGCTCGATCCCGACCTCGGCGAAGAGAAACGCGTTGAAGCCGGATTTTTGTAATGCGAACGCATCGTTATCTGGCATGTGAGGTATGTTCTTCCGATAACCCGGCGCGGGGGGTGTCGCCGCCGATCTGAACCGCCGGAGCGCGATCGGGCGGGCGGCCGCCGGAATTCCGCGGCACCTCGGTGCACCGGCCGGCGTCGCCGCCGGCCGTATCGCATCGGTTGGGCGCGGTCAGCGAATATTGATATTCAGGCCAAACGGGACTCCGAACACCACCGGCGGCGCCGCGTAATAAGGCGAGCCATAGACGACGGGCGGCGCGTAACCGCCGCCCCAACCGCCGCCGCCACGATAACCGCCGCCGCCACGATGTCCGCCTCCGCCGTGTCCGCCACCGCCGTGTCCGCCACCGCCCCGGTGGTCGGCGGCGATCGCGGTTCCCGGAACCGCCGTGACGCCAATGGCCGCGGAAAGGATGACCGCCGCGGCGAACGCGGCCGGCCAAGGCCGTTTATTAATCTTGTTCATCATTGTCTCCTGCCAGGCCCGCGGCATGATTCTCCGCGCGGCGCCGGCGTTCGTCCGTTCAACTGTGGGCCGCGGCGGTCTGATGGGCGTTCTGGAACACGCCGTCCGCGACCTTTTTCTGCGCATCCGGCATCGCCGAGTACAAAGTCGTGAACGACGAGATCAGGTTCTTCAGCCCATCGACGTGGGCCTGCGCGTATTTCTGATACATTTGCAGGTCTTCGACCGCGGTCATGGCGTGTGGAGGAGTTGTCACACCGTCCGCGACCAGCTTCTCCATCGCCGCCGCGTTTTCCCGCATCGCCTGGGCCACGGCGTTCCACTGCGCGTCCTCGGGTTGCGTGATCTTCAGCGCCGTGTGCAAGGTCGCGATGCGCTGCTCGACGGTTTCCGCTTTCGACGTGGTCGCGGCCACGCCCGCCGGGCTGTGGGGCGCCGTTGCCTGCGCCATCTGGAAGGCGCCGTTGGCGACGGTATCGGCGCGCGCCGCGCCGAACGGCGCGCCGAGCATCGCGGCGCCCAACAACGCCGTGATGGCCAATGAGCGGCTGACCGGCGCGCGGAAAGTGGTGAGATGTGAGAGAGGGTTCATAACGATATCCTTATCGCGTTCTGGCGGTTCCGCGCGTCGCCAACCGTGTGGCGCGCGAAGAAAATCCGCTGACCTGCAAAATGGATACGAGAACGCCGATTGTCTGCTATCGGAAACTACTCACGTCCCGGCACGCGCCACGCCACGCTTTTGGCGTCACCGCAAGCCCGGCGACTTCAGCACGGTAATATCGACGACCCGATCGCCCTGATCGTCGCCCCCGGGCGCCGCCGCGTTGCGCGGCCCGACCTCGCCGGTCCATGTGGTCACGATGCTCGAAGCCGGCACGCCCGCGGCGATCAGCGCGTCGCGCACCGCGTCGGCGCGCCGACGCGACAATGCCATGTTGGCCGGTTCGGCGCCGATACGATCGGTCCGGCCGATCACCGTCAGCCGTGACGGTCGCTCTTTCGCCGAGAGACGGGCGACGCTGGCGATGATCAGTCCCGCCTTGTCCTTGACGTGGGCATCGCCGGCCTCGAAGTAAATCTGGTACCAGGCACCGGCCTGTTCACCGCCGGGTTCCGGAGCCGCCGCGCGTTCGGTCTGGGCGCAGCCGCCGATCGCGGCGAGCATGGCCGCGGCAGTCAGCAACCGCAGTGGTTTCACGCATCTTAACATTATGTTCTCCATTGGGTCTTTCGCACTGACCGATTGGCTCCTCCACGCGCGTGTTGGGCCGGCGAAATCATCGGTCGCGCAGGGCGTCGGCCATCGCTCGCAACAGGCTTATGCCGTCCCCGCCGCGCCTGGCCTGAACGCCCGCTTGCCCTATCGCGAGCCGAGCCAGTCCCAGATCGGGCCACCCCGCCTGTAGAACGCGCCGCGTCCCTTCGAGGTAATTGCCGACCGCCGTGAGCGGCTCACTCAATTCATGAGCAGCCAATTCAATGATATCGGCGAGGCATTGGTTCATGGTGGCGTCCGCGCGCCCGATGTTCGAATGTGCTTCGGTGACCAGCCAGGTTTCGTTCGCCCCGTCGCGGCATAACGTCCAATGATTGACCGCCATGACCGGTCCACCATCGGCATGACGATGAATGACGCCGCCGATCCAGCTGTTTCGCGACAGCAATACCTTTTCGATTTCCGGCAACGCGCGCGGAAACGCTGTTCGGAGCAAACGATGCGAGGATTGCCCGAGCGCGTTCCGGCCGGTGTGGCCATACCGCCGCTCCATGCCTGGTGACCACGCGGTGATACATCCCTCCATGGTCCGCACCAGCGTATCAGGCGCCATGAGCGACGGTCCCGGGTCCTTGCCGGCATCGTCGCCTGATCCGCCCGTCGGCCGCGCGCGCGGTTCGGGGTCCTTCCACATGCCCGTCCCCCTTTTCTCGCGAGTGAGAGCCCGCGTCCTATCGGCGGCCGGACAGGCCGACGCGGAGCCCCGGAAGGGAAATGTTCCCGGATCGAAGCGGTGCTGGATACCCTCGGAATATACCTATGCCCGGGACGAAACGGGTTGGGCGGGACCCGTGGCCCAATCCCATCATGTCAGAGCAAGCGGCCGATCCATTCCGCGCCACGCACCGTTTCCCAAACCGCCGCCAACGCGAGCGTCGATACGACGAGGCCGGACACCAGGGTGATCGCGAGCAGCAGTCCGTCGTCTTCAAGCCACGCCAGTGAAATCAGGACGATCACCAAAGCCGGTATGACATTGCTCAGCGGAACCGGAATAAAGATCAGAGTGGAACTTAACAGCACGACGGCGACACCGACCAGCCGGGCGGTCGGATCGACGGGCGTTCGCCAGCGCGGATGGATCAACGTTTCGATCCGTCGCAGGATCGGCACGGCCCGCTGCACCAAAGCGGCGAAGTGCCGCACCGGAATCGGCCGGTTCGCGACGCGGCGCGGAAACGCCGGCGCGGCGTGGCCGAGGATGAGCTGACACGCTGGGATCATGAGCAACAGTCCCGCGGCAACGGAAACTCCGGGGGCGATCGCCGCCAGACCCAGCAGCAACATGACGAAGCCGAACGATCGTTTGCCCAGGCTGCTCATGAGCCAACCCAGGGTGAACTCGGCGGCCGGGGCCTCGTCATGCAACCGTTGCAGAACAATCGAGACAGGGACGGAAGGTGTCACCGCCATGGCTCGTCGCCGCGGCTGGACTGGCGCATCGGAGGCTCCATCCTTGCCGCGGCGATGTCCGCGGTCAGGGACGCGCGGTCAGCGGTACATGCCCGCGCCGCCAAGCAGCCAGAAGAGGAGCAGGATGATCAGCACCAGTCCCAGAACCCCGCCGAGGCCGGCTCCGCCATAGCGGCTGTGCGCGTAGTATCCGCCGCCGCCGCCAAAGATCAGAATAACCACCACAATCAATAGAATCAGGCCCATGACCAGGTTTCCTGTTCAGGATCGCGCGTTGCCGCGAACGCGGCGGTCGCGATCATTGCTTCGATGCGTCCCGCGCGGTGTCCTTGAGACCGCCGATCGCGTTTTGAACTTTGCCTTCAACTTTGTCGGCATGGCCGTCCGCCTGTAGCTTCGCGTCGCCCGCCACCTTGCCGATCGCAAGTTCCACGGCGCCCTTCGCTGCTTTCGCGGCGCCGATAATCCGGTCCTTATCCATCGTAACGTTCTCCTGGAGTTTGTTCTCACTCACCGTTCTAACATGATGCTTCCGGCATCGTCATGACAGCCCCGGAAAATACCTGGTGGCCCGCCGCGGCATCGGAACCCACTGATGAGTTCGCCGGCTTACGCTTCACTGACGTAAGGGCCCGGCGCATCGCAGATCGGCGGGAATCGGGGCGCGCCCATCGGCGGCGGCGCGACGTCCGAGCCCGATGAATGGTCGTCCAGCCACTGCCCCCACGCGAGCCACCAGGAGCCGTCCGCGGGCGCCGTGTCGCGTTCCCACTCGTCCGGGCTGAGCGTCCTGGCGCCGGCTTCGCGGACGCGCATGCGGAAATGCCGGTTGTGATGCCCGGGTTCGCTGACGAAGCCGGCGTTGTGACCGCCTGAGGTGAGGACGAAAGTCAGCTCGCCATCGTTCAATACGTGCAATTTAAACACGGAACGCCACCGCGCGACCTGATCGCGTTCGGTTCCCACGACGAACAGCGGCAGATCCAGGTCATGCAACGTCAGCGTCCGGCCATCGACATGAAAGCGGCCTTCCGCCAGGTCGTTGTGCAGAAACAACCGGCGCAGATACTCGATATGCATGCGAGGAGGCAGCCGCGGACCGTCGGTGTTCCAGGCCAGCAGGTCGTTCGGCGCGTCATGCTCGCCATGCAGGTAAGTCCGGATGGTGTCGTTCCAGACAAGATCGTTGGCATGCGGCATGTGAAGCGTGCCACTCATTTGCGCGCTGTCCAGATAGCCCTGAGCGTCCGTGATGTCGGTCAATACGTCGAGTTGATCCTCGGTGATGAACAACTGCAGTTCGCCCACTTCGGTGAAATCGGTTTGCGCGACGAACAGCGACAGGCTGGCGAGGCGGTCGTCGCCATCGCGCGCCATCGCGGCCGCCGCGATGCAGAGCAACGTGCCGCCAAGGCAGTAGCCCGTGGCATGGATTTTCGCCTCCCCGCAGATCGCGCGCACGGCGTCGATGGCCGCCATCACGCCCAGTAAGCGGTAGTCCTCGAGCGATGTCTCGTTCAGTTCGGTGCCAGGGTTGCGCCAGGAAATCACGAATACCGTGCGGCCCCGGCGCACCAGCCACAGGATCAACGAGTTGGCCGGCGACAAATCCAGAATGTAATATTTCATCAGCCACCCGGGCACCAGCAGCACTGGTTCGGCCCCGAGCGTGGCCGTGGCGGGAGCGTATTGAATCAACTCCATCAGCGCGTCGCGAAACACGACCTTGCCCGGTGTGAACGCGAGATTTGCTCCGATCGTGAAGCCGGCGGCCGCCAGTTGGTCAGGCATGGGTTGCCGTGGCGGCCGAACGTGCCGGCTGTGTGTTCACGCGCGCGGGTCCGCCAGTGGGAGCGCCAGTGGGACCGCCAGACAGGTATGGCGCCCGTGATTTAAATCGTGATCGCATGGGGCAAAATCCATTCAGTTGCCGAACGCGCCATCGACCGTGTACTGGGCGTGTGGCCTGTTACCGACCGTCGCGCGACCGGCGTTGGCGGTGGTAAACCCCGCCGCCGCGTAAATCGACGGCGCGCGCGCCAGCGCCGACACGGCGACCATGAAAAGCAAGCCGGACATCGCGAGTTTCATGGGGATCATTGGACGGAACCTCGATCTGGCGCCCCTTGTACCGGGCCGCTGGTTGGGCCGTGCCAGGGGCAGATCCGGGCGCGGCGCCCAGTCTGATAGCAAGAACGATACATTCGGTGGCAGCCTCGGAATTTACTCAGCGTACCATTGTCCGGATCGATTTCGTTGCGCCGACGCGGACTTCGGCGTTTGTTCCGGATGGTCGGAGAACAAAAAAAACCCTGGCCGTGAGGCCAGGGTATAGTTTTGGGGGGGATCTCGCCCGGGGAAGGGCGGTCACGAACGCTTCTAAGTCCGGCGATCGCCGGCGAAACTCGTGACCCAGGGACAGTAACAGGCTGGCGTGCTTCGGCGGGAGACTCGGAATCTACCTAGGCTCGATACGGCCGCGGCTGGTAATCCGGCGTCGACAGGGGCGGATATTCATGACATATTGATCGACGACATGGAGCCAATGCTCCAGAGGCCGCTTCAATGTCGAAATCCCAGACGTTTCGGTCCAACCCGGCACGGCGCGCGGCATCGTCTGGCGTATCGGCGAATCAGCGATCGGCGACTCGGGCGGCCAATTTTCCGGTCGTGGGCATCGGCGCGTCCGCCGGCGGACTCGACGCCTGCAAAAGATTTATCGCCGCGTTGCCGCCGGAAACCGGCATGGCCTTTATTCTGATCCAGCATCTCGACCCGACGCATGAGAGCATGATGGTGGAGTTGCTGGCGGCCCACACCGCGATGACAGTGGTCCAGGCGGCCGAGGGTATGCCGGTCGAGCGCGAGCATCTCTATGTCATTCCACCCGGGAAATATCTGTCGGTGGGCGACGGTGTGTTGCATCTGTTGCCGCCCCAGGCCCGTCACGGCGCGCGTTTGCCGTTCGATTTCCTGTTGCGCGCGTTGGCCGCCGACCGGGGCGCGGCCGCCATCTGCGTGGTACTGTCCGGATCGGGCGACGACGGCAGTCTCGGACTGCGGGCGATCAAGGAACGCCGGGGGCTTGTGATCGTCCAGAAACCCGAGGAAGCCGCGTTCGACGGCATGCCGCGCAGCGCGATCATGACCGGCGCGGTGGATCTGGTGCTGCCGGTCGAGAAAATACCCGACGCGATCGAGCGATACGTGCGACGCATCGAATCGACGGACACGAATGGCGTGCCGGATTCTCCGGACGTCGCGCTGGACGGGTTGCCCGCGATCATCGCGCTGCTGCGCGAAAAGACCGCCCATGATTTCACGCTTTATAAGCAAGGGACGCTCCGCCGACGGATCGAGCGGCGGATGAAGATGGCGGCGCTGGAAAGCGGCGAAGTGACTCGCTATCTGGAGATGCTGCGCGGCGACACGAACGAACTGGACCTGCTCGCCCGGGACCTGCTGATCAACGTCACCAGTTTCTTTCGCGATCCTAAGGTGTTCGAGCTGCTGGCCGACACCATCGTTCCCGACATGATCCGGCACCGCGCGTCCGACCAGCCGATCCGAATCTGGATCGCGGGTTGCAGCACGGGTGAGGAAACCTATTCGCTCGCGATGATTTTCCAGGAGCGAATCGCCGCGGCGCGAAAGAACGTGAGACTGCAGGTGTTCGCCTCCGACGTGGACCCGGATGCCGTCGCCGGCGCGCGGGAAGGATTGTATCCCGTAACGATCGAAGCCGACGTATCGCCCGAACGCCTCGCGCGGTTTTTCTCGAAGGACGAGCACGGCTATAAAGTTCTGCCGGAATTGCGCGACCTGGTGATTTTCACCGTGCAGGACGTGCTGACCGATCCGCCATTTTCGCGCATCGATATGGTGTCCTGCCGCAATCTGCTGATTTATTTGCAGCAGGACGCGCAGGCCAAGGTTATTTCATCGTTTCATTTCGCTTTGCGGGTAGGGGGCATTCTGCTGCTTGGCAGTTCCGAAACGGCTGGTGAAATCGATGGAGTGTTCGAGGTGATTTCAAAACCGCTGCGGCTGTACCGGCATATCGGCCGATCACGCTCCGGCGAGCCTGATCGCGTGCCCGACTTCGGACGCTTCGCGGCGCGGGCGAGAACGGAGACAGCACCATCCCGGCGAACCGTGCTGGCCGAGTTATGCCGCCAGATGGTGTTGGACACGCACGCGCCGGCCGCCGTTCTGGTCAACCGGAAACTGGATTGCCTTTACTCCCTGGGCCCGATCGATCGCTATCTGCGGGTGGCTCCGGGGGGCGCCACGCACGATTTGCTGGCGATGGCGCGGGAGACGTTCCGGACAAAATTAAGAGCCGCCATTCTGCAGGCCAACAAGGCCAACGCCCGCACCGTGGTGCCCGGCGGACGGACCAGCCACGATGGCAAGCCGATCGCGTTCAGCATCGACATCCAGCCGGTCAGCAGCGAGGGCGAGCCTTTGCTGCTGATTTGCTTCGTGACGGAAACGCCACGGGAAACGGCGACACTCCGTCCGGCCGGACGCGGCGAAACGCCGGAAGCGATCACGCTGGAACACGAGCTTGAAGCCACGCGCGCGGAACTTCAGGGCGCCGTCCGCGCGCTGGAAATCTCCAGCGACGAGCAGCGGTCGATCAATGAAGAAGCCTTATCCGTCCAGGAGGAGTTTCAGTCGACCAACGAGGAACTGCTGACCTCGAAGGAGGAGTTGCAGTCGCTGAACGAAGAGTTGACGGCGCTGAACAGCCAGCTTCAGGAGACGCTGGAGAAGCAGCGAACCACCGCCAACGACCTGCAGAACGTGCTTTACAGCACCGATGTCGCGACCATCTTCCTCGATTCCAGCCTCAACATCCGCTTCTTCACGCCCGCCACGCGCTCGCTGTTCAATGTCATTCCGGGCGACATCGGCCGGCCGCTCGCGGATCTCAAGTCGCTGGCCGCCGACGAAGCGCTGTTGCCGGACGCGAATACCGTCCTGCGAACCCTGACGCCGATCGAGCGAGAGATCGAATCGCTCGGCGGGTCCTGGTATGTCCGCCGCATCCTGCCGTACCGCACCCAGGACAATCGCGTCGAAGGCGTCGTCATCACCTTCTCCGACATCACCGCGCGAGCCCAGGCGGCGGACGCCATGGGCGCGGCGCAGCGCCGGGCGGAGCAGGCCAATGTCGCGAAATCCCGCTTCCTCGCCGCTGCCAGCCACGACCTTCGCCAACCGCTGCAAACGCTGGTGTTGCTGCAAGGGTCGTTGACGAAAGTCATCGAGGGCGACGCCGCCCGCCGGCTGCTCACACGGCTGGATCAGGCGCTGAGCGCGATGTCGGGCATGCTGAACGCGCTGCTGGATATCAATCAGATCGAAGCCGGCACGGTGCGCGCCGAAATGGTCGATTTTTCGCTTAACGATCTGTTCGACCGCATGCGGGACGAGTTCAGCTATCATGCCAGAGCCAAGGGGATCGATCTGCGCGTGGTGCGGAGCAGCGTGACCATTCACAGCGACGTCCGCCTGCTCGAGCAAATGATGCGCAACCTGCTGTCGAACGCTGTGAAATACACCAAACAGGGCAAGGTGCTGCTTGGCTGCCGTCATCATAAGGGGATGGCGAGCATCGAGATCTGGGACACCGGCATCGGCATCCCCGACGACGAATTTCAGTCGATCTTCGAGGAATATCACCAGCTCAACAACGCCGCCCGCGAAAGAAGTCGCGGACTGGGCCTGGGACTTTCCATCGTGCAGCGTCTCGGCAATTTGTTGGGCCACCGTGTGCGCGTCGGTTCGCGATTGGGCAGAGGCTCCGTCTTCGCCATTGAAATCGCGTCCGCGTCCGCGTCCGCGCCGGCTGAGGCCGGAACGAAAATCGAACATCGGAAATGTGCCGAGCCTGACAGGCCAGGCGTGGATGCCGCGCTCGCCGCTGAAATCTTGGTCATCGAAGACGATCCCGAGATGTCCGACCTGCTCGCCGCCGTTCTCGCGGAGGAAGGTTACCGGACCTCGACCGCGCCGGATGGCGTGAACGCGGTGGATCTGGTCGCGCGCGGCGTGGTGCATCCCGATCTGCTGCTCGCGGACTTCAATTTGCCGAACGGAATGAATGGCCTTCAGACCACCACGAAGATTCGCGAGGCGCTGCGCCGGGACGTGCCGGTCATCATCCTGACGGGCGATATCTCCACCGGTACGCTGCGCGATATCGCGCTGAAGAAATATGTGAAACTTAACAAGCCGGTGAAGCCGGACGATTTGCTGCGGGCGATCAAGGAACTGCTGCCGGTCTCGCGGCCCGCGCCGCGGCCAGTTGTCACCGACGCGGAGTCGCCAGTCATTTACATCGTCGATGACGACGGAAACCTGCGCGACGGGCTTCGCGATTTGCTGGAGGACGAAGGCCACACCGTCGAGGATTACGCGTCGTGCGAGGCGTTCCTCGCGGCCTGGCGGCCGGTGCGCGAGTCCTGCCTGATCATCGATGCCTACCTGCCGGGAATGAATGGGCTCGATTTGTTGCGGCACCTGAAGGACGCCGGCCATCTGCCGCCGGCGATCATGATCACCGGCAACGGCGACGTGTCGATCGCGGTTCAGGCGATGAAGGCGGGCGCTTCGGATTTCATCGAAAAGCCGGTCGGCCGCGAGGAACTGGCCGCCAGCGTCGCGCGCGCGCTGGAACAAGGGCGCGACACCGGTAAACGCGCCGCCTGGCGAGAGGACGCGGCTAATCATGTCGCCGGCCTGACGACGCGGCAGCACCAGATCATGGACATGGTCCTGGCCGGTCATCCCAGCAAGAATATCGCCGCGGATCTTGGCATCAGTCAGCGTACGGTCGAAAACCACCGGGCGACGATCATGAAAAAGACCGGCTCGAAGTCGCTGCCGGCCCTGGCCCGGCTGGCGGTCGCCGCCGAAACGACGTCGTGATCGAAGACGGGAGCGCTCGGAACTATCCGAGGGCCTTGCTGTCACCGTAATGACTGTAGAACTGCTTTTCGTAATTCCTGTCGACGGTCGTCGTGTCGTCGTACGCCGGACTGCTTTTGACCTTCTGACGACTGACGTCGAGATTCACAAGCTCCTCCGTCCAGTTGATGTCATGCACCGAGGCCGGGGAGATCAGCACCTTTTTGCCGGGCCACCAGTTTGTCGTATCGATAACGAGATAATGAATGCTCCAATCGGTGTCCTCCACCAGCATGTCCTTGACGTGACCGATCTCCCCGTCGGTCGCTTTGATGTGATAGCCGGTGACCCCGTGGGCGCTGCGCAAATGTGGATCGTCGTTATTGTGCTGGTTGGCGATCAGGTCTTCCTCGTACCGCCGGGATCCCAATGGCGGCGAGCCGGTCCATCCGTCGCCGGGATAGCCAAAGCCGCTCATGTAAAACCCGGTGCCCCAGTAGGGTCGCCAACCGTAGTAATCGTAGACATTGCTTTCCATCTGCCGCGAAACCGGCCGGTCGGTGTCGATATCCGGGCTGTCCTTGACCTGCGCCTTGGTCAGGCGGACCGGGAATTCGCGGTTTCGTGGATCGGGATGGCCCAGTACGAAGGGCGGCAAAAGCACCTTGCGGCCCGACAGCCAGGTACCGGTATCGACGACCAGCCAGCGTACCAGCCAGTCGCCATCATTGAACAAGAAGTCGCTCACGGTGCCGATCGCGCCATCGCTCGCCAGGATCGCGTAGCCCTTGATTCCCGATGCTGTCCACAACATGGCCATGCTTCCCTGATGATTGAACACCGCGACAGGCCGGCGGGGTGAACCGCCGGCCCGGCTCGCCAGCCGGATTATTGATGGATACGCGTGATTTTCGTGCCTTCGATGCTCAGGCTGGCCATCAATCCCTGCTGATCGAAGATGAAGGCGTAGGCATCGTTCTTCAACGTCGAGGTGGTCAGATTGCGAGCGATCCCCTCATTGACGATGACGACGGTCGGGCCGGTGCCGATTTCCCAGCCTTGCGAGCGGTGGATGTAACTGATCGCCCGGTTGGTCATCAGGAATACGGCATAACCATAAGATTGCGCGCCCGCCTGCAATCCCCAGGAGCCGGTGAAGGAATTATAGTAACCATCGACATGCCCGCCCTGTTGCAGTTCGCCCTCGCCATAGGCGGCGCCGAACACGAAGCCCGCTTTGACGATGTTCGGAAAGATCAGCACGGCTTTGGCGGATTTCGCGAGCGCCGCGGCGGCGGGATTGGTCCGATAGAGCTGTTGCAGCGCCTGATCGGAGTCCCGTGTGATCTCGTCGGCGGTGGCCGGCGCGGCGGAGGCGTGGCCAGGCAACGCCATGGGTGCCATCGCGAGCGCGGCGGCGAGAAGAATATTCCGGGTATTTATCATTACGTTGGTCCTGTTGGAAAGTTGCGCGATTCGCATGACCAGGGATTCGGTCTCAAACACGCGCGCCGTTAACCCGTTTCCCTGGTTCGCGCGGCACCATAGCGGGCGGCGGTCGCGCCCCGCCAGGATCGGAAACTACTTACGCGGATGGATTGCGCTCCGGGCGCGGATCCACACGGCTTCATACCGATAAAGCGCCAGGACCTGATGGGTAGTTTCCGAACCTGTCGCCGCCGCGTCGCGCGCCCTACATGGTGCGGCACGCGGAAGCGATCTTCGCTTGCGCTCGCAATGTTCTGGAGTAGACATCATGACCAAGACCTTCCTCGCGGCGGCGATGGCCGTCACGCTGATGACGGGCGTGGCTTTCGCGCAGAGCTCCTCGTCGAGTTCGTCAACGACGCAATCGACCACGGCGCCGGTCGCGCCGATGCCGTCGAATTCTTCGATTTCCAGCAGCAGCCAGCATTCGTCCACCAGCGATGGCGTTTCGACCGACAGCAACCATTCCTCGACGAGTGGCACGACGGTCTCCCCGATGGGCGATACGACGGCGACGCATAAATCGTCGGAATCCACAACGACCGTTCGCTGACCCGCGCCGGGTCATCCGGCCCGGTGTGAGGGCACTCTCTCCTCGATTTGAAGGGTATGACGAAATGATAAGCAAAACCTCAGGTTTCCGCCTCGCGTTCGGCGTGGCGCTGATGGCCGGCACGGCGATGCTGGCGGGTTGCGGTTCGAGCCCAACCACTCGCACGACGTCTTCCTCCGAGCAGTCGACGACAACGATGCCTGCTCCGCCGCCGATGACCACGACCAACACCACGACACAACAGAACACGCGGACGCCTTGACCTGACCCTGCCGGACGATGTCCTGAGCGGGCGTCGTTCGGGGGCCGTCGCATCCCCCTTGCCAGCGTCCCGTGAATTCGCCAGATCGCCAGGCCCGGCACCCGCGATGCGTGCCGGGATCGTCTTTCGGCGGCGGCTTTTCACGACGGGGAACTGGCATGACGGCGATCGGCGTCGATTTCGGGACGACGAACAGTGTCGTTTCGTTCCTTGGTCAAAACGGCAGCGCCACCACGACGCGGTTTCCGTTCGGCACGGCGGAGTTGGACGTCATCCGCTCCGTGCTGTGTTTTTGGAACGAAGGGACGAAGGACCGCGTCACGCCGCGCCACGCGTCGGGGCCGGAGGCGATCGAGGCTTATCTCGACGATCCGCTCGACAGCCGGCTGATGATGTCGCTCAAATCCTATCTGGCGCAGCGTAGCTTTACCGAGACCCGCGTGTTCGGCCGCGCCTTCACGCTGGAACACCTGATCGGGCTTTTCCTGCGCGCGATCCTGCCGAAACACAATGAACAACCAGCCGGCGCCGTGTTGGTCGCCGGACGTCCGGTGCGCTTCGCCGGCGACGCGCCCGACGACGATCTGGGCTTGCGAAGGTTGCGCGCCGCCTATACCGCGGCCGGTTGGCGCGACGTCCAAACGGCGCTGGAGCCGGAAGCCGCGGGGTATCGTTTCGTGCGCGGCCTGGACACCGCGGCCGTGGTGTTGATCGGGGATTTTGGCGGAGGGACCAGCGATTTCTCGGTGCTTCGGTTCGAACCGCGCGGCGACCGTCGCGTGCAAGCGCTGGGGCACGCCGGGATTGGTATCGCCGGCGACACATTCGACTATCGTATCGTCGACCAGATCATCTCCCCCCGTCTGGGCAAAGGCACCACCTACCGCGTGTTCGACACGGACCTGCCGGTGCCGCCGGAGTATTACTCCAGCTTCGCCCGCTGGCACCGCCTGTCGCTGATGCGCGCGCCGCGCACGATGCGCGATATCGAGGCGGTGGCGCGGACCGCCGAGCACCCCGATCGCCTGCGCGCGTTGCTGCGCCTGATCCGGGACGAACTCGGCTACGCGCTGTATCGCGCCGTCTCGGACGTGAAGGCCGCCTTGTCGCATGCCGAGACGGCGGTACTGCGGTTCAGCCACGCCGACTTCGCGATCGAGGAAACCATCGCCCGCGCCGATTTCGAGCATTGGATCGCCCCCGATCTCGCGCGCATCGACGCCACCGTCGGGACCGCGCTGGCGCAAGCCGGATTGACTGAGGACGCGGTCGATCACGTGTTCCTGACCGGCGGCACCTCGCTGGTTCCCGCCGTGCGCGATCTGTTCGTCCGGCGGTTTGGCCCCGGCCGGATCACCGGCGGCAGTGAGTTCGTTTCGGTGGCGGAGGGCCTGGCGCTGATCGGCGGCGATCGGTCAGGGTTTTCCCACGCGCTTCCCGGTTGAGCCCTCGGGTGGATCTGCTTCGCCCGCTGGATGCACCGCCGGTCCCATTGTTTCCTTGAAAATCGAGCGCAAACGTTTCACTTTGTAATGCCATCGATCGATCGCGGCCGAAGCACAAAAGGCCGAGGCGGACGTCATGCAACCGCGGTCCGAATCTTTCGAAAAAGCCGCGACAAAGGAGTCGAACCGGTGAGTGACACAAGCCCGGAGCCGACGGCATCCGGGAGCAACCCGCCAGGAAACGATCCAAATCGCAACGATGCGGCGATCACCCTCCGCGTCTGGGGGGCGCGCGGCAGTCTTCCCACGCCTGGGCCTTCGACCGTGCGCTATGGCGGCAACACGCTGTGTGTCGAGGTTCGCTGCGGGCCGCATCTGCTGATCCTTGACGCCGGCAGTGGTTTGCGGGAGTTCGGGCTCGCGCTGGCCGCCTCCGGCGTTCCGGCGGACGCCGATATTCTGCTCAGTCACACGCATCTGGATCACATTTGCGGTTTGCCGTTTTTCGCGCCCATGTTCGATCCAAAAGCGAGGCTGCGTTTCTGGGGCGGTCATCTGCTTCCGCCGAATGGCATCGAACGGGCATTGTCGCGCAGTTGGCGGGCGCCGCTGATGCCCGATCTGGACAAGGCGTTTCGCGCCGGCCTGTGGTTCCACGATTTCACCCCTGGCGTTGCCTTTTCGCTCCATCCCGGACTTAACATCGCGACCGCTGTGCTGAACCACCCCGGAAAATCGATCGGGTACCGCATCGAGTGGGCCGGGAGCAGCGTCTGCTATCTCACCGATACCGAGCAACCGGCGCACGGCGTGGATCAGGACATCGTCCGCTTCGTCACGGGCACGGATATCATGATTTACGACGCGAGCTTCACCGACGAGGAATACCAAACCCGGGTTGGCTGGGGCCATTCGACGTGGCGGGTGGCGGCGGATGTCGCCGACGCGGCCAGGGTTGGGCGGCTGGTGCTGTTCCATCATGATCCAGGGCATGATGATGCCATGATGGATACGATCGCTCAGGCGATCGAGGCGCGGCGTCCCGGGTCTTTGGTGGCGATGGAGGGGATGCGGCTGCGCGCCGGTTGACTCAACCGCCCTCCAGCCCGTTTTTCACCGTCTTCGCCACGACATCGCGCGCGACGTCCCGCAACAATTGCCGGTCCGCTTCCTTCGTCGCGGCCGGTGCGATGCCCGGGATGACCCGGTCGTGGCTGTACGTCGGGACCGCCGCGCCGTTGGCCAGGATGCGATAGTCCAGATCCTCGCCCGCGCTGACCGCGCGAATGCCACGGCGGATCATGTTGCGCATCATGATGACGCCGCGGTCGGTGGACGCCAGATGCTCCAGCTCATGCCGTGACATTCCGTCGTGGATGCTGACCTGAGCATCCCAGTCGCCGGGGATGCGTTGCCGCTCTTCATACGGCCGCAGACCGTCCTGACCGAACACGGTGCCGCGCTGCGGATCCTTGCCCTCGGGCGCGCGATAATAACCAATTTGCATCGTGTGCGTATCGTCCAGGGGGACGGCCCAGGTGGTGGCTTGTGGACGATTGATGGTGTTGCGGAGGGAGACGGGATCCATGTTGGGCGGGAACTGGTGAATGTTGGGAAGCATGAAGTCGGCGACGCGCACCCAGACCTTGTCGTCGTAGCGGCGCGTGTCGATGTAAACCATGCCGACCGGCGTTTCCATCCAGTCCCACTCGGCGAGTTCCTTGAAGTCCTCGGAAAATCCCTCGCTGCCGGGCAACGTGTGCAGGAACGCGACATGCGCCGGGTCCATGCTGTTTTCTTTCACCTGCAACCAGTTGCAGTCCCACAGCGTGGGCGCGCGCGCGACCAGTTGGTAGCCTGGTAAATCGTAGGTATCGAAGATGGGGAAGGGTGGTTTCTTCTCCGGTGGTCCCATGTAGGCGAACACGAGGCCGGCATGTTCGTGCACCGGATAGGCGCCGTGACACAGCCGATCCTTCAACGTGCTGTCGGCGGGCTCCCCTGGCGTTTCGAGGATCCGGCCGTCAACATCGAACAACCAACCGTGGTAGCAGCAACGGATTCCCCGCTCTTCGATCAGGCCGTATTCCAGCGAGGTGCCGCGATGTGGGCAGTAAGGCTCCACCACGCCGATGGCGCCGCTTTTGTCGCGGAACACGACGAGGTCCTCGCCCAGAATGCGCAGGCGCTTCGGCAGATCGCCCAGTTCGCTGGCGACGATGACGGGTTGCCAGAAGCGCCGGAGATATTCGCCGCAGGGCGTGTCCGGCCCGACGCGGGACATCTCCTGATCTTCCGCGGGTAATCCGCGATGATGGTAGGCGCTGTAGGCGGCATTCAGAAACGGTGCTCTATCGACCACGACGTGCCTCCTTACTTCGGACATGCGGCGTACCCGGATACTGCGGGGCGTGCGCGCCGAGGGTCAAGGTGCCTTTCAAGTGGCGACATCAACGCGGCCACTGCTGTTAATTTCAGCGGAAACTGAGTGGTTTCCATGCATTCGCCGGACCGGGGCCGGAAAATGCATCGAGACCGTGCGTCATATGCTGCTCGCCCGGTTGCGCCCTCCGCCGATGACCGGTTACGCTCGCGCATAAAGCGACACCCGGGATGAAACGTCAGTCTCTTCGCATCCGGGTGGTACATGATGAACGTCAATCGTCGATCGGTGCTTCAGGGCGTCAGCGGTCTCACGGGTCTGGCCTCTTTGCCGCGTGTCGCCTTCGGCCAGAGCCGGGCCGAAACGCTGCGCTACGTGACCGGCAACAATGTCAACACGCTCGATCCGACGGTGCCCGGTTCGACCCGCGAATCGTTCGGCCTCGCCATGAACGTGTACGACCGGCTGTTCGCGTTCGGCCGCAAAAAGCTTGGCGACAACTGGGTGTTTGACTCGACGCAAATCCGCGGCGAACTGGCGAAGGGCTTTCAGATTAGCGCCGACGGATTGAAGATCACCGTCATGCTGCGCCCGGACGCAGTTTGGCACGACGGCTCGCCCGTCACCGCCGAGGACATCAAGTGGTCGCTCGATCGGGCCGTTTCAGCGAAGTCCCTGGCCCCGCCACAGTTGTCTTCCGGCTCGATGACCAGTCCGGACCAGTTTCGCATCGTTGACGACCACACGATCGAGGTCACGGTGCCTAAGCCCGACCGGCTGACGCTGGCCAATTTGTGCGTGCCGTACGCGATCATGATCAACAGCAAGCTCGCCAAACAGCACGTCACCGCCGAAGATCCCTGGGCTTTGGACTGGCTGAAATCCAACAGCGCGGCCGGCGGCGCCTACATCGTCGACAGCTTCAAGCCCAACGAAAGCGTCATCATCCACCGTAACGAGGCCTGGAAGGGCGGTGCCGACGGGCGGAAACCGTTCTTCACCCGTATCATCGTGCAGACCGTGCCGGAGCCCGCCACCCGCGCCAACCTGATCGAAAAGGGCGACGCGGACCTGTCGATCGACCTCGCCGCCAGCGAC